>ENA-OSEO01000021-OSEO01000021.1-sediment-metagenome-genome-assembly--contig:-NODE-21-length-368803-cov-9.963322_pt1 | contig 368803 bp, 339 predicted proteins | sample MGYA00237883_ERZ534232 | MGnify/ENA metagenome assembly ERZ534232
GAACAGGGTTCCCAGTTCGCCATCCGCGAAGGCGGCCTCACTGTTGGTGCGGGCGTCATCACCCAAATTTTGGAATAAAACCTGCGCTAACTAGCGAATAGGGTTGAGAAGGTAAGAATGGCTTCTAAGAAAGACGTAAGACCGGTCATCACATTGGCCTGCACAGAATGTAAAGAACGAAACTATACTTCTGAAAAGAATCGGCGCAATGACCCAAACCGGTTGGAAATAAACAAGTACTGCTCGCGCTGCAGGAAACACACTCTGCACCGAGAAACCAAGTAAGATAGCGTAACATTATGCGGGTGCGATCAGTAAATGAAGCACCCGCATAGCTTAAAGGCCAGTAGCTCAATTGGCAGAGCGCCTGTCTCCAAAACAGGAGGTTGTGGGTTCAATTCCTGCCTGGCCTGCCTTGATTAACACGACGCCAATCAGTAAGGCGTCGTTTTAGACATAATACAGGAGAGAAAATGCCTGAAAAAAAGAAAAAAAACGAAAAAAAGACCAATGGCATCACCCGCTGGTGGCGCGAAACGCTTGGCGAGCTGCGGAAAGTTACCTGGCCTACCACTCAGGAGGCCTGGCATCTGACCAAAGTCGTCATATTGACCATGATCTTGATGAGTGCACTTTTGGGTTTTCTTGATTTCGTGTTTACTCATGTAATTGCATTCATCCTCTCTTAGTATCCAGGCGTTTTTTGCCTGACCAAAGGATGTAGATAATGACAAACGAAGAAGAGTTAAACAACTTGGATAACGATATTCAACAGGAGCCGGAAACGGAAAGTACGCCCACGCCTGATGAACAAACCGAGCTGGCGGATTCCTCCGAAGATATCTCTTCTTCGACGGAAGAATCGCCTTCGCACAAACTTCGCAAAACCAGCGACTTGGAAGACAGCCGGGCCTGGTATGTGATCCACTGCTATTCCGGTTACGAGAATAAAGTGCGGCACAACCTTGAGCAGCGTATCGAGACCATGGGCATGAAAGACATGATCTTCGATGTGGTCATCCCCACCCAGGAAGAAATTGAGGTGCGGGAAGGCAAACGACGCTCGATTGAACGGCATGTTTTTCCCGGTTATGTACTGGTCAACCTGATTCTGACCGAGGAATCCTGGTACGTTGTACGCAATACCCCCGGTGTTACCGGTTTTGTTGGCATGGGCAACGACCCCACTCCCCTGCGCCCGGAAGAAGTATCCCAAATCCTGAAACGCATGGAAGCGGAAGCGCCGCATGTCAAAGTTACTTTCAAAGCCGGTGAGCGCGTACGCATTATTGATGGGCCATTCAACGATTTCCGCGGCACTGTCTCGGAAATCGATATGGAACGCGCCAAAGTGACCGTTATGGTCAATTTCTTTGGGCGCGAAACACCTGTAGAATTGGATTTCCTGCAGGTGGAGAAATCTTAAACAACCTCCGCAAGGAGGATTGTGGGAGGGTGACCCTTATCACCCGCTAAAACCACTTAAGGAGTTTATCAATGGCAAAAAAAGTAAAAGCAATCGTAAAGTTGAATGTTCCGGCTGGGAAGGCTAATCCTGCACCCCCCATCGGCCCGGCCCTGGCCGGACACGGCATCAACATTATGCAATTCTGCAAGGAATATAACGCTCGCACGCAAAACAAGATGGGCGAGATTATTCCCGCGGAAATCACTGTCTACATGGATGGTTCCTTCACATTCGTCCTGAAGACACCGCCCACCTCCGAAATGCTCAAAAAAGCAGCCGGTGTGGAAAAAGGTTCCGATGTTCCCAATCGCAACAAAATTGCTACCATCACACGCGCTCAGCTGCGTGAAATCGCTGAAGCCAAAATGAAAGATCTGAATGCGATTGACATTGAAGGCGCTATGCGCCAGATTGAAGGCACAGCCCGCAACATGGGCATCCAGGTAGAAAAATAATAACTTCGTGGGAGGGTAGACGCTACCCGCCACTACCACAAAGGAGAAATGATGGCTAAACACGGTAAGAAATATTTAGAAGTAAAAACCAAAGTAGATCCGGATACCTTTTACGACCCCAAGACAGCTTTGGAACTGGTAAAAGAGACTTCCTATTCGAAATTTGATGGAACAGTTGAAGTTCACATTCGCACGGGTCTCGATCCCCGCCAAGCCGACCAGCAGCTGCGCGATGTCGTCGTGCTGCCCAATGGCCTCGGCAAAACTGTGCGCATTCTGGTCTTCGCTCAGGGCGACGGCGCTGCCGCTGCCAAAGAAGCCGGCGCCGACTACGTTGCCGACGATGACGAATGGATCAAGAAAATCGAAGGTGGTTTCACCGATTTCGATGTCGCAATTTCCACCCCGGATATGATGGCCAAAGCCGGCCGTTTAGGTAAAGTTTTGGGTCCGCGCGGTTTGATGCCGAACCCCAAAGCCGGTACGGTTGTTCCCGCCGAAGACCTGCCCCGCGCAATTAACGAAGCCAAAGCCGGCCGTGTTGAATTCCGTTTGGACAAGACTGCCAACATTCATGTTCCGATTGGCAAAGTCAGCTTTGAACTCGATAAACTTTACCAGAATCTGTCCAGCTTGATGAACGCTATTCGCCGCGCCAAACCGGCCGCAGCCAAAGGCACATTCATCAAGAAAGTCACCCTGACCGCAACCATGGGGCCCGGCGTCAAAGTGGACGCCAACCAAGCGCTCTCAATGGAGTAATCCTTATTAGCGTGTTATAATCACCACTGAAATTTTCGCCAATGAAGGCCGGTGCCGCAAGGCTTAATATCCTGCTCAGGTGAAGAAACGAAAGAAGCTTTTATTAGCTGAATTGGTTGTCTTTGCCTGATTTCAACGGCAAAGACAATTTTTTTTGAAAGGAGATGAATACCTTTGGCATTCACAAAAGAGCAAAAGAAAGAAATTATTGCCAGCTACGAAAAATGGCTCAAAGACGCCAGTGCTGTCTACGTTATGACGTATCAAAAAATGCGTATGAAAGACATTGATGCACTGCGTGCCGATGCCCGTGAAGTTGGCGGCGAACTGCATGTTGTCAAGAACACTTTGATGAAAATTGCGCTTGAAAACTGCGGAATGAGCGATGGCGGTTACTTCAGTGATTCCTCAATCGTCGCGTTCGCATTTGAAGATGCACCCTCTGTCGCAAAAGTTGTCGATAAAGCCAGTTCATCCGATCTGTTCGCTGTCAAAGGCGGTTTCATGGACGGCAAAGTATTGGACGCACAATCCGTTATTGCCTTGTCCAAGCTGCCTCCACTGCCTCAGATGAGAGCTCAATTGCTGGCGCTTATCCAGACCCCTGCTACACAATTGGTTCGCACTATTTCGGAACCCGCGCGTCAGGTGGCTGCGGTTGTAAAAGCATATTCAGAAAAAAGCCCGGCTCCGGCCGCAGGCTAAACCACAAAAAGAAAAATATTTTAGATTCAGGAGAATTAAAATGGCAGATATTAACAAATTAGCAGAAGAACTCAGCACGCTGACCGTATTGGAAGCCGCTGAATTAGTAAAAACTTTGGAAGAGAAATGGGGCGTTTCCGCCGCAGCTCCCGTAGCCGTTGCCGCAGCCGGTGCTCCCGCTGCAGCCGCCGAAGCCGCTGAAGAAAAGACCGAATTCGACGTCGTCATCAAAGACGCCGGCCCCAAGAAAATCGATGTCATCAAAGTCATCCGCCAGCTCACCAGCCTCGGCTTGGTGGAAGCCAAAACCATGGCCGAGACCGCCGGTTCCAAGGTCCTCACCCAGGTTGGCAAAGAAGCCGCTACCGACGCGAAATCCAAGTTGGAAGCAGCCGGCGCAGTCATCGAACTCGCCTAAGTTTTTCAACAAGCACGAAAATAAAAAAACCGCTGAAATTTCAGCGGTTTTTTATTCCACTCGATACCCTGCCTGCTCGCCCAGGCTAATCGCTTCGTAGCCCGCACATTCTTGTGCGGGAAAGAGAAAATTTATCTACTCGCATTATTCAACTCCCCATATTCCTATATTTCCCCGCTCGTCCAAGCTGACCAGCACCTCATCCCCTTCGGCAAACGTCAACCCAATAATCGGGGCAGATCCAGCCTGCCAGGAAGTAACTATTTTGCCCTTTTCCTGGTCCAGCACGAAAATCCAGCCATCCGAAGCACCCAACGCCGCCAGACCGTTCTCCGCACCCAGGCTCAAAGCGCTGGGCTGGTCGATGGTATCGGTATCCAGCGTAGACCGGCGCAGCACCTTAGCCCGCGCGCCGTCCACCCATTCCAGTGAAAGGAGGTTTTGGTCACTGAGATTCTGAACCACATAAACCATCTCCGACTGCGTTGACGTAAAAGCAGGATTGACAAACCAGGCACGCGATTGATAAGCGTCCATCTTGGTGAGCTTGCCGCTCTGCAAATTGAGCAGGAACAAGGCTTTTTCGCGCCGGTCAATATAAGCGGCCGTGCTGCCGTTGGCCGAGAAGCGCAGCCCAAAGATATCCTCCATCTCGGTGAGTTTATCCCGATCCCCGCCCATGGCAATCGCGCAAATCTGGGAACGCCCATCTTTGTCCAGGCAATAGAAAGCCGTCTGAAATTCCTCAGAGAATCCCAAAAGGCGCAAATCCCAATCGGCCTGGGCGTCTGCCGGCAATTTCAAGTCAATAGTACCGCCCCCTTCAACACTTTGCAGGCTTATCAGCCCATCCTTGTTTGCCACCTTCCAGAGATCGTTTTCCTGGCCGAAATACGCATTTTGGCAGGAGATATGCAAATCGGCAGGGTTCAGCGAGCAGGTACCGCAGTAATAACAATCGCTTTGCGCGCCGAGGTCAATTACCAGCGGTCTGAAAGAAACCAAATCCGTACCGCCCAGCAAACCGTCAAAGTTATAAGAAGAAGTCCACCAGTTCGAGGTAGCTGTTCCCGCTTCTCCGAAATCAGCGGCGGTCTGATAGCCGCCATCCTCGGCGGGCAGGACACCATCCAGGTTGCGCGCAAAAACTTCCGCCTGGGCCAGTTGTTTTCCGCTCTGCCAATCCCAAATTGCCATTTGCGTCGCGATAACTTCGCGGTGATAGGTGAGCGTAGCTTTGCTGATATTAAGCAGGGCGACTGTGTTTGTTTCAAGTGAAAGACGCGCATCGCAGGGTTCAGCCTGCGTACAGCCGGTTCCGCTCAGGCTGGCGCGCACCTGACCATCCAAACGACTTTTCAGTTGAATGGATTCATCCCCCTGCAGTACATAGTACTGGTCGGCCGCCTGAAAACCGTTGAGCGCTTCCATGCTGAGCGATAATTCCGCCCAGGTGCCCACCGCCCAAAAGCGGAACGCCTGGTATTCCTCACCTGAAAACGATCGATAGCGTGAAGGATCAAAGGTTTGCAGTACCGTACCGTCAGACGAAAAGCCCAAACCGCGGAAAGTGTATAAATCACCGTGCAGTGTATCCTGGGATTCGTTCCACTCATACACCACCTGGTTCTGCAATGTCGCCACCACCCGGAAATAAGCCTGGGCAGAATCACTGTCAATTGTTACGCCGCTAATTGCCAGCAAACCGGCATCCGGCGATAAAGCCAACTGCGGAAATTCCGCACCGCAGGTATCCGCATCCGTCCCGGATTCGGCCTTGTAGGGACTTTCATAAATTACCCCGCTGCCAACCTGCCAAACCTGAATGGTATCTTTACCTGCAACGGCGATAAAAGAGCCGTCCTGGTTGAAACTGAAATAGCGATCCCAACCATACTGGCAATCGGGCAAGGCCACATCGATATGCGCAGCCAGCTTTCCGCTGTCCATTTCAAACACGTCAATGCCTTCCAAATCCGCCCGCGCGCCCATGCGGCCGTCGGGAGAAATCAGTTCATACGGGGGAAAACTCGGCTGAATCACATCCAATTGACTAATCGAATCGGCATTATCAGCCGTAATCGCCTCTAGACTATTTGGGAGCGAGGGCATCGTGGGAACCGGTGTCAGAGTTTCGATCGCCTCAGCAAACTGCTCTGCTGTAATCTGGTTCTTATCATCAGTTGGTACAGTCTCTTTTCCGGTATGGGTATCTTCGACAGCGCCCATAACAGGTTCGGCTGCGCAGGCATTTAAGGCCAGGGCAGCCATTAATAGGATTAAAAGGGGGAAGAAACGAAGTGATTTCTGCATAGTTTTTCCAATTATCGGGATGATTATAACCAATCCGGGTTATTTTTAGCGTCAAAGCTGTTGATATTTGTAGAATCCCATAGTGATAAGTGGCACTTACGCTGGTGAATTCCACTATAGTACAATGTAATCGAATTCATACCAATTATGTCCAATTTATTTCACTAAAGGAGTTTTAAATGCCCCTTAGAGGAACGATTGTTGTTGACGACAACCTTTGTAAGGCCTGCGAATTGTGTGTGGAAGCTTGCCCGCAGCACGTCATCGGCCTTAACGCTGAAATCATCACCCCACGCGGATTTCATCCCGCCCACCTGATCAAAGACGAATGCACCGGCTGCGGCATTTGCGCCCTGGTATGCCCTGAAGCAGCCATCACGGTCTACCGCGAAAAACGCGGAGCACAAGGTTAGGAGACCCTATGGCAAAAGAATTATGGAAAGGGAATGAAGCATTCGCCGAGGCGGCTATTCGTGCCGGCCTGCAGGCATATTTTGGATATCCCATCACTCCCCAGACAGAAGCGCTGGAATATATGTCAGCCCGAATGCCGGAACTCGGTCGGGTGTTTTTGCAAGCCGAAAGCGAGCTGGGAGCGATTAATATGGTTTACGGCGCAGCCGCTACGGGCGTACGCACCATGACCTCCACCTCCAGCCCCGGCACCAGCCTGATGATGGAAGGCCTGTCTTACATCGCAGCGACAGAATTGCCCATGGTGTTGGTGGATGTCGTTCGCGGCGGCCCCGGACTGGGGACAATATCTCCTTCACAGGGAGATTACAACCAGATGGTACACGGCGGAGGGCACGGCGATTATTATCCCATCGTCATGGCCCCGGCCGGCGTTCAGGAAACCGTGGACATGGTTTACGGCATGTTCGATATCGCGGAAAAATACCGCAGCATTGGCGTGGTCATGCTGGACGGCAGCATCGGCCAGATGATTGAACCGGCAGAGATGCCGCCTATGTTGGAAGTCCGCAAGGATATCCCGGAATGGGCTGTCAGAGGCGGCGCCGGCAAAGATAAACGCTTCCTGACGTCCATCAACCTTGATCCTGCGGAAATGGAAAAAATGAATTTGCGTTTATTGAAACGCTGGAAGGAAGTTGAGAAAAACGAGGTGCGTTTCGCGGAATATTACATGGACGACGCCAAAATTGCCATTATTGGCAACGGCACTGCCGGCCGCATCGCGCTTTCAGCCGTGCGGACCGCCCGCGCCGCCGGCATTCCGATTGGGCTGATGCGCCCCATCAGCTTGAGGCCCTTCCCGGTCCAAGCCGTGCAGGAAGTAGCCGCGCAGGTGGACAACATCCTGGTGGTAGAAATGAATGCCGGCATGATGCTGGAGGATATTCTGAAAATCGTTCAAGGGAAGACCAGCGTTGAATTCTACGGCCGCATCGGAGGAGTAATGCCTTATCCGGAGGAGATTCTGGCCGAGATCCAGCGCATCGCCGCTAATCCCGCTCCAATTAAAGGTCACCCGCGCGATTTATGGCTGGAACGAATTGAACCTGTTATCAACCAATAGAGGAGTAAGAATGGTTGCTTTGGATATAAAAGATATGGAAATTGTTTACCAGCATCCTGATTCCCTGGTAGACATTTCCACCCATTACTGCCCGGGCTGTACCCACGGCATCGCCCACCGTCTGGTAGCGGAGGTAATCGATGAAATGGGTTTGGCCGAGCGCACCATCGGGGTGGCTTCGGTCGGATGCTCAGCTTTTTCCTATAATTATTTCGATTTCGACTTCGTCCAATCCCCGCACGGGCGCGCGCCCGCCATGGCTACCGGTGTGAAGCGTTCGCGGCCCGACCGCATTGTATTCACATACCAGGGCGACGGGGATATGATTTCTATCGGCGCAGGCGAGATTATCGCGGCAGCCGGACGCGGCGAAAATATCACTGTTATCTTCCTGAACAATGCCAACTACGGGATGACCGGCGGGCAAATGGCCCCCACCACCCTGCCGGGCATGAAAACCACTTCCTCCCCCAACGGGCGCGACGTGGAACAAACCGGTTATCCTATCCTGGCCAGCGAACTGCTGGCTACGCAGCAAGGCGCCAGTTACATTGCCCGCCGCAGTCTGCACGATCCCAAGAATATTCGCATGGCAAAGAAAGCTATCCGTCTGGCTTTTGAAACCCAGGTGCGCGGATTGGGCTTTTCCATGGTGGAATTACTGTCCACGTGCCCAACCAACTGGCACATGACCCCTGCCAACGCGACCAAATGGCTTGAAGAAAAGATGCTTCCCTACTATCCCATTGGGGATTACAAGGTGCATCCGGAACTCAGCGAATTGAAGGTTTAGGAGGAATTCATGCAAAACGAGACATTAATTGCCGGCTTCGGCGGTCAAGGCGTGCTCTTTACAGGCAAAATAATGGCTCACGCAGCCATGGCTGAAAATCTACAGGTAACCTGGTTTCCTTCCTATGGACCGGAAATGCGCGGCGGTACTGCCAACTGCACCGTGGTCATTTCAGATGAAGAAATCGGTTCCCCGCAAGTCCGCCAACCGCACGCTGTGATTGCCATGAACCTGCCCTCTCTGGATAAGTACGAAAACCAGGTGGCGCCCGGTGGATATTTGGTGATCAACACATCCATGGTTAATCGCAAAGCCAAGCGCAGTGATATCCATGTCCTGGAAGTTCCCGGCACTGAGCTGGCTGAAGAATTGGGCGATAAGCGTTTGGCCAACAGTATTTTGCTGGGTGCGCTATTGGCAGAAGCAAAATTTCTAAAAGTGGGAAGCGTTGAAAAGGCTCTGGAAGAAAGCCTGCATGGGAATAAAAAAACCATGGTGGAGATTAACAAGAAAGCCATGCAAAAAGGGGCGGATTACATCAAAGGTAAATAATTTATTAATACCGCCAGCACAGATATGCCGCTGCTTGCTTTGGTATTTAATTTATGGTAATATACGATGACATTTAACCAATAAAATTTATCAAGGTGTTAATTTAATCGCTCCTTGCGGAGTGGTTTTTTTAACAGCAGTCCGTTTTTTTAACGGGCTGTGTTTTAATATTCATTGTTCCAATAATTCACGAAAGAGGTAGGGAATATGGCAAACACTTTCCTGACACAAGAGGGATTCGATAAACTTCAAGAAGAGCTCAATTACCTGCGAAAAGATAAACGGCAGGAAGTAGCTGATCGTCTGCGTGAAGCCGCGGATGGAGAAGACCTCATCGAAAATGCCGAATATGAAGCCGCCAAGAATGAGCAGGCTTTTGTTGAAGGCCGTATAAAAGAACTGGAAATTCTGCTTGCCACTGCCAAAATCATCGAAGATAAAGGTGAAACCGATTGTATTCAGGTAGGTTCCACTGTTACCATCCAGGAAGTCGATACAGACGACAAGGATACCTTCACCATCGTGGGTGCGGCGGAAGCCAAACCCAGCGAGGGCCGTATTTCCAACGAATCGCCGTTGGGGCGTGCCCTTTTAAACCATAAAAAAGGTGAAGAGGTCAATGTTAAAGCGCCGGATGGCGATTATCAAGTTAAAATAGTCAAAGTTTCTTAGCATTACACTTGCAGCCCCATCACCCCGCCCGGGCGAGATGGGCGGGGTGTTTTTATTTCTTTTTTAGGATAAGCCAATGGAATTGAACGAACTAGAAAAAATACGAGTAGAAAAAATCAATGCAATGCGTGCCGCCGGGGTAGAACCCTATCCGACGCGCAGTGAAGTCAACATTTCTATTCAACAAGCTGTAGATGATTTCACCCAATTTGAAAACAGCCATCCGGATGAGTCATTTTCCGATCATTTCATTTTGGGCGGGCGCATTCGCTCGATTCGCACCATGGGCAAGCTGGCTTTCGCACACATCGAAGACGGCAGCGGCCGGATTCAACTGATGCTGCGATTAAATGAACTGGGACAGGAAAGCCTGGACCAGTTTAAAAGTTGGTTTGACATCGGCGATTTCATCCAAGCCGAGGGCAGCCTGATGCGTTCCCGCACGGGCGAAGTCACCCTGCTGGTTTCAGCCTTCAAAATGCTGGCCAAAGCCGTCAGCCCGCTGCCGGCCGCCAAGGATGAGGAAGTTGACGGTCAAATCATCCGCCACGCCACCCTAAGCGACCCTGAAACCCGTTTCCGCGAACGGTACGCCGACCTGGCGATCAACGAAGATGTGCGCGAGATTTTCCGCACGCGTACAGCCGTGGTGCGCTCCCTGCAGCGTTTTATGGACAGTCATGGTTTTCTGGAAGTGGAAACCCCCATCTTACAGCCCATCTACGGCGGCGCTGCCGCGCAGCCTTTCACCACGCACCACAACCAATTGAAACAGGATTTATTCCTGCGCATTTCCTTTGAGTTGTACCTGAAACGGCTGTTGGTGGGCGGGCTGGACCGCGTATACGAGATTGGCCGCGATTTCCGCAACGAAGGTGTATCTTACAAACACAATCCCGAATTCACACAGTTGGAGTTTTACTGGGCTTACGCGGATTACCTCAAGGTGATGGAATTCACCGAGCAGATGGTCTCCACCGCCGCCCAGGATGTGCTGGGTACCATGAAAGTGCAGTTCAAGGGCCAGGAAATTGACCTGACACCGCCTTGGAAGCGCGTAGAACTGCGCCAGGGCATTCTGGACGCCTGCGGCATCGATATTGACCAGCACCCCGAAGCCGGTACGCTTTTCAAGGCTATGGCGGACAAGGGCATGACCCCCAACCCGGAATCCACGCGCGGTAAATTGATCGATGCTTTGATCGGTGATTTTTTGGAACCCAACTTCATCCAACCGACTTTCCTGTACAACTACCCGCGCGATATTTCGCCGCTGGCGAAGAAAAAACCGGAGAACCCGGCAGTGGTTGAGCGTTTTGAAGGGTTCATCGGCGGTATGGAACTGTGCAATTCTTTCACCGAGCTGAACGACCCGCTGGACCAGGAAAAACGCTTCCAGGAGATGGGACGGGCATACGCCGATAACGACGAAGAACAACACCCCATGGATGAGGATTACCTGCAGGCCATGTCTTACGGCATGCCCCCCAACGGCGGTTTCGGCATGGGCATTGACCGCCTGGTGATGCTGCTGACCAACAAGACATCCATCCGCGAGGTAATCCTGTTCCCCCATCTGCGCGAGCAGAAGGATAAGGAAGAGGAATAGATCGATTACTTTGAATCGCAGGCTGAACTTTGGCCTGCGGTTTTTTTATTAACCACAGATAAACACGGATAAAAACCCTAAACCTCTTTATTGTTGATACACACAGATAGCCCAGGGGTCAACAGACTCAGCCTACCTTTGTGTTTAAACCACAGATAAAAACGGATAAAAACCCTAAACCTCTTTATTGTTGATGCATACCGATAGCCCAGGGGATCAACAGACTCAGCCTATCTTTGTGTTTAAACCACAGATAAAAACGGATAAAAACCCTAAACCTCTTTATTATTGATGCACACCGATAGCCCAGGGGATCAACAGACTCAGCCTATTTTTGCTTTTAAACCACAGATGCACACGGATAAAAACCTAAAACCTCTTTATTATTGATGTACACGGATAACCCAAGGAGTCAACAGACTCAGCCTATCTTTGTGTTTAAACCACAGATAAATACGGATAAAAACCCTAAACCTCTTTATTGTTGATGCACACGGATAACCCAAGGAGTCAACAGATTCAGCCTATCTTTGTGTTTAAACCACAGATAAACACGGATAAAAACCCTAAACCTCTTTTTTGTTGATACACACAGATAGCCCAGGGGGTCAACAGACTCAGCTTACCTTTGTGTTTAAACCACAGATGCACACAAACCTCGCTATTGTCATCCTGAGGAGCGTTCACTTTTTGAACGCGAGGAAGGATCTCGGACGGTCATCCCAGATTCTTTTCTATCACAGATAAACAAAGATTATTCGTACAATTTTTGTAAGCAGTCGGCATGTTTAATCCGGCCGAGATTCCTCTCTCGTGCCCTATGGGCACTTCGTTCGGAATGACACTGTAGGGGAATATCTGCGTGCATTATGTATCAAAAAAACACTTATACTTTTATCTGCGTCCATCTATGGTTATTTCCTCCCCTAACTTCTCGCGAATATACTGGGCGATGATCACCGTAGCAGCGGGCGCTTCATCGTATGCCAAATGTATGCTGTCGCGGTACATATCCGCTGTGAGCCGGTCTTCCTCTGCTAAATCCATATAAATACCGCCATTCTCTTCAATGTAAGCCCGCAGTGCTTGTTGGTAAGCCGTCATTTCAGCCGTGTCCGGCGTACCTTGGGCTTGAGCGCGGTACTTGACCCGGATAAAAACCGGCGTGATTCCCGCGCTGCGCGCATCCTGCAGCATGAGTGGCAGGAAGGAATCCTCAACGCGCGCCGCAAAATCATAATTGCGGGGTTGATCCAAAGAGGAGTCCAGGTTACGCACCAGTTCTTCCCATAGAAAAGCATTGATATGGTACTCGTCAAAAATCTGGTCGAAACCGTTATCCACGCAGGTATCATCGCAAGCCAGCAGCATTCCCGGCAGCCAGTCACGCACCAGCGTGACCGTGTTCTGATAAATCTCCGAACGGTAGGCAAACAGCGGGAGATAACGTTCCGGTATGTGCAGCAGCGGATTTTCATCGGCGGAAATCGCCAATGCATACACGTCCGCATCGCCGGTTGTGGCGGTTTCCTCAAGGCGCGCGCGATAACTGCCGTTGGTCAGATAACCCGGCACGGTCAGCGTTACTCCGCGGAAGAAAAAGAAAACCATCTGCGGCGGGTTTTTGGCTTCCAAAATTTGATGGCGGAAAAACAAGTACCAGTAAGCCGAACCGGTTGCGGGCGCCGAGAAAATGAGCGTTTTCTTGTCCAATATCTGGCTAAAATTATCGGCGTTTAATTCACGGATGGCTGAATCTCCCACCACCACCACCTCCGGCTCCACCTTATTAATTTGGTCACGGTAATCGACACGCAAGGGTTCTTCGAACGTCTCCACCCGGTTTACCGGATAATCCAGTTTATAGGTATTCACCACGGACAGGTTCAATAACCAAAAAATGACCAGGAAAGCAAGCAGGAAGGTAAGGAATGTTCTCTTCATATTAGAAAGCCGTATAGACAAAATCCTGCAATCCCGAAGCCGCAAAAATCACCAAAACGGAGGCTAACAGGGCATAAACCACCGGTTCGATATAGCGCCGGGCTCGCCCGGAATGTTCTGCCAGCGCCAGCAAGAGCAGCGGAAGAGTATACACAAGAATCATAGGCATCACCGCCAGCAGCGTGATGCGGTTGTTGCCGGAAGCCCCCCAGGGGGCATGCAGGCAGATATTGACCAGCCAAGGCAAGTCAGGCGCGCGGAAGATGCCCCATCCGGCCACCACCAGAGTGAAAGTTACCCCCCATGAAATTATTTTGAGCGGCCAGGCCCCGGCCCTCACCTTGCCCCACCCGCTGACCTGGGTGATAGCCAGCAGCAGGCCGTAATAAAACCCCCACAATAAGAAAGTCCAACCGGTGCCGTGCCACAGCCCACTGAGCAGCATTGTCAGAATAGGCGCAGCCCAATCCGCCCACCCACGCCGGCGGTCGGCCGCACGCAGCATCCAGCGCCGCAGCGGGAAGAAGACATAATCGCGCAGCCAGTGCGAGAAAGTCATGTGCCAGCGGTTCCAGAAATCCTGCGGAGTCAGTGCCAGATAAGGATGGTCGAAGTTCGGGGATGTTTCAAAACCCAACAGGCAGGCCGCACCGCGCGATAAATCGGTATAACCAGAGAAGTCCGCATACAGTTCAAAGGCATACCCCAAAGAACCGGCCGCAAAGAGCAGGCGGCTGGGCAAATCAAGGTGGAAAATGCGGTTTACGATGATTTCCAGATTATCCGCTATCGCCATTTTCTTGAACAGCCCCAGCAGGAGCAGTGGGAAAGCGCGCGCAATTCTCTGCCAACTCAAATCGCGCGGCTGCCGGATTTGCGCCAGGAATTGTTCCGGTCGTTCAATGGGACCGCTGAATATCTGGGGATAAAAAGAGACATACAAGGCATAATCGGTAAAACGCAATGGTTGTGACAATCGTCCGCGGTAGCTGTCCAATAAATACGCCAATTTTCGCAGCAGGTAAAAGGAGATGCCCAGAGGCATGCCAAAATTCCCCAGCCAGCCATCATCCATGGAAGCGCCATATTTGAACAGCAGCCAGAAGCCGATATTGACCAACAGGCTGAAAATCAGCGCCGCTTTACGCAGCTTTTCACGGGGAAAAGCCTGTTTGGTGATAACGTAATCCAAGGCGCTCAACAGAAACAGCAGCAGTCCCCAATTCAGGTGTCCCCAGGAATAGAGCCCGTAGCCGCCCAACAACAAGAGCACGTTATTCAAACGGACATTGCGGCGCGTGAGCCAATAAACCGGCAGTAGAAGCAGAACAGCGTACAATGTAAGATTTTCCATGTGCATGGGGATATATTAACGTAAAAACAAATCTATTGGGAGATTTTCAGGGCTTTTCTGGCGAATCATTCTTCAATAATGACATTGGCTTCCCCTACAATTCCGCGAACCTCGCGCAGCATGCTATCGTTAATGCAGGTATTGTCATTGGGAAAGTCCAGGCGCACCGTTTGTCCGTTTTCCTGGCACAGGAAGGCAAATTGGTCGCTGCCGGGTGTGGAGGTGAGGAATCCGTAAATCTGCTTCAGACGGCGGTTGTCGCGTTCACGCGAACCGCAGCTTGCCAGCTGCAGCAAGAGTACTTTATGATTACCATTCGGCGAGATACTTTCCGGCTCCGCTCCGGATGAGGCATCGGAAACCCGGGGAGACGTTTCACCCGGCACTTCCTGCCCAACTTCGCTTTCTGCGACATAGGACACCACCGGCGCCATGGCAGCCGTAATGCTTGCCAAAGGAGCAGCAGGCGCTTGCAAAGCCACTTCGGTGCTGCGCCCCGCGCTGAAGCTGCGCGTGTTAGCCGCGCGATCGGTCGTGTCGCCGGAAAACACCGGCCCATCTTCGGCAATATCCAACCCGCCAAAGAAAGCATCGTCGTCATCATCCAACGGAGGCAGATCGTAATCGTCCAACCTCGGGCTTTGACTCTGCACCGGCAGAGTATCCATCGGATCGTCTTCCGGATCGTTACCCTGATCCGGGGGGATTTCTTCTAAGTAATCCACCAGCACCTTGGGATCGATCTTTTCGGTGTCCGCCTTGCCCTTGACCAGCAGCGCACCCTCACCGCGGATCACCTCGGCGTATTGCGACCAGGTGCGCGGGAAAATAACCAATTCAATACTGCCCTGCAAATCTTCCAGGGTAGCGAAAGCCATTTCAGATCCTTTTTTGGTAATGATCGTGCGGTAGCCCGCAATTTTGCCGGCTACAACCACTTCGCTGCCGTGCTTGGCTTCTTTCAGTTGGGCGCTGAAATGCGTGACACGCTTGCGGATATAGGTCATATAAGGGGAAAGCGGATGGTCTGACAGGTAAATGCCCAGCAGTTCATGTTCCCATTCAAGCTTTTCACGGCGATCCAGTGAAGTCACAGCAGGCAGATGAATTTCTTCGTCCAAGCCTTCCACAAAGCCAAAAATGGTCATCTGTCCGGCCTCGCGCGCCTTGAAATGGCTCTCGCTGACCGCCATGACATTTTCCAGGCCGCTGAGCAGGGCATGCCGGTCGGCAAAGGTATCCAGCGCACCCACACGGATCATGGATTCCAGCGCACGCCGGCCTACCTTACGAAGATCCACACGGCGGGCGAAGTCATTGATGTCCTTGAACTTTCCACCGTCCGCGCGGGCTTCGGTGATCAAATCGATCGGGTTCTGGCCGACGTTCTTGACAGCGCCCAGGCCGAAACGAATGACGGATTGCCCATCCCCGGTGTCTTCAATTTCAAAATCCCAGCCGCTGTAATTCACGTCCGGCGGCAGTACATCGATGCCCATGGCGCGGCAGTCGGCCACGTAGAGCGCGACTTTTTCTGATTCGTTTTTGACCTGCGACAACAGCGCGGTCATATACTCAATGGCATAGTGTGTTTTCAGGAAAGCGGTTTGTACAGACACGACCCCATAATCCGCCGCGTGGCTCTTATTGAAGCCGTAATGCGCGAAACCTTCCCAATCCACGAAAATCTCATCCGCCGTTTTCTTATCGATGCCACGTTCAACCGCGCCATTTACGAATTTTTCGTGGTGTTTCTTTAGTTCTTTTTCCTTCTTCTTGGAGATGACCTTGCGCAGCATATCCGCCTCGGCGGCAGTGTAGCCCGCCAGGCCCATGGCAGCCTGCATAACCTGCTCCTGGTAGATAGCAAAGCCGTAGGTCTCGCCCATAATGGGTTCCAGCAGCGGGTGGCGGTAGGTAATTTCTTCCTCGCCGTGCATGCGTTTGATGTAAGAGGGAATGGTATCCATAGGCCCGGGGCGATAAAGCGCCACCATGGCGATAATGTTGTCCAGTTTGGTGGGTTTCATCTCCACCAGGAAACGGGTCATGCCCACGCCTTCCAGTTGGAACACACCGGCAGTGAGGCCTTTACCCAGGAATTCATAGGTTTCGGCGTCATCCACCGGAATATTGTCGAGCGTATAGCGCACATTATGGCGCTTGAAAATCAAATCACTGGCCTTCTGCATCACGGTCAGAGTGGAAAGGCCCAGGAAATCCACTTTGAGCATGCCCAGATGATCCAGGATGGTCATTTCATATTGGGTGACTGATTTAATCGGCACATCTTCCGAGTTGGAAGTGGGGCGGTGCAGCGGAACGTATTCCACGATGGGTTTATCGGAGATGATCACACCGGCAGCGTGCGTACCCACGTTGCGGGCTACACCTTCCATACCGGCCGCCGCATCGATCAAATCTTTCAGATAAGGCTGGCTGTTATACAGTTCCTTCAGAGAAGGCACTTGTTCGATTGCTTCAGGAATAGAAGTCGGACGGCTGGGAACATTGGGGATCATCTTGGCGATCTGATCCACCTCATTCAAGGGAATGTCCATTACCCGGCCGACATCGCGGATGGCGTTGCGCGCGCCCATGGTGCCAAAGGTTATGATTTGGGCCACATGGTCGTGACCATATTTATCGGCGCAGTATTCCATAATCTCGGTGCGCTTGTCATCCTGAAAGTCCATATCCACATCCGGCATGTTGACGCGATCCGGATTGAGGAAGCGTTCGAAGATCAGGCCGTGGCGCAGCGGCTCCACCGAAGTAATCCCCAGCGAATAGGCCACAATCGAACCGGCCGCGGAACCGCGCGCTTCATACCAGATATTGTGATCGCGCGCGTACCGGCTGAGGTCCCACACGATCAGGAAGTAGGCATCGAAACCCATCTTGTGGATTACGCCCAGCTCATATTCCAACCGCTCCAGCACTTCCTTATCATCCGCGTGTTCGTGGTAGCGCTCTTTCAAGCCTTCATCGCACAACTTGCGCAGGTAAGTTTGCGCGGTGAATCCTTCAGGTACTTCGAATAAGGGCAGATGATAACCATCGGGATCCAGGTTAACGTTGCAACGGTCGGCGATTTCCAGCGTGTTGGTAATGGATTCAGGCACGTCGCTAAACAGCGCACTCATCTCTTCCGGCGAACGGAAGTAGTAGCTGTCGCCATTCATGTGCATGCGGTGGGGGTCTGAAAGCAGCGCGCCGGTCTGGATGGCCAGCAGAATATCCTGGTAGCGGGCGTCCGAGCGGTCGACATAATGGACATCGTTGGTAGCCACGTATCGGGCGTTGTATCTCGCGCCCATTTTCAGCAATTCCTGGTTGACCTGTTCCAATTCAGGCATATCGTGTCGCTGCAATTCCAGGAAAAAGCGGTCGCGTCCGAAAACGTTAAAATACCAGTCCAGCAGAGGCTGGGCGGTTTCCACGCCGCGCTCCATGATGGTGTTGGGCACTTCACCTTTGAGGCAGGACGAGGTGGCAATCAAGCCTTCGGAATGCGCCGCCAGATAGTCTTTGTCGATACGGGGATGGTAATAGAAGCCGTCCAACTGCGCAGCGCTGGCAATTTTTAACAGATTTTTATAGCCGGTGTCGTTCTCCGCCAGCAGCAGCAAATGGAAGGCCCGTTTGTCATATTGGGAATCTTTGTCCGTCATACCGCGGGGAGCCAGATAACTCTCCAACCCGATAATAGGTTTAATACCGGCAGCTTTGGCAGCATTATAAAATTCAATCACGCCGTACATGGTGCCGTGGTCTGAAATCGTCACCGCCGGCATACCGTATTCCTTCGCACGTGTCATCAATTTCTTGATGTTGCTGAAACCATCAAGCAGGGAATAATGTGTGTGAACGTGAAGGTGAACGAAGGACAAAGACAAATGCTCCTGATTGAGATAAACCGACTTATATGATGAACAAAGTCATTATAGCATGCCGATACTTTCAGAGTTTCAGCACGCTCTTAAAATTAATACTTTTTTAAGAATGGCCGGGGAATAGAATTCACTTCAGCTCCAAAAGAACAGCCTGGAACCCTCTCGATCATTAGTCAGTGAATAGCAATCGCAATGTTAGAATAACAGCATACCTACTCATCACACGCTAGCATTTTATTGTTGCCTGCGCAGTAAAAATGACGTTCTATTTGAGATCCTTATAAGGGGTAGCATGAAAAAAACGACGGCCAGATCCATCCTGATCATCATTGGTATCCTGTTTTTATCTCTCATTGCCATCCGGGTACTGACGCGGACGCAAGTTTCACCCGCCGAATATCGCTTCTCAGACCTGGAGGCTTCAACCACACCCACCCCTGATCCCCTACCGACCCAAGTTTATGAACAGCCTTCCATGTTGACCACAATAGCCCAGCAAATATTCCAAAAAAAGGATGTCCGCATCGATCCCACCCGTATGTTGGATACGGGACAGGCCGCAGCAGAGAATCCATATTTCGTACTATACGCCGCAGAAGGGTATCTCCCGGTTGAGATCGAGTGGTGGCAGCAGGCGTCCACCGCCGTATACGAATCCGTCAGCCAACGGCTTGACACGACACTGGATGAAAGGGTCTTTGTACTGTTCAGCCCTCCTCAAATGGGTGATTGTCCCGCACGCGGCGTAACCTTCCACGAACAGAACAGCAGCATTGTGATCTTTGCGGATGAAGGAACCAGCCGGGAGCAAATCCTGGCGACGCTCGCGCACGAATTAGGGCATGTATTCATTCAAAAGAAATTTGAGAGTCTGACCGATATAGCGCTAATCGAGGGATTGGCAACCTGGTCAGCGGGTGATTATTGGACAGCCTGGAAAGGATCTGATTTTGATTCCAGCGTAAAAACATATTTAAGTAATAGTACATACCTGCCATTGTTTTCCAATTATGACCTGGAAGCGGCTTATGACAATCGATCTCCAGATTGCATAACAAATCGAGATATTTTATTAACCGAAATCGCTTCTTTTATTAATTTTCTCTTACAGAATTATGGAATAGAAAATTTTTCCAAGCTGGCTGAAATGAAACAACCTGCAACTGTAAATAGCCAGAGGGTAATCTACCCGCCTGATTATCCAGAAGTGTATGGGTTGGAACTCAACCAACTTGAATACCAATGGCTAATCAGTCTGGATCAATCAGGCTAACGGCAGTCTAAAAATATAGACCCTTGAATCGGTTCAAGGGTCTATACACCTTATAAAATTACTATATCTTGATAACGGATGAGCTACTTCGAGACAAATTTCATCAGTCGCGTTTACCCAGGGTCGCCAGGTAAATAGCGAACTGGTTCTCGCCGTCCAGACCTAACAGCCCATTGACCAGGTCATCATCGTAAGCGCCGATGGCGCACACGCCGCAGCCAATCGCTTCCCCCAACAGATAAAGGTTTTGGCAGACATGCGCCGCGTCCAGGTACAGATAGCGGTAACCACGCTGGCAGTAGCGCCAGATGGTGCGCTGCACGTCCGCCACCCACATGAAGGTCACGGCCGAGTTGCCCACGTGCGCCTGTTTGAGGCAGGCTTCAGTCATGCGCGGGTTGAAATCGGCAGGCGCGGGCAGGTGCGCCAGCTTATGCTCGACCGCCATATAGCGGTACAGGCCGGGCTGCAAGCCCTCCACGCGGTTGATCATCAGGAAGGTATCCAGGGGATGGCGCGAACCGGCGGATGGCACGGTGCGCTTGGTAATGGGTTTATCGGAAATGGATTTGATGCCCTGCGTGCCCCACAGCAGGAAAGCCAATTCCTGCACTGTCAGCACAGTGGGCGCATACTTGCGCAGGCTTTCGCGTTTTTCCACTAATTCAGCCAAATTCAGTTTGGGCAGCGCCAGGTCTTTACCGGCCGGCAGAGGCATGATTTCCGCATCCTCCGGCAGAGGCAGCTCCAGCGGCGGCAGGGGTACGCCCAGGGACTGCGGCGAGGGTTCCAGGTTAGCATATTTCGTCAGGCGGACAAATTCTTTTCCGATGGTGTTTTCCATTTGATCACTCCTCATTCGATAAATCTTTTACCATTTTGACATATCCGGGGGAACCCGTCAAAGGGAGCTGGTGCGGATGGGTGTAGGTCTTCACCGTTGTGAAACCGAAGCGCTTATATAAAGCAATCGCGCCCGTATTCTCCAATTCAGCCAACAATGAAATCTTATGCAAACCGCTCTGCAGCGCCAATTTTTCGGCGTGCTTCAGCAGCGATTGGCCCAACCCCTTGCGGCGGAAATCCGCGCACACGGCTAAATGCGCCACGTAAAACTCATCCCGCGCGACTTCTTCTTCATCTTTTAATATCCAGGCTCGCCGGAAGAATTCAATCACCTCTGCGGGAGAGTACACCCGCAGCATCTGCCAAAAAGTCCTGCGGGTTACACGGCCGAACAACCTACCGGGAAAAGCCAGCAGCAGCGCTGCCGGTTTACCATTCACATAGGCCAAATGAGATAACTGGTAACTGAAACGGTTGCCGGGCAGGCGAAAATAATCGTTAAGTGCCTTTCGGCCGCGTTCGGCCGAACCCAGACCGTTTTGATAAACGCCGAACCCATAAAGGGTTTCCATCAGCAATTCACCGGCCAGATCCGCGTTTTGCGGGCCGGCCGGATGGACATTCGAATTCTCTACCATTCATCAGCCTTTCCGGTTGAATATACTTTTTAGACTGGTCAATTCCTCAGATCGGAAGACCAGCATCATTAATAAATACAAAAACACGCCTGCGCAGACGAAAACCGCCAGGCGAATAACAGGCTGCTGAACGGGGAAATTTCCCATCAAATAGGCAATCAACAAGCCCATCACTAAACCTGCGGCCAGGAATTTAAGCGTGGATTGAAGGATCTTCTTTCCGTCAATGCCCTGCAGACGGCGGTTCATTAAATAAAGCAGCAAACCGCTTTCAATCAGCGTAGCTGTCGTATTAGCCAATGCCAATCCGCCGTGAGGCATCCAACCCATACGGTTGAACAGAGCCACAAAAACGAAACTCAGCGCCAAATTCAAGCTCATAGCGCCTACGCCCACAAACACCGGTGTCTTGGTATCGTGCAGCGCGTAGAAGGCGCGGCTGATGATTTCCACCACGCAATGCCCAACCAGGCCAATGCTGTAAAACAGCAGCGCCCAGGCTACCAGGTCGGTGGAATGCGCGTCGAATTCGTTGCCCTCATAGAGGATCGAGACAATCGGGCTCCGCAGCAGAATCAGGCCGATGCTGGCAGGTACCGCCAACATCAGCACCACTCGCAGCGAAGCGGATAGCGAGGAGCGCATCTCGTCCAGCTTGTTGCGCGCCACCTGCATTGACAAGGTCGGCAGGGAGGCAATGGCAACCGATTGGGCAATGGCAGCCTCCGGCATCAGCATAAGCGGGAAAGCCAGGCTGATGGCCGTGATACTGCCCTCCGGCTGGAAGGACGCCAAATAGGTATTCAACAGGAAGTTCAATTGCACGATCGCAACACCCAGCAAACGCGGACCCATCAGGCGCGCGACTTCACGTACCTCAGGCACGTGCAAGCCCAACATCGGCCAGTATTTACGCTGAGGTAACTTAAGCAGACGCGGCACCTGCACCAGCAGGTGGAAAGCCGAGCCAATCACCACGCCCCAGGCCAAGCCGTATATGCCCATGCTGGGAGCCAGCAGGTAAATCCCCAAAATCCAACCAACCTGGTACAGAGCCGGTGCCAGCGCCGGCAGCAGGAAATGCTGGTGGGCATTCAGAATACCCATGACCAGACCGCTAATCCCAAAAATAACCGATGAAAGCACCTGAATTCGCAGTAAATGGGCTGTAAGGATTTCCTGTTCAGACGTGAAACCGGGCGCCACCAGATAATGCACCACCTGGCGCGAGAAAAGCATAGTCAACAAGCTGACCGCGATTAACACCAGGGAAACCAGATTGACAATGGAGGAAGCCAATTTCCAGGCCTCCTCGCGATCATCACGCGCCAACAAGCTGGTGAAAACCGGTATAAAAGCCGAACCCAGCGCGCCGCCGGCAACCAGGTTGAAGAGGATTTCGGAAAAGCGGTTTGCCGCGAAAAAGCTATTACTCTCCACGCCGGTGCCAAAGGCACGAGCTGTCAATGTCTTGGCCAGCAACCCAAACAGGTTGCTGATGATGAAGGCGAACATGACCGTGCCCGCCGCGCGGGCAATCTGGGAATTTGCGTTGTGTGAGGATTCAGTTTCCATAGCCATGCCTGCCATTATACTTGTCAAACCCAAACTACTCTATCAAATTTCTTATGTCGAAGGACAGGAAGATTGTTTATAATCAAAAAATATATGGGAGTAAAAGATGAAATTAAGAGAAGATAAAACCAGCACGGATACTTCCTCACCCGCAGCCGCACAAAACGGGAGCGGAACCACGCCGCCCAAAACAGAAGCACCTAAAGTAGAAGTACCCAAAGCCGCCCCTAAACCCAAAAATAAATCGGGGTTCCAGGTTGTACTCAGGCAAATCGGCCTGGCTTTGCTCTTTCTGGTGATTGGTATGTTGGGTATTCTACTGGCAATGTATCTTCCCGCTTCACGGGACCTGAAGAATGCCCAGACTGAATTAGAGCGCCTGGTGCCCATCGAGACCCAATACTTGGAGCTGCAACAATCCAGCGCTAAAATCGAACAGCAGGGATTGGTCTATAAATTAATGAGCGAGACCACCCAGTTAAGAAGCGCCCTGGACGAAAACGACAGCAATAAGGCCACTCAATACCTGACCTATATGGAAGAAGACCTCAGCCAATTGGATCTGAGTGAGTTTCCGGACCTGCCCACCAGCCTGACCGATCAGTTCAACAAGATAAAGACCAGCATCAGCAGTGCGCCAACCAGCGCCGGAAGTGAAGTGGACAAGTTCTACAATTCCCTGCTTACCCTGTCCGATAATCTCCAATAACTTAAACAAAAAAGATGCCCCTTCTCAGGGGCATCTTTCATATTATTCTATGGTCCTATTCAGGCCGTTTGGTCAGCACAACCGAAAGGTCGATTTGGATGCCGTCGCGCAGCACGGTCACGCGCATGCTATCGCCGGGACTTTTATGGGCAACCAGGTAGCTGAGCAAGTCGCTGAATGTGCGCACCGGCTGGTCATCCACCGCGGTAATTAAATCACCACCTTTGGGTAAATCGATATAGGTGCTTTCAGTTGTGGCGCCGACCATGCCGCCCTGAGCAGCCGGGCCATCTTCGAGCACGCTGATAACGTAAGCGCCCTGCACATCCGCCGGCAGCCCCAGGTATTCGCGCTCACCGAGGGTCAATTCCTCGCGGCTGACAATGCCCAGATAGGGATAGTCATACTGACCATTCTCAATCAGGTAAGGTGTGACCCGTTTTACCACATCAATCGGCACAGCAAAGCCGATGCCCGAGTTGGAGAGTGTGGAAACGCCGTCCTCACCGTTGGTGCGAATGGCGCGGTTGATGCCGATGACCTCGCCATCCAGGTTCAACAGCGGCCCGCCCGAATTACCCGGATTGATAGACGCGTCCGTTTGGATCAGGTCCGCGGCGGTGAAATAACCGCCGCTGGGCGCCTCGCGCATGGAATCCAGCATACGTCCGCGCGCCGATACAATGCCGAGCGTCATCGTGCCGGACAGTCCGTAAGGATTGCCGATAGCGACTACCTGCTGGCCAACTTTGACGTCATCCGAGCTGCCCAACACTAGCGGTTGAATCTGCTCTGAAGGGACATCCACATCCAGCACGGCAATATCCGAATCCAAATCCTTGCCAACCACGTGCCCTATTACGCGGTATCCGCTTGAGAAGACTACCTCAATCGCTTCCGAACCTTCAACCACGTGGTAATTGGTGAGGATATGTCCTTCGTCATCAAACACAAAACCGGAACCCTGACCGCTGTCATTCTCCTGATAATATACGATAATGGCAACCACTCCGGGGTTGACTTGCTCATAGAGGTCCACGTAGGAAACCTGCCCACCCTGCGGTTCTGTCGACACAACCTCGGTTGAGGCCGCCGGCAACGCGCTTTCCAAAGTCGGCAAAGCGGCCGGTGTATCAGTCGGCTGCGCAATGCAAGCAGTCAGCAACCCCACAAACAATAAACCCGCTATTGTCAGGTAATTTGATTTCATCGGACCATCCTGTCTGCTTACGACATACCGCGCAATTCCTCAAAGCGCTTCTTTTGTTCTGCGGAAAGTTTCTTCGGCAGATTTACATTAATTTTAACCAACAAGTTACCATATTTATCTTTATGCTTCAATAAGGGCATGCCTTTGCCGCCCAAACGGAACAACTGTCCGGGCTGGGTGCCGGCCGGGATTGTCAGGAGAACTTTTCCTGAAAGCGTTTCAACTTCAACATCTCCACCTAAAAGAGCCGTGTAGAGATCAATTGTCTTTTCTGTGTACAAATCGTCATCGCGTCTTTCAAAACGCGGATCAGCCGCAACTTTAACAATCAAATACAGGTCACTGGCTGCTCCACCGCCGTTGTTCACCACTCCGGCTACGCGGACCTTGGTGCCGGTTTTCACCCCGGCCGGAATTTTGACTTCCTTGCGAGCTCCATTAATATCCAGCATACGGGCAGCGCCGGTGAACGCTTCCGTCAGCGAAATTGTGATTTCCTGCTGGTATGATGCCGGTTGGCGCGGGGCAGTTCTTCCGGCGCGCGATCTGGCTGAAGACTGATTAGTACGCTGTCCGCCGCCGCCGAAGAAGGCACGGAAGAAATCGGAAAAACCGCCCATATCTCCAAACATTTCATCCAGGTCATGCACTTCCACGCGGGTTTGTCCGCCTCTGGGACTGCCGGCACCGTTGAACAAATCCTCCCAGCTGAAAGAACCCGGTTGGCCGCCGCCCTGCTGCCAGGTTGTATATTGATTGCTGATCTGGTCGTAGCGCGCGCGTTTCTCGGGATCACTCAGCACTTCGTTGGCTTCGTTGATCTCCTTGAATTTATCCTCAGCTTTTTTATCCCCGGGGTTGCGATCCGGATGATACTGCATAGCCAACTTGCGATAGGCTTTTTTTATCTCATCCGTCGAGGCTTTTTTATCGACCCCAAGCGTTTTGTAATAATCCTTATAATCCATGTTTTTATTGTAAGAGCATGGAATTAGCCTGACAAGGCAGAAGAAACTGAATTAACAGATTTCTAACCTAAATCCTATACGCTGTTTATAAAAAAAAGCTGCCGCTGGTTGGGAGGAAGTACCAGCGGCGGCTCGCCAAAGGAGGAGACAATGATGAGATTTATTATCAAAATCTATTTGTCGCCAGCGTAAGGATACCCGCAAGTAATAAAAGTGGTTAGAACAGATGTCATAGGGGAAAAATGACAAATTACGCTGAGATCTCCAAAGCACGCAGGTAACGGTCTAATTCTCCTAAAATGTCCTGCGTATCTTGATAGGCATAAAGCGATAGTGTCGGGTGGGTATTGCCCAATATCATCTTTGAGACGGTACGGCCAGATTGGTAACAGCACAGTACCGGTTTTTCCTGCAGCAGCGCCAAAGCAATTTCATAACCGACCCCATGAGAAGGCGTGCTGACTTCGGCAATTAACACATCGCATTGGTCCACCCACCTCACATCGCGCCGGTAAACTTCCAGCGGGCTGATCACGCGTTCATCTTCTAAAATGTCCGCTTTGGAAAGATGGGCGGTGGGTACTTCGTGCCCGCGCGCGACCATGAAATCCACCATCTTCTGGTAGATTTGCTGATCATTGCGGCCGCCGGTGATGGAACAGGAAAAATAGATATTCATGGTGGCATGATTTTACCATCGCCAATTTCACCCATTCTTCGGAAATTCAGCAGTGTTAAAATGAAACCATGACATCGGTTTCTGAACACATTCAGGGAATTCTCGACACCCTGCCTACCAAACCCGGATGCTATATCATGCACAACGCAGACGGAAAGATTATCTACGTCGGCAAGGCGATCAACCTGCGCAGCCGCGTGCGTTCCTATTTCCACAGCAGCTCCGATCTGACGCTGAAGACGCGCCGGCTGGTGGCAGAGATTGCGGATATCGAGTGGATCGTGGTGGACTCCGAACTGGAAGCCCTGATCCTCGAGATGAACCTGATCAAGAAACACCTGCCGCAATATAACGTGCGGTTGAAAGACGATAAGCGTTACCCCTTTGTTAAAGTCGAATGGGCCGACCCATTTCCCAAGGTGCTGGTGACGCGCGAACACGTCCAGGACGGTTCGCGTTATTTTGGCCCCTACACCAGCGTCTGGGCAGTGCACCAGACACTGGATTTACTGCGCAAAATTTTTCAATATCGCAGCTGCGACCGCATTATCACCGGGGAAGACGAACGCGCCTGCCTGTACTACGACATCAAGCTGTGCACCGCTCCCTGCATCGGTAAAATCAGCCAGGAAGAGTACCGTCAAATGATTGACGATCTGTGCAAATTCCTGGAAGGACGCACCGATCCCATTTTGAACCGCCTGAAAGAGCAAATGGCGTCTGAATCGGAGCAGTTGAATTATGAAAAAGCCGCGGTTGTGCGCGACCAGATCATGGCGATTGAAAAAGTGGTGGAGCGGCAGAAGATTATCTCCAACGCTCACCTGGATTCTGATGTGATTGCCCTGGCGCGCAGCAATGGGGATTCCTGCGTGCAGATTTTCTTTGTGCGCAACGGACGCCTGATCGGGCGCGAATACTTTATTTTGGAAGGCACCGAAGGCGAGGACGACAGGGAAATCATCGCCCAATTTATCAAGCAATTCTACGCGGAAGCCAGCTCGGTGCCGGACGAGGTGCTGCTGCCTAACGAACTGGAAGAAGCGGTGATCATACAGCAATGGCTCAACCAGCAGCGCGGCGGCCAGAAGGTGCATTTCCGCATTCCCCAGCGCGGCGGCAAACGCGATCTGGTCAAGATGGCCACTGAAAATGCGGTGGAGACTCTGGAAGCGCTCAAGACGCAATGGGCCGCGGATACCCATAAACAAAGTCAGGCATTAAGCGAGCTGCAAGCGGCGCTTAAGTTAAAAGAGCCGCCCAACCGCATTGAATGCTACGACATTTCCAACATCCAAGGCACCGCCGCGGTAGGCAGCATGGTGGTATTCGAACAGGGTGTACCCAACAAGAAGCTGTACCGCAAATTCAACATCAAGACAGTCAGCGGGCCGGACGATTTTGCCAGCATGGAAGAAGTGCTGGAGCGGCGTTTTAAACGCTGGCAGGCTGCCCAGGAAATCAAGGAAGTAGGCGCTAAAGTCGATCCGTCCTTTTCCATCCTGCCGGATTTGCTAATCGTGGACGGCGGCAAAGGCCAACTCAGCCGTTCCATCAAGGTGCTGGATGAATTCGGACTTTCCGACACGGTGTTGACGGCCGGATTGGCTAAAGAGAACGAATTATTGTTCCTGCCGGGCAAGGACCTGCCTTTAGAATTGGCGCGCAAATCACAGGGGCTGTTCCTGGTACAGCGCATCCGCGACGAAGCTCACCGCTTTGCCATCACGGCTCACCGCGCGCGGCGCGGGAAGGAACGCCTGGTTTCCAGGCTGGACCAGATTCCGGGCATCGGCCCGGCCCGCAAGAAAGCTTTGCTGGTGCGCTTTGGTTCGCTAACAGGTGTGAAGAAGGCCAGCGAGCAGGAGTTGTGCGAGCTGCCCGGCATCACGCCGCAGTTGGCGCACGATATTTTGGAAGCGTTGAACAAGGGCGAATAAAATTATGCGGGAATACCCTGAAATACAGCATATTCCCGCCAGAAAAAACATCTAACTTCCTCTCACCATGAGAATTAGATTGAGGTAAGAGGCCTTGTAATTCCCCCTCATCCTAACCTTCTTCCCTGTTGGGAAGAAGGAATCGCTTTTTTATCTGTGTTCATCTGTGGTTTAATTGGGAATCTGGTCGAGATCCATTCGGTCGCAGCCCTCTCTCCGTTCAGGCAAAACGCTCCCTCAGGATGACAATGAAGGGATTCTTGTTTTTATCTGTGTACATCACACCATAAAAGAGTTTTTCTGTGTTTATCCGTGCTCATCTGTGGTTTGATAATGGCGCGTAAGAAACGCGCCCTACGAATTGTGATTTGCCTACACACAGCTAATAATTCATGGTAAAATCATGCTTCGCGTCGTGAGACGTGGAATCTTTTCAATGGGTAGAAAAAAATATGAGCGACTTAATTAAATCAATTGAAGCACCTGTGAATCCGAACGTTCCCGCATTATTACCGGGCGATTCTGTCAGCGTTCACGTAAAAATTGTCGAAGGAGAACGCGAAAGGATCCAGGAGTTCAAGGGTACCGTGATTGCCATCAGCAATAAAAGCAATCAAGAAACCTTCACTGTGCGCCGCATCGCCAGCAATGGCATCGGTGTGGAACGTACCTTCCTGATGCGCTCCCCGCGTGTTGACAAAGTCGTTGTTGAACGACACGGCAAAGTTCGCCGTGCAAAACTATTCTATCTGAGAGAAAGAACCGGTAAGAAAGCCAGACTAAAAGAAAAATTCTCTTAGTCCGCCCTTATTTTCGATCGCGGGTGCAACCTACGCCAGGTTGCACCCTTTTCATTTATAATGCTTAATTGAAATGGAAAAGGGATCAACAGAAAAGAAATTAGTCGGTATTTTTGATTCAGGCGTAGGGGGCCTTTCGGTATTACGCGAAATTCAGGCATTACTGCCAACCCAGCCGCTGTATTACATCGGCGACCAGGCCCACGTTCCTTACGGGAAACGCCAACCAGCTGAAATCCGCCGATTTTCATTCGCCATGACGCGCTACCTGTTGGATGCAGGCGCCGGGCTGGTTGTAGTTGCCTGCAACACCGCCTCGGCAGTCGCCCTCAAAGACTTGCGGCAGGAATTTCCGGATGTCCCTTTTGTGGGCATGGAACCCGCGCTCAAACCCGCCACTCAACAAACCCATAACAAAGTCGTGGGCGTGCTGGCTACACCGGCCACCTTCCAGGGAGAACTTTACAACACCCTGGTGGAGAAATTCGCCCAGGATGTAAAGATACTCACCAGCACCCTGCCCGGCATGGTGGAAGCCATCGAAGCCGGCCTGCTGGATACCCCGCAAACACGCGCCATTCTGGAAGAAGCTATTATGCCCATGCTGGCACAAGGCGCCGATACGCTGGTTTTGGGCTGCACTCATTTTCCTTTTGCGCTGCCCCTTATCCGCCAAATCACCGGCCCGGATGTGAATGTGATCGACCCCGCTCCAGCCATCGCCAGGCGCACCCATGCCCTGCTGCAGGAACACCATCTGCTTAACCCGGATGGGAATTCCGTTTCGCTGCGATTCGCTACCAGCGGCGACTTGAATGCTTTTAACGCTTCCACAGTGAATCTGCTGCATCTGCAAGCCCAGCCTATGCAACTCGTCTGGGATGCTTCAGGGAAAAAAATACAAAGAGAAGGATAAATTATTATGGCAAACATTGACCTTTCGCTCGATCCCGTCGATTCCATCACCGTGGACGCTATCGGTAAACCCGGCAGCCGGATTTTCTATATTCAGGGCAAGAAAGGCACTGAAGTCATCACTCTGATCATTGAGAAGGTCCAACTGCAATCGCTGATCATCGGTGTGAGTGATTTTTTGGAGGAAGTCAGCACCCGTTTCAAAAAAGAGGCGCAAATGGATGTCGACTTCCAGGAAGAAGCCATGACCATTCATCCGCCGGTTGATCCGCTCTTCCGTGTTGGGGATATGGGTCTGGCTTACGATGAATCCGGCGATATGGTCTGCATCATTGCCAAGGAATCACCTGCCGATTTACCAGCGGAAGAAGGCAGCGTAGTGCGCTTTTGGTGCACACGCGCGCAGCTGTTTACACTGGCCAATTGGGCTGTGGCGGTAATTGAACGCGGCCGCCCCATCTGCCCGCAATGCGGTGAACCGATGGACCCGGAAGGCCATTTCTGCCCTAAAAAGAACGGGCACAAGAAGAACCAACCGCTCTAACCACCCAATGAATGCCCGTCCGAAAAAGACGATACCCTCCAAAACCGAAATTCTTGAAATTCTGCGGGAAGGCAAAGCCGACCTGAAAGGCCAATTCGTGTTGGGCAGCAATTACACTTTTCTGGTGCAGTTGAAACACGGTGGCAAATCCTTTCAAGCCGTTTACAAACCGCAAAAGGGGGAAATGCCCTTGTGGGATTTTCCGGCGGAATCGCTGGCGGCCCGCGAAAGCGCCGCTTTCCTGGTCAGCGAAGCCCTCGGTTGGGAGCTGGTTCCGCCCACGATCATGCGTCCGGACGGGCCATTCGGTTCCGGCTCATACCAATTCTTCATCGTCCACTATTCGGAACAGCATTACTTCACCTTTGATGCAGCCACCCATGAGCGGCTACGGCCCGCGGCTCTGTTCGACCTGATCATCAATAATGCCGACCGCAAAGGCGGGCATATCCTGTTGGATGAAAATGACCATCTCTGGCTGATCGATCACGGATTGTGTTTTCACGTACAGCCCAAACTGCGCACGGTCATTTGGGATTTTTCCGGCGAGCCGATCAAAAATGAGTTGCTGGAATCGCTGCAAAATCTCCTTCGTGATTTACAGGCGAAAACAGATATCCAACAGCAATTATCCCAATTGCTCCAAAAAAATGAGATAGATGCGTTAAAATCACGCATAAAATTTTATATTAGCCATCCTGTTTATCCCGCGCCGGATGAAAACCAGCGGCAATTTCCCTGGCCTTTGGTTTAAAATGGGAACATCAAAATGAGGTGAAAGTTCAATGAAGGAAATATCTTTTTGTCTAATCGGATTCGGAAATGTCGCCAAAGCCTTCGCGCGGTTGATCGTGCGCAAGGAAGATGAACTGAGTCAAAAATACGGGGTGGCTTTTCGCATAACTGCCATCGCCACCGGCCGCCACGGGCGCGCCATCGACCCGGCCGGGCTAGATCTGGAACAGGCCTTGAAATTGGCCGACAGCGGTAAATCACTGGATGAACTCTCCAAAGTGAAGTCGCCGGCCAATAATGAAGATTTTATAAAAGCCAGTGGTGCGGATTTCCTGTTGGAAAATTCACCCGTCAATTATCAAACCGGTGAACCGGCCATTTCGCACGTCCGCTGCGCGCTGGAAAACAATATGCACGTAGCCTCGGCCAACAAAGGCCCGGTAGTGCACGCGTATCACGAACTGAAAGAACTGGCTGCCAAGCACAACCGCCGTTACCTGTTTGAATCGGCCGTCATGGACGGCGCGCCCATCTTCTCGGTCTTCCGCGAAGCGCTGCCCGCCACCAACTTATTTGCCGTGGAAGGTATCTTCAATTCCTGCACCAACTTATTAATCGAACTGATGGAAGAAGGAAGAACTTTTGACGAAGCAGTCGCTTACGCCCAGTCCATCGGCATTGCCGAAACAGACCCCAGCGGCGACATCGACGGTTGGGACGCGGCCATCAAAGTGGCTGCCATCATCACTGTATTGATGGATACCCCCTTCAAACCTCATCAGGTACAGCGCGAAGGCATCCGCGAATTATCGCAAACCGAAATTCAGCAAGCCAAGAAAGACGGCAACCGTTGGAAACTGGTCTGCCGCGCCGAGAAGACCGAAAAAGGCATTACCGCCAGCGTTGCGCCGGAAATAGTCAGCCCGCAATCACCCCTGTTCAGCGTCAGCGGCACCAGCTCTTTCGCGTTATTCAAAACCGATGTCCTGCCCGGTTTAGGCATTTTGGAAAGCAACCCCAGCCCGGATACCACCGCCTATGGCCTGCTGGCGGATGTGCTTAACATTCTAAAATCAGAATAATATGAAACCCGAGCGCATCTTCCTTGGCATTGGTTCAAACCTGGGGGACCGCTTGGGTAATTTATTTCAGGCGCAGGCAGCCCTGGCTCCGCAAATCCGGCTGCTGCGCGCCTCATCCGTCTACGAAACCCCGCCCTGGGGCTATAACGACCAACCAGCCTTCCTAAATCAGGTACTGGAAGTCGAAACCGAACTGGAACCGCAAGCCCTGCTCACCCGGCTGAAAGAAATCGAAGCCGAGTTGGGCAGGGTTAAGAATTTCCGCTACGGACCCCGCTTAATTGACCTGGATATCCTCTTTTATGGGGAACAAGTTTACCAATCCGAGACACTCAGCATTCCGCATCCCATGCTGGCCGAACGCGCTTTCGTGCTGGTGCCGCTGGTGGACATAACTCCCGATTTGGTCCACCCGCAACTTAAGCGCACCGTTGCGGATCTTCTGGCCGAATGTCCCGGCCGGGAAGAGATAACCCTCTACCAGCCCAATCTCACAGGGAATTGGCCTCATTGGGGGGAGCGCACCTACGTCATGGGCATCCTCAACATCACGCCCGACAGTTTTTCCGGCGACGGACTGCTGCGGCAATCCGACCCCGCCTCCGCCGCGTTAGCCCAGGCGCGCCAATTTGTGCAGGAAGGCGCAGCCATCCTCGACTTGGGCGCGGAAAGCAGCCGGCCGGGTTCCGACACTGTCGATGCGGAAACGGAAATTGCGCGCATCCAACCTGTTTTGGACTCTCTGCGGCAGGCCAACCTGCCCGCGATCATCTCGGTGGACACGTACAAAGCGGAAAGCGCGGAAGTCTGCCTGCGCAGCGGCGCCCATTGGATCAACGATATCTGGGGATTGAAAGCCGATCCGGATTTGGCAAGCGTGATCGCAGCCCATCATGCGGGTGTGGTGATCATGCACAACCGCAGCCATTGGCAGGATGTTCGAAACCTGGGCAATCTGGGCAACACGTATTCCGGTGTCCAATATGATGACATCATTGAGGATATTAAAACCGAGCTTTGGGAAAGCCTGGAAATAGCAGCCAAAGCCGGTATCGCGCAGGAGAAGATCATTCTGGACCCGGGCATCGGATTCGGCAAGAATTTGAAGGATAACCTGGCAATCATCAACCGCCTGGAAGAGATAAAAAAAATGGGATTCCCGATTCTCATCGGGCCATCCCGTAAGTCATTTATTGGACAGGTACTTGATTTACCGGTTGAAGAACGCCTGGAAGGCACCGCTGCCGCTGTCGCGCTGGGTGTTGCGCATGGTGCGGACATTGTGCGCGTTCACGACGTGCGAGAAATGGCGCGCGTGGCAAAAATGAGCGACGCGATTATTGGGCGGAATCTTCCCCCTGCATAGCCCATTCCTTCTCGCGGCGTTCGCGCGCGGCCTGGTTCCTGCGATCGATTAGCTTCTTGGCCAATTTCATTGAGAAGTGTTCCGAACGTTCGCGTTCTTCCAGCGCCATGCTGATGTAATGGTATTCAGCCTGCAAACGGGGGATAATGATATGCTCCAGCGCTTTCAAACGGCGGGTCGTACGCAGAATTTCCTTCATCAACTTGGATAGCTGAAATTCTCCGTCCGCCAGCGCAATCATGCCATCCACACTCTGCTCGTAAGATTCAGCGGCCTCATCAATGACCGGCGAAGTGCCGGTGATACAGATATCGCGATCGTAAAACTCGCGCTGAGCCGAATCACGTTTGATGCGCGGTACGTGCACACCCATCAGCAATGAATCTTCCAGTTCGATATTGATCTCGTGTTTCTTACCGTTGGATGCCGAGCGCACGCCAGCCGTACCCACCAGCGCTTCCGCCTTTGCCAGAGAACGCCTGGATTGAGCGGTCATTGATTGCAGATCGGAAGCCAGACGCACAACTTCATCCTGCAGCCGCATGATTTCCTGCATTAATGCCAGGCGCTTTTTATCCAGCAGATCATAACCGGCATGGGTAAGGTTCAGTTGCTGCTTATGGGAAAGCAGCTCATTTCGAGTGGTGGAAACGTTGGTAATATCAGCCATTTTTACTTCTTGTAATACCTGCGAATATATTCTTCAGGAATACGTTTGAGATATTGCGCGGGAATTTCAGAGAGCATGTCCCACGACAAATCCAGCGTTTCCTGGATGGTGCGGTTGGAATGTCCCTGACCGACATATTCCTTCTCAAAGCGCTTGGAAAATTCCAGTACACGACGGTCCTGTTCGGAAAGCGAGCTCTCGCCGATGATCGTGACCAGTTTCTCCAGGTCGCGGCCTTCGGCGTAGAAAGCATAGATCTGATCGGCCACGCTGCGGTGGTCTTCGCGGGTATGGCCTTCGCCAATGGCAGCGTTCATCAAACGGGAAAGGGACGGCAGCACATCAATGGGCGGGTATGTGCCCTTCTGCTTCATCAGACGGTTCAATACAATCTGCCCTTCCGTAATGTAACCGGTCAGGTCGGGGATGGGATGGGTGATGTCGTCATCCGGCATGGACAGCAGGATCAGTTGCGTGACCGAACCGGGATGGCCTTCAATACGCCCGGCCCGTTCGTACAGGCTGGCCAGGTCGGAGTACATGTAACCAGGGTAGCCGCGGCGGGCAGGCAGCTCTTCACGCGCCACAGACAACTCACGCAGCGCTTCGCAGTAGTTGGTGATATCGGTCATGATGACCAAGACGTGCAGCCCCTGCTCATAAGCCAGGTATTCCGCTGCGGTCAGTGCCGCGCGCGGGGTAATGATACGTTCAATGGTGGGGTCATCCGCATGGTTCAGGAATACAACCGTGCGTTCCAACGCGCCGCTGGAGCGGAATTGCTCGATAAAGTAAGATGATTCACGGTGCGTAATACCAATAGCCGCAAAAACCACCGCGAAGGGTTCATCCTGGTCGCCTTTGCTGCTGATGACACGCGCCTGAGCCGCAATTTGGGCGGCTAATTCGTTGCCGGGCAAGCCGGACCCGGAGAAAATGGGCAGCTTTTGACCGCGGGCCAATGAGTTCAGGCCATCGATGGCGGAAATACCGGTTTGGATAAATTCGCTCGGTTCAATACGCACTGCCGGGTTTAACGGGCGGCCGTTGATATCTTCTAATTTTTCCGGCAGAATAGCCGGACCGCCGTCGATCGGGTTGCCCAATCCGTTCAGGATACGTCCAAGCATGGAATGCGACACGTTCAAACGGGTCACATCACCGGTGAAGCGGACGCGGGTACGGGAAATATCCAACCCTTCCGTTGACAGGAACAATTGGATGACTGCGACATTGTTATCCACTTCCAACACACGGCCTACGCGGGTGTTTCCGGCCGGATCAACAACCTCAACCATTTCGTCATAGGCTACGCCCGAAACACGTTCAACAAAAATTAAAGGGCCTCGAATTTGGCTGACCGTACGAAATTCTTTGGTGGTCAGTTGGCCGAATTGTTCTTCCTCATGCATTCGACTTCTCCATTTTTTCGCCTAAACGGCTAACTTCAGTATCAATATCACTCATCAGGTATTGCAGCCGTTGAACCGCATTATCCAATTTCAGTTCCTTCATACGGGCGATTTTCTGCAGAACTTGTGCATTGTCCAAATCTTGCAGACTTACACCTTTCTTCATGGCTTCCTGTGCCGCTTCGTGGAAGTGCAAGATAACTTTCATCATCCAATAGGATTTGTCCAGCGGGCAGAAAGCATCCACATCGTGAATGGCGGACTGTTGGAGCAAATCTTCACGCAAGATGCGGGAGATTAAAAGCACTTCGCGCTCCATATCTGAAAGGGCATCCTGGCCGATCAGTTGGACGACTTGCTGAAGTTCATGCTCACGGCCCAGAATATTCTGGGTTTCCTTCACCATGACTTCATAATCATCCGAGACTTCTTCCAGGAACCAGCGGGACAAGTCCACCAGGGAAAAGCTCTTGGTCCAGTTAATCGCCGGGAAATGCCGGCGGCGGGAGAGTTCATAATCCAGCGCCCAGAATACGCCAGCGATACGCATGGAACTTTGGGTGATCGGATCAGAGAAATCACCACCGGGAGGCGAGACTGCGCCAACCAGAGAGATGGAGCCTTCACGTTCCTCTTTCTGTTTTCCTTTCGTATCACTCTTTTCATCTACCGGGTGAATTGTATCCAGGCAGCTTACATGCCCGGCGCGTTCGTAAAACTCGGCCAAACGGGAAGCCAGATAAGCCGGGTAACCCTCTTCGCCAGGGATCTCTTCCAAACGGCTGGAAACCTCACGCAAGGCTTCGCCCCAACGGGAGGTTGAATCCGCCAGCATCAGCACGTCATAGCCCATATCGCGGTAATATTCGCCAATGGTGATGCCCATGTAAATACTGGCCTCACGCGCTGCCACAGGCATGTTGGAGGTATTCGCGATTAGGACAGTACGGTTGATTAGTGGTATACCGGATGAACGGTCTTCCAACCTGGGCAGCTCGTTCAAAACCTCGGCCATTTCGTTGCCGCGTTCACCGCAGCCAACGTAAACCACCACATCCACTTCCGACCATCGTGCCAAAGATTGTTGGATAACGGTCTTACCCGTACCAAAACCGCCTGGGATAATAGCTGAACCGCCTTTTGGAATAGGGAATAGCAAGTCAATAACACGCTTACCGGTAACCAATGGTTCCGTTAAATCCAGACGCTTGTGGAATGGGCGGGCCACACGAACTGGCCAGGATTGTTCCATGAAAACTTTCTCATGTTTTTTACTCTTTGTTTCCACAATTGCCACATGATCTTTCAAAGTAAAAGATCCAGGCTTGATTTCGACTATGCGTCCGGAAATACCCTGCGGAACCATCACACGATGTTCAATACTTTGGGTCTCGGGGATCGTCCCCAAGATCGTACCGGGGGTGACCAGGTCGCCTTCCTTGACTACCGGGGTAAAATCCCAGGTTTTATCCATTGCCAACGAAGATTCGCTGATACCGCGTCCCAAAAAGCCTCCCTCTTTCTTCGCCAGAGTTGTCAGGGGACGCTGTAAGCCGTCGAAAATTTGGCCCATCAGACCGGGGCCGAGATGCGCGACCAACGGTTCACCGGTGTTGTAAATCGGTTCATCCATACGCAAACCGGATGTGTCCTCATAAACCTGAATAGTGGCCTGATCGGCATTCAGACGAATCACCTCACCGACCAGTTTTGCTTCACCCACCAACACCATATCATGTAAGCGGATTTCATTAAAACCAACCGCGCCCACAACAGGGCCGGCGATACGCTTTACTCTTCCGGCTTGTTTTTCTAAATCATCCATTACTTTCACCTTTGAACCTAATTTGAACGCCAGTTGCATGACGGATCATTTCGTAAATATGTTGTTTCCGAGTCCGATCGCTATCCAGAAGGACCTTATCCGGAATGGTTACCAGAAGCATTTCATCGGACGCATAAATTCTTTTTCTCAGTTCCGGAGCCAGCATCGAAAACAAATCATCATCCAGCGCCAACAATATTCCTTCTTTTTTTGCGAGCCAGGAATTAATCATACTTTCAACCGTATCGATGTCATCCACGCCAATGGCATCCACTCCGGCTAATCGGAAGCCGTCCACCTGATCGGATTTGGTGAGGACAATCATCTTATTCATGCGGTTTTTCCAAATTCTCTTTTATATAACCTGGTTCAAAGCCGGATTGTATTCCTTTTGCAATCCAGCGCAAGTTTCTAATTTCGCTTTTTTTCATAGAGGCATACCCCAAAGGAACGCCAATTCCCAAGGGATATTGTTTGGGCAACATGGACAACCAATCCAGCGAATACATTCGCATCTGATTCTCGAACTCACTTAATAGTTGGGATTCCTGATAGCATTGCAGCGCAATCCGCAGGAATTTCCCATACTTAGTGAAGAACAGTGCCTCGATGACTTTGGTCACATCCTGCATTTTTGAAAGCCGTATCAGTTTGTGAGTCGTAATATTGCCCGGATTGATCAGGAAGGATTCAATTCCGCTTTCGATTTTGCTGTAGGCATCAGGCGCGCCGACAAACCGAAGGACAGTATTCAAGTTAACAATATCAGCTTCAATTGCGTAGTATTCCCGCAAAATACGGATGTCCTCGGAATTTCCGTTCAGATCAATATTAATTTGAGTAAAATACCATTTCTCCAGCGCCAACTCAATTTCCGCCGAGGTCAATTTCATCGATCGGGCTTTCAATTCCATTAAAGGTTTGGCTACTGGTAACTGGTACACCACGATTCGGCTGATTGCTTCATACACATCTTTGGATTTCGCAATTTGCAGCAAAATCGGATTGGAGATGGTTCCCAAAGGAGAAAAAGAACTGGTTACATCTTCAATATGTGCCTCATGCGATAATCCCCGCAGAATCGCTTTAATATTTAATAAGTCCATGCGCCTGAAGATAACGGACACGTTCTCAAGCGCATTCCCTTCATAGAATCGGTTTAGGTCGGTAACAATTTTTTTCAACTCGCGCTGCATGGCTTCCGCAATACAGCCGTAGCCGTGCGCATAAGTAAGCGCCATTTCAACGGATTCCTTATAGGGGGTTTTAGTCAGTGCGGAAATAAAACTGTCGATGGAGGTTAAATCCGAATATGACTCCAACGTTTGTATAGAAAGCAAGCGGGAGATTCGTGCTCGTAAACGCGTATTTCCATAATCATACAAAGCCATTTCTCAGCTCGAAGCGTACTTCCTTTCAAAAAATATCGATAAATTCTGTTTTATATAAGGCACAGCATGTTCAAACCGAGATTCCACCGTGTTTAGGACAAATACTTTATTATCTTCAGTTTCTGCATTACAACCACCGGAGCATTCAATGTCAAATTGAATTGAGACTGGCTGCTTATACTGCTTAATAATGCGCTCCGCGATTTCCTTATCACGCGGATCAAAATGGAAAACCATTTTTTGATTCCGCAGTAAGGAAGGCGTGATGGAATGCACGGTTTCTGCGACAAGGTTGGAAAGAATTTTTTCATAATCCTTCTCTTTGCGCAGTTCTTTGAAGCGTTTTTCCACTTGATCCAGCACACTTTCGATCAGTGTTTGGCGCGCATCAGCATGAATTTGCAATGATTGGATTACTGCCTGTTGGCTGATGAGAGCCTGTTCGCGATTAAGACGCGTTTTTCCATCCGAAAGGATACGGTTCTTCTGTCCCTCCGCTTCCTTTTGGACTCTTGCAAGTATTTGAGAAGCTTCTTGTTCAGTTTCAAGCTCGATTTGAGCAATCTGCTGATTTCCAGCTTTTTTTATGCCGTCGAGAATGGCATCTAATTCCATAAGATTATCCCAACAAAATAATAGCAGCTACAGCGAAACCGAGGATAACCAGAGTTTCAGGAATAGCGATCAGAATAATGACAGAGCCGATCAATTCCGGTTTCTCCGAAATTGCGCCCACACCGGCAGAACCGATTGCCCGTTGTGCCAATGCGGTTGCCAGGGCAGTGATACCAATTGCCAAAGCGGCTGCTAATGCCTTAATTGCTACATCCATTTTTATTACTCCTTACTCATTTCCTTAAAATTTGATGGTGTGAAAACTACATTAATCCTCTTTTTAAATGGTGAAAAAGAAGATTGTCCGCCTTCGTAGAACTTTCTGAAAAATTCCACGTACTGCAAACGGAGGCTTTGAATTGTCGGGCTAAGCATTCCCATGACCAGGTTCAATGAATGGATCAGCAAGGCGATCACCACACCAGCTATCGCGCTGCCGACCATACCGGCCATATCATTGGCAACTTTCGCCAGGAAAACTGAGGCCAAACCCAGCGCCGCAATTCTAAGATAAGACAATATATTCCCGATGACCCCCACAAATTCAATAGGGCCCATGATAATGCCAGTGCCGCCCATTGAGACGCCCATGGCAATCAGACCCACAGCTAAAACGATCCAGCCGGAAATATAGTATCCGTCCGGTAATTTCTGAATAAGCGAAAATCCCAGCAGAAACAGGCCTGCCAGGGCCACCAAAGTGCCGCCCCGTTCCAAAAAATGGTTGCGGCTTTTTTGCACGATTGAGTTCCATACACCTATCAGGAGGCCCAGTACAATATGGCCAACACCCACTGCCAGGGCCATAATCAACAGCGTGGTAAAGTTCGCGGAGTCTGAACGGCTGAACCAGATCGGTTTCAAGCCAACTGCCTCGCCCAACGTACCGAAGTATTCACCATACAAAACGCCGAACAGGATCGACCAAAGCGCTCCCCATTTCAGCGCTTTCAGGAAATCGCTAATCAAGCCTGCTTTAACTTTCTTGCCCATCAATAGCGAAATGGCCAGCATGATAATGCCGTAACCCACATCGCCAACCATCATACCGAAAAACAGGGGCATGAAGAAAGCCACCAGCGTGCCGGGATCCACATCGCTGTATTTCGGAACCGCCCGCATTTTTACAAAGTTTTCAAAGGGTTCCACCATATCAGGATTTTGGGTCGCCACCGGAATGGTTTCGCGTAATTCTTTGGGAATATCAATCACATTCACGGTTACATTTTTATTAAAATTGGAAGCGAAAATACCACGCAGTTCTTCAACATTTTCTGCCGGTACCCATCCGAAGATCGTAAAAGTGTATTCCGTTTCGCCTAATTTGGAATAAGCCTCAAATTCATCGACACGGTCTTTGCAAACCAATTGCCAGGTGCGCAGGCGCGGCAGCCATTGGGCTGCAATACGTTCCAGCCGCGCGTCAATTTCATCCAATTCCTGATGGTCCAGCTCAACCTTTTTACCGATATGCTGTACGGCTTCATCCGTGCTCAAGTAAGCGTATTCTTCCGGGAGGATCAGTTGAGTAACCTTTTCATTTTTCATGAAAGATTCAACCTGTGAAATCATTTCCAGCGGGAAAATACCGATAATGGCATTGGTGGATTCCCCCACTCGGACAGAAATCATCTCAAATTTACCGCGCGTCATCAATTTCAATTGCTGCGCCAGCATGTTCATGGCACGCATTTGAGAAGTGTGCACCAGTGCGCGGATTGAAGCGTTGCCGGACTTCTTGGAGGATTGCGGCATAACCGGGGCAATCACATTGAGCATTTCATTGTATTTTGACAATGAAATCAGTTCATCCTGGATGGTCTTTTTTCTATTGTTCAGATACTGAACCTGGGCGGTTACGTCGGCTACTTTGCCTTTGATTCCCAGAATATCGTCGTCTTTGGTTAGGGGTGCCTGCGCCTCTGTTTTAACCAGCGTGGAAAAGAGTTCAATTAATCCATTAATACTGGCAATAAGGATATCCACCTCTTCGCGTTCGCTTTGCATTTCCTCTGTCAATGAGAAAGGCTGCACCATGGCATCCGGTACATTACGGATGTCATCCAACTGCATCTTTCCAAAGTTATGCAAAATCGGAATTACCTTTTCCAGGTATTTTTTCATCCCCCAAATTTGAACGCGATCCATCTCAAGGATCATTTTTCCTCCTGGTTCTCAGTGCCAAAAATCAATTTCAGGATATTGTCTGCGGCTTCATTCTCGAACTTCTTCCCCACTTCCTCAAATTTCCGTGCTTCGATTTTTGCTTCTGCAACGCGGTCGGTAGCTTCTTTTTCAGCCTTGGCGATACCGTCTTTGACCAACCGATCACGTTCTTTACGCGCATCTTCAATGATTTGGGTCTTGCGATCCGTTGTGCTGTTTTGCGTATTCGTGATTTTTTGGTCAGCTTTTTCCTTGGCTGATGCAATTTTCTCAGCCATTTCAATTTCAAGCTGTAGAATTGTTTCCAATGATTGCTGCGGATTTACTTCGTCTGTAATTTCAATTACTTTTTGTTTCATTTACACATTACCAGTTTTTCAGTTTATTAATGACCGTTTATCCTAATCCTCATCAAAAAAAAAGTCAATAAATATTTCTTATTAATATAACGTTTGTGCGAAATGTGCTTCGATATATTTATAATACCATTCAGATATATAATGGTCGCACATACCGATATATTAATACTATTGAAAACAATTTAAGTATGTTAACGAGGTGTAAATGAACGAGTATGATGTTGTTGTTATCGGTGCAGGCCCCGGTGGATATGTTTGCGCTATTCGCGCTTCACAAAACGGTTTAAAAACAGCAATCGTTGATAAACAATGGCTGGGTGGCGTGTGCCTCAATGTTGGTTGTATCCCTTCAAAAGCTTTATTAAAGAATGCCGAACTTGCGCACACGCTGCGTGAACGTTCTGCTGAATTCGGAATTTCATTTGATAATTTGAGTCTCGATTACGGCGCGGCAGTGAAGCGCAGCCGGGAAGTTTCCCAACGGCTTACACGCGGTGTTTCCTTCTTAATGAAGAAGAACAAAGTGGATGTTTACATGGGTGAAGCCAAGATCACCGGCGCTAAACAAGTCAACGTGACCGATGCCGAAGGCGCAACCCAACAGCTCAGCGCCAAGAACATCGTCATTGCCACGGGGTCCAGCCCGGTCATGCCGGCTGCCTGGAAAGCAGACGGCGAACGCGTTATTTCGTACAAAGAAGCCATTTTGCAGCAAAATTTGCCCGAATCCGTGATTATCATCGGCGCCGGCGCCATCGGCGCGGAATTTGCCACCGTGTGGAGCTCCTACGGCGCGAAAGTGACCATGGTTGAGATGCTCCCCAGCATACTGCCGCTCGAAGATGAAGAAGTCAGCGCAGAACTGGCGAAGGCTTTCAAGAAACGCGGTATTGAGCTGCTGACAGGACACAAAGTAGAATCCGTTGAAACAAGCAAAACCGGTGTAGTGGTTAAAGTCTCCGCCGAAGGCGAAGAAAAAACATTGGAAGCCGAGCAGGCCCTGGTCGCAATTGGCTTCCGTCCCAACACACCCGGACTGGGTTTGGAAGAAGCAGGCGTCAAGTTGGACGCCAAGGGTAATGTGCAGGTCGATGACCGCATGGAAAGCAACGTCCCCGGCATCTGGGCCATCGGCGACGTAACCGGCAAGGTTCTGCTCGCGCATGTGGCTTCCACCCAGGGTATTTTGTGCGGAGATGCCATGGCCGGCAAGAAAACCACGCCAATCAATTACCTGAATATCCCACATGCCACCTACTGCCAACCGCAAGTAGCCTCATTTGGCATGAGCGAAGCGGCAGCCAAAGCCGCCGGCAAAGAAATCCGGGTCGGGAATTTCCCCTTCCAGGCTAACGGCAAAGCTTTGGGGTTGGGAGAGACAGTTGGTTTCGTCAAAATCATCAGCGACGCCAAGTACGGTGAAATTCTGGGCGCGCACATGATTGGCCCCGAAGTCTCCGAGTTGCTGCCTGAGCTGACCTTAGCCCAAAGCATGGAATTGACCGCGGAGGAAATCGCGCACAATGTCCACTCGCATCCTACCTTGAGCGAAGTCATTCTGGAGGCGGCAGAAGCAGTTGAAGGAAAGTCCATTCATATTTAATTTTTCATATCAGAGAAAACTATTGCCAATTATGTTGTTGGCTTCGACAATGAACTGCACCCCAAAAGTTGGACACCAAAACCAACAGAAAGGGTGCAGTTTTAGTATGGATAAATATAGAGGAGAACAGAGAAAGAAAGCCGTATTGGCAGTCGAGGCAGGCATGAGCATTGTTGAAGCTGCCAAACAGTACCAAATCAGTGAAGGGGCGCTCAAGATAAGCGTAAGGCAATATCGAGCGCATGGAGAGGAAGGGCTCAATACCCATGCATATGGTTGGACAGCTGAACAGAAGTACCAGGTATTGAAATACAAGTGGGAAAACCACTTATCAATAGGAGAAACCGGAATAAAATTTAGGACAAGTGGAACAACAATCTGTAGTTGGGAGAAAAGGTACAAAGAGAAAGGTATCATGGGATTAGAAGACAAGAAAAAAGGCAGAAGTCCTAAAACACCAAAACCCCAATCGCCCAAAACCAGGGAAGAAGAACTGCTCGAAGAGAATCTGTATTTGCGAGCAGAGAATGAATACCTAAAAAAATTGAACGCCTTGGTAGCAGAGCGGGAAAAGCGCGAAAAAGGGACCGAGTAGTTGTCATCTCTGAACTAAGGCATAAATATCCGCTAGGATTGCTTCTGCGCATAGCGCGTATCCCCAGAAGCACCTATTACTATCACCTGAGCCGTCTCGATCTGTACCCCAGGCATCTCAAAGAGCGTGAAGCGGTCCGGAGCATCTGTAATGAGCATAAAGGCCGATATGGTTATCGACGTGTCACGCTTGAAATGAGGCGGAGGGGATTCCACACCAACCACAAGGTGGTTATGCGGCTCATGAAACAGGGGCAGCTCACTTGTATGCTACGGGAAAAGAAATATAAGTCTTGGCGTGGAAAGGTGGGCAAGGTTGCTCCCAACCTCCTGGCACGTGACTTCAAAGCTGAAAAACCCAACCTGAAATGGGCTACCGATATCACCGAGTTCAAGCTGCTGGGACAGAAGCGCTATCTTTCTCCAATTATGGATCTCTTCAACGGAGAGATCATCAGTTATTCATTGTCCAGGAGCCCCGACTTCCGCCCTGTCACAGACATGCTCAAAGAAGCTTTCCGGAGAGTTCCGGATAACAGTCAGCTGATCCTGCATTCGGATCAGGGCTGGCAATATCAAATGAGAGGCTATCAAAAGCTGCTCAAGGATAAGGGCATTCGGCAGAGCATGTCCAGAAAAGGGAATTGCTACGATAACAGTGTGATTGAGAATTTCTTCGGTATTCTTAAAACGGAGTTCTTTCACAACCAGAAGTTTTCTTCCATTGAGAACTTCTCAAAAGAGTTGTCCGAATACATTGATTACTATAACAATCGCAGGATTAAGGTTAAACTAAAGGGACTGAGTCCTGTGGAATTTAGAACTCAGTCCTTCATTTCTACTTAATTTTTGTCCAATAATTGGGGTGCACTACACAAGCTCAGCCAACTTTCGTTAGAAAATAAATAAAGGCGTGGGTTCCACGCCTTTTTATGCTTAATAAAGCGCTATGCTATAATCGCTGCGAAAGGTACCGCTATGTTCAAGAATATCGCTAAAGCTCTTGGGGGAGACCCTCAAAAACGCGAAATCGACCGGGTTACTCCCCTGGTCGAGCAAATCAATCTACTGGAATCCGAATATGAAGCGCTCAGCCCGGAAGAATTGCGGGGCAAGACAGCTCTGTTCCGTCAGCGCCTGGCCGACGGTGAAACGCTGGACGACATTCTGGTAGAAGCTTTCGCGGCCGTACGCGAGGCCAGCAAACGCACCACCGGCTTGCGCCATTTCGACATTCAGATGATTGGCGGTATTTTCCTGCACGAGGGCAAAATCGTGGAGATGCGCACCGGCGAAGGCAAGACCCTGGTGGCCACGCTGCCGCTGTACCTGAACGCATTGGCCGGCAGAGGCGCCCATTTGGTTACCGTTAATGATTATTTGGCGCGGCGCGATGCGCGCTGGATGACGCCAATTTACGCATATTTGGATATGAAAGTCGGCGTGCTGCAAATGTCCAGCCGCACGGAAAGCGCTCACTTTGCTTTTGTAGTAGATTTGGAAAAACGCGATCCCCGCGAAGAGGACGATCAACTGCGCATGGTGTACCGGCACGAGGCTTACGCGGCCGATATTACCTACGGCACCAATAACGAATTCGGTTTTGACTACCTGCGCGATAATCTGGTGATGAACCTCAAAGACCGCGTACAGCGCGAACACGCATACGCGATTGTGGACGAGGTAGATAACATTCTGATCGATGAAGCCCGCACCCCGTTGATTATCTCCGGCCCGGCTTCCGAAGACGTGGAATGGTACAACCGCATGGCGGCTGTCGTGCGCCAGATGACCCCCGAAGATTACGATTTCAATGAAAAAGACCGCAGCGTAGCGTTGACCGAGATTGGCGAAACGCATGTGGAAGAATTACTGCAAACACCGCTGCGCGATCCCGATCGGCCGGAGGATATCACCCCGGAACAGGCCCGTTTGCTGGGCCACCTGGAACAGGCCCTTAAAGCCCAACTGCTTTACAAGAAAAACAAAGATTACATCATCCAAAACGGCGAAGTCATTATTGTGGATGAGTTCACCGGCCGTTTGATGCCCGGACGGCGCTGGTCGGAAGGCCTGCACCAGGCCGTGGAAGCCAAGGAAGGCGTGAAGGTTAACCCGGAAAACATTACCCACGCTACCATCACGCTGCAAAATTACTTCCGTAAATATGACAAACTGGCCGGTATGACCGGTACAGCGCTGACCGAAGCGGAAGAATTTTCGACCATCTATGATTTGGACGCTATCGAAATGCCCACCAACCTGGATTACCGCGCCAGCCGGCCGGAGGAAGACCTGCAGGTCTACCAGGACAAGGATGAAGAAGGCTATACCTTCACCTACTACGCGCTGGGCAGCGACCCACAGCAGCAACCGCTCTACTGGAAGCGCAAGGATTACCACGATGTGGTCTACCGTACGGAAGAAGCCAAGCTTCGGGCCATTGTTCTGGAAATTCTGAAATTCCACGTGATCGGCCGCCCCATTTTGGTCGGCACCACTTCAATTGAACATTCCGAATTGCTTTCCAGCCGATTAACAGGTGATTCCCTGCGGCGCATGCTGATGGCACTGCTCGTCAGAGAAGGCTGGTTGAAGAAAAACGATATCAAATCACCGGAAAAAGTCATCCCGGAACTGGATTTTTTAAACCAACCTGTTCAGGCCCTTGTACCGGATGAACTGCGGCGTTTTGCCCGAGGCATCGGTATGGAATCCATCAACCCGGATTCCCCGCAGAATCTGTCCGAGATTTTGGAGTATCTGAACCTGCCGGAAGAATTCATGCCGCGGTTGGAAACAGCCGTGCGCGGCGGCATCCAGCACCAGGTGTTGAATGCGCGTAAACACGACCAGGAATCACAAATCATCGCGGACGCCGGCGCTTACGGCGCGGTGACTATCGCCACCAACATGGCCGGCCGCGGTGTGGACATCAAGCTGGGCGGCGAGATCCAGGAGAGCACGCTTTCTGAAGTGCGCCAGTACCTGAACGCCCGCGGGATTGATCCCTACGGCCTGAGCAACGCCGAAATGGCCGAACAATTAAAGCAAATTCCGGTTTCCGAATATGAGGAAGCCGAAGAGGCTATCCAAACCTTCCTGACGTTTTTAGACAATATGAACCGCGTGCGCCAGTTAGGCGGCTTGCATGTGATCGGCTCTGAAAGGCACGAAGCCCGCCGCATCGATAACCAGCTGCGCGGCCGCGCCGCCCGTCAGGGTGATCCCGGTTCGTCGCGCTTCTATCTGTCCCTGGAAGATGAGTTAATGCGCATGTTTGGCGGCGAACGCGCCGAAAACCTGATGCGCATGTTCAACATCGACCCCTCCATTCCGCTGGAAAGCAAAATGCTCGGCCGGTTGGTTGAGCAAGCCCAGGAACGCGTGGAAGGCAATAACTTTGACATCCGCAAACACTTGCTGGATTACGATGACGTCCTCAACGATCAGCGCGAACGGATTTACAACGAACGCGATCGTGTGCTGGTCAAGGAAGAATTGGAAGAAGACGTATTAAGCATGCTGCACACTGAGCTGCAGCGGCGTATTCCGGATGCGCTCCAGGACGAAGAAGGCCCGTGGAAATTGCTGGCCTTCCTGGAAGAAATCCAACCCACCATCTTCTACCCCCAATTTGGCGAGAACCTGCCTTCTTATACGCTTTCACTGATACACGATATTCTGGAAGAATCCATTTCCGATCTGCAGGATGCAGCCGCGGTTGAAAACGGGCTGGTTGATTTAGCCGAACGCGCCATCCAGGCTGAAAGCCGGCATGTACGCAACCAAACCAGCAGTTTCATCCAGCGCACGGCAGACAGTTTTGGCCCGCAGGCCGATGAACGGTTGGATCTCCTGGATATCTTCCTGGAAAACAACGAGGAGTTGTTCGAATCTTCCCCAAAAGAATTCTTCAACGAATTGCAGACCCAGGTGCACCTGAAACTCAACCTGGATAGCGGTACTACTCAAGCCATCAAAGAGGATCCGGATGAAATGCCCGTGATCCTGCGAACACTGGTGGAAGAAACGCTGTTGAAGATCGTTTTGTCGCGCATGATAATGACTATCGAGCGGCGCATCAACGGCCGGTTAATTGTCGACCTGGATCAATTAGCGGCCATGGATTGGATCAGCATTGAAAACCGCCTGCTGGAAGCAGTGGACCAGAATTTCCAGGACAAGTTGGCACAGCTACACAAACCGGAAAGCCAGATTCAGCAAAACATCAAAGCCCAGATTCGCAAGCAGCAGGAAACCGGCAAGGAATTCAACCTGGATGAGCTGGCCACCGGTATTTCCATCGGCACTCAGGCAGCCATTGATCCGCGCACACGCCAAAAAGTTAACAAACGCATATCCCTGCTGAATTACATTTATCTGGCCGCGCTTAACCTTGAAAACGAAGATCCCGAAGAAATTTCAGCGGACATTCTTGAGCACCTGGAAGGAATCCAGGTCAAGATGCAGTATATCTGGGGCAAGATGGAAATCCAACGCGTCTCAGAAAATATCCAATGGTACAAGGATATACCAGAGGATTACCGCGCCAACCTGGCGCCATTCATGGATGAACAAGCGCAAGCAGTGCTTCAAAACACAGAATTGAAGACCCTGTTGGACGAAGACAATCCGGAAGCCATTAAAACTTTCGGCAGATATGTACAGCAGACCATCTATCGCCACATTTTGCTGCGTTCCATTTCCGATCTATGGATCGAGCAGCTGACGCGTATGGAAGCCCTGCGCATCTCAATCGGTATGGAAGCCTACGCGCAATTAGACCCGCTGGTGCAGTATAAGAGCCGCTCCACGGATGCTTTCAAAGACCTGTTTGCCGATATTCGCATGGGCGTGATCAGCCGCATGTTCCGTTTGCAGCCGGCCAAACCCGTAACGGTAAACGCCGAGGCGCCAGCCGCTCAAAACACCGGCGCCGCGCAGAAAACCGGCGATGGGCAAGCCAAAAACGTCAAGCGGAAAAAGCATAAAAAGCATTAAATAAAGCTATTACAATCTACATTCCTTATTTAATAAAAATGGCGGGGTTGCCAAGTTATTCATTACCCCTTATAATCACGTACTATCACATCGTATTGGAGCATTTAATAATCATATGGACCAACTAAACGGAATCCAAGCCACAGGAGAAAACAAATCAGACAATAAAGAAATCACTACCATGGGCTCTTTATTGGAAAGCGAGGGGCTGGGCCTGGAATTACCTCAAGCCGGCGAGATCAAGACAGGCACGATTGCCAGTATTGCGCCCGGCCAGATCATGGTCAGTATCGGTGCAAAATCAGAAGGCATTATCAACGGCCAAGAATTTGAACTGATCCCACCCGACGTATTTGCTTCAATGGAAGTTGGGCAGGATATCCCTGTCTATGTCATCACCCCCGAAGATCACAACGGCAACCTGATTCTTTCATACATCCGCGCGTTGGAAGCTGAAAGCTGGGAAAAAGCCGAAGCCGTTATGAAAGAAAAAGAAGCTTTCACCGGCAAAGTGGTTGGCTACAACCGCGGTGGTTTGCTGGTCTCTTTCGACAAACTGCGTGGCTTTGTCCCCACCTCACAATTAAGTTATTCCCGCCGCATGGAACTCAGCGGCGAAAATGCCGAGAAACGCTTCGGTGAAATGATTGGTGAAGAAGTCACCATGCAAATCATCGAAGTCGATCAGGAGAGACGCCGCCTGATCTTCTCCGAAAAAGCCGCTTCTCATGAAACCCGCGACACCATTCGCGATAAGATCATCGAGAAATTGGAAGTCGGCGATATCAAGACCGGCCGTGTTACTTCTCTCGCAGATTTCGGTGCCTTCGTTAACATCAACGGCGCCGACGGCCTGGTACATCTAAGCGAAATTTCCTGGGACCGCATCCGCCATCCAGGCGATGAATTGAAAGTCGGACAGGAAGTCAAAGTCCAAGTCATCAGCATCGACGAAGAGAAACGCCACATCGGCCTTTCTATCCGACGTCTGATGGAAGATCCCTGGCAGGATCAGATCAAGAGCCTGAAAGTCGGCCAGTTGGTGGAAGCCAAAATCACCCGCCTGACCAAATTCGGCGCCTTTGCCATGCTGGATAGCGGCATCGAAGGCTTGATCCACATCTCCGAGCTGTCCGAAGAACACATCGGTCATCCCAAAGAGATCCTGCACGAAGGCGACAAAGTCACACTGCGTATCATCAAGATTGAACCGGAAAGCCATCGCATCGGTTTGAGCCTGCGCCGCGTCGAATCTTTGGCCTTTGCAGATATGGACATGAAGATGCTCGAAAAAGAACTGGAAGGTTCGGATATTAAGATCGTTCCGGAAGAGCAAGAGGCGAAGAGCGAACCCGCTCCTGAAGAACCTGAAGCTAAAAGCGAAGAAGTTGCCGAAGAGCCGGAAGCTGAAGAGCCGGAAGCTGAAGAGCCGGAAGCCGAAGCGCCTGCAGAAAATACTGAAGAAGATACCGAAGCGTCTGGGGAATAACCAGACGCTTACATTTTCCTGACAATTGATGGTACCCAGTTTTCGAACAGGCCTGAAGTGAATCAGGGCATTGCGCATCTTCTAAAAAATAATGCCTGAAGAAATCATAACCAAGAAGAAATATAATCTTCCGCTCAAACGCATCCGTTTCGGATTGATCGTTGTTGTCAGCGGATTCCTGATTTTCCTGATCGGCGTAAAACCGGAAATGTTCTTGCTAGACCGCAGCCCGGTGCTCGGTTTTGTACAGATCTCGGTTATGCTGGTCGGCCTGGCCGTCATGTGCATCGGCGGATATATCAGCATCAACGGGTTGTGGAAAGGCCGAAAGCGCAGCATTGCCGCCGAATTAGGCATCCGCATCATCAGCACCGGCTACATCATCGCGGTATTCTCCGGATTGGCAGACGTGCTCGGATTAGGCAGCCATCCCTACCCCGAACATATTCCCTACTTCGGTGTGTGGCAAGCCCGCGGGTTCCAAATTGCGGAGGCCTTCATCGCCATCGGCATCCTGATGATGCTGCCCTATGCCCGCAGCCCGCTCTTCAACGGCACGCACACCACTTTAACCGAACACAGAAGCATCCACGATTAGTTCCTCCGCATTTCTTATAATTCACAAACTTATATCTATTTAATTGGTGGTTAAATTCAGCTATACTATTGCAATTCTATAAACCAAAGTGAAGCTATTTAACCGATGAATCAGCAAGTACAAACAAATACACTTAATAACGGACTGACAATACTGACCAAAGAAATTCACCACGTCCCACTGGTCAGCCACTGGATCTGGTACCGTATTGGTTCACGCAATGAGGTTCCCGGCAAGACCGGTATCTCGCATTGGGTGGAACACATGCAATTCAAAGGCACGCCAAAATATCCCATCAACGTGCTGGATCAGGCCATCTCGCGCGACGGCGGGTTCTGGAACGCGCTGACCTCGCTGGATTGGACGACCTATCTGGAAACACTGCCCGCGAACAAATTGGATATCGCGCTTGACCTGGAAGCCGACCGCATGGTGAACAGCAATTTTGACCCGCAGGAAACCGAACTGGAACGCACGGTGGTCATATCGGAACGCGAAGGCAACGAGAACGAGCCGCTCTTCCGATTGAGTGAAGCTGTGAACGCTCTGGGTTTCAAAGCCCATCCCTACCGCAACCAGGTAATCGGATTTCGCAAAGACCTGGAGACCATCACACGCGAGCAGCTCTACGGGCATTACAAACAACATTACTCCCCCAACAACGCGGTGATCGCTTTGGCCGGCGATTTCGACACGCTCACCGTGCTGCGGCGTATCGAAGAACTATATGGTGATATTCCGGCACGCGACAACAACACTTTTATCCCCGAACCGGAAGGCGCATTGGAAGGCTCTCACCGGGTTGATATGGAAGGCCCCGGTGATACTGTTTACCTGCAAGTCAGCTATCGCTCACCGGCTGCAAGGGATGCGGATTTCTTCGCCTTAATGGTGCTGGACAGCCTGTTGACCGGACCTTCATCGCTGGATATGTTCGGCGGCGGCAGTATCTCCAATAAAACCAGCCGTTTATACCAACTACTGGTTGAGCGGGATAAAGTCGTGAGTATTTCGGGCGGCCTGCAAGCCACTAAAGACCCCTACCTTTACGATATCCTGGCCATCCTGCCGCCCGGCCAACCGGAGGAAGAAGTGCTGCAGGTGATCGACGATGAGATCAAACGCCTGCAGGACAGCGAAGTGCCCGCGGAGGAAATTCAGCGCGCCATCAAACAAGCCAAAGCGCTGTTTGCCTACGGCAGCGAAAATATCACCAATCAAGCGTTCTGGCTGGGTTATTCCAGTATGTTCGCCGACCCAAATTGGTTCAACCAATACATTCCCAACCTGGAAAAAGTAGATGCCGGTCAGTTGATGCAAACCGCGCGTAAATACCTGAACAGGGAACAGCGCATCGTCGGAATTTACCATCCAAAAGAGAACAGAAAATAGAATGGCCACAAATAACATCAATTGGAACAATTTGCCGGGGCCTGAATCCATTCAACGTGCCACGTTAGCAAACGGTATCACGATCTTAAGTTATAAGAACGCCAACGTATCCTCCGTTTATATGGTTGGTTTGTTAAACAGCGGCAGCAACCTGGATCCACAGGACAAGTTGGGGCTGGCGCATTTCACCGCCAGCATGTTATCCCGCGGCACGCTTAATCACGGGTTTAAAGAATTCCACGAGGAATTGGAAAATCGCGGCGCAAGTTTGAGTTTTAGCTGCGGCGCCAACAATACCTGGTTCCGCGGACGATCACTGGCAGAGGACCTTGAAACCTTATTCTCGTTGAGCGCCGAAAGCCTGCGCCAACCGGCTTTCCGGCCGGAATATTTTGAACGCATGCGCGCCCAGTTGTTGGCCGGCTTAGCCATCCGCGAACAGGACACCGGCGAGGTAGCTTCGCTGTTGTTTGACCAATATCTCTTCCCGGATCATCCTTATGGGTTACCGACCGATGGTTATCCGGAGACTATTCAGCGAATTTCTGTTGAAGACCTGCAGCAATTCCACCGCCAGTATTATTCTCCCAGAGATATGGTTCTGGTCGTCGTGGGCGACGTGGACAGCCGTCAGGTCAAGGATTTGGCGCAAAGCTATTTTTCCGATTGGGATAACAGCAGTGCCCAACCGCAGCCCGCATTGATAATCCCCGACCCGCCCCAAGGACTCGTCCGCAAGCACCGCTACCTGGAAGATAAAAGCCAGGCAGACCTGATTATGGGAACACGCGGACCGCAGCGCACCTCGGCGGATTACCTGCCGGTTTATCTGGGCAACAACATCCTGGGCCAGTTCGGCCTGATGGGACGCATCGGCGAAAGTGTGCGCACCCGTTCCGGGTTGGCTTATTATGCCTCCAGCAGCATTACTTCGTGGACGGACAGCGGCAGCTGGGAATTCAGTGCCGGGACCAGCGGGGAGAACCTGCAAAAGACCATCGAACTGATCCGTGAGGAAATCCGCAAGTATGTTTCATCAGCAGTCAGCGCCGAGGAATTGGATGATTCCCAATCCAACCTGGTTGGACGCCTACCGCTCTCACTGGAATCCAATGCCGGATTGGCTAATGCCATTCTCACAATGGAACGATTTGAACTGGGATTGGATTACTACCAGCGCTACGCACAGACCATCCGCGCCATTACGCCAGAAAATATCCTGAATGCATCGCGCAATTATCTGGATCCTGATCGCTTGGTTATCGCCAGTTCAGGCCCAGGAGATGATATTCTATAGATATGAGAATAATTACCGGCCTTGACTTAGTAGAAATCGCACGTTTCAGGCAGCTCAATCCTGAAATCTTGAGCCGTTTCTACGAACGGGTTTTCACGCCGGCAGAAATCGAATACATCGGCAAGCGTTTTGAAGCCGCGGCCGGTATTTTCTGCGCCAAGGAAGCCATCGTCAAGGCGTTGGGCTGCGGCATCGGCCCGGTTAGTTGGCAGGAAGTTGAAATCCGGCATAGCGCTGACGGCATGCCGCAGGCAGACCTGCACGGCAGCGCGCTTCAACTTGCCAACCAAATGGGTATGCAGCAGTGTTCAATCAGCATCAGCCACACACGCGAATACGCCAGCGCGGTAGCAGTCGCTTTGTTGGAAGATGAAGAAAGCGGTAAAACCCAATGACGAAACTTCTGGCTGTCAGCGACGTTGAATCCCAATACATCTATCGCGCCGTTGGCGGAGAGAAATTCAAAGATCTGGATTTCATTATCAGCTGCGGTGATCTACCCTATTACTACCTTGAATACATTGTCAGCATGACCAATAAAGACCTGTACTATGTACGCGGCAACCACGCACACAAAGTGGAAATGAGCGACAAGCATCAACGCACCGCTCCGGAGGGCGCCATTGACCTGCACCAAAAGATCCTGCATACTCAGGATGGGATTAGTCTGGCCGGTATTGAAGGCAGCGTCTTGTACAACTATGGCCCGCACCAATACAGCCAGGCTCAAATGTGGCAGATGGTATTCAAGATGGTTCCGGGGTTATTTATCAACTACATGCGGGAGAGCCGCTTCCTGGACATCCTCGTTACCCATGCCCCGCCCTGGCACATTAACGACCAGGAAGATCTGCCGCACCAGGGCATCAAAGCCTTCCGCTGGTTTTTGGAAGTTTTCCAGCCCAGGTACCACCTGCATGGACACACACATGATTATCTCAATCCCGGGGGCGTTATGACCCACTTCGCGCAGACAGACGTGATTAACGTGACAGGTTATCAAATTATTGAGTTCTAGGCATGCAAAACAATAATCAGTCCAGTTATTTTGGCAAAATAGCCAGTCAGGATTTTGATCAGGCTTTTAAAAAAGGCTTCATGCGCGCCATTCTGAACAAAGTAACCCAAAAACGCACCGGTTTAATCTCTTTTGACGAGCTGCGCACCAAACTGGATATTCAAAACCAGCGCGATATCGGCATGCAGGAAATCCTGATTGAAAAAATCATCGGCAGCCTCAATCGTTATCAGGACTTCGATGACAGTTTTCTACCGCGCCAAACCCACACCCGCAACCGCTGGGAAAACATCGACCGGGTCTACCTGCAGGGAGAATACCTGCCGCCGGTAGAAGTGTATAAAATCGGTGAATTTTTCTTTGTGATTGACGGCAATCACCGTGTTTCGGTGGCGCGCGAAAAGGGGCAAATTTTTATTGACGCGCACGTGATTGAACTGGAAGTTCCCTTCCTGCTGCAGGGCGAGTTTAACTGGTATGAAATCCTGTTGAACCAGGACCGCGCCGATTTTTACAAAAAAACCGGGTTAATAAAACTGCGTCCCGAAGCGGATATTTGTCTGTCGCTGGTGGGGCAGTATGCCAAGTTACTGAATCACATTGATGTACACCGTTATTACACCAGCGAATATACCAAACACGAGATTACCTACCCTGAGGCAGTGTGCAGCTGGTACGACTATATTTATTCACCTATGGTGGAAATTATCCGCAGCCACAACATTTTAAGAGACTTCCCCAAGCGTACGGAAGCCGATTTATATCTGTGGATTATTGAACACCTTGCCTACCTGAGAAGCGCATACAAACGCGACATCTCTTTTGAAGAAGCCGCGGAACATTTCCGCAAGAATTCCTTCGGTATTCAAGTCAATAGCTTCGTAAATAAAATACGAGCGTGGTTTAAACAATTGTTCAAGCCGAAATCCTGATTTCCAACCAGGCAAGCTACGAATTTTCCCCGCTGATTTCCAACCAGATATGGTTTTTGAGAATTCGTTGATTGGGAATCACCTTTATGGAATCAGTCAACTGCATTGGTTCCGCCAGCATTTCAGGATGAACGAAACAGCACAGGGGGGGATGGCCGTATTTGGCAATGAAATAATCAACAGCCTGCTGTAATCGCACTTCAACGGGTTTATCCGTCTGGTTATCGTACCAGAGCATTCCATTATTCATCTTGTACATAATCGCTCACAAGATTTATTATAGCACTATTGTTCTATTTTTTCAAATTATGACAGCCCCACGCAAATCATGGAATTTTCAAACCATTTAAGGTATGCTTAACAACTGAAAGAAATTTCTCACGGTTCAAAAACAAGGAGGTTGTTGTGATTAAAGAAGCAACTCAAGATGCTGAAAAGAGAATGCGCAGCGCGATTCAATCCCTGGAGGAAGATCTGGCAGGAGTCCGTACGGGAAGGGCCACACCGGCATTGGTTGAAAAAATGTCTGTCGAGTATTACGGCTCACCGGTACCCCTGATGCAGATGGCCAGTATCAGTGTGCCGGAACCGCGCCAACTTTTGATTAAACCTTTTGATCCCACAACTATCAAAGACATCGAGAAAGCCATTCAAGCCTCCGAGCTCGGCATCACCCCCATGAACGATGGAAAGGTTATCCGTTTGAATCTGCCCCCTCTTACAGAAGAACGCCGCAGAGATCTGATCAAATTTGTTAACAATCGTCTGGAAGATGCGCGCATCGCTGTCCGAAATGTACGCCGGGATTCCATCAAAGATATTAAGGAATTTGAGGAAGAAAAGCTGATTTCAGAAGATGATCTAAAGCGCGGCGAAGAAGAAATCCAAAAGATGACCGATAGAATCATCGAAGAAATCGGCGAGATTGGCAAGAAAAAAGATCAAGAGATCATGGAGATTTAGGCCAGCGCATGGCAGAAGCGAATAAAGAAACGGAACAAGGCAAATCTCCACGGCATATCGCCATCATCATGGACGGCAACGGACGCTGGGCCAAAGCCAGGTACCTGCCGCGCATGGCCGGGCACCGCGCCGGTACCGAGAACATCCGGCGGGTCGTGCACGCGTGCATCGACTTCAAGGTCGAATATCTGACCATCTACGCCTTTTCCACCGAAAACTGGAAAAGGCCAAAAGATGAAGTGGACGGCTTGCTGCAATTGCTGGGCGAGATGCTCGACCGGGAAGTTGTGCAGCTGCACAAAGACGGGGTATGCATCCGTCACATCGGCCGCCTGGAACACTTGAACGATATCCTTAAAAAGAAAATCGCCGACGCGGTTGAGCTGACCAAAAACAACACCACGCTGTTCCTCAACATTGCCTGGAATTACGGCGGCCGGGATGAGATCGTTTATGCCTGCCAGAACCTGCTCAGGGACGACATCGCGCCGGAAGCCATGACCGAGGAATTGTTCAGCCAATATCTCTATACAAAAGGAACCCCCGATCCGGACCTGATGATCCGCACTTCGGGCGAGTTCCGTACATCGAATTTCCTGATCTGGCAGAGCGCTTACTCGGAATGGTACATCACCGACACGTACTGGCCGGATTTTAACAAAGAAAGCCTGAGACAAGCCATCGAGTCTTTCACCAAACGCGAACGCCGATACGGCGGGCGCAATTCCGAGGACGCTAAACAACAATATGCTGGGTAAACGAATCATCAGCGGGCTGGTAATCATCATCCTAAGCCTGGCACTGATCCTGATCGGAGGCTGGGTTTTCACGGTTGGCGTAGCAGCCATCCTGGCCATGGCCGCCTGGGAATTTGCCGCCATTTTCGAAAAAGGCGGTTATTCCCCCGCAAAATATATTCTTACCGCCGGTACATTCCTGACCGCATTATGCGCAAAATCCGAAAACGACTTGTTCATACGGGCTGCTTTCTGTTTGGCCATTTTATCCATTGCCCTGTACCATGTGCTGGTTTACAGCCACCACCAAAAGACTGCCGGTATTGATCTGGCTGTCAGTTTGGCCGGTATAGCCTTCATCGCCTTCACAGGGAATTTCCTGGTTCAGCTGCGGTTTATACCGGAAGGGCTGTTTTGGCTGGCGCAGTGCATCATCCCCGCGGGCATCAGCGACGTAGGCGCGTTCTTCATTGGCAGCTTGTTCGGCAGCCACAAGATCGCCCCGGATCTCAGCCCCAATAAATCCTGGGAAGGGTATTTCGGGGGTGTGTTCACTTCAATGCTGTTGGGCTACGGGATCGGTTTGTTGTTAGGCAGTTACAGCGCCACCTTCAGCGGGATGCGCGGGATGTGGATTGGGCTGGCTGTCGGCATAATCAGCCCCCTGGGCGACTTCACCAAGAGCATTTTTAAACGACAATTTGGATTGAAAAACACGGGCAACCTGATTCCCGGCCACGGCGGCGTCCTGGATCGCATCGATACCTGGTTGATTGCCGGTATCGTCAGTTATTTTATGATCCACCTCTTCTTTATCTAAAAAAAATACCTCAGGGACAAGTAAAAACCGTTCACTTCTTAGGAAGAAAGCGGATTCTGCAATAACAAAAGCGGCCCTGTATTACAAAGGGCCGCTTTTTTACTTTATTTTCAACCGGATTACCGGAGTTGCCTATTTGATTCCGAAAGTGATGGTCACATCAGCAGATACTGTGATCTGGCCGGAGGCAATCGGCACTGAATCAGACATGGCATAGGCAGCGCCGCCGCCTCCCATACCGTAACCTGAATAGATATTGGGATAGCTATAAGATGAAGAAATGAATTGAATATCTCCCAAAGTTACCCCGGCCGCATCGGCTAATTCTTGCGCCTGAGTCTTGGCGGAATCCACAGCCAACTGACGAGCAGATGTCTGCGCCGCGGTTTTATCCACTACATCGAAATTGATGCCGTAAATCGTGTTGGCGCCGCTGGCCGCAACCGCGTCCAGGATCGCGCCCAGTTTGTCCAGGCTGCGCACGGTCACATACACATTGTTCTCGACCGAGAAGTACGTGCGCGTGATAACGCCCTGGTAATCGTAATCCGACTGGGGATAGACGTTAAAGCTGGACGTTTGGATATCCATTTCATCCACACCCTGGCCAACCAGAGTTTCTTTGATGGCCTGTGCCTGTTCGTTATTGGCGGACATGGCATCCGCTACGGTATCACCCTGCGAGCGCACACCCACGTTGATATAAGCGATATCCGGAACCACATAAACGACGCCGGAACCTGTCACAGACATTTGAGGCGTTATCCCCTGTGCATTGGAACTGACTTGAGCGGTAGGCGCGCAAGCCGCCAACCCCATCAACAGCACCAAAGCTGTAATCATCAAACTTGTTTTCTTGTTCATTCAAACCTCCGTTTGCTAAGTTAAGCGTTAAACGCTGCTGAATAAAAAAAGTTCCCGATTAATTTATCTTAACCAGGTTTTTACATTAAAGTCATTGAATATTATCCGGCTGCATGTTATCATTATTTTACCCTCGCAATCGGTTGCCCCCCTCAATCGGTTGGGAGGGTACTTTTTAATTTTTCTTTTTAAGAGCTTTGAACAAAACGAACGCACCCGCAATGATCAACAACACAGGCCAAACGTATTGGTCATATCCAACCGGCAGAATACGAATACCTGTCTGCGCAATTAATCTGTAAACTCCCCAGACAATCAACCCTGCACCGGCATAGGTAATTATCTGTGAATCCGGTTGGTGGAAAATATCACTCACTTCCTGCCCGATCTGGCGCAAGCGGAATCCTAAATCTTCCGAGTGAAATGTACTGGTATCCCCTTCAACCGGAATAATGACCCATAGAATGGCATAAATAAAGAAAGAAAATTCTCCCAAAATCATCCACAAAATGAAGAATATGCGAAGGATTATGGCTGGAATCCCCAAATACTCAGCCAGGCCGCCGCAAACACCCCCAAAGACACGATCGGTATCACTGCGAAATAGACGTTTGTTCATCTTTTACCTCTTAGTTTCTTTGTAGCTACATATCTATACGGATTTTTGTTCAATGAGTTGTGTCTATCTTAATCGAATTTCAGTAATTACAAGAATTTAGACTTTATTTTTATATTCATGGAATAACGGCTTAAATAAAAACAGGAGTACTCGCGCACTCCTGTTTTTAGGTATTCCGTCTATTAGATATGGACGATGTTCAACCCGGTCAACAAGATAATGGCAACCAGGACAGGCGATACAAATTTCAAAATGTTATAGACTGCTTTTAGAACACCCTCGTTGGCCAGAGCACCATTATTGGATAGTGCTTCTTTGAAGCGCGGCCATCCCCATACCCAGGTCGCGAAAATTGCGATCATCAGGCCGCCTACCGGCAAGAGGATATTGGAGGAAACATAGTCGTAAAGATCAAAGAAGGTTTTGCCGAATACAGTCACATTTGCCATGGTGCTGTTCGACAAAGCTGCCAATGAACCGACAACGGCCATGCTCACCACGGTAATCAATGTGGATTTTTTACGCCCAAGTTTGGTGCGGTTGACCAGGAAAGCCACCACAACTTCCACCAGGGAGATCATAGCGCCAATGGCCGCGAAAGCGGTCAGCAGGAAAAACGCCACCATGAAGACACCACCCAAAGGCATTGAAGCGAAAACGGACGGGATGGTGATGAACAGCAGTTGTGTGCCGGCAGCCGGTTCAAAGCCGAAGGAGAAAACCGCCGGGAAAATCGCGATTCCGGCCAGGATGGAAACCGTCAAGTCGGCGGCTACTACACGGGCTGCGTTTTTGGGAATGTTCTGATCTTCACTGTAATAGCTTCCATAAGTCAGCATACAACCCATACCAATGGACAGTTTAAAGAAAGCCAAACCCATAGCGGTCAGGATTACCGGTGCGGTGATCTTGGAAAAGTCCGGTTTGAACAGGAAGGATAAGCCCTGCCCGGCTCCCGGTAAGGTGATGCTGCGGATACCGATTATGATCAGCAGCAGCGCCAAAATCGGCAGCAAACGTTTGGTGGTGCCTTCGATACCTTTGGCAACACCCAGCATAATGATTGCGCCCACTACAGCGAGCACAATCCATTGCCAAATCAACGATTGGACCGGATTGCTAACCAGGGAAGCGAAGATTGACGAGGTGACTTCCGGATCAGTGGAGAGCAGTCCCGATCCGAAGGATTTAAACACGTAGGCAAACACCCAACCAGCCACTTCCGTATAGAAAGCCATGATCAGGAAAGCTGCCAGAATGCCGGAAGCGCCAATCACCCACCATAACGATTTCGGCGCCACGTTCTCAAACGTGGATACTGCATCGCCGCGGCCTTTGCGTCCCAGCATGTGCTCGGCGACCAGAATTGGGAAACCCACTAAAATGGTGCAGATAATATAAACAATTAAAAATGCCGCACCCCCGTTGCTACCCGTTAAATAGGGAAATTTCCAAATATTTCCCAAGCCAACCGCTGAACCCAGCGTGGCCATCAGAACGCCTATACCCGTGGAAAAACGTTCCGAATTCCTATGGTTGCCTTTCTTACTAACCTCTTTCATATGAGAACTCCTTGATGATTTTTTTTAGAAAAGAAGCCCCTGGAAAATATCCGGGGGCTTCCAAACTAACGAATTCTGGTTTTAGTCGAAGTAAACCAAGCTCACCGGACATCCCTCATTCCGATTAGCCATAAATACAAACCTTTGATTAATAATGAATTAGTCATATGCTTGTCCATTTTATTCCTTAAATCAGAAAAATGTCAGAAGAATATTCCTGATTTATATGACATTCTTCCTGTGTTTCAACCTTTATGATATTATTGATTTTATTAACAGTATTCTATTTTATTCAAGCGCAAGACAATCACAAAATCACTCCAAAAATTGCAGGTTTTTGATTATCGGGCTTTTCGGAATTGCAGGAAATCGCTTAATCGGCGCAGTCTTACCGTTGTAATCAAGTAAAAGGACAAAGTCATGAAAATCGCATCAGATGTTACCAAACTCATCGGCAATACTCCTTTAATTCGCTTAAATCGTATTGCTGTCGAAAGCCAGGCGCAAATTGTCGCCAAACTGGAATATTTCAACCCCTCCCACAGCGTCAAAGATCGCATCGGCGTCTATATGCTGGACGTAGCCGAGAGGGAAGGCAAGCTGAAACCGGGTTACAAAATCATCGAAGCCACCAGCGGCAATACCGGCATCGGACTGGCCTTCGCCAGCGCGGCGCGCGGTTATCACTGCGTCATCTTTATGCCGGAAAGCGTCAGCCGCGAACGCATCCTGCTGATGCGCGCCTACGGCGCGGAAGTTATCCTTACGCCGGCCAGTGAAGGCATGCCGGGCGCGATTAAACGCGCGGAAGAAATGGCTGCTCAGGACAAGAATACCTTCCAGCCCAGACAATTCGAAAATCCGGCCAACCCGGAAATTCACCGACTGACCACTGCCCTGGAGATCTGGCGCGATTCCGACGGTAAAGCCGACATACTGGTGGCCGGGGTGGGCACCGGCGGAACCATCACCGGCGTGGGCGAAACCCTCAAGAAACTCAAACCCGATTTCAAGGTAGTGGCCGTGGAGCCGGAAGCCTCACCGGTACTTTCCGGCGGGAATAAAGGCCCGCACCCCATCCAGGGCATCGGCGCGGGATTCGTCCCGGCCATCCTCAACACCCGGATATTTGACGAAATTGTGCAGGTCCCCGGCAAAGACGCCTTCAGCACAGCCCGCCTGATGGCCACCTCGGAAGGGCTGCTGGTGGGCATTTCGGCCGGCGCGGCAGTTTGGGCGGCTTTGCAGGTTGGCAAACGTGCCGAGAATGCCGGCAAGATGATCGTTGTGATCATCCCGGACTTCGGTGAGCGTTACCTCAGCACCGACTTATATAAAGATTTGATCGATTAGGCAAATCAGGAGGAGTATGTTTAAGGTAATTCGAGAAGACATCCAATCCGTTTTCGAGCGCGACCCGGCAGCGCAAAGCACGCTGGAAGTGATTTTATGTTATGCCGGATTACACGCCATTTGGGGCCATCGAATTGCCCACTGGTTTTGGAGCCACAAGCTGAAATTGCTGGCGCGCTGGCTGGCCCAGGGCAACCGCTTCTTTACCGGCATTGAAATTCACCCCGGCGCACAAATCGGGCGGCGCTTTTTTATCGACCACGGCATGGGCGTGGTAATTGGCGAAACCTCCGAAATCAAAGACGACGTCACTCTGTATCACGGCGTCACATTGGGCGGCGTCAGCCTGGAAAAAGGCAAACGCCACCCCACCATCGAAGACGGGGTCGTGATCGGCGCGGGCGCCAAGGTTCTGGGGCCTATCACCGTGGGTGCTTGCAGCCGTATCGGCGCCAACGCCGTGGTGGTCAAGGATGTGCCGGAAGATTCCGTTGTAGTGGGTGTGCCCGGCCACGCCAGCGGCAAGACCCAACCCACTCACGAGCATGCCGACCTCAACCACAACCGGCTGCCCGACACGGTGGAACTAGAGCTGCAGGATCTTTACAAGCGCATGAAAAAGCTGGAAGAGAAACTGAACGAGAAAAATAAGACCGCGGCTTAGTGTGGTCTTTTCTAATTAATTTTAAAAAAAAGAGACTGCCACTCCGACAATGCAGTGTGCAGTCTCTTTTATTATCCGTTTTTATTCTTCGGATTTGGGCGGCTGCTTGCCCTTGCCTTTATCGCGGTTCATACTGCCCAGCACAACCAGCGCCAAACCGGCGCCGCAAATCAGAATCAAGACCAAGCCCATGGTTTGGCGATCCATTCCCAATATACCGCCATCATTATCATTATTGTTGTTATCCGCCTCATCCGCCAGGGGTGTTTCAACAACCTGGGCGGTCTGCGCCGGCACGGGTGTGCGGGTTGGCTGGCGCGGGGTCGCACTCGGTTCCAGGGTTGGAGTAGGCGTGTAAGCGCCCTGGACCTTGAGCTCCTGCCCGGTGGTGATGATGTCGCCCGTCAATCCGTTCAAATCCTTGATCTGGTCAACCGTGACGTCGTAAGCCGCGGCGATATTCCACAAAGCCTGTCCGTTGCCGACCGTATGCACGATGGAGCCATCCGCCTGCGGCGTCGCCACCTGCACCAAAGCCACCTGTGCGGTAACCGCTGTGGTAGGAATGGTGGAACTGACACTGGCGCCGGAACCGCCGGAACCATAATTCACCGCTACATTCAGGACGTAATAAATGTACCCGTCTTCCGATTCAGTAATTCCAGCCCCTACAGCCACAGCATCAGGATGCAGCATGACCGCCATGTGGTCCTCATCCGACCAGGTATCATAAATCACATCGGATAAAGTCGCATTGGGATTGCGTCCCGCCCAGGCTTCAATCACATTCATACCGGGCTGGAGGTCGAAACCGGCCGCCACCGCGCGATCCTTGGCATAAGTACCGCCGGCGCCCACGTGACCGTTGCAGCTGGCCAAATTGCAGGTGTTGGCTAAATAATCCGATTGCGTCTGCGCCGCGGACATCAGGATGCCGTCAGTTGATATCGCCGACAGGCCGTTATTTGCCCGCAGGTCATTAACCGCAGCAATCAGATCGTATGCGGATGGTGCGGATGCTTTTATACTGCCGTTTGGCAGGAGAAATGCGGCCACCATAACCGATAACAGCAGAAGGATTTTTGTTTGTTTCATGCTTTGTATTATAAATGAAATCACCCTTGAAATCATCAACGGTTAGCGGTACCCGCGGCCACCAAAAGCAGGCCGATGGCAAACAAGACAAAGAAAATCAGGAACCACAGACTGTCTTCCAATCCCAGCGCAGCCAACGTATCGGAAGGCGCCTGCGTGGTTTCTACCGCGGCGGCGGTCATCTGCGGGCGCAGGGTTGGGACGGATGTCGCCGCGGAAGACGTTGGAGCGGCTGTTTGGGCCGGGGTATCCGTGGCCGGCGTAGGGCCGCGGACGATGATCTTCTGGCCAATATAGATAGTATCGCTGTTCTGCAGCCCGTTCAGCGCGCGCAAGTTGTCGATACTCACGCCGTAATGCTGTGCCAGCATGTAAAGCGATTGGCCGGATTGCACGGCATGCACAATCGACCCATCTGCCTGCGGCTCTGCCTTAATCACCGGCGCGATGAACTGCGAAACATACTGCTGCGTGGCCGCGCCTTCTCCATAAGCCAGGGTAGTCGGCTGCGCAGTCAGCCCGGCATCTCCCCAGTAAGCCGCTACATCCAGCACGTAATAAAACTGATCACCGGATTGCGCCACGCCCATGCCCACCAGTTGGCCGCGGTCATGCAGCATGGTGTGCATGTGGATCTCATCTCCCCAGACTTCGTAAATCAAAGTTTCGACAGATGCGCCTTCCGGCAAAGAAGCCCAGTTCTCGTTGATATCCAATCCCTCTACGTAGGGGAAACCAACATTGAACGCACGCTGATCTGCATCCGTGCCGCCGGGGCCGGTATGCCCATCCACGATAGCCGGAGCCATACCGGCCAGGTAATCGGCCTGGCCCTGCGCGGAGATCATCAGCAGCCCATCCACCAGGTATGGATCCAGCCCGTAGCTGGCGCGCAGCGCATTGACAGCCGCGATCACCTCATAGGCGGTCGGAGCCTGCCGGGGCGCAGACTGGACCGGAAGCCAGAAGCTTCCCAATATGCTTATCGTGATGAGTAAAGCTGAAAGTACAATCTTTATAAGATTGTTGGGATGCTTAACAATTATCGAAATGCCAGGTTTCCAATTCATCCTTGAAATCATATGCGGTCAAATCCAGGATTAAGGGAGTGATGGATACGTAATCCTCAGCCAGCGCGCCTACATCCGTGCCCTCTTCCGGTACGCCGGTGGGCGCCTGCCCGCCAATCCAAAAATACGGGCGACCGCGCGGGTCTTCGCGCCGCACCAGCTCATCCCGGTAGACACGCAATCCCTGGCGGGTAATGCGGTATCCCTTTAATTGCTCCATACTGCAATAGGGCACGTTGACATTCAGCAGCGTATAAGGCGGCAGTTTATTTGCAATGACCACTTCAGCCACATGCGCAGCTACCCTGGCAGAGGTAGTGTAATCCAGCCCGCCGCCCTGGTACTCGGGCGCATCCAATGAAACAGCGATGGCCGGCAGGTTCCAAATGGCCGCTTCCATGGCAGCCGTTACGGTGCCGGAATAGGTCACATCATGGCCCAGGTTGGCATTGGGGTTGATACCCGACACTACCAAATCAACCGGTTCAGGCAGCAAGCCCAGGCAGACCAGGGCGACACAGTCAGAGGGAGCGCCGTCCGAGGCGTAAGCCTGGCTGCCATCCGTCAGGAATACTTCCTTGGCACGCAGCGGCCGGCTAAGTGTTTTTACATGGCCGGATGCGGACCAATTATGGTCAGGCGCCACAATTGTCACCTTTCCCAGCTTGCGCAATTCCTGCGCCATCGCCAACAACCCGGGTGCGTAAACGCCATCATCATTGGTAACTAAAATATGCATATATCCTTTTCCTTTTTATATCCTATGGGGAATTTCTCCTACCGTCCTCTTTTCATTATATCTATTTATTTTCCGCCTGCTCGGACATTTGGCCATATCTATGATATACTTTCCGCGCTGTTTATCAAACAGTAATATCACACACGCAGCCCTCATATCCTTGCGTGTCCCCGTTCAAACGGGGGCTAGGGATCAAAAAAGCTGCGGAGGAATAACGCAAAGGAGAAATTCCATGAGTTTAGACGTATCAATGAAAGACCTGCTGGAAAGTGGTGTCCATTTCGGTCACCGCACCAATCGTTGGGATCCCCGCATGAGACCGTATATCTTTACGGAACGCAATGGCATCCATATCATCGATTTGCAGCAAACCGTACAAAGCCTTGAAAGAGGTTACAACCTGATCCGCGATACTGTTGCGGACGGCGGCACCATTATGTTTGTCGGCACCAAGCGGCAAGCCCAGGAAACCATCCAAATGGAAGCCGAACGCTGCGGCATGCCCTACGTAATGGAACGCTGGCTGCCCGGCACCATCACCAACTGGACGACAATTCACCAGCGTATTATGGAGCTGGAGCGTCTTGAGAAAATGCGCGAAACCGGCGAGATTGACCGCCTGGTTAAAAAAGAAGGGCTGATGATTGAACGCCAGATCAAACGCCTGTTGGTACATTTGAGCGGTATTCGCCACATGAAAGGCCTGCCCGATTTGCTCTTCATTGTGGATATCATGCGTGAAAGCACCGCTGTCCATGAGGCTAACCTGAAAGGTATTCCGATCGTAGCCATGGTGGACACCAATTGCAATCCGACGAACGTGGATTATGTTATTCCGGCTAATGACGATGCCATTCGCGCCATTAAGTTGATGGTTGCCAAAGTTGCCGATGCTGTACTGGAAGGTAAAGCCATGCGCAAGGAAGAGGACTTCGACAAAGAAGAACTCGAACCGATCTCTGAAGACGACGCTCGCGAACGCTCACGCGGCCGCATCCAATTGGAAGAAGACGTCGATGACGAAGATCTTCTGGGTGAAGCCACCCTGCAGAAGCTGGCCGACAGCAAACGCGAAAAAGAGGTTGACGCCGAAGATGAGGAAAAGGACGACGACCTCAGTTTTGACGATGACGACGACGAAGAAGAATAAAAACCTCGAAATTAATTAAGTATTAAGGGAGAACGATGGCAATTACAACTGAAGATATCAAAAGACTGCGAGAAGCAACGGGAGCCGGCATTTTGGATTGCCGTACCGCCTTGCAGAATTCTGATAATGATTTTGATAAAGCGGTAGATTTCCTGCGCGAAAAAGGCCTGGCAGCCGCCAGCAAACGCGCCGACCGCGAAGCCTCCGAAGGCGTGGTAGAACTTTACACTCACGGCGGCGGCCGGGTAGGCGTTATGGTTGAAGTCAACTGCGAAACCGATTTTGTCGGCCGCTCAGACGAATTCCGTACTTTTGCTCACGAAGTCGCGCTGCAGATTGCAGCCACTGCCCCGCTTTACGTAAAGGAAGAAGACATTCCCGAAAGCGCTCTGGAACATGAAAAAAGCATTGCCGAAGCACGCGCTCGCGAAGAAGGCAAACCGGATGCAATAATCCCCAAGATCGTTGAGGGATATATGTCCAAATACAAAGACGAAGTCGTCCTCATGCGCCAGGCATATATTCGTGATGAATCCGTAACTATCGAAAAGATGCTCAGCCAAGCAGTAGGTACCATGGGAGAGAATATCATCATTCGACGTTTCGCCCGTTATGAATTGGGCGAACAAAGTTCTGGTGAAAGCGAAGAAGAATAGAACATCAAAGCCAACCAATAATATGGTTGGCTTTTTTTTACGAAAGGATCTGAATGGCAAAACCAAAATATGATTTGATTATGCTGAAACTGGGCGGCGAAGCATTGGCCGGTCCGGAAGGCAACGGCATCAGCGCTCCGCGCGCTTTTGATATCGCCAAACGAGTGAAAGAAATTCGTGAAATGGACGTCCAGGTCGGCATCGTGATCGGGGCCGGCAACCTGTGGCGCGGTAAAGAAGGCCTGGAAATGGGTATGGACCAGGCAACCGCCGATTATATGGGTATGCTGGGCACCGTGATGAATGCGCTGGCATTGATGGACGCTCTGGAGAAAGCCGGCGTGGAGACGCGTGTGCAGTCAGCCATCGAGATGCGCGCGGTAGCCGAACCGTATATTCGCCGCAGGGCCATCCGCCACCTTGAAAAAGGCCGCGTGGTCATCTTCGGCGGCGGCACCGGCAACCCGTATTTCTCGACCGATACCGCGGCCGCGCTGCGCGCGACTGAAATCGGCGCGGATGTGCTCATCAAGGCCACCAAGGTGGATGGCGTATACGACAGCGACCCGAACGCCAATCACGGCGCCAAGAAATACGACCGCCTGACCTACCTGGATGTACTGCAGCAGCGCCTGGCCGTAATGGACAGCACCGCTGTTTCACTGTGCATGGAAAACAAACTGCCCATCTTGGTGCTGAACCTGTGGGACGAGCAAGCTTTGACCAAAGCCATCATGGGAGAAGAAGTCGGCACACTGGTCAGCAACTAGGCCAACCGCCAAGCTGACTTGACATAACTTTTATTTAATAGATAATATGGGCAAATCAGCATTTTGGCGCTGACGGAGGAAAGTAAACTGGTGAAATTAGACAGGGAAGCCGGGGCATTGACTGAAACCCCAGCCCTAACGCAGCCAGTTGAAGTTCCCTCCCGAGCCGTGCGGGTGAATACCACCGGTTAGTAGTCCGCACCGCCGGCGCAGCGATAAAAGCGCAGCCAATCATCCGATTGTTATCGGCCGTTGGCGTGAGAGGGCGACCTGTAAAGCGGGCCGCCAAGCAGGGTGGTACCGCGGCTTACCCCGTCCCGTGCGGACGGGTATTTTATTTAAATGACATCATTGAAATTATTTCATCATAAGGAGAAAGAATGAGTGAAAAAAGTTCATTAATCATCGAGCTGGAAGCGCTCCAGCAGCAAGCCGAGCAGGAACTGGCCGGTTTGACCAGCGAGAGCGATCTGCAAAATTGGCGCACCCAATTCCTGGGCCGCTCTGCCATGGTCATGCAGATCTTTCGGCGCTTGCCCGAAGCGCCCCAGGAAGAACGGCCCGGCATCGGCCAATTCGCCAACCAGGTCAAGAACGCGCTGGAAGAGAAGCTGGCGGAAAAAATGGAAGCGGTAAAAGCGTCCGCACTGCAGGAAAACCTGAGCGGTGAATCACTGGATGTGACCTTGCCCGGGCGCAGCCCCTCACAAGGCCGACTGCATATCCAGACCAGAGTCACCCGTGAAATTTGCCGCATCTTCGGCGACATGGGCTTCCAGGTTTTCCAGTCTCCCGAAGTGGAAAGCGACGATAACAACTTCGAACTGCTAAACATTCCCGCGCACCATCCGGCGCGCGACATGTGGGACACTTTTTTCACGACCAATGAAAACGTCGTGCTGCGCACACACACCTCCCCCGGTGAGATCCATGCCATGAAAGCCTTCAATCCGGACCCCATCCGGGTGACGCTGCCGGGTATGTGCTTCCGCTACGAGCAAATGGACGCCAGCCACGAGATCCAGTTCAATCAATTGGAACTGCTGGTGGTGGGCAAGGACATCACCTTCGCGCACCTGAAAGGCACCCTGGAAGAATTTGCCAAACGCATGTTCGGCCGGGACGTGCGCACCCGCTTCCGCCCCTCCTATTTCCCCTTCACGGAACCCAGCGCCGAAATGGACGTGGAATGCTTCGTGTGCGGCGGCAAGGGGTGCCCGGCCTGCGGAAACAAAGGCTGGCTGGAAATCTGCGGCTGCGGCCTGACCCATCCGGTGGTGCTTAAAAACGGCGGTTACGACCCGGACGTCTATACCGGTTTTGCCGCCGGCTTGGGCATCGAGCGCATTTCCATGCTGCGCTACCGCATTGATGATATTCGCAATTTCTGGCGAAACGACGTACGTTTCCTGGAACAGTTCTAAAGAAAGGCACATAAAAAATGGAACTCGTACTTTCCTGGTTAAAAGAATATGTAGACGTTGATCTACCGCTGCCGGAGCTGGCCCACCGACTCACCATGCTCGGCTTGGAAGTGGAAGACGTGCATGTCATCGGTAAACCGCTGCCCACCGGCGAGAATAAGGGCTTCACCTTCCACGGACTGGAATGGGACAAAGACCATTTCGTAGTGGCGCAGGTGGACGAAGTCATGCCGCACCCCAACGCGGACCGGCTGGTGCTGTGCCGCCTGATCGACGGCCAGGGGGAACACACTGTCCTGACCGGCGCGCCCAATCTACAAGAATATAAGGGCAAAGGGCCCCTGGAAAAACCAATAAAGGTTGCCTACGCCAAAGAAGGTTCGCGCCTGTACGACGGGCACAAACCCGGCTTCGAGCTAACCACGCTGAAACGCGCCACGATCCGCGGGGTGGAATCCACCTCCATGATCTGCTCGGAGAAAGAGCTGGGCATCTCGGAAGATCACGAAGGCGTGATGATCCTGGACGACGACGCGCCCACCGGTGTGCCGTTGGTGGATTACCTGGGCGACGCGGTCTTCTCCATCTCCATCCCGGCCAACATGGTGCGCTGCTCCAGCATGATCGGATTGGCGCGCGAAGTGGCGGCTTACCTGGACCAACCGCTGCGCATGCCCGACCTGACCCTGCCGAAGGGCGAAGGCAAGGCCAGCGACGCGGTCAAGATCGAGATCCGCAACCCGGAACTGAATCCGCGCTTTGTGGCCGGCTTGATCCGCAACGTGGAAGCCCGCCCCAGCCCGTACATGGTTCAATTGCGCTTGAAATTATCCGGCATGCGCCCGATCAACTCGGTGGTGGATGCCACCAACTACGTCATGCTGGAAGCCGGACAACCCCTGCACGCCTTTGATTACGACGTGCTGGTCAAACGCGCCGACGGCAAAACGCCCACCATCATCACCCGCACCGCCGAGCAGGGCGAGATTCTGACCACGCTGGACGGCGTCGAGCACAAACTGGAAGATTACACCGTACTGGTAGCCGACACGGCCGGTTCGCTCTCCATCGGCGGCATCATGGGCGGTGAAGAAAGCGAGATCCGCCCCAACACGACCAACATCCTGCTGGAAGGCGCTTCCTGGAACTTCATCAACCTGCGTAAATCGCTGAAATACCTGCGCATCAATTCCGAAGCCGGCTACCGCCTATCGCGCGGCGTGCACCCCACCCTGGCGGAGATCGGCGTGCGTTTATGCCTGCGCCGCATGCTGGAATGGAGCGGCGGTCAACTGGCTGAAGGGCTGGTTGATAATTACCCGCTGCATTACGAAGACCCGACCGTTGCCATCACCACCGCGGACATCAAACGGCTGATCGGCATCGACCTGACGGCCGAAGAGATCGCCGGCCTGCTACGGCGCCTGATGTTCGTATGCGAGGTCAAGGGCGACACAGTCACCGCCACCGCCCCAGCGCACCGTATGGATATCGGCACGGGCGTGAACGGCCGGGCTGACCTGGCCGAGGAAGTCGCGCGCCTGTACGGCTACGAGAGAATACCCTCCGTCCGTTTGGACAGCGAATTGCCGCCCCTGCGCAGCAACCCGAAAGAAGAACGCAACCAACTCTTTCAGGATACGCTGGTCAGCATGGGCTTACAGGAGGTCATCAGCTACCGATTCACCAACCCGGATCAGGAGAATCGCATTTATCCACCGGAATCCAAACCGCAAGGCGAGGCTTATGTGGAACTGCAGAACCCCATCGCGGTGGACAAGAACGTGCTGCGCCGCAGCCTGTTAGCCAGCGTGCTGGACAACCTGGAACGCAACGCGCGCCAGCGCGAACGCCTGGCGTTGTTCGAGATCGGCCCGGTTTTCCTGCCGGTGAAAGATCAACTGCTTCCGGATGAACCCATGCGCGTGGCCATCGCCATGTGCGGACTGCGCTACCCCAGCGCCTGGGACCGCAAGGACAAAGGCACTTTCGATTTCTTCGACCTGAAAGGCGTTGTCGAAGGCCTGCTAAAAGCGCTGCATGTTACCGACATCCAGTTTGAAGCGGACAGCAATCCCAGCTTCCACCCGGGCAAATGTGCGGTACTGCGCGTGAATGGCGAGAAAATTGGCTGGTTGGGCGAATTGCACCCGCAGGTAATGGCCAATTACGATTTTGGCGATCATACCCGCGTGCAGGCAGCCGACCTCGATATGGATAAGCTGTTCAGCCTGAGCCCCAAGTACTTCGAGACCAACCCCATCACGGCCTTCCCGCCGGTGATCGAAGACCTGGCCATGATCGCACCCGAAAGCATCCCCTCGGCGGAAATCGTACGCGTGATCCGCGCGACCGGCGGCTTCCTGCTCAAGCAGGTGGAGTTGTTCGATATCTTCCGCGGCGAACAGATCGGCGCAGGCAATAAGAGCCTGGCTTACCGCTTAACTTACCAGGCGCCCAACCGCACCTTGAACGATAAGGAAGTGGGCAAACAGCGCGACCGCATCATCGCAGCCCTGGAAAAGGAACTGGAAGTCAAGGTCCGCCAGGCGGAATAGCATTTCATTAAAAACGGAAAAAGTGCCTGTTGAATAAATAACAGGCACTTTTTATTTCCCGCCATATTTTGGAAATAACCAGTAAAATGGAGTTTTACATTGAAGAGGATTTCTATATATTTGTGAATACCCAATCAACTATCGAATTTGACCAGTATGCCCGCGATTATTTCGAGGAACTTTCGCATCCGCTGCGGAACATGATTGACCCCGAAGGGCACTACTTTATCGAGCTAAAAAGCCGCATCATTGAGAATTTGGCCGCGCAATACTTTAACAACCGCGCAGATATCCGCATGGTGGACGTGGGTACCGGTCTGGGCTTGTTTGAGAAATTTCTGATCCCCAAGTTCAACAACATCACAGCCTTGGACCTTTCGTTTGAAATGTTGAAAGTAGCAAAAACCATCAACCCGCTGCCAGGCGGGAAAAGCGCTTATATACAAGGCAATGCCTACCATCTGCCCCTGGAGGACAATTACGCCGACATCGTCTTTATGTCCTGCGTGCTGCACCACCTGGAAGACAATGAAATCGAAATCACCTTGCGGGAAATCGCGCGCGTTTGTTCTCCCGGCGGATATATCGTCCTCTTCGAACATAATCCTTATAATCCATTCACTCAATTGGTTGTAAGGACCACGCCGCTGGATAGAAATGCCAAGTTGGTTACCTACAAAAAACTGAAGCGCAGCTTAGCCAAAGTCGGCATAACTGTTCGCCGGCAGGATTTTTTCCTGTATGGCACAAGGGGAATTGATAAATTCATCGGGCATTACCTGCCCTGGTTGGATAACCTGCCGGTTGGCGGTCAATACGCATTAATTGGACAAAAGCAGGCTTGATTGAAAAATTTCCGACATTAAAACTCAGAAGGCGGCAATAACCGCCCGCTGAGTTTCCAATTTGGGTTCGATAGCTGCGATGAAAACTGTATTGTTGGGTGTGATGCATTAGAAAAAAGAGGCCATCGAACTGCAATTAAATGCTATCAATATAATAAACTGTTGTATGTTAACGCTGGGTTAATGTTTTAATACAATTTATTAATTTCAGGAAATTTCCACCATATTTCCCAAGAATTTGGATTTTTTTATCTTGGGGTTACTCACCCTCTGTGAAAATCAGGTCGATTTTATCCAACAGATCGTCGGAGAGCCGCCCCGTAAATTCTGCCGCCGCCAGGTTTTCGTCCAGCTGCTCCAGGCGGGTAGCTCCGGTGATCACACTGCTGACTTCTTTGCGGCGCAGTACCCAGGCAATGGCCAATTGGGCTGTGGTCGCGTCCAGTTCACCGGCCAGGTCGGTCAACCGGCGGACCTTCTCGACCGCCGCCGGTGTGATGCGTTCCAGAACCCAACCCAAGTCCTCCTGCGAGGCGCGGCTGCCTTCCGGAATGCCATCGTTATATTTGCCTGAAAGGATGCCATTGTTCAGCGGGCTGAAGGTGGTCAAACCAAAGCCAAATTCCTGACAAAGTGGAGCCAGGTCGTTTTCCACATGCGAGCGGTGCATCAGGTGGTAACGCGACTGCTCCATAACCGGCGGGATGAGGCCGTTGGCGCGCGCAAAGGTGATAGCCTGGGTCAGGTGGAACACGTCCCATTCGGAGGTGCCCCAATACAAGATTTTTCCCTGGCGCACCAGGATATCCATAGTCTGCACAACCTCCTCCACGGTAGTATCCGGGTCGTGACGGTGGCAGAAATATAAATCAACATAATCCAAATTCAGGCGTTTCAGGGAAGCATGCACCGATTCGGTAATGTGCTTGCGCGAAAGCCCGCGGCCGTTAGGCCCTTCGAAGGTGGGGAAAAAAACTTTGCTGGAAATAATCAGTTCTTCACGCGGCAGGTCTTTGATCGCTTCAGCCAGCACTTCTTCGGCACGGCCTTTGGCATACACATCCGCGTTATCGAAAAAGTTCACGCCCTGTTCGTAAGCGGAGTGCACCAACGCAATGGCGCGTGTGCTGTCGATTTGCGCACCGAAGGTTACCCAGGCGCCCAACGAAATCTCACTGACTTTAATACCGGTCTTGCCTAATCTGCGGTAATGCATGCTGCCTCTCCTAGTTGTAAGATTCTCTAATCATCAATCTGATGGCTGCTTGATGGCTTTCCCCAAGGGAATGCTTACGCGATCGACACCCCACGCTTTGCTCTGGACAGGAGCTCAGCCATCAGTTTTGTTCAGCCTTCAGTCTTGTTTATCATCTTCGCCGTCGCCGATGCCCAGGGGTTTCCATTTGTTGCCATCCTGGCGCAGGCGGTGCGTCTGCTCGCTGCGCATGTGGGTGTGGTCAAAGCCCTGCGGCTTGATGGACATTTGTTTGCCTTCCAACAGCCCCAGTACGCCGGTCTGCCCGCTCTCCACACGCGGGTGCTGGCAATACTCGCAGGTAGACGGATCGTGCGGCTGGTAATCCAGCGGTTCTTCGTAAGTGCTGATGAAACCTTCGTAGTTGCGCAGCACGACCTTGTGGTCGGAGGCGCTGATTTGGTAATTGGGCATGACCGGGATCTTGCCGCCGCCGCCGGGCGCGTCCACCACAAAGGTGGGCACCGCGAAGCCGGAGGTATGGCCGCGCAGACCTTCGATGATCTCAACACCCTTGGAAACCGGCGTGCGGAAATGCCCGACGCCTTCCACCAGGTCGCAAATGTAGAGGTAATAGGGGCGTACGCGGATGCGCACCAGGTCCTGCACCAGCTTACGCTGGATGTTGACGCAGTCGTTGATGCCGGCCAGCAGGACAGACTGGTTGCCCAGCGGAATGCCGGCGCGCGAGAGTTTGTCGCAGGCCTGGGCCAGTTCAGCCGTGATCTCATTGGGATGATTGACGTGGATGTTGAGCCACAGCGGGTGGAACTGCGCCAGCATATCGCACAGCTCGTCCGTAATACGCATGGGCATGAAGACCGGCACGCGCGAGCCGATGCGCACGATTTCGATGTGCGGGATGGCGCGTAGGCGCGTAAGCAGTTCTTCCAGCAGCTTGGGCGCCAGTACCAACGGGTCGCCGCCCGAAAGCAGCACGTCGCGTATTTGGGGCGTGCGCTCCAGATAGTCGATCTGGGCGTCCATCTCCTCGCGCGAGAAGGTGGCCATGGGGTCGCCCACGATACGGCCGCGCGTGCAGTAGCGGCAGTAGGAACCGCACTGGGTGGTGACCAGCATCAAAGCGCGGTCGGGGTAACGGTGCACCAGGCCGGGCACCGGGGAATGAGCGTCTTCAGCCAGTGAATCTTCCATCATGCCGGTGAAGGCGGACATTTCTTTATCGGTCGGAATGACCTGCCGCCGCACCGGATCGTTGGGATCCTTGGGGTCCATCAGGGAAATGAAATAAGGTGTAACGTCCACTCGGAACAGTCCCTTTTGGCCAAGCGCGATGCGTTCGCTCTCGGACAATTCCAACACCTGCTCAATTTCACTGAGCGAATTCAGGCGGTGGCTGAGCTGCCAGCGCCAGTCATTCCATTTTTCGTCGGGAATGTCCTGGTAGATGGGCGCTCGTTTGGAAGGAAACACGGGGACTGGCATAATACTTATTCTCCTCAATAGAATTGTCTATATTGTATTGTATCCCAGCGTTTTTTAGATGAAAAAAGCGTAATTTGTTAAAAAATCATTAGAAATACCTTCCGGCGGAGTGAAAATCTTGACGGTGATATATGCGCATGGTATTATCATCTACAGAGTTTTAGCACTCTCGATGTTAGAGTGCTAAATTGGTGAAAATGAAAGAATTAAGTGCAAGACAAAAACGGATCCTTTCGCTGATCGTGCACGAGTACATCTACTCGGCTGACACGGTGGCTTCAAAGCACCTGGTTGAAAAATACAACCTGGACATGAGCTCCGCTACCGTGCGCAACGAGATGTCCGCGTTGACCGATGAAGGCTACCTCAAGCAGCCCCATACCTCCGCCGGCCGTGTGCCGACCGAGGCCGGTTATCGCTATTTTGTCGGGCAGCTTATGCAGGATACGTCTCTGCCGGAAGCCATGCGCCGTACCATCAACCACCAATTCTCGCAGATGCACAACGATATGAAGCAGTGGTTGGAGCTGGCCGCGACCGTGCTGGCCAACGAAACCCACGCTGCCTCGCTGATCACGGCGCCCCAGCCGGTGGAAGCGCGCATCAAGCACATTCAGTTGATCGCAACCCACGGCCGGCAAGCATTAGCCGTTCTGGTCATGGAAGGCGGCCAGATTCACCAGCATATTCTGACATTGGAAGAACCGGTCAGTCAGGAACAATTGTCCATTCTGTCCACGAAATTCAGCCAGATTTTCGCCGGAAAGAATTTGCATGCGCTCAGCCAATATCACGGGACAATGTCGCAGTTGGAAAAAATTGTGATGGCCTGGATGGAAGATGAACTGGTGCGTTCGGATCGACTGCCGACCGGTGAAATTTACATGGATGGCATCACCAACATGCTGGCCGAACCGGAGTTTTCGGATTCGGAAGAAGCGCGTAAGGCGCTGCGCTTGCTGGAAGAACGCTCGCTGCTGCAAGACCTGCTATCTCAAACAGCGCTGCCGGATACCATTGGCGGCGTGCAAGTGCTGATCGGCGGCGAGGGCAACTGGAACGACCTGCGGCAGTGCTCGGTGATCCTGTCCAGATACGGTTCACCCGGAATTGCCACCGGCACATTGGGTGTTTTAGGTCCCATGCGCATGGCATACGGGCGCTCCATCTCGATGGTGAGATTCCTCTCAGGAATTCTGAGCGACTTTATTGTTGAACAATGGTAAGTGAGGCATTGTAATTATGGCAGATGAGAAAAAGAAAGAAAAGAAATTGAATAAAGAAAAAGAACCCATTCAGGAATCAACTACCGAAACTGGCGAAAACGCCAGCGCGGAAAGTGAAACTGTAACCATCCCTCTGAAGGATTATGCCGCACAGTTGGAAGAGCTGGACGACATGCGCCAGAAGGTAGATGAATTCAGCGACGGCTGGCAGCGCGAACGCGCAGAATTTGCCAATTACCGCAAACGCGTTGACCGCGATCGGGAAATGGAAAGACAAAACAGCAAAATCGACGTCATCAAGAAATATCTGGCCGTGAACGACGATTTTGAACGCGCGTTGAAAAACATTCCCCAAGAAAGCGTTCAAGCTGCCTGGCTGGAAGGATTGAAATTGATCGAGCAGAAACTGAAAAACCTGCTGGATGGGGAAGGCATTGCGCCCATCCCTGCTGAAAACAAAGCTTTTGATCCGGTTCTGCATGAAGCTATCTCGCATGAAGAGAATCCGGATTTTGAGAGCGGACAAATTATCGAAGTAGTCCAAAAGGGCTACACCATCGGCGACAGGGTCATTCGCCCTGCGCTGGTGAGAGTCGCAAAATAGGAGGCACTCATGTCTAAAATAATTGGTATTGATTTAGGAACTACAAACTCAGTCGTGGCCGTAATGTCTGGCGGCGAACCGACTGTTATCTCAACGGCGGAAGGAGAACGACTGTGCCCCTCAGTGGTCGCCATCAATAAAAATGGTGAACGCGTTGTGGGCCGTACGGCACGCAACCAGGCCATTGTGAACGCGGAGAACACCATTTTCTCCATCAAGCGTTTCATGGGCCGCAAATTCGACGATCCCGAAGTGCAGCGCACCATCAGCCGCGTGCCCTACAAGGTCACCAAAGCAGCCAACGGCGACGTACGCGTGGTCATGGACGGCAAAGAATATTCTCCGCCGGAAGTATCCGCAATGATCCTCAGCAAACTGAAGAAGGATGCTGAAGTTTATTTGGGCGAAACCGTGACGCAAGCCGTCATCACCGTGCCGGCATACTTCAACGACGCCCAGCGCAACGCCACCAAAGACGCCGGCAAGATCGCCGGTCTGGAAGTGCTGCGCATCATCAACGAGCCGACCGCGTCCTCACTGGCTTACGGTCTGGACAAGAAGAAGAACGAGACCATCGCAGTCTACGACCTAGGCGGCGGCACTTTCGATGTTTCCATCCTGGAAGTCGGCGACGGCGTGTTCCAGGTAAAATCCACGTCCGGAGACACTTTCCTGGGCGGCGATGACTACGATCAGCGCATCATGGATTTCCTGATTGACACCTTCAACAAAGAACAGGGCATGGACCTACATAAGGACCGCCAGGCTCTGCAGCGTTTGAAGGAAGCCGCGGAAAAGGCCAAGATTGAACTTTCCACCGTAATGGAAACCGAAATCAACCTGCCTTACCTGACGGCAGACGCCAGCGGCCCGAAACATCTGGTCGTACGCCTCAGCCGCGCCAAACTGGAACAGCTGACCAACGACCTGACCGAAAAGACTATCCAGCCCGTGCGCCAGGCTTTGAAAGACGCCGGTTTGAAAACCACGGATATCAATGAAGTGGTCATGGTCGGCGGTATGACCCGTATGCCGGCTGTGAACGAAATTGTGCGCAAGGAATTCGGGAAGGATCCTCACAAGGGCGTCAACCCGGATGAGGTAGTCGCCATCGGCGCTGCCATCCAAGCCGGTGTGCTCGGCGGCGATGTCAAAGACATCCTGCTGCTGGACGTGACCCCGCTGACCCTGTCCATCGAAACCTTGGGCGGCGTGGCGACACCATTGATCGAGCGCAACACCACCGTTCCGACCCGCAAGAGCCAAATCTTCTCCACCGCGGGCGATAACCAGACCCAGGTTGAGATCAACGTGCTGCAGGGCGAACGCCCCATGGCAGCCGATAACAAATCACTGGGCAAGTTCATCCTGGACGGCATTCCGCCGGCGCCTCGCGGCGTACCGCAGGTGGAAGTGACCTTCGACATCGATGCCAACGGCATCATCAACGTGACCGCGGCCGACAAGGCCACCGGGCGCAGCCAGAAGATCACCATCACCGCTTCCTCCGGCCTGAACGACCAGGAAATCGAACGCATGAAGAAAGAAGCGGAAGAACACGCTGAAGAAGACAAGAAGCGCAAAGAGTTGATTGAAGTGCGCAACAATGCCGACAGCGCCGTGTACACCGCCGAAAAGACCCTGCGCGACCTGGGCGACAAGATCGAAGAGAGCCTGAAGACGGAAATCAACGATCAGGTCAACAAGGTACGCGAAGCTATGGCCACGGAAGACGTGGCGGCTATCCGCGCAGAAAGCGACAAACTGGGCCAGGTGATCCAAAAGATCGGCGCCAGTATGTACCAGCAGCCGGGCAGCGATCAGAGCGCAGGCCCCTCGGCCGGCGGCGATGAAGGCCCCAGCGGCAGTTCTGATGACGGCGAGGATGTTGTTGACGGCGAATTCAAGAACGTCTAAAACTACGTTCGTATATAATTAGCTTCTGAAAAAACAGAGGCGTCAGGATGACAGTAATGCCTCCTAACGCCTCTTTATTGATTAGTGGAGACTATGCAAAAACGCGATTATTACGAAATATTGGGCGTAAGCCGAACCGTCAGCCAGGAAGAGATCAAGGTCGCTTTCCGTAAATTGGCACGCCAATATCACCCTGATGTTAATAAATCCCCGGACGCCGAGGAAAAGTTCAAGGAAATCAACGAAGCCTTTATGGTGCTTTCCGACACGGAAAAACGTTCAATCTACGACCGTTACGGACACGAAGGGCTGCGTTCCACCGGCGGCATGCCGGATTGGAATACGGTTGACCCCTTCGAAATTTTCGAGCAGTTTTTCGGCGGCATGGGCGGCATGGGTGGTTTCAGCAGCAGCCGCACGCGGCGTAATTCCCCAAGGCGCGGAGAAGACCTGTTCTATTCCGTCACCCTGGAATTCGAAGAAGCCGCCAGCGGGTTGGACCGTGAATTGGAAATCACGCGCGACGAAGTTTGCGAACGCTGCAACGGCAGCGGCGCCGAACCGGGTACCAGTCCGGTTACCTGCGGTACCTGCCAGGGACGCGGCGAGATCCGCCAAATGCGCCAGACTTTCCTGGGCTCGATGGTACAGGTAACCACCTGTCCGGACTGCGGCGGCGGCGGCCGGGTAATCTCGGATCGCTGCAAGACTTGCGGCGGACGCGGCGTGGAACGCAAATCAATCAAAAAGATTATTCCCATTCCCGCCGGTGTGGATAACGGCACGCAGATCCGCTTGTCCGGTGAAGGACAGCCCGGCACTAACGGCGGGCCGCGCGGCAACCTTTACATAGAAATAAAGGTCAAAGCACATAAATTCTTCCGCAGGCGCAACGACGATGTGCTGCTGGATATGAATATCAATATCGCTCAGGCCGCATTGGGCGCCGAAGTGAAGGTGCCCACGCTGGAAGGCGATGAAAAGCTGGTTATCCCGCCCGGTACACAGCCCGGTAAAGTCTTCAAACTGAGACATAAAGGCATTCCGCACCTGCGCACCAGCGGCAAAGGCGATCAGCTGGTGGTTATCAATGTGGAAATTCCCAGCCGTTTAACCAGTGAACAGCGTGAACTATTCGAAAAGCTGGCTAAAACACTGGGCAGTGAAGTACTCCCCCAGGAACGCAGTTTCCTGGATATGTTAAAGGATGTGTTAGGTGGATAAAGCCAGTTGGATTGAAGCATCATTAGTGGTCACGCCTGAACAGGCCGAAGCAGTAGCCGAGGTAATCGGGCGTTTTACGCGCGAAGGGGTAGTAATCGAACAGGCTGCTCTTCCGGATAACCATGAAGAACAGAATCTGTTGGAGGATCACGTACGCGTTTACGGATATTTCTTTGAAGATCGATCCGTTGAACAGCGCAAACAAAGTTTGGAAGAAGCGCTGTGGCATCTGGGCCAGATCCAGCCCCTGCCGCCGGTGGAATACCGCCGCATCCAACAAGAAAACTGGATGGCGGCCTGGAAGGATCAATATAAGCCGCTGCAGATCGGGAAACGCCTGATGATCATTCCGGCTTGGGTCGAGAACAAATACCCGGACAAGCTGCCCATTCTGATCAACCCCGGTATGGCCTTCGGCACCGGCACCCACCCCACCACCCAGCTCTGCCTGGAATTTCTTGAGGATTATTTAAAGCCCGGCCAGATTGTGTTTGATATCGGCTGCGGATCAGGCATCCTGTCAATCGGCGCAATTCGCCTGGGCGCGGAACGTGTGATCGCGGTGGATATCGATTCGGCTTCGGTAGCTTCCACGCAGGAAAACTACGCTTTAAATAAACTGGACACGCCTATTGAGGTGGCTCAGGGTTCGTCCGACCTCATCCAGGAAGGCCACTTCGGCCTGCTGCAAGCGCCGATGGTAGTCGCCAATATATTGGCCTCGGTAATCTGCGACCTGATCGAAGACGGCCTGACCGATTTGGTGGAGCCGGGCGGTCTATTGATCTTATCCGGAATTCTGGACCATCAAGCCGACAGCATACTCAATAAATCCGCTGAATACGGTATGAGTCTGGTGGAGAAACGCGGCATCGAAGATTGGGTCTCGCTGTGCCTGCGGAAAGACACGAAATAACCACTGGTTGCTAACAAGCAAGAATAATTGGCTGGTGGCTTCGACACCCCACGCTGGCGCTCTGGGCAGGCCCCACGCTGGCGCTCTGGGCAAGCCCCACGCTAGCGCTCTGGGCAGGCCCCACGCTAGCGCTCTGGGCAAGCCCCACGCTGGCGCTCTGGGCAGGAGCTCAGCCACCACTAAATAAAAAGGCGCTGTGAGCGCCTTTTTTATTTACTCGATAACACATTCCCAGGTAATCTTGGCTACCCCGCGTACGGTGGCTGCCACGGAACAATATTTGCTTTCTGAAAGCTCGATAGCCTTCTCGGCTATTTCGCGGGTAACACCCTCTCCGGATAGGATATATTTTAGATGGATCTTTTCGTACGGCCAGGGCGGATCGGCGGCCTGTTCCCCGCTGACCTGCACTTCCAGTTTTTGTAAATCGACCTTGCGTTTTTCCAGGATGGACACTACGTCATAGGAACTACAGGTTGCCAGAGCCACCAGCAGCAGCTCGGACGCCTTCATACCCACGCCTTCCTCGGGGGAAGACATTAGCACGGCATGTTTGGTGGAGTCCGCTCCGATAAAAGTCCTTCCGCCTGTCCAGCGCACATTTGCTTCAGCCATGATTGCACCTCCTTGTATGTGGTTTATTGTAACGAGTAATTATGTTTTGCAGTGGAAATTGACAGGGTTTTTACAATGTTGGTTAGTTTGACCACGAAAGACACGAAATACATAAATCAGCCCCTCCCTACCCCCCCCCATTTTGATTTCATCAAAATAGGGGGGAAATTATTACCTGGCAAGATGAAAATGCTGCGAAAAGCCATCGTTGTATTCCCTCCCTATTCCGGCACAGCCGGAATGGGGAGGGTTATGGAGGGGCATTTTTCGACTATTTCGTGGTTCGCAAGGCAATCTTTTGCGCATTTCATGCGCCTTGACACAGAACTAATGTTCGTGTATAGTATAGTACAAATGTCCCATAATCAAAGGACAGGAGGCAGCAATGGCACGTAGAAGCGAAGGGTTAAGCAAAAGACATCAAAAGATCCTGAAGTTCCTGTATCAATTCCAGGAGGATAACGGCTATTCCCCGTCCATCCGTGAGATCGGTGAGAGCATCAACGTGCAGTCCACCTCCCTGGTGGATTACTACCTCAAACAGCTTGAGGAAATGGGGTATATCTCGCGCGAACAGCACATTTCGCGCAGCATCTGCCTGCTGAAACCGGTAGAAGGGGAATCCACTGTCATCGACAAATTGGCCGAAGGCATTCGCAACGCCAGCGCGGCGGTGGACGAACTGCTCAGCATTCCCATCATGGGGCGCATCGTGGCCAGCGAGCCGCTACCCATGCCCACCAGCGATGTCGGCTATTTCGATTCTGAAAGCAGCATCGAAATCGCGCGCAGCCTGCTGCCCGCACGCGAGAAAACCGATGATCTGTTCGCCCTGGAAGTACACGGCGATTCCATGATCGACGCCATGGTAAACGACGGCGATATTGTCATCATGAAACGCGCCCAGCAAGCCCAGAACGGCGAAATGGTAGCCGTGTGGCTGGACGACAAGGACGAGACCACCCTGAAGTATTTCTACAAGGAAGCCAAAGGCGTACGCCTGCAGCCCGCCAACCCCAACATGGGCCCCATCTATGTGGATAACCCGGCCGCCCTGCGCATTATGGGCAAAGTCGTCATGGTTATCCGTCAGATGCGCAGCGTAGCTGCCTGATACATACCTGAATTTAAATAATAAAAGGTTGCCTTTAAAACCAGGCAACCTTTTTTATTTCCATCATTGAGTGATCCGATTGATTTTCTCTGCCTCAATCCATATATTTCGCGGTCAGCGCTTCGGAAATGTCCCAGAATCTTTTGCGATTCTGCGCATCCTTTGCCAAATCGGAAACAGGTTTTTCCACCTTATGGCTGAAATATTTACCGGTAACGCCTTCCACTTCCGGTTCCGTTGCCAGATACACGGAAGTCTGCGCGCCTTCCTCCACACTGGCGCCCTGCATGTTATAGCTCATGCGCAGCAGCTTGGTTTCGATCACACCCGGATGCAGTGTGTTGACAGTCACGCCGCTGCCCGCCAAGCGATCGGCAAGCTCATTCATTGTGCAGACGCTGGCCAGCTTGGAGAGGGCGTAAGCGTCGAATTCATCGTAGGATTTCTCACCCTGCAGGTTCTCCCAATCAATAACCTTCAGGTTGCGGTGCGCGCCGGAAGCCACAGTCACCACGCGCGCGGGCGCGCTTTCTTTTAGCAGGTCAAGCAATAAATTATTCAACAGGAACGAGGCTAAATGGTTGACCACGAAGGTCATTTCCAGACCATCCGCGTTCAACTCATGTCCCTTGAAGAAAGAACCGGCATTGTTAACCAACACGTGTAGTTGGGATTGTTCACGCTTGATCTCGTCCGCCATACGGCGCACATCCGCCAGCGAAGAGAAATCCGCCACGTAGAGCGCCAGTTTCTCATTGCAGGTCTCGCGATTCAATTCGTCCAACACACGGATACCTTTTTCCTTGCTGCGTCCATGAATCAGGACATGCGCGCCCATGCGCGCCAAATCCAGCGCTGTTTGGCGGCCAATGCCGTCGGTCGCGCCGGTTACCAAAATCGTCTTATCTTTCACATCCATGATTTTTCCACCTCATTTTTCGCTCAGGATTGCTTCAGCGCGCACATCCACTTGTTGGATGTCGCGGCTGTTCGAATACACATATACCTTAATGGCCTGGCCTTCTTCTCCTTCGGTCACAGGCTTATACTCCAGGCGCCTGACACCGACAATCCGGCCGTCCGCATCATAGGCAACCAGCGCCACCCAAATACTGCCGATACCGCTGTCCGCCGCCTGCACCGGAATGACCGCGCTGACGCGGGCGGACTGACCGGCGGAGTCAACTGAATTTACCTTGATTTCCAGCGGGGCATAACCCGGGTCGGTTGCATCCACCGGCAGCGCAGTCTTGAGCGTTGCGCTCATGCTGTAATCCGAGGGGATCTCCGGAGAAAAGTATGCCACAACCGGCAGGCTCTCGTTGGGAGCCAGCAAATTCAGCAACGGCGGCACAGCCTGCTCAGCGACCGTATCCCCGGCATTGTTCTTCAAAGCAAAAGTCACAGTGATTCCGGTAGCGCTTTCCGTCAGGGGATTGCTGACCATGGCCAGGCACCACAAACCGCCTTCTGCAGTTGGTGTACAGTCCGGGGAGCTTAACGTTAAAGCCAGTGGCGCGCTGATGACACTGACACTTTCGCCCTCATCTTCCGCCGCAGTGTTGATATAAGGTATCAAAATTTCTGTCCCCACTGAAAGGGCTTTGGGCGTGATTTGCGGATTGATGGCCAGAATTTCGTTGACCTCCAACCCGTAGGTCAGTGCCAAAGACGAGATGGTCTCATTGGAACTCAGTACATGCACAAAAGGCGTGGGGGTCAGGGTGGGTTCGGGCGTGGCTTCCTGTGTGGCTGTCTCCGTCGGAATTATTTGTCCTGACGGCGAGAGGGTTACATAGGGCGTCAATACGGATTGAGGCTGCGCAGCCTGCGTGGGAAAGATATTGCAGGCTGAAAGCAGTAACACGGGAATCCAGATTATTTTCAGCGGTTTCATCATCGGCAATTATAACTGTCCTGGATTCGCGTAAAAAATAGAAAAATATTAAAATAAAAGATATATACTGTTTAGCAACGAGAAAAATGGGCAGCGAAACCAACTCACAAAAAGATGTCAGCAGTCTGAGCAACTGGGCAGCCGAGCGCCAGTTCCTGGGACGCTTTTACCTGTCCCAGGGCTTTCGTGATGAGCTGCAGCACACCACCAATGACTGCGGGCCTACCAGCCTGGCCGTGGTGCTCAACCTGCTGTTATTCCAGGCTAATCTCAACTCACGCCCGCTGGATAAGGACAGCGTCATTACAGACGCCGGCCTGGGCTTCTGGCAGCGTCTGCCGCTGTGGGTCCCCAATGTAGGCGGCGCAACGCCGCCCTGGGGCATGGTGACAGCTTTCAACCGCCTGGCCGAGGAATTCAAGCTGGATTGGCGCGCCGAACGGCACAGCCACGCACGGCGCGCGCACGTGATTGAACATTTGATGACCGGCAAACCGGTCACCGCCCTGAAGATCTGGGCCAACGGCGGCGCGCACTGGATCAACCTGGTACGCTACGCTTCCGATAAAGACCGTTTATATTACCTGGACCCCAATCCCTACCTGGAGCATTTATCGCCCGAAAAACGGCTGCAATCGCAGAGCTGGGCCGAGTTCGAGGCGGATTGGAGCCGCAAAAGCTGGTGGTCGCGCCTGTTTGGCATCCAATGCGAGATCATCATCTACACTAAAACGATTTAATCATCCCCTTGCAGGCGGAATCATTAATTATGTCCACATACGCGCGGTTATGATAAACCAGCGGGCAACGGTATTCGCCTAATTTTCCATCCACAACTTTTCCAATAATCAATGACGAACCCGGCAGCGGGACGATCTGGAACACCTCGCAATCCAACCAGGCCAGCGCGTCCGGCAGCAGCGGGACGCCGCTTTTCAGCGTGAAAGTTTGTAAGCCCGCGAAGCGGTCTTCCACACGCCGGCCAAAACCGGCGAAAATTTCCGAAAGGTCGTGTTGGTCATACGCCAGCATAGAGACACCGAACTTGCCGCCCTGTTCGATCATCATGCGGGTCGCGTTTTCCCCGGTCAGGTTGAATAACACCAAAGGCGGGTCGAGCGAGACCGAAGCAAAAGAACTGATCGTCGTTCCGGAGCGTTCGCCCTGATAGCTGCTGGTAACCACGCCCACACCCGAAGTCCAGTTGCGCATGACCATTTTCAAGGTTTCATTGTTGACTGCATCCATGAGAAACATCCATTCTGTTAATTTTTTCCAACTATAGACTACCAATCCGATTTCTAATATCTAACAAGTATTAACTTAATATGGAAAAACTATATATGGAGGTTGGTATAATTCGACCAATTATCGCAGTTTTCCGGGAGACCTTATGCAAGACAAGCTTAATTTCCAAACCATTATGATGACGCTGCAGCAGTTCTGGGGCGGCAAAGGCTGCCTGATCTGGCAGCCGTATTACACTCAGGTCGGCGCGGGTACCATGAACCCGGCCACCGTGTTGCGGGTGTTGGGTCCGGAGCCCTGGAACGTGGCCTACGTGGAACCGTCCATCCGCCCGGATGACGGCCGTTACGGCGACAACCCTTACCGCATGCAGCAGCATTATCAATTCCAGGTCATCCTGAAACCCGATCCGGGCAACCCGCAGGAGCTCTACCTGCAGTCGCTGGAAGCGCTGGGCATCAACCCGCACGAGCACGATATCCGCTTCGTGGAAGATAACTGGGAATCGCCTGCATTGGGCGCCTGGGGCCTGGGTTGGGAAGTCTGGCTGGACGGCCAGGAAATCACCCAGTTCACTTATTTCCAGCAGGCCGGCGGCGTCAACCTCGACCCGGTCTCGGTGGAAATTACCTACGGTTTGGAACGCATTGCCATGGCGCTGCAGGGCAGCTACAACTTTAAAAAGATCCAGTGGAGCCCCAATTTCACTTACGGCGACGTCAATTACCAGGCGGAATACGAACACAGCCGCTACTATTTCGAAGTGGCCGATGTCGAACGCCTGTATGAAATGTACGATCTGTTCGAGAAGGAAGCCAACCTGGCCCTGGATCAGGGTCTGGTGCTGCCCGCGCACGATTACATCCTGAAATGCTCCCATACCTTCAACGTGCTGGATACGCGCGGCGCGGTTGGCGTGACCGAACGGCAATCGCTATTCGGCCGCATGCGCGAACTCTCCCGGCGCACGGCGGAAACTTACATCGCCCAGCGTGAAGCGTTGGGCTTCCCCTGGTTGGAAAAGCCAAACGCGGTAGCCAGCTCGGTCAGCGCCGAACAGCCGGAATTACCCGAAGTTAATAAATCCGACCAAGCGGCCGACTTTCTGCTGGAAATCGGCACGGAAGAACTGCCCGCGGCCGACCTGGAAAGCGCCTGGGGCCAGCTGCAAACGCTGGTGCCGGACATGCTTTCCGGCCTGCGCCTGGATTACAAAGATATTCACGTTTACGCCACGCCCCGCCGACTGGTGGTGCACATCAGCGACCTGGCCGGCAAGCAAGCTGAGGTCACCCAGGAAGTCAAAGGGCCACCGGCTGAACGCGCCTATGACAAAGACGGCCAGCTCACCCCGGCCGCGCTGGGCTTTGCGCGCAGCAAAGGCGTGGACGTCAAAGACTTGACCGTCAAAGAAGTGGACGGCGGCAAGTACTTGACCGCGGTGGTACACCAATCCGGCCTGTTCTCGCTGGACATCCTGCCGGAAAAACTGGTCGACCTGATCGCCCACATCCGCTTCGATAAATCCATGCGCTGGAACGCCAGCGGCGTCAGCTTCTCGCGGCCCATCCGCTGGCTGGCCGCCTTGTTCGGCACGGCCGTGGTGCCCTTCGCCTACGCAGGCCTGAACGCCAACCGCATCACGCGCGGGCTGCGCTTCAGCGAAGAAGCTGAGCACGCCTGCAAGGATATTCCCGATTACTTCGCCTACCTGGAAAGCCAGGGCATCCTAAGCGATATGCAAGCGCGTATATCCGTGATTGAAAAGCAGGTCGGCGCGCTGTTGAGTTCGCTCAAAGCCGCGGACAAGATCGACGCTAAACTACTGGATGAGGTTAACAACCTGGTGGAAGCCCCCACCGCCCTGCTGGGCAACTTCAACGAAGAGCACCTCAAACTGCCCGGCGAAGTATTGATCGGCGTCATGAAAAAGCACCAGCGCTATTTCCCGGTAACGGAAGCCTCCGGCGCGTTAATGCCGCACTTCATCACCATTCGCAATGGCGGCAAGCAGCATTTGGAAATCGTGGCCCACGGCAACGAAGAAGTTATTCAAGCTCGTTTTTCCGACTCCGCTTTCTTCATCAATGAAGACAACAAGCACAGCCTGGAAGACTTCGTTAAACGCGAAGACACGTTGACCTTCCATCCCAAACTGGGTTCAATGCTGGACAAGACTAAGCGCATCCTCAAGCTAACGGAAACATTATGCCTGGGTATGGGTTTGGACAAGGAAGAAACCGCGGTCGCTATGGAAGCCGCGCAGTTCTGCAAAGCCGATCTGGTCAGCAAGATGGTGATCGAAATGACCGCCCTGCAGGGCACCATCGGAAAGTATTACGCGCTGCAGCGCGGCAAGAGCCCGGATGTGGCCAATGCCATCGAAGAGCATTACCAGCCGCGCAACGCCGGCGACCAGTCGCCCGCTTCTCAGGCCGGTTTGGTGGTCGGTATCGCCGACCGCCTGGATTCGCTTATCGGCTTGTTCTCAGCCGGCATGGCCCCCAGCGGTACCAAGGATCCCTTTGGGCTGCGGCGGGCCGCCATCGGTTTGGTGCAGAACCTGATCAACGCGGACATTTCCCTGGACCTGCAGAAGTACATCTTCAAAGCCTCGGCCCTGCTGCCGGTGGAATCCAGCCCCAAGGACTGCCAGGATTGCCTGGACTTCATCGTCGGGCGTCTGGAGCAGATTCTGCTGGAGGAAGGCTACGCTTACGACGTGATCAAAGCCGTGCTGGCAGTGCAGGGCGCCAACCCCGCCAAAGCTGCCGCAAGCATCCGGGAGTTGAGCGAATGGGTCAAGCGCGACGATTGGCGCGGCACCATCCTGCCCGCATATTCCCGCTGCGTGCGCATCACACGCACCGAAAAACAGCGTTACAATGTGAGCGCAGAATATTTCCAGGAAAGTCAGGAAAAAGCGCTTTACGAAGCCGTGACAGCCGCCCAGAAGAATATCGGCGACTCGAAGAATGTGAACGATTTTCTCACCCATTTGCTGCCAGTAGTGCCTGCCATCAACGCGTTCTTTGACGCCGTTTTAGTCATGGACGAAAAGCAGGAAATCCGTGAAAACCGGTTGGGGCTGCTGCAGTCGGTGGCGTTCCTGGCGGATGGGGTCGCAGACCTCTCCAAACTGGAAGGATTCTAGAAATTTTAGAGGTGATTTATGGCATCAGTACAAATCAAAAACTCATTTGCGGGTAAAGGCGACAGCGAGGTTTACGAAGCCGCGCTGCAGGCTATTCCCAATGCCGGATTGAGTGTCTGGAAAAAACGCGATCTGGCCCGTCTGGTTATGGGCACAGGCGATGTGGACGGCAACGAAGTGCGCTGCAACATCGCTGTCAGCATGGTGGACGGCAGCGTGACCGTCAGCGTGGAAGGCGAAGACCTGGACGAAGCAGCCGCTCAAAAAACAGCCGACAGCCTGATGAGTGAATTAGGTAAACTGCTGGCTTAAGATTCCGCGGTTTGCTTGCAATTGCAGCAATTTTCCATTAAAGTAAAACCATCCTCGGATGGTTTTTACTTTTAATTAACTTCACATGAATAATATTGATGAAATCAAAAGCCGGCTGGACATTGTCGATATCGTGTCCGAGTCCGTCAAGCTGAAACGCAGCGGGAAGAACTATACAGGCTTCTGCCCGTTCCATGCCAACACGCGCACACCGGCTTTTGTGGTTTTCCCCGAATCCGGCACCTGGCGCTGTTTTGGCGAGTGCAACGAGGGCGGTGATATCTTCCGTTACGTGATGAAAAAAGAGGGCTGGGATTTCAAGGAAGCGTTGGAGAACCTGGCCGAACGCGCCGGCGTCAAACTGGAACCGCTGACACCGCAAAAGGTCGAAGCCAATGAACGCGAAACACAGCTGCGCAAATTACTGGAAGAGGCGGTAATCTTTTACCGTTACCAACTGACCCAATCCGAAGCCGGCCAGCAGGCGCGCGACTACCTGGTCAAGCGCGGCATCAAGCCGGAGACGGCCGAGATCTGGGGGTTGGGTTACGCGCCAAAGAGTTGGGATGCCACACTCAATTATTTTCTAAAAAAGGGATATCCGGAAAAAGATATTCTTGATGTCGGATTATTAAGCGAACGCGACAGCGGCGGATATTATGACCGCTTCCGCCACCGCCTGATGTTCCCCATTCGCGACGCCGGCGGCAATATGACCGGTTTCGGCGGGCGCATTCTCGACCCGGACGATATCCCTAAATTCATGAACTCCCCCCAAACAGACTTGTTCGACAAGAGCAGCCTGCTGTATGGGTTGGACAAAGCCCGCAAAGCCATCCGCAGCGAAAACCAGGCGGTCATTGTGGAAGGCTACATGGACGTGATCGTGGTGCACCAGGAAGGCTTCCAGAACGTGGTCTCCCCCATGGGCACCGCGCTGACAGAAATCCAGATGCGCCAGCTCAAACGCTACACGCGCCGCTTCGTTTTGGCGCTCGACCCGGACGCGGCCGGCATCAAGGCCACCATGCGCGGCCTGGAAGTAGCGCGCGAGGCGCTCGACCACAGCAGCGATTTGGTCTTCGACGCGCGCGGTCTGCTGCACAACGAAGCGCGCTTGCAGGCCGACCTGCGCGTCAGCACCCTGCCGGACGAGCTCGACCCGGATGAGATTGTGCTGCGCGACCCGCAGGAGTGGAAAGCCATCATTGAAAACGCGCGCCCGATCATCACGCACGTACTGGAGACATTGACAGCCAGCGCGGATATCAATGATCCCAAAACCAAGAGCGACATCGCCGCGCGCATCCTGCCCCTCGTGAACGATGTAAGCAACCCGGTGGAACGCGACGCTTACCGCCAGCAAGTGGCGCGCGCCCTGCAGGTAGATGAACGCGCACTGATGATGCTCACCAGCCAGGCACGGCGCGGGCAGCGTTCGCGCCGCCGCACAAACGAAGTGCCGGAGGAGAATAACCTGAAGATCAGGCCCGCGCTGAACGGGCAGGTCAATGTGCGTGCCATGGAACTGAATGTTCTGGCTTATCTGACCAGAAATCCCGATCAGTTATTCCGTGTTAACCGTTATATGCAGAACCAAAACCTGGAACGACTTGCGCGCGAAGATTTTCAATTAAGCGAACACCAGCAAGTATTTACCCTGATTGATGAAGCCATGAAGCAGAACGATATTGACCCGGAAGAGTATTTACAGGAAAAGTTGGCGGAAGACATGACTGCAGCCCTGGAACCGCAAATTATGCCCAAGCCCTCCGAAGAAAAGGTGGACGAGAAGCGCGAACTGGAAGATATCCTGCGCACCATCCTGCTGATGCGCCTGAACGCGGTGAATACCCAAGTTCAAGAATTCCGCTTTCTGCAGGACCAACAGGAAACCGAAGAGGACAAGACGGATCAAAAAGCTTTCCAGACCAATCTGGTCGGCCTCATCCGCCTGCGTGGTGTAATAGACAAAGCCCTGGCCACCCCGTTGCAGCTTGACTGATCAATAGCTCATGTATAATTAAATCCATGACCGAACCGGTTAAACCATCTAAACCTAAATCTCCCTCCAGCGGAAAAAAGAGCGCAGCCCCCCGAAAGAAGCGGACCAAAGCCGAAATTGGGAACGGTAAAGCTGATTCCATCTCCGAATCCATTGAGTTGGAAGAAGAGCTCATACCTGACGAGAGTGAACAGGAAGTGTTCACCCCGGAAGACAGCGATCTGCTGGATTCAGTCGAAAGCGATGAAGAAGAGCCGTCAGACGACAGCAGTGATTTTATTGGCCCTTCCAATTTGAATCTGGAGTTATCGGAAGACCCGGTGCGCCTGTACCTCAAGGAAATCGGCCAAATTGACCTATTAACAGCAGAATCGGAATTCCGGTTAGCCACCCGCAACGAAGCCAAAAAGCGCCTGGACTGGCTGCTGGAACGCGACGGTGAAAACCTGGCCCAAGATGGTCAGATTCAAGTCTTGTTCTGCCAAATCATGAAAGATTTGCTGGAATCCTATAAAAACCTGCAAGCATTCTGCCAGGCCAACCAGGTCCTGGAGCTGCCGGATTTCGCATTGGTGCTGGCGGAAGCACAAGCTTTGCGTGAGCAGTGGAAGACCGACGAGCCATCCTATATGCGCGATTACCTCAGCACTTACTGGAAGGAAAGCGAACGCACGCAGGACGTTATCCGGTCGGAATTGGTCAGCGGTTTGATTCAGGAAATTTATGCTTTCTTCCTGGCAGCTTACCTGCTGCCGGAAGAAACCGCGCTATACCTGTTGGATTTTCTCAATTCAAAGGGCAGTTTCCCGACCGAAAGAACCTGCATCGGTCACCTGCCTGATATCTCGGTATTAAAGAAAAACATTCAGACCATCAATGATCTGTCGGAAGACGCCACGCAGGCACTTATCAAAGCCAACCTGCGTCTGGTGGTGAGTGTAGCCAAACGCTATCTGGGGCGGGGTATTTCCCTGCTGGATCTGATCCAGGAGGGCAATCTGGGGCTACTGCGCGCGGTCAGCAAGTTTGATCCGGCGCGCGGGTTCAAATTCAGCACCTACGCTACCTGGTGGATTCGGCAATCCATCAGCCGGCACATCGCCGAACAGGCCCGCACCATCCGCATTCCGGTACATTTATTTGAGTCGATTTCCAAGCTGCTGCGTATTCAGCGTTCGCTGGTGCAAAAATTGGGGCGCGATCCCGGACCGGAGGATTTAGCACTGGAATCCGATTTCCTGGCAGAAGAAGACCGCGTTAAGATCAAGCGCGCGCAGAAGAACGGCACACCCATCGGCGCAGACGTTCAGGCGCGTTGGGATGCCTCATCTATGAAAATCCAGCGCATCATGAAATCAGCCGAAGAACCGGTTTCCCTGGAACGGCCCATCGGAGACGAGGACAGCAGCCAATTAGGCGACTTCATCGAAGATTATGACGCGATCGAACCGATGGACGCAGCCGCCAAGGAAATGCTGCGCGATCAGGTACAGAGCGCGTTGGGCGCGCTTAGCGAGCGGGAGCGCCAGGTACTGGAATTGCGCTTTGGATTGATTGATGGCAAAGACCATACACTGGAAGAGGTCAGCAATTATTTCAACGTGACGCGTGAACGCATCCGCCAGATTGAAGCCAAGGCGCTGCGCAAGCTGCGCCACCCCACCCGCAGCCGAAATTTGCGGGATTACTTTGGATAAGCGTGCCTTGCAGGGAAAATTTATGCATGTTATAATGCCCGCGCATACAGGTTAACAAATCTCATCTCTGAAAATTGGCTTTTTATTACCTGGCTATGGTAACTGGCCAAAAGTATTCCCAACAAGGATTTATTTATAACTTGTCATTTTAAATAATTCGCATTCCTATAAGGCGTTTGCCTAAAAATTCAATTCAATAACAGGTAGGTATTATGGATATTTCTGAGCTACAAAACAAATCTTTGCCCGAACTTCGTAAAATGGGTGAGGAATTAAATATTCCCGGCGCGAAGACGCGAAAAAAGGAGTATTTGACGGTTGCGATTGCCAGCCAAACAAGTACGGAAGAGGGTGTCGAAAAAGGCGGTGGTATATTGGAAATCATGCCGGAAGGCATTGGGTTCCTGCGCGAGAATTACCAGATGAGCAAGAATGACATCTACGTCTCGCAGGCGCAGCTGCGCCGCTTCGATCTGCGCAATGGAGATATGGTCTTCGGCCAAATCCGACCGCCGCGAGAATCGGAAAGGCACTACGGCCTGATTAAAGTAGAATCCGTAAACGGCTTTTCCGCCGACGAATCACGCGAACGCACCAAGTTTGAAAACCTCACTCCCATCTTCCCCGACCAGCGCATTGATTTGGAAACCAAACACAATCTGCTCTCGAATCGCATGATAAACCTGATCGCTCCCATAGGCCGCGGACAACGCGCCATGATCGTTTCTCCGCCAAAAGCCGGCAAAACCACCATCCTCAAAGAAATTGCCAATGCAATCTCAGAAAATTATCCCGAAATCGACCTGATGATCTCCCTGATCGGCGAACGTCCCGAAGAGGTCACCGATATGGATCGCTCCGTGGAAGGCGAAGTTGTGGCTTCAACCTTTGACGAACCGGTTACCTCGCATGTGCGCACCGCAGAGATTACCCTGAATCGCGCCAAGCGCCTGGTAGAAATCGGCCATGACGTTGTCATTCTGATGGACAGCCTGACCCGTCTGGCCCGCGCATACAACCTGGTCGTCAATCCCTCCGGCCGTACCCTGTCCGGCGGTATGGATCCTTCCGCGTTATACCCGCCCAAGCGTTTTTACGGCGCAGCCCGTAAGATTGAAGGCGGCGGTTCATTGACCATCATCGCCACCGCGCTGATCGACACTGGTTCACGCTTGGACGATGTAGTTTATGAAGAATTTAAAGGCACCGGCAACATGGAGCTGCATCTTTCTCGCCGTCTGCAGGAACGCCGTATCTTCCCGGCCATCGATCTTGAACGCTCATCCACCCGCCGCGAAGAACTGCTTTTGAGTCCTGAAATCTTGCAGCGTGTGTGGTTAATGCGTAGAATGTACCTTCAAATGATCGGCCAGGCACCGCAGGGCGCCGGAATGGACCCTGCCGTAGCCAGTGAAGCAATCTTGAATAAAATGAGTAGAACCAAAGACAATATCGAGTTCTTGGAAGCACTTTCAACGGAGTCGTAAACGTGTCTATTTTTTCAAAAGTGGATCAGCCCGAAGAAGCAGCGCAGGCACCGCAAGCGCCACAGGAAGAAAAACAACAACCCAAGAGTTATCCAGTCTGGCTGGTCGCCGCAACCTGGGTAATTTCAATCCTGATGATCGCTTTGACCGGATTTTCCCTGTACCAGTATTTCACCGGAAAATCCCTGATCTCCTTCATCAGCCTGACCAACCGGCCGCCAACCAGCTCGGAATCCATCTCAAGCCTGCCGGATTACTCCCCCGACAAGACCTACGAATCGGTGGAGCGCAGCGCCAACCCGGATACCGTTCTACCCATCGGCGTGCGGGATTCCGTGGTGGAATACAAGGTGCAGAGCGGCGATTCGCTGTTCGGCATCGCCGAGGAATACGAGGTTGAACCAGAGACCATTCTTTGGGCAAATTTCGACATCTTGAACGATGATCCACATTTGATATCCGTAGGCGATGAGCTGAAGATCCCACCGGTAGACGGCATCCTTTACGAATGGCAGACTTACGACACTTTGGATGCTGTTGCCGCCAAGTACCATGCAAATGTAGATGATGTTCTGCTTTATCCGGGCAATGATCTGGACATCACCAACCCGGTTATCGAACCCGGTACTTTCATCATGATCCCGGGCGGATATCGCGATACCCAGGCTACCTGGGTGGTGGCGGTCACCGCCGGCAGCAACGCAGGCGTTACCGCCCAAATTGCCGGCCCGGGTTCCTGCACCCCCAGCGGCGGTTACGTGGGCACCTACTCTTTCGTGTGGCCCACACCGTATTACGGTCAGGTTTCGGGCAATGACTACTGGAGCGGCCACCAGGCCATTGACGCCTTGTGCTACGAAGGCGACTCCATCTTTGCCTCCGATTCCGGCGTGGTCATTTACGCCGGCGCCATCAGCGGCGGCTACGGCAACCTGGTTGCCATTGACCACCAGGACGGCTACCTGACCTTGTACGCCCACTTAAGCGGTTTTGCGGTCTCCTGCGGCCAGAGCGTGGCCCAGGGACAGGTGGTCGGCTACTGCGGTTCGACGGGCAACTCCACCGGCGCTCACTTGCACTTTGAAGTGCGCTTGAACGGCGGGTTTGTCAATCCGTGGCACGTATTGCAGTAAAGATATTTTGAATATCAAGAGCGGCCCTTGGTTAAATTCAAGGGCCGTTCTTTTGTTTAAGAATAAAGTATTAATTATCCGTGTCGGTCGCACACAAGAATGTGTGCGCTACATAACCGCGCTATCTGCGTTCATTAATAAGTAGCCCGCACATTCCTGTGCGGGGTTTATTAACCATAGGGGATTTGGTGTGCATCAACAAAATAGAATCTTGACCATGAGAGAGAGAAATCGATCGTGGAGCTTGGCATCCTTCGTTTATAAAATGCCGCACACAGGAATGTGTGCGCTACAAAACCACGCCATCTGTGTGTATCAAGTATTCAATGGTTTTTATTATTTTATCCGCGTCCATCTGTGGCTAAAGAAGACTGGGCGGATCGACTTCCACAATGAAACCGGAGAAATCCTGACCCTGTAGGAGTGTTTCGGGCCGCATGCCTTTCAGGATCAGCTGCCAGCGGTACTGCCCGTTCTGGCGGGCGAAGTAGGGCGGCAGCGGGCCGGTCAGGTTGAGTGTGCGGTCGTCGCTGCGCTGCATCAGGGCGCGCAAGCGCCCGGCCAAGCCCTGGGCTTTCTCGCGGGCGGTGTCGTTATCGCGCTCGCGGGCTTCGAAGCGCAGCAAGCGCACAAAAGGCGGGTAACTCAAACGGCGGCGCTGCTCCAGCTCGTAAGCGTAAAACCCGGTAAAGTCGTGCTGGGCGGCAAAACGGATAGCGTAATGCTCGGGCTGGAAGGTCTGCACCAGCACGCGCCCGCCCAGCGCACTGCGCCCGGCGCGCCCGGCTACCTGGGTCAGCAGCTGGAAAGCCCGTTCGGCTGTGCGGTAATCCGGGAAGTTGAGACCGACATCGGCCAGCACCACCCCCACCAGCGTCACCAGCGGCAGGTCCAGGCCCTTGGCCAGCATCTGCGTGCCAATCAGGATATCGGCATTGTGCTGGCGGAAATGGGACAGGATAATGTCCTGGGAATCTTTGCCTTTGGCGGTATCCGCGTCCCAACGCAGCAGGCGCGCGGAAGGGAAAGCGCGCTGGAGTTCGGTTTCCACTTTTTCGGTGCCCAGTCCAAATTGTTTAATTTTTCCGCTTCCGCAATTCGGGCATTTTTGGGGCATTTTACGCGTATACCCGCAGGTGTGGCAAACCAACCCGGCGGATGTGCGGTGGTAGGTCAGCGGAAAATCGCAGCGCGGGCAGCGCAGGCTGTGGCCGCAGTCGCGGCAGAAAACGTAACTGGCGCTGCCGCGCCGGTTCAGCAATAAGATAGCCTGCTGCCCGGCATCCAATACCTCACCCAGATCCTGCTGCAAGACGCGGCTGAAAATGGCGGTGTTGCCTTGTTTCAATTCCGTACGCATATCCACCACGTCCACCTTGGGCAAAGGCAATGAATCCACATGCACGGCAGGCTTTGCCGCTTTGCCCGCTGTCGTTTGGCGGTGTGCCAACACCCGGCGAGGCAGTTCCAGCTTGGGCCAATTCTCGTGCTGCGCGCGAAAAGCCATGGTTACCGTGGGCGTGGCGCTGCCGAATATGACCTGCGCGTTGGATAATCGCCCCAGTTCAGCCGCGGCCTGCACGGCATGATAATAGGGGCCCATCTCTGTCTGGTAGAAAGAGTCATCGTGGCATTCATCCACCACTATGACACCGATATTCGGAAAAGGCGTGAACAGCGCGCTGCGCGGGCCGATGGCAATGGAGAAATCCGCCGTGCGCGCCCGCTGCCAGGTATCGTAACGTTCTCCGGTGGACAGTTTGGAATGCACCACACCCACTTTTCCGGGAAAACGTGCCATGAAACGCTCGATGGTTTGAGGAGTCATGGAAATCTCCGGCACCAGCACCAGCGCCTGGCGACCGGCCCGCAAGCAAGCATCGATGGCGCGCAGGTACAGTTCGGTCTTGCCCGAACCGGTTACACCCTGCAGCAGCACCGGCTTCGCGTACGAGCCGGACTGTATAAGCTGGCTGAGCGCTTTCCAGACGCCTGCCTGGTCGGCGGTGAGCTGCGGGACGATATCCGCTGCGGTTTCTCTGTCTGCCAGGGGATTACGCCAGACCTGCTGTTCGCCGAAGGATACCAGTCCCTGTTTTTCCAGATAGCGCAGGTCGGACGCGTTGGCCCCGCTGGAAGCGTATACCCAGGAAACGTCCATTTCCTGCGGTTCATTCACCAGCACGCGCATGGCCGCCAACCGGCGCTCGTAAGCGGCAGAGTCCGGTCGACCCAAACAATCATGCCGGTCTTCCAATTCCTGCGGGTTGACCAGCGCGCGTACAGCGCGGATGTGTTTGCTGCTGACGGCTGGGCCGGGCAGGACTGCCTGTGTGTTGAGGTACCCCTTTCGGACCAGGGTGCGCGCGGAGGCACGCCAATCCACCTGGCGAAAAGCCGTATCCAATTGACGTCCGCGCAGCGGTCCTTTTTCCGTTAACTGCGCCAGAATACGGCGCTGCAGGGGAGACAGCGGTTGATCCGGCTGAGGAATAACCGGGTTGATACGATACAGTGTATCGGCCCGCTGCCCCAAACCGGGCGGCAGCATGGCAAATAAATAGGAAGACAACGGATAGAAGTAATGCTCGCTAAGCCATTCCGCCAGGGCAATCTGCTGCGCAGTCACCACCGGCGCGTCTTCCAGCACGTTCTCAATCAAACGTGTTTCAAGAATGTCACTGGCAGCTTTGAGCCGCAGAACGATAGCCTGCACCATCTGGCTGCCGAAGGGCACCTCCACCAGCCAACCGCTATCCAGCGTGCCGATCAATTGTTCCGGGATGCGGTAATCGAAATGATCCTGCACACCGGGTACGTTTACGGCAACCTGAGCAAAACCAAGCAATCCTGATTATCCTTTATGATTCCGGGATCAAAACCGCGGCAGATCCATAACCGACTACGGAACTATCATCGCCGGTGGAATCCGCGGATGAACTGTAATTTAAGATTTGCACCTTTTGTGCGCCCATGCGTTGGGTGGCTTCCAGCATAGCGGCGATGGCGCCCGCACCGCAAGCCGGCGCGCTGCCATCGCTGTCACCGGCCAAGACTGCTTCAGGATCAAAACGGCTGATGCGGCGCAGCGTTTCTCCATCCAGTGTTTGGGCTTCTTCCAGCGGGAAGAAATGCGAGAGGTCCGAACTGGCAATAATCAGACAGTCATATTCGCGGATGGTCTCGTACAGGGCAGCCGCGAACTGTTCGACCTTGCGGCTATCGCGCACACGCAGCATGACCGGCATCAAGCGGAAAGGTTTTTGCCAGGCCCGCTGCAGAAACGGTAATTGGATTTCCAGTGAATGCTCCTGGTCGGCGCCCACCTGTACCAGCTTATAACCGCGGCGCGCCAATTGCTCATCCAGAATACGCAATTCAGGCATTGCTAACTCGACCCGCCCTAAAGGAGTTTGATAGGCGCCAAAGGCGCTGGTAATGAAATCTTCGGGATAGTATTGGTGCATGGGGGAAAGGATTACCACCAGGTCACGCGGGGAGTCCGCTACACTTTTGTAGGCATAGGCGGCAGTCAATCCGGAATAACGATGGCCGGCATGTGGGACTACCAGACCGACTACTTTCCCGGTCATGTCTTCCTGCTTGAGTTTTACCGCAGCCAGGAAGGCATCCATCTGATGAGCAAGCGTATGCGGGTCACCAGCGTACCAGGTCCCCGCGATGGGTGAAGGTCGCGCTTCAGGCAAAAAATCCATAGCCATCTCCTTTTGGTTTCATTATATCCTCGGGAGATTCAAAAACTCAATGATATGCGCTATTACTCGCCCAAATAGACATGCGGATTGACTTTGGTACTGCCGATGATCAACTCGAAGTGCAAGTGCGGACCGGTAGAATTGCCGGTGCTGCCCATGTAACCAATGACATTGCCCTGGTAGACAGAGGCGCCGCAGCTCACATTTATAGCGCTCAAGTGAGCATACACCGACTGGACAGTCTGGCCGGCGGCGTTTTGGCCGTGGTCGATGGCAATGACGTTTCCATAACCCACCGCGCTCCAACCGGCATAAACCACAACGCCGCTGTCGGTGGCATAAATCGGGTTGCCGGTGTCGCCGCCAATATCGATGCCCCAGTGGTTGATTTCAGGGGAATACTCAAATCCCGATATGGTATGTTCGGAGCTGGGCCATTGATAAGTGCCCGTGCCGGTGAAACCGCCCACGACCGGGGCACACTTACCCTCACCCCACAAAGAGGAGGAGGAAGCGGCTTCGTCGCGGGTGAAGAGCGAGGCAGTCCAATCCAGGAAAGCCTTGCTGGCGCCCGGCGCGAATATCTGGGTACCCACGGCAATGTTCGGGTGGGCATAATCCCCCACCGTATCGGCCGAGAGGTTATTGCCCGGCCAGTCGATGATGTCTTCCGGGGCAACTCCCAAACCGCCGGCTACCCCGTTTAAGCCGTCCCCTTCATGCCAGGTGTAAACCACGCCATTTGTGGGAGGGATGGAAAGAACCTGGCCGGGGTAAATAGCGGCCGGGTTATCGTAAAGCGTGTCGTAATTACACCACAGGATTGATTCAGGTGTAATGTTAAATTTTTCCGCAATGGCCCAAATGGAATCACCTTCCACGACCGTATACTGTATAAAATCATAGCGTGAAGCCACTTCTTCGGGTGTGTGCGCTTCCACGGAACGGGAAAGCCCTTCCACCTGGCCTACTCCGGAGTAGGAAGGTAGTTCAACACCCTGGTCATTTTGTCCTCCCGCCCCAAATCCCATCGTTTCGGAGGAGCTGGCTGCCATGTCCCCGGTCAGGAAAAAGTCTTTCATGACCCAAATCACCACACCCACCAGGCTGATTGTGACCAGCGCCGACCCAACCCGCAAAGCCACATCCGCCAGCCCCAGACGAGTTACCCGGTTCCAAAAGCGGTCCCAGCCTTTTAGAATTTGCGGATTTTCGTCGATGGAAGCGGATTGAGAGGGAATTTCAGGTTGTTCGTGCGAAGCATCCTGGGATGCATATTTGTCGTTCATTCAAGCTCCAAGCGAATTATCATAACATAGGGGAAAAACAGGGTCAAGAAACAAGAATTCAGGATATTTCGGATAATTTTGGTGTAGTTCTATCAAGGCTTGATTATAATGCAGATATGCAAACACTCAACGATGCTTTATCCAGACTAAGCCCGACCCTCAAAGAGCAGGGCTACTACCTGACCTGCGCGGAATCCTGCACAGGCGGCTTATTGGGGCATTTGATCACCAACACCGCCGGTTCTTCAAATTACTTCATCGGCGGGTTCCTGACTTATTCCAACCAGGCCAAAGAGCAGTTCCTGGGCGTGCAACCGGAAACGCTGCGCCTGCACGGCGCGGTCAGCCGCGAAACCGTACTGGAAATGGCGCGCGGCGCGCGTGCTGCTTTCAGCAGCCGGTTCCCCATTGAGCGTATCCTGGCGCTGTCGACCTCCGGCATTGCCGGGCCGGACGGCGGCAGCCCCAAAAAACCGGTTGGTACGGTCTGGATCGGTTTCAGCAGTGACACAGCCGAACGAGCGGAAGTATTTCACTATGCCGGTACGCGCGAGGAAGTGAAGCTGCAATCCGCGTTAGCCGCGCTTCGCATGTTGAGCAGGGAATTGGGGCTGGCGTAAATCATCCCATAGTGCACTTCGACACCCCACGCTTTGCTCTGGGCAGGCCCCACGCTTTGCTCTGGGCAGGCGCTCAGGGTACTTTACCTTTGTTTTATTCGCCCAGGTTCTGGCGTTCTTCTTCGACGATCTTCTCGTCCAGTTTCTTGAAGAGCGGGCTGGGCTGGTTGAAGCGCGTGCCCGGCTGCAAATTGCTGGGTTTCCAATCCCCTTTGGCTTTGCTGGGATCGTACAACAGGGCCGTATGCGTGCCAAGATTATCATCCAATTCTCGGGTGTACTGTTCGCCGAACAACCGGTCGTCGTAGCCCAGGTAGGTGTGCAGTTTTTCGGAGCTAAAGGGCACGAAAGGCGCGAACAGCTTGCTGAGCGAATCAATAGCCTTCATGGCCACAAACACCGCGCGGCCGGCTTTTTCTTTATCGGTTTTGATGGTGAACCAGGGCGCGGTCGTGTCGAGATATTTATTGACTTCGGATGCCAGGCGCATGGCCTCGTTCAATGCGGAGCGCAGGCGCACCGCTTCCAGTTCAGCGCCGACCGTGTCGAAGCCTTTTTCGATTTCGGCCAGCAGGTCCAAATCTTCTTTTTCCAGCTTGCCGGGATCCGGCACCACGCCCTCCCAATGTTTGTAGGCAAAGGAAAGCACACGGTTGGCCAGGTTGCCCCAGGTGGCGACCAGTTCGTCATTGTTGCGGTGATAGAACTCGTTCCAGTCCCAATCCGAATCGCGCGTTTCCGGCATGATCATGGTCAGGTAGTAGCGCAGCGCATCCGGGTCGTAACGGGTGAGGAAATCCAGGCCCCAAACCGCCCAGTTGCGGCTGCCGGAGATTTTCTGCCCTTCCAGGTTGAGGAATTCATTGGCCGGTACGTCATAGGGCAGCACGAAAGGCGCCTGTTCTTTGCAGCCAAATTCTTCGTCAAAAGCGCCGTCCGCGCCCAGCAGTTCCGCCGGCCAGATGATGGCGTGGAAGGGAATGTTGTCCTTGCCGATGAAGTGCAGCACCTTGGCATCCTGATTCTTCCACCAGGAACGCCAGGCATTGGGATCGTCCTGAATCTGGCTCCATTCGATGGCCGCGGACAGGTAGCCGATGACGGCTTCGAACCACACGTACAGGCATTTCTTGTCCCAGCCTTCCACCGGAACAGGGATACCCCATTCCAGGTCGCGCGTGATGGGGCGCCCGCGCAAGCCTTCGGTTTGGATCTGGCCCAGCGACTGGCGCAGCACGTTCGGACGCCAATAGGATTCGCGCGCCTTGAGGAAAGTCTCGATTTCAGGCTCCAGTTTGCTCAGATCCAGGAAATAATGTTCCGTTTCGCGCAGTTCGGGGATGGAACCGTCGATGCGCGTGCGGGGATTGATCAATTTGGTGGCGTCCAGCAGGTTACCGCACTTGTCGCACTGGTCGCTGCGCGCGTTGTTATAGCCGCAGATGTAGCAGGTACCTTCCACGTAGCGGTCCGGCAGGAAGCGGCCCTGGCTGGGTGAATACCACTGGAGTTGGGTTTCCTTGTACATGAAGCCGTTCTTCAACAGCGCGGTGAACATGGCCTGGGAAACTTTAAAATGGTTTTGGGTATGCGTGGAGGTAAACAAGTCATAAGTCAGGCCCATTTTCTGGAAAAGTTCCAGGAAACCGGCATGAAAATGCTGGTAGATCTCCAAAGGAGTTTTATTTTCGGCTTCGGCGCGCACCGTAATTGGCGTGCCGTGAGAGTCGGTTCCGGAAACCATCAAAACGCTGTTGCCTTTCAGGCGCTGATAGCGGGCATAGATATCCGCCGGTAAATAGGAACCGGCCAGATTTCCCACGTGAATTTCAGTATTACCATACGGCCAGGCAACGGCTACAAGAATGGATTCGGGCATACGATTTCTCTCCAAAAGGTTATTGCGTGGATTTTATCACGGAACGTCTGGCGGGGGCCTTTCCTCTATTATGCGCAGAGGAAACACCCTTCTTATTTTGTCATCCTGAGCCGCGCAGCGGCGTGATCGCGAAGCACTCCCTTCGGGGAGGGATCTCGGCCAGAGATGCAATGGGTTTTTACGCAGGAGAAAACCCTCACCTCTGACCCTCTCCCCGTGGGGAGAGGGAGTCCGCTTATCTTTACTGTCATCCTGAGGAGTGTTCGTTTTTGAACGCGATGTGATCGCAAAGCACTTCGTCCGGGAAGGGATCTCAGTTTGCAAACCAAAACGTATATCTGTCCGAGATCCTTCGCCCCTAACGGGGCTCAGGATGACAATATTAAGTGTGAGCTTGGCAGGGTGATCCGATTCCTCCCCCTTGAGGGGGAGGGAGTCCACTCTCCCTCAAGGGGGAGGGGCTGGAGAACGGCATTCCAGATCCTTTTATCGTGATATCCTGAGCCGCGCAACAGCGTTCGCGCAGCATTTCCCAGAGGAAGAGGATCTTAAACTGGAGATATCCAGCGGGGAATCCCCCTCACCCCTGGCCCTCTCCCAAGGGAGAGGGAGTCCGTTCTCCCTCTTCTCTGAAATTTGTCCAATCTGGACAGGTGCTCAGGCAGCTTTATCTTTTTTTTCACTATCCCGGCGAAGACAGGATGGGGAGAGGCGAAAAGAAAATCCTTTACAATTAACAAAAAGCTTGGAGGCGCACATGACGGGAAACGTAAATGAATGGCGCAAGGAATTAGACAGTCATCGCCTAAACAGCCTGACGGAAATTTTCAACCAACCTAAACCGGTGATCGGCATGGTGCACCTGCCGCCCCTGCCCGGCGCGGTGGGGTACACCGGCTACGGCATGCAGCAGATCATCGACTTCGCGCTGCAGGACGCCCATACGTTAGTCGAAGGCGGCGTGGACGGCCTGATTGTTGAAAACATGTGGGACCTGCCTTTCGCAGTGGGCAACGATGTGCCGCCTGAAGCCATGTGCGCGCAGGCCGTGGCCGCGGCCGAGGTGGTCAAAGCCGTAGACGTGCCGGTGGGTATCAACGTGGTACACAACGGCGGACGGGTGTGCCTGGGTATCACCATTGCCAGCGGTGCGGCTTTTATGCGCGTGTGCATGCTGACCGGCGCGGGCGTGTGGGATACCGGCGAGTTCGACCACGGCTGCGCGCGCGAGCTGCTCTCCGCTCGCAAGATGGCACAGGCCGAGCACATCAAGCTGTTCTGCGACGTGGATAAGAAACACTCCGTACGCTTTCCGGGAATCGACCTGGCCACGCATATCGAATGGACCGAATTCTATCTGGCGGACGCCATCATCATCTCCGGGCGCATGACCGGCGACGCGCCTTCGCTCGACAAAGTACGCGAAGCCAAACAACTGGCCAAGGGCCGCCCCATTTTAATGGGCAGCGGCATGACCGCCGAGAACGTGGCCGATTTCTTCCAATACGCCGACGGCTGCATTGTGGGCTTCGGTATGAAGGACAAAGGTCATCCCGATCAACCGGTCAATCCGGATAACGTCAAGCGCTTCATGGAAGCTGCCCAGACCGCGCGCTAACCGAAATTGTCATTATGAATGATCTCAAAATCCTGGTACTTGGCGACATCGCCATCGATTTCAACATGCAAACCAGCACTTACCCGCCCGAAGGCGGGGCAGCACACGCCAGCCAGGCGGATATGCGCCTGGGCGGCTCCGGCTGCCTGACCGCCCTGACCTTGTCCGGCCTGGGTTTGCCGACGGCTTTGGCCGGAAACCTGGGCAGCGATATGTTCGCAGAATTCATTATGCAGAAAATCAGATCCGGCGGATTGGACAGCAGCCTGGTGCGCAGGCTGCCGGATGAGCAAAGCGGTTTCTTCCTGATCACGGCTACTCCCAGTGGAAAACATACCACTTTCGGAAACCGGGGCGCAAACGCGCAGCCCCTGCCGCTGGAGGATATAACAGCGCGCTTGTCTGAATTTAAGCACCTGCACATTTCCGGTTACATCCTGATAGATGAAGAGCAATTCCAGGTCACACGGCGCATCCTGCTGCGCGCTAAACAACTGGGCCTGACTGCCAGCCTCGACCCGGGCGTTTGTTACGCACCCGAAGCGCAAGAAAAAGTGTGCAGTTTATTGCAGTACATCGACTTCTTCCTGCCCAACCGGGACGAAACCGCGCGCCTGGGCGGTCCCGGAGAGCTGAACGATCAACTGGCTGTCCTGCTGGAGCTGGGCTGCGGAGCGGTGATCGTCAAACTGGGCGAGGAGGGTTGCCGCTACTATGACCGCCATCAATGGCTGGATCAGGTTGCCGATCCCATTCCGCAGGAAGAAATTAAGGATATTACCGGCGCAGGAGACAGCTTCAACGGCGGATTCCTGTCCGGCATTCTGGCAGGCGAACCGCCGGCGAAAGCGCTGCGATTGGGCAACAGGGCTGCCCGGCGCATCATCACCAGTCCGCACGGCATCCTCGATCTGATCCCCACCTGATTTTGCCCCGATAGAGCCGCTTGACGCGCTTGGGCTCTGTCTGTAAAATGACAGCAGTGAATCATGCCGCTCTGGTGCCTATCCCCCGGATGGGAAGGCTCAAAGGCGAAGCCGGTGCTCTTTTCTAAAGAAAGTCCGGCGCTGTCGCGCAACTGTAAGGAATTCCATTCCAAGCCAGGACGCCCGCCAGAAACGGCCCAACCACGCCCTCGCGGATAGGAGCTGGAAAGATGCCAATTCCAACACAAGCATTCCCCTGTCCGACCGGCAGGGGAATTTATTTTCCCGCCCGCTGTACCTAATTTAAAGAAACATATTATGAGGATATAAACGCATGAAGAAAAAGACATTAGCCACGCTATTCCTGCCGGTTTTAGCAGCCGCTATGTTATTGGGTGCCTGCACAGCACCCGCGCCGGCTGCTCAGGCTGAAATTAACCTGGTAGACGGACTGGAACACACGGTCGCATTGGATGCACCCGCGCAGAAGATCGTCACGCTTTCGCCGCCACTGACCGAGATTCTGTATGCCATCGGCGCGGGAGATCAGGTTATCGGCCGCGATTCCTTCTCGGATTATCCTGAAGAAGCCCTGGCATTGCCGGACATCGGCGGCGGATATTCCGAGTATGACCTGGAAACCATCCTCAGCCTGGAACCCGACCTGGTGATTGCCGGCTGCATCAACACACCCGAACTGGTGCAGTCCCTGCAGGACCTGGGCCTGACGGTGTATTACCTCAGCAACCCGAGCGACCTGGACGGCACATTGGCCGCCATCCAGACATTGGGTCAACTGAGCGGTCACGCCGACGAAGCGCAAATCCTGGTGGACGCGCTGAGCGCGCGCATTGCCGCGGTGGATGAGGCCCTGGCTGGCGCCAACGATATCCCCAGTGTGTACTACGAACTGGACGCCAGCGACCCGGCCAAGCCCTACACACCCGGCCCCGGCACCTATTACAGCAACCTGATCGCGCGCGCCGGCGGCAAAAACGTGGGCGACGCTATGGAAGCCGAATGGGCGCAAATCAGTCTGGAGAATTTGTTGGTGGCCGATCCGCAATACATCGTATTGGGCGACGCCAATTGGGGTATCACTCCCGAATCGCTGAACGAACGCGCCGGATGGGAAGCTCTCACCGCGGTTAAACAAGGAAATATCATTCCTTTTGACGATGATTTGTTAGCCCGCTTTGGCCCGCGCCAGGTGGACGGCCTGGAAGCCCTGGCTAAATTGCTGCATCCAGACCTGTTCGAGTAGCCCAGCCAAAATATGAAAAATCTTGCCCGCCCCATTCTGATCTGTACGGTTATCCTGTTGATTGCCGTTCTGTTGGGTATTGGGGTGGGCAGCATATCCATCTCGCCCCAGGAATCCCTCAGCATTCTATGGCAGGCCCTGCGCGGGCTGCCGTTGGATGGGGAAGGTCAAAGCATCCCAAGTGTCATCCTGCTGACCTTGCGCCTGCCGCGCACGCTGCTAATGCTGCTGGCCGGGGCAGCGCTGTCCGGCAGCGGCTGCGCATACCAGGGCTTGTTCCGCAATCCGTTGGCGGACCCCTACCTGATTGGCGCGGCCTCCGGCGCGGGTGTGGGCGCGGTGGCGGCCATGTCGCTGAATTGGCCCAGCACAACCCTGGGGTATCTGGCTGTCCCGCTGGCTTCTTTTGCCGGTTCGCTCTTGGCTGTGTTCCTGGTATTCAGGCTGGCGCGGGTTGGCCGCACTCTACCGGTCACCAACCTGATCCTGGCAGGTGTGGCAGTCTCGTCCTTTGCCACCGCGCTGAGTTCCTTTATGATGGTCAATGCCGGCGGCGAGCTGCGCCGTGCTTTCGTGTGGATGCTGGGCGGCAGCACCATGTCCGGCTGGAAGCCGGTGTTGGGCATGCTGCCCTATACGCTGGTCGGGCTGGGGGCACTGCTGGCGCTATCCTATAAACTGAACATTCTGCAATTAGGCGACGAACAGGCCCAACAGTTAGGTATCAAAGTGGCGCGCGTGCGCACGCAAATCATTCTGGCCGCTACACTGTCCACGGCTGCCGCGGTGGCTTTTTCGGGCATCATCGGCTTTGTAGGGCTGATCATCCCGCACATCACCCGCCGCATGTGGGGCGGGGATATGCGCCGCATGCTGCCGCTTTCCATGCTGTGCGGCGGTGCATTCCTGGTATTCGCGGATGTGCTGGCGCGGGTGATTATGGCCCCCCAGGAACTGCCGGTGGGTATCATCACCGCGCTGTGCGGCGCGCCCTTCTTTTTATTCATCATGCGTCAATCCAAAGAAGGCAGCTGGTGAGCCCCATGCTAATGCGCACTGCCATCGAAAAGGCCGGATATGCCTCCGAACCGGTGCTTTGGGATATTCGCTTTGAACTGCCGCCCGGAAGGCTGCTGACCGTGATCGGGCCGAATGGCTGCGGCAAGACTACCCTAATCCGCGCTATCAGCGGGGTACTGCCAAGCGTGCAGGGCGAATGCCACATCAACGGCACCGACCTGCTGCGCGCGGACGAAACCGCGCGGGCGCGCCTGCTGGCCGTTGTGCCGCAATCCACTTACATTCCACCCGCTTTTACGGTGGAGGAAGTCGTGTTGATGGGTCGCACGCCGCACCTCAACTGGCTGGGTACGCTTTCCGCCAGGGACACGGAAATCGCGCACGAGGCCATGCGCCTGACGGATGTGGAAAGTTTTGCCGGGCGCTGGTGCAGCCAACTCTCAGCCGGGGAACGGCAGCGTGTCATCCTGGCGCGCGCGCTGGCTCAGGATACGCCGGTGCTGATGATGGACGAACCCACCTCGCACCTGGATTTACGTTATCAGATTGAATTTCTGGAGATCACCAAGACCCTGGCCAGCCGGCAGGGTAAGACCATTTTGATCGCGCTGCACGACCTGAACCTGGCCGCGCGCTTCGGTGACACGGTTATGGCCATGAAAGGCGGAAGAGTAGCTGCCAGCGGCAGCGCCGCGCAAGTGCTGACTCCTGAACGCATTCAGGAAATTTACGGGTTACCTGTGGAAGTGTTTCAATCCCCCGGAAAACAGGGAACGATTATCCTTCCCGTTTGAGCTTATTTTCCAACAAATCCAACAATTCAGCGGTGGAATTCAGGATCTCGTGCGCGCCCGCGCGCAGCAGCTCACGCTGCCGTCCGAAACCGCACAATACCCCAATAGCCTGCATGCCTGCCAGGCGGGCGGCGCGCATATCCACAGTGGTATCTCCCACCATCAGACAATTTTCTGGCGCCACCTGCATCTGACGAGCTGCATAAAGCAACGGATCCGGAAACGGTTTGGTATGCTCACAGGTTTGGGAAGTGACGATTACGTTGAAATAAGGTTCCAGGTGAAATTGCTGAATAAAAGCCAGGCTGCTGTGCTCGTCGCGCGCGCTGACCACCGCCAGCGGCAGCCGCTGCGCGAACCGTTCCAGCATCTCCGCCACGCCGGGAATGATCCAGTATTTTTTAATGCGCTGCTTGCGCTTCTGCGAAGCGCGGTCCAACTGTTTGATCAGGAAACTGTCCAACGACAACCTGTCAGCCAGGTTATAGAGAAAATTGCCGGGGGATTCCGCCGCCATCACCAGCCAGCGCGCCGTGGCGTGCCGCCCAACATCCGAAAACATCCCACGCAGGGGACGCAGTAACTGCTCGACTTTGGCAACCATCTGGTCGTCCGAATCACTCAAAGTACCGTCGATGTCGAAAATAATGGCCCGGACCAGATCCGGTTTCAAGCGCGCCCCTGTTCGCATGGATTATCCGCCCTGAACAGTCTGGATAGCCAGTTGAGCATCCTCGTAATTGGGTTGGATTTTCAGCGCGTCGCGGAAATATTTCAAAGCCGTTGAATTGTCGCCCTGGCGGTAAAAAGCCCAACCACGCCATAACATGGCTTCTTCGGATGTGCGTGTGATACCCAAAGCGTACTTGGTTAATGCCAGCAGCTCCTCCGTGCGGAAGGAATGGAAGTACGAAATGAAGGGCCCGAACTGGTAGCGCAGCATACGCTGGGGCAGACCGATGGTGCGGGCGGTATCATAAGCATTCGCCGCTTCTTCATAACGTTCAAAATAAGTCAGATTGGTGCCCAGGTTAAACCAAGCAAAAGCATTCTGCGGATCCTCCTGCGTTTCACGCTGGGCAGTCTCCAAAGCATGCTGGCGGCTGACATCCATGTCCCAGTCATCACCCAGCACGCCCATCAGTGTGGGCTCCATTTCGGGCGGGTAAACCATGATGTACACACGGTTGAAGGATTGCCAGTGGTTATCCAAATCGTCGTACAGAATCTTCTGGTTGGGTCCCAGCTCCGAATCCTGCGCGGTAAAAATCTGGTTGGCATCGTCATAGCCGGTGATCAGCAGATAATGCCCAGCCCACAGGTCGTCTTCCGGCCAATATTTTCGGTCGGTGGTGAACGTCTCTTCGATCATGACCGGAATACCGGAAGCGATCAGTTTTTTCAGCGTATCCAGGTCGCCGCCAACGCGGAAGTCGGCATTGAGCCAACCGGCGTAGTTGCGCACGTAGTAGATCAATTCTTCCACGTTCACGTTGCGGTCATCATCTTCCGGTTTGACGATCTTGGCCACGTCATATTGATTGCCGTCCCAGCCGAAATAGCGCAGGTAGAGCGCCATGGTAGCCGGGCCGCAATTGTTGAGGGCCTGCGCGTCGCGCACCTCATCGTATGCCGGGGGATCGAGCACTACCGAAGCCGGAATTGGTGTCGGTACCAATGTGGCGGTAGGTGTGTATATGGGTGTAGCCGTGGGCTGCGGCGTGAAGGTAGGTTCCGGGGTGCTGGTCGGCGGGGCGATGTTGGTGGTCTCCACCTGCGGCTCGGCCGCCACCACCACAGCCGGGGTCGGCAGGTCCTTGACCGGGTTCAACACCATGCGGATATAGGTTGAGGCCATGTCCAACCGCCAGCTAACACGTCGATGAATGGAGGGGATTTGGTAAAGCAGCAGACCGGTCAGCGCCAGGACAACCATGGAAATAAGCATAACCCTCGGCCAGCGCTTTTTCCCGCGCCGGTAAGGGAGATATTCGGTATATGGCATTGCGCTATTGTATCAGAAACATACGCACCTGTCTAAATGCGATTGTTTTTGTCCGAATTGCTGATATAATCGCGTGCGTGAAATATCATATCTGGACAGAAGGCTGTCAAATGAACAACGCCGATTCCCTGCGCATTTCGGCCGCGCTGGAGGACTTGGGCTACCAGGCCTGCCGGCAGGCGGAGGACTCGGATGTGATTGTGTTGAACACCTGCATGGTGCGCCAGAGCGCCGAAGACAAAGCGGTTGGACGCCTTACTTCACTGAAAAGTCTAAAGCAGCGCAACCCGGAGTTAATCATCAACCTGATGGGCTGCATGGTAGGCGTGCGCGGTTACGATGACCTGCAGCAGCGCTTCCCCTACGTGGACGTCTTTTCCCAGCCCTCCGATCCTTTCCCTTTAATTGAGAGACTAACCGGATCAACCCGCTCGGTTGAAAACGACCGGCGCCATTACATCGAAAACATCCTGGATGATGAATACGGGTATACCCTGCCCCAATCCACTCAAGGGCAGCAGATTTCCGCTTTTCTGCCGATTGTGTTTGGCTGCTCACATGCCTGCAGCTACTGCATCATCCCGCTCAAGCGTGGGCGCGAAATCAGCCGGCCGCCGGAAGAAATCCTGGCCGACGCACGTTCGCTGGTGCAAAAGGGCGTGAAAGAAATTACCTTATTGGGCCAGATCGTCGACCGTTACGGATTGGACCAACCCGGTTATCCCTCGCTGGCACAGCTGCTGCGCGACCTGCAGGAAATTGAAGGTCTGGAGCGTATCCGCTTCCTGACCTCGCATCCCAATTACATGAGCGACGAGCTGCTGGAGGCAGTGGCGGAACTACCCAAAGTGATGCCGCATTTTGAGCTGCCCATCCAAGCCGGCGACGACCAGGTCTTGGATAATATGCGCCGCGGGTACACCGCCGCGCAATATCTATCTGTTGTGGATAAAATCCACCAACGCTTCCGCCAAATCTCCACCCCGGTTTCCATTGCCATCGACCTGATCGTGGGCTTTCCCGGCGAAAGCGCTGAACAATTCGAACGCTCGGTGGACATCCTCAATACAATGCACCCGGACATGACTCACGTGGCGCGCTATTCCCCGCGCGAAGGCACGCTTTCCACCCGCACGATGCCGGACGACGTTTCCGATGAAGAAAAATGGCGCCGCTTCCGCGTCATCGAGGAATTACAAAAACGCATCACCACTGAAATCAATCAGACCTATTTGGGCAAACACACGCCTGTGTTGTTCGAGAGCAAGGCCAAAGGCCGCTGGCGCGGGCGCACCCCCACCAACAAACTGGTCTTCGTGGAATCGGACGAAAACCTTCTGGGACAGACCCGCGAGGTAACCGTCAGCTGGACAGGACCCTGGTCGATGATCGGTGTGGTGTAAAATAGCACTCCAGTTATAAATCAAAGCTTATGATGAAAACCATGAAAACAATTTTGATCCTGGCCGGTATCGGCCTGGTGCTCCTCTTCGGCTATTACTTCGCCCGCAACCTGTTCCGGCCGGCCCGTTACCTGAAATTCATCGAGTGGATGCGCGATCCGCAGGCGCACGCGGATTGGGCCATCACAGCCGGAGAACAGTGCGGCGATGCGCCCTTTACCATGCCCACCGACGGACTGGTCGGATTTATCTGGGGTGATTCCTTCCGTATCGGGCACTCGCACCAGGGTATCGATATTTTCGGCGGCACCGAATCGGGCCTGACGCCGGTGTACGCGGCTTACGACGGCTACCTGACGCGCCTGGACAGCTGGAAATCCAGCCTAATCATCCGCATTCCGGACGACCCGCTGCAGCCCGGCCGCCAGATCTGGACTTATTACACTCACATGGCCGACGAAAACGGCAATTCCTACATCTCCGCCGAATTTCCGGCTGGCGCGGAAGAAGTCTTTATCAAGGCCGGTACGTTATTAGGCTACCAGGGGAACTATTCCGGCACGCCCAACCATCCGGTGGGTGTACACCTGCATTTTTCGGTGGTCAAGGACAACGGCAAAGGCAATTTCCTGAACGAATTGGATAAGTCCAACACATTGGATCCTTCCCCCTATTTCGGCCTACCGCTCAACAGCCAAACCAATTCCGATACTGTACCGGTTTGCCCTGTAACCGAACAACCTTAAGCATTTATAATTTCCTTAAAGCTCTGCCTAAACCTATGATCAGCTATCGCGATATCACACTTGGATTGGAAAAATTGGGCCTCGATCGTAGCACGCCTGTGCTGGCGCATGTGGCTCCCTCACGCCTGGGAGAAATCCGAGGCGGCATGGAAACCCTGCTGGGCGCCATTCTGGCAACCATCGACAACGTCATGATGCCGGCCTTCACCGCCAGCACCATGATCATCCCCGAACAGGGACCGGCGGACAACAATTTGGACTACGGCAGCGGGCGCGATACCAACCTGAACGCGTCCATTTTCTCCACGCAGCTGCCCTGCGATCTGCCGGAAGCGCAGATCTGCGAAGCCCTGCGCGCGTACTCGGGCACCTACCGCTCAAGCCACCCTATCCTTTCTTTTTGCGGATTGGGCCTGGATGTAGCGCTGATTGACCAAACCCCGCTGGACCCCTACGCGCCCATCCGCAAGCTGATGGAGCTGGACGGCTGGGTGGCCCTGATTGGCGCACAGCCTGCGGAAAACTTCAGCCTGCATTATGCTGAATTCCTGGCCGGGCGTAAACAGTTCGTGCGCTGGGCATTGACTGAAGACGGCATCCTGGAATGCCCGCACTTTCCCGGCTGTCCGGATGGTTTTCATAAGATCGATTATTACCTGCAGGACGAGCTGCGCGTGACCACCGTGGGAGACGCGGCCTGGTACGCGGTACCGCTGGACATACTGGTCAATTCTGCAGTCGCCTTGATCAAAGAAGACCCATTCTCGTTGTTATGCAACAGTCTATCCTGCCCGCGCTGCAACCTGGTACGCCGCTCGATCAAGTCGCAAATTTCAAATAATTGGCAGCCGGAATAGGCAGGGATCGTTTATGTTATACTCTCCAGCGATTCTAAAATTTATCAGCAGGTAGTCAGGAAAGGGTTTGCATGAAAGATATTGTTTCAGGTGTGGTTATTGAAACCGAGTACGATGGCGTCACACTTGGAGCCGTTCAGACACCCAACGGAGTAATCATGATTGACGCGCCCATCAGTATGAAGGACGCCCAAATCTGGCGCTCCTCCTGTTCGCGTAACAGCGGATCTGAAAGACTGCTGGTTTTATTGGATGAGCATTACGACCGCTGTTTGGGTGCGCGCGCCATGCGCTGCCCGATCATCGCACATGAAAAGACCGCGCAAGCCATTACCGGGCGCAATTCCGCCGGAAAACCGCAGACCACCCGCACCGGCTCCATTTGGGAATCGGTCAGTGAAGTCAACAGCATTCATTGGGCCCACCCTGAAATCACCTTTACCAATGAAATGAACATCAACTGGGATGATGAACCCCTGTTGCTGGAGCAGCACCCCGGTCCGGCGCGCGGTTCCATTTGGGCCGTATTGCCCGAACGTAAAGTTATCTTTCTGGGGGATACCCTGCTGGTTAATCAGCCGCCTTTCCTGGCTTCCGCTGATCTGGATCAATGGATGGAATCGCTGGAATTGCTCAAATCCAACGCATACAAGGATTACATTCTCGTCAGTAGCCGCGGCGGCATGGTCACCAAAGATGATGCGCGCGATCTGCAGAAATTCCTGAAGAAAGTACAGCGCCTGGCCGAAAAAACCGCCAACAGCAAAAGCGACCTGGCACAAATCGAAGAAACCGGCGCATCGCTGGCTGACGAATTCAAAGCCAGGACCAAAGCGGAAATGGAAGTCTTCCGCACTCGCCTGGCTTACGGCTTCAGCCAGTACTGCCTCAACTTCCTCTCCAAAAAGGTCGCCTGAGCCATGCAGCCGCGCAATCACGTTCCCCTGGTAGAAGTCACCCGCGGCAGTATCGTTGAGTCGATTCATTACGGCAGTATCGCCATTGCCCAACCCGATGGGAAAATCGTTTTCTCATTGGGGGATATGGACAATCCCTACTACCTGCGTTCTTCAGCCAAACCTTTTCAGACCCTGGCATTCCTGGAAGCAGGCGGCATACGCGAGTACGACCTGACGCTGCAGGAAATCGCCATTATATGCGCTTCGCATTCCGGAACCGACGAACACGTGCAGGTGCTGGAAGCGCTGCAAGCGAAAATCGGTATTCAGGAAAGCATGCTGCAGTGCGGCATTCACACTCCTTATGACCCCGAAACCGCCCGTAATAAGATGATGAAGGGCGAGCCTTTTCACGCCAACCAACACGACTGTTCCGGCAAGCACAGCGGTATGCTGGCTTTCGCCAAAATGATTGGCGCGCCCACAGACAATTACCTGGATCCGCAGCACCCGGTCCAACAGGCCATGCTGCGCACCTTTGCCGAAATGTGCGGCGTGAAAGTTGACGCCATCCAGCTGGGAACAGACGGCTGTTCCGCACCGGTATTTGCGGTTCCGCTGCCCAACAGCGCCGCGGCTTACGCACGCCTGAGCCAGCCGGAAGCGCTGGGAGAAAAACGCGCAACTGCCTGCGATAAGATCACCACTGCCATGATGGCACACCCGTTCATGGTGGGCGGGCCGCAGCGTTTCGACACGGACATCATGTCCGCGGCGGGCGGCAGTCTGGTGACCAAAATCGGCGCGGAGGGTTTCCACGGCGTGGCGGTCATGCCGGGCCATTCCGGCGTGTTCCCCAGCGGGCTGGGCATTGCCATCAAGATCGCCGACGGCGACCTGGGCTTGCGAGCCGGCTGCGTAGCGGTTATCCAGGTGCTGAAAACGCTAAAAGTGTTGTGCAATGAAGAAATTCGCGATCTGGTGGATTATGACCGCCGTCCTTTGTATAACTGGCGCGAAAAGGAAATTGGCGAAATTCGCCCTTCCCCTGAACTGTTGGAAGCGCTGGAAAATTTGCGCGCATGAAAACCGTTCCTCAACCCGACCCAAAAACAATTAAAAAAGCCCAAACCGTTTACCACCTGCTGCTGGATTTCTACGACATGCCTGAGTGGCGCAACCCGCTGCCGGCCATGGACGAGCTGATCTCCACCATCCTTTCGCAGAACACCAACGACGTCAACCGCGACGTGGCATTCAACCGGCTCAAAGAACGCTTCCCCACCTGGGAAGGCGTGCGCGACGCTCCGCAGGAAGCGGTGCAGGACGCCATCCGCCCGGCCGGCCTGGCCAACCAGAAAGGCCCGCGCATGCAGGCCATCCTGCGCCAGATCACGGAAGAACGCGGCAGCCTGGATCTGAATTTCCTCAAGCAAGAGGCGCGCGAGGACGCACACGCCTGGCTGAGCCGCTTCAACGGCGTGGGGCCCAAGACGGCTGCCATCGTTCTGCAGTTCTCGTTGGGTATTCCGGCGCTGCCGGTGGACACGCACGTCTACCGCGTCACCGGACGCTTGGGACTGCGCCCGCAGAAGATGAGCGTGGAAAAAGCGCACGTCTGGCTGGAGCAGGTATTCACGCCGGATCAATACGGGCCCGGTCACCTGAACATCATCCGCCTGGGGCGCGAGATCTGCCACGCGCGCAAACCCGCATGCGAATGCTGCCCGCTGAAGGCAGTCTGCGATTACTTCCTGAACCTGGAAGCCTCCGACTAAACCTTTTTATCTCCATCTTAAGTCCATCCCATAATCCAGCAAAAGACTGACTCGGATTCCATCGTCTGCCGGATGGCAAAACACCCTTATACCCGTATTATTGGCATTGTTGATCGTTCAAAAAACATCTTCTCTCCTTTACAAATTTGTGTGTTTTTGAACCATAAGATTTCCCGGGGCCTACTCCTCCTCCCCGGGAAGTTCTTTATCAACAAAACGAGAATGGATTAAACAAGATCGAGGCGCAAAATGGAAACAAAGAAAAATTCAAAAAAGACTCTCCTGTTGTTGCTGGTGGACGCGGTGCTGCTGGGCGGCTTCTGGCTGGTCAATCAGGTTAGGCTGACCGGCATTGCCTTCCACGAATGGTTTGGTATTGCCCTGGGCCTGATCTTGATCCTGCACCTGGTGATTCACTGGCGCTGGGTCATGAATATTGTCAAGAATTTCTTCAAACGCAGCGGCGTGGTACCGCATCTCAAACTGGTGCTGGACATCGTCGGGTTCGTGGCCTTTTTCACCATCATCATCAGCGGCATTCTCATGTCAAGGGCTGTTCTGCCCACGCTGGGCTTGACCGGGCTGCATTCACACTCCCTGAAGATGATCCATGTCATCGCTACAAACTTAACCATCTATATGATCGCCGGGCACTTGCTGCTCAATGTGGGCACCATCTTCAAGATGTTGAAATGCTTGCTGCCCAAAAGGCCCAAGCTTGCCACAAGCGAAGCGCTGCAACCGGAATAAGACAGTATGAACAATAAGAATAATTCTTCAATGAACGAAGCCATGGACCGGCGCAGGTTCCTGAGATTCTCAGGGACCTGCGCATTGGCGGTTCTGGCCGGCAGTGCCTGTACGCGCCTGGATACGGGTGAGACGGTCGGTACGATCACAACCTGCCCATATGCGTTGACCAACGACCCCTATCCGGGACAATGCAGTAATTACGTCGACAGCAATGGGTCGGGTTATTGCGACCTATCGGAAAACCTGAGCACCCAAAACAGCACGGACAATGCCAACACCACAGCCGACCAGCTGCAAGCCACCGCTGCGCAGGAGCCCGCGGCGCAACCCACGCAAGCAACCACAGCGACTGTCCAGGCAGAACCAAGCACTCTCCCATCCAGCCAACTGGTGGTGCTGTGCCACCGCGGCTGCAGCGCCCCGGGGCACTGCCGCAAATTCCGTGACCAGGATGGCAGCGGTATCTGCGACCTGTCTGAAGGGATCGACCCGTCCGAATTGTGATCCTGCCCCAACCACAACCAATTCTTAACAAGAGATTAAATCCGCCTTAAGGCGGATTTTTATTCCTCCCGGTGCTGGATGGCAAAAAGAGGCCCTCCACTTATAAATAGGATCAGGTGAAACCATGAAAACATATAATTTGCTGCCAACTCAAGAAGAATACAATTCGACTGTTCAGGAAGTGGATCTGTTCGCCATGAGCCGTATCCTTTCCGGCTTCAAGTCTATCGGCTTGGAGGAATTGGATGAACAAAAGCTGCAGGACCGTGTGGATACCAAATTCCTGTTCGACGCGGAATCTCTGCCGATGATACTTGCCGAGGTGCAGAAGGATTATGCTATTTTGGAAGTCAGCGATTCCACGCTGCAGCCTTACCTGACGCTGTATTTTGACACGCTGAATTTCGATAACTACTTCGACCATCACAATGGAAAGCGCCCGCGTTTCAAGATCCGCATGCGCAAATACATGAACAGCAGCAATGCCTTTCTGGAAGTCAAGGAAAAAGACAATAAGGACCGTACCAGCAAGTCGCGCATGGAAATCCGCGACATTAATAATCGCTTGACCCCCGATCAATACCAGTTCATCAGCCAGATCTACAAGCCGGGCCTGGTGCCGCTTAAACCGGTCATTTGGAACCGCTACAACCGCATGACCCTGGTTAATAAGCATTCCCTGGAACGCGTGACCATTGACCTAAATTTCAGCGCCTACAACCAGAACGGGTTCATTTCCTGGAATCCCTGCGCCATCGCGGAGATCAAACAGGACAGCCGTTCGCTGAACACCAAGTTCTGTCAGGCTATGAAAGACCGCGCCATCAAGCCGGTCAACTTCAGCAAGTACTGTATCAGCATGGCTTTATTAACACCGCAGTTGAAAGCGAATAAATTCAAGCCCAATATCGAAATTATCAAGACATCCTTGCATAGGAGATTAAATTATGCCTTATGAGTTGTTATTAATCATCAACATCTTTATCAATTTCATCACATCCTTTCTGATTGTGCGCTTTATCTATTACAACCAGAAACAGTCGAAAAAATATGTCTTCACGTTCCTGGCGCTTAATTCGACCTTGTTCCTGATCTTCAATTTCCTGGGCAACATTGAATTGAGCTTTGGGGTCGGTTTTGGTCTTTTCGCCATCTTCTCCGTACTGCGCTTCCGCACGGATACCATCCCCTCCCGCGAGATGAGCTATTTGTTCGTACTGCTGGCGCTGCCGATGGTCAATTATGCCTTGCTAGATTCCGAGCAATATCCGGCACTGCTGATCTCCTATGCCTTTGTCTTTACGCTTTTGCTTATTCTTGAAAAAGGTTGGGGCTTTAAGTATCACGAGACCAAGACCGTATTGTATGAAAAGATCGAACTGATCAAACCGGAAAACCGCGACCTGCTGATCCGCGATCTGGAAAACCGCACCGGATTAGTCATCTCGGATGTGGAAGTCAATAAGATCAACTTCCTGCAGGATACGGCTGAACTAAAGATATCCTACGAAGGAAGCAATGGAGATTACGCGGGCAGCGACAACGATTAAAGGTTTTTTAAGATTTCATGAAAGGTTGTACGAATGAAGAATAAAATATTGGCAATTATTTCGCTGCTGCTGATCCCAGCCCTGGTTCTGGGCTGCTCAGGCTCCTCCGGACAAACCACCAGCTCCGCTGCCGGAGATCAGTCAGCTTCGTATTCACATTCCAGCGATACGGCCCCGGATTATGCCGCGGTTCTGCCGGACGACCAGGTCAACCAAATCAACATCACCATTTCTCCGGATAATTGGGAAGCGGTTCAGGAAGACATGGTTGACAAGTACGGCCAGGCCGGCAGCAGCGACCGCTCCGGCGGCGGAAATGGCGGAGGTCAACCCGGCGCTCGTCCGGACGGCAGCAACATGCCCCAGATGGATGGCATGGATATGACACAATCTGCCACGCAGGGCATCGACGTGGTCGACACGACCAACGCCGAAGCCATGCCAACCGCCGCGCCAACCGATGAAAGCGGTGAAACAACCCAGCCGCCACAACGCAATGGTAATTTTAATCCGCAAGATGGCACTAACGGCGATCGCCCGGACCAGAACGGCAACAACATGGGCGGGCGCGGCGGCATGGGCGGCGGCATGATGGATGGTAATGATGACGAGAACCCCATCTGGGTGGACGCCACCATTGATTTCAACGGCGAAACCTGGGAACACGTCGGATTCCGCCTGAAGGGCAATTCCTCCCTGAGAAGCTCCTGGACCTCCGGCAACAATAAACTGCCCTTCAAACTGGATTTCGACCAGTTCGAAGAGGGTTATCCGGCCACGGAAAACCAGCGTTTTTATGGTTTCAAGCAGCTGTCTTTCTCCAGCAACTTCTCGGATTCTTCTTATTTACGGGAAACCGTGGCCGCCGATCTGTTCCGCGCCGCGGGCGTGCCCTCCGCGCAAACCGCTTTCTACGCGGTGTACGTGGACACCGGCGATGGGCCTGTTTATTACGGCCTATACACTGCCGTTGAGGCGGTGGACGATACGTTGATCCAGACTCAATTCGATGATGACAGCGGCAACGTCTACAAACCCTCCGGCAGCGCGGCTACTTTCACAGCCGGCAGTTTCGATGAGGAAGGCTACGACAAAGAAACCAACAAGAAAGCGGATGATTACAGCGACGTGGAAGCTTTGCTGGAGACCCTGAATTCCGACCTGCGCCTGAGCGACCCATCCTCCTGGCGCGCGCAATTGGAAACGGTGTTTGACGTGTATGATTTCTTGCAGTGGCTGGCCGCCAACACGGTCATGCAGAATTGGGACACCTACGGCAGCATGTCGCACAATTATTACTTGTACCACGATCCGGTTAGCGACCAGTTGGTGTGGATTCCCTGGGATAACAACCAATCATTGGGCTCAGCCGGCGGCGGGGGCGGGCGCGGCAACAACAACGACAATACCGGTCAGGGCGGGCAGGCCGGACCCGGCGGCGCTGTTCGTCCGCAGGATGATGCGAATGCCGATCAGACTCAGGCAAACCCGCAAGCCAACCCGGGCAACCAACCCAATAACAATATGGGCGGCGCGCGCGGGGGCATGGGTTCCAGCGCAACATCCATCGGGAACGAGGATGTGGGCGACAACTGGCCGCTGATTTCTTACCTGTTAGCCGACGAGGTTTACCAGCAGCGTTACATCGAAGCTGTGCAGAATTTTCTCACGCAAGCTTTCGACCCGTCCGCGCTGGAAAGCGAGCTGACTTCGCTGCACGAGATGATCGCGCCTTACGTGGAAGCTGAACAGGAAGGCTACACCACGCTATCGAACAAGAATACTTTTGACACCAGCGTGGACAATTTAGTCGAACATATCCGCAGCCGGTATCAAGCTGCGCAGGAGTACCTGGAAGAGAACAGCTGACCTCCTCTCTAGTCTTCCAGTCCCTCAGGCCGCACAGCGATGGTGCGGCCTTTTTTATTTACAAACCTTATGCCCCTCCCCAACCCGACCGTAGGGCGCATTTCAGAACGCGCCAGGAATCATTTCCAGTGTCATCCTGAGCGGCCGAAGGCCGCGTTCGCGTAGCATTCCCAACGGGGAAGAGGATCTTGGCTTGCACTCAAATTCTGATAGTGATTTGTTGTTTCCTAATATCAAAGGAGTTTTATGGGATTTAGACTGCTGTCCTCCGGCCCCTCCCCAGCCCTTCCCATTCCGGCTTCGCCGAAATAGGGAGGGAGCAAAAACTGTAGGGCGCGTTTCCACCTGTACTCAGTAGTTTTGAGTAAACGCGCCAAGGATCATCCGATGCCATCTCCAACCCCACCCCAACCCTTCCCATTCCGGCTTCGCTGAAATAGGGAGGGAGTTTTCTCTCCCTCTCCCTTCGGGAGAGGGTCAGGGGTGAGGGGTTTCCGCAACCAGCGCGAGGCACGGTTCCACCTAAACTCAGTAGTTTTGAGTAAAACGCGCCGAGGATCAACACAATGGCGGCTATAGAAAGCCGCCCTACGAACTACAGCCCCTCCCCAACCCTCCCCATTTCAGCTTCGCCGAAATAGGGAGGGAGAAAGAATCAGGAAGGGTAAAAAAAAAGTCCTCCCCGCAACAGGGGAGGACATAGAAGAGAGAATGGATATCACTCCAAAATCCGCTTTATTCCTCTCCAGGCTCCTTCTTCACGATGCCTTCCTTCCAGGCGAAAACAGCCACCTGGGTGCGGTCGGCAAAGTGCAGCTTGCTGAGGATGTTGCTAACGTGGCTCTTGACGGTTTTCTCGCTGATAAATAACTGCTCGGCAATTTGGGCATTGGATAGGCCTTTGGCGATCAACTCCAGCACTTCCTGCTCGCGGTTGGTCAACTGCATGTAGGCCTGCATGGATTCGTTGGCGTCTTCGCGGTATTCGTGCATCAGGCGCGAGGCCACTTTGGAATCCAGCACGGCTTCGCCGCGCGCGGCGGACTTGATGGTCTCGGCTAATTCTTCCGGGTCGATGCTCTTGAGCACGTAGGAAAGCGCGCCGGCTTTGATGGCCGGGAAGATGTTGGAATCCTCGTGGAAGGAGGTCAGAATGACGATCTTGGAGCGCGGGCTGACCTGGCGCACCCGCCAGGTGGCTTCCACACCGTCCATGCCGGGCATGATCAGGTCCATCAGCACCACATCCGGGGCCAGCTGTTCAGCCAGCTGCACCGCGTCGGCGCCGGACTCGGCCTGGGCGATCACCTCGATCTCCGGTACGGTCTCCAGATAAGCGCAAATGCCATCGCGTACGATCTTATGATCGTCCACAATCATCAAAGAAATCGCATTATTTTTCTTCATGAGTTCCTCCCGTGTCCGTCGGTTGATAAGGGAATTGCAGCGTAATGGTAGTGCCGCCGCTGCCGGAGTCCACATCCAGTTTTCCCTGGTTTTCCGCCACGCGCTCGGCAATGGAGCGCAGCCCCAAACCCTTCTTAACACTCTCCATATTGAAACCGGTGCCGTTGTCGCTGATCTGCAGGCGGATGAAATCGGGCAGGTAGTCCAGCATAATGCTGGTGGCTGTGGCCTTGCTGTGGCGCGCAATGTTGGAAAGCGCTTCCTGTATGATGCGGAAGATGGTCTGTTCAATCTCCGCTGGGATATCCATCTTGCGGCCGTGCGTGCGGTAGACTACCGAAATACCGCTGTTCTTTTCCCACACGTTAACATATTCCTTTAACGCGATTTCCAGGTCTTGGTTTTCCAGTTGAGCCGGCAGCAAGGTGTAGATCAACGTACTCAGTTCGTTGCGGGCCTGCTTGGCCAATTCGGCCGTGATCTCTATCTGTTCTTCGGCTTTTTCAGGGTTGGTCTTGACCAGGGATTTGATGGCGCTCAGGTTCATGGAAATCGAGAAGATTTCCTGTTTGACGCTGTCGTGCAAATCGCGCGCAAAACGGTTGCGTTCTTCAAGCACAGCCAGCATCTTTTTGCTTTCGATCAATTCCTCAAATTGAACCACCATATCGTTGAGCGCAATGGAGAGTTCGTTGATCTCGTCGCCATCCCTGACTTTTTCGATTTTGGAAAAGTCGCCCTTGCCCCAGCGTGTGGTGTATTCAATCAAATTCTGAATGCGGGTGGTGAAACTGCTGGCTAACAAGCTGCCAAAAACAAAACCCACCAGCACCGACGTTACCAGGAAAATGGGCAAATCCGGTAGAAAACCGGCCAGGGCTGCGTGCAGTTCTTCGGCCGCGGTAGGCGCCACAATGCGCATAAAGACCACCGCCTTCAGTTCCCCATTCTGCATGACCGGAAAAGCGAAGGAGGCGTATTGCATATTGGTATTGGAAAACACTACGGAGGTCTGCGTGCCGGTCAATACCTCGTTAACAACCATAATCTCGTCTTCGTCGAGATACGCCAGAAGGTCTTCACCCAGGGGAAATTCCGTTTCATTGTCCGCCCCCAGGATGATGCCTTCCGGGCTGGCTACAATCAGGCGGCTCTTATCCCGGCTGAATGCCACCGGTTTGGATGAGAATAACTCGGAATCCTTGTTGATCAATTTGGGCAGGTCTTGCTGCTGATCGGTTTGCTGTACGGGGGCCGGCTGGTCTTGCGGCGGCTGTATGGAACGGTTCTGGCGCGTATTGGACTCAAGGAATTTCTTGTTATTGATGATCCACTGGCTGATGGCTTCGGCGTCGTAAGGCTCATCCAAAGCTCCATCCAACATGCGGCTGCCATCGCTCAATGAACGCGCAGTGTTATTGATAAAGAATGGGTTGGAAAAAGAGTCGCGGTTATTGGAAACCAGTACCAGTAATTCCACCAGGAAAAGCATCAACAATGTCGCGGCCATATAAGTAAAGGTCAATCGCCACTGGATCTTTCTAAATTGTTTAAAGAATTTTTTCATACAGCCGACTCTTTACGGGAAATATATACAACCGCTAAAAAAGCGTTAACGACACCATTAATATACAATGGATGCGTACTGACCACAATGCGACCAGAGGATGAGACTATATCCATCCAGATAGGGATTTTTAAGACTGTAGTTATTTACGGAGAAAAACCAATTTTCAATCGTCCAGGTTGAAATACAAGCCCCAATAACCGGAGCCCTTGCTGCGACCGGCCACCAATTGGTTATATTTCTCGGAATTGACTGTTTCCCAGTATGTCGTGTAATTGGGCACCAGTTCGATCCAGGTCTGCCCGGGTTTGAGCGGGAAAGGATTGCCATCGGCGTCGATGAAACGGATGGGACGTAGTTTGCCGGTGGTCTTTTCGTATTCCTCGCTTTTAGTGGTCCAGTAAATCTCGTACATCTGCCCATCGCGGAAAAGCAGCGCCTTACCCTTTTTGACGTACAGCAGGTCGATATCGATCAGGTACTTATTGTGCACTTCATGATCGGCAAACAGCACAATTACATTCTCGTAGGTGAGCGGCTCGCCGTTCAAGCGGTCGGTCTGTTCAATGAACGTCTGCCCGTCGGCGTTATCCTGCCAGCGGTGGTAGGAGCCGTCGGCTTGGTTGTAACGCCAGAACACCTGGTTCTTATAGGCGTAGAAGATCCACAGGGAAGGCGCGTTCTTGCCATCCGCGGGAAACTGGCTGTCGAAGTGCATGCCGGTGAGCGATTCGGTACCCAAGCTGCTTTCATTGGCTTTGGCGATATCTTCCAGTTTTTCCACCGGGATAAGGGCGCTGTTGGGATCGGTATTGTCGTTGCCAAAGACGTTGACGTAGTCGCTGATCTGGTCGGCCACCTTCTGGTAGGCTGAAGCCATCACGATAAAGCCGTTGTAGAGTTTACGCACGTATTCATACGGCAGGCGCCCGGAGCGCACCGGGCCAACACTGGCGGGTTCCGGCTGCGGCAGGCCCGTGGTCAGGTCGGACTGCAGGTCGTCACTGCCGCCGGGAAGCGTCGCTTGCGGATAATCGCCATAGAAAAGCGCCAGGTAACGCGTCATGCCGTCGCCGATGTACAGCTCGAATACGATCGGGGAAGTGCTCAAGCCGGCTTGCGGGCGGGCGGTAGGCGGGAAATTGGTGACCGACACCAGCGCCGGCGGCAGCAGCAGATTGGCCGGGTTCTGCACCGGCAGACCGGTCAGCGGGTTGAGGCCCGAATTTCCGGCGGTCATGGGGATGGTGGGGAACGGCGTGTCCTGGGGAGTGGGCTGCAAAACGTCCTGGCGGTTACCCGTCAGCGGCGTTTTCGCGGCAGCCTGAACCGGCGATATCGCCAGCGCCAATACACCCAGGGTTATGATCAAACTGAGATATTTACTTTTCGTCATGTGACTTCATCTTCTTCCGTAAACAGCGAATTCCCACTGTTTATCACTTTTAACCACAAAGAGACCTTCAGCAGCCTGGCAATCCTGGACAGAGCGGTAGACCCATGGCTTTGCGCCGCCGGCTTTCACCGGGTTTGCTTTTTTCGATCTCAATCACTTTTTTTACAATATAACATATTCCAGACAAAAATCAATCCCCATATTTCGGGTATTATTTATCCACTTACATTTTTCCAAAATAAGAATTCATCGAAATGGCCTATTGACAAATCATTCAAACATGCTAAACTATGGTATAGTGGTATGACCAACATACCACTATTGTTCTTTTGACACCAAAAATGGAGAGTGAAATGAAAAATAAACTTCTAGTCGTCCTGCTGATCAGCACTTTCGTGCTGTCTTCATGCGGGTCCTTGCCCCAGGTGAGCCTGGGCAATAGCGGCGCAAAAGTTGCAGAGGAAATGGAACTTCAGGAACTTCAAGCCGAACCAACCGAAGCTGCCCTGCCGGATAACGGCGCTTATTTCCGCGATGAATTCGACGGCGACATCACCAATGACTGGGGCTTGAAAGTCGTTTCCGGCCTGGAAAGCCAACTGATTTGGGAACAAATCAATGGCAAGCTGCGCCTGCAAACCTTACCGCCCAACGATACCAACTTCATCTTTCTCAACAAGAAACATACTTATGACGACGTGATCGTTACAGCCGAAGTGAGCGACGCCGGTCCATTGGACGCCACCATGTCCCTGATCTGCCGCGCCAGCGAAGCAGGCTGGTACGAATTCCGCATCAGTCCCAGCGGATACTACGAGCTGCTGCGCTTCGATCAATACCTGCGCGATGACGGTAAAAATGCTTACACCAACTTCGTCGAGAAACGTGTGGGCAGCACCAAGATCGTCAGCGGCCTGAACACCAACCAGTTCTCCCTGTCCTGTGTTGGCAGTACCATCTCCGCCTTCGTGAACGGCGAACAGCTTTACTGGGAAAAGCGCCCGTTGGCTATCGAAGACAACAGCTACAGCGATGGCACCGTGGGCTTTGGCATGGCCGGTTACGGCAAGGAATACGACCTGGCCTTCGACTGGATTGAAGTCTCTAAACCTTAAACATATCTCAATTCCCTTTTATTGAAGGAGGAAGGCCGACCTCGCCTTCCTCTTTCAAATTTAACCCCCTGAACCTTTGCTGTCCACTCACGATCCGTTATAATCAAACATATGTTCGAGATGAATCAGGGTATTCTCTATGCCGCTTAATTACCTTGGCCTTCAGCCGCAAATTCAACAATACGCGCAAAATGCCAATCAAAGTCAGGCGCATTTTCGCCAGGTTCTGGAAAACGCGCGCGAATTGTTCAAGACTTGTGCCTCGCAGCCTTATGACGAAATCCGAAAACGCTGTCAGGGAAGCGGAAAACGCTGCGCGCTGCCCCTTGGAGAAGCTTTCAACCAATCCTATCCCCCGCCGGCAGAGCACCAACTCTGCATGGTGCTAGCTGCGGACGGTTCACAAATTATCTCCAGCCCGCACGACGCAATCCCCATTTCCTTGATCAACACCAGCCTGATCTGCATGAATACCGGCAGCAGCGACGCACCGCAAATTTCAATCACCAGCGAAATCCTGTCGGAAGAACGCGGCGGAATCGAATTTAACCTGTTAAGCGAAGACCTGATTAGCCTGCGGAGAGATGTCGCCGAACTACGCATTTTGAAAGACTGGAATGCATCTAATGATTTACCGGTGGCAGCCCTGCGCGACGGACCGTTGGAACTCTATCACGAACCGCGCCAGGGCGACCAATTCGAGAGAGAATTTAATAATTACATTGACGGACTGGCGGCTCTCGCTGCACGTGATTTCACACTGGCCGGATACATCGATCGTACGCGCGCAGGACTGCTGGGGCAGATGTTGGCAATTTATTTTGAAGAAAGATCGGACGGACTGGCTGAACTGCGCGATACCACCCTGCTGGCAGGCATACTGCCGGCTGGTCAGCGTTCGGCCATTTTCGCGCTGCAATCCAGTTCCAGCGATAATTATCCGGAAGCCTTGCGCATTCATTTCTTTTATCTCAACGTCAGCTCAAACGACAATGATTACATCGTGCGCGTAGAGATCCCGGCCTGGGTGGCAGAAGACACCGATAAAGTAAACCGTCTGCACGCCCTTTTATTAGCACAGTGCCGCATCATGGGCGGGCGCCCTTACCCTTACCTGCTGCACCGCGCCCACGAAACCGCCGTTGTCCATTTCGACGAGAAGACCCAACTGCAGGACGCGCTGGCGCTGGAACTTCAGCGTCAGGGATTGGATGTACCGCAACCTTCCAATAAACTGGCAGCCAAAGGGCTGCAAAAACGAACCAGGATGTGAACATGGCTAATAATCCTCAAGTGAATGTACAAGTCGGACGATTGCTGCGCGCGAACACACGCGCTTGCGTGGCAGGCTGTCTGCCCTCACAAAGTTTTCCTCCATTCGGGTCATTGGTCAGCATCGACCTGGGACAGGAATTAAGCGCATACGGCCTGGTCAGCGATATTCATATCGACGACGACGGGCTGGTGCGCCAACTGGTCACCACACCCGATATCAGTGAAACCGTCATCCAGGACAACCGCGTCAACCGCAACGTACCGGTGGAGCTGAGCGTGCTGTTTGTCGGCCACCGCAGCGCGGGCGTCATTTCGCACCGGCTGCCGCCGCGCCCTCCGCTTTCGCTGGACCGCGTGCGCGCTTGCGGCGAGGGAGATGTCTGCACCTTCACCAGCGCCGGCAGTTTGGGTTACCTGCGTTTCATTCTGGAGGCTCAGGATCTGCCGGCCGCCGACCTGCTGGCCGCGCACCTGCTTCAGGCCGGGCGCGCGCAACGCGACCACGGTGACGAGCAGTGGTTTGCGCGGGCAGTCGATAAAGTCATCACCCAGCTGCGCGACGATTACGTCCGGCTGATGCCCGTTTTGGAAGCGCTGGCAGACGTACAGCGCGAACTCGGTATATAAATTCAGGATAAAAACCATGAGCGAACCTTTGCATCAGAACCAGTCTATCGGCATTGTCACCAGCGGCGGTTTGAAAGAGAACCTGCACGTGCGCCTGAACGGTACACCCCAACAGGTACAGGAAGGCAGTTTCATCGTGATTGACAGCCAGGACTGGAAATTCTACGGCATTGCCACCGACCTGCAGCTGCAAAGCATCGATCCGCGCTATGCGCTAGAACCCAGCCGCACGCGCCTGCCGGAGGAACTGGCCGGTTTATTGGACCGCCAAACCTTGTACACCAACCTGGTCGTACTGCCGGCATTGATGCTGGAACGCGGCCCTGAACCGGACTCAGCGGATTACAGCGTCTGGCGGCGCGCCATCGACAACGGCGAAAAAGAAGAACCGCGCCCCATGCCGGTCAAGTCCATCCCTGCGCACCACGCCGACGCTTTTCTAGCCGGAGCCGGAGATGTGGCTGAAATTTTCGGCAAGCCGGAGGATGAAGGCAACTTCGTGATCGGCTACACCCGCGAACAGGACCATCCGGTTTGCGTCAATCTGGACAAACTGATCCAGCGCTCTTCCGGAATTTTTGGCGCCACCGGATCCGGTAAGTCTTTCCTGACGCGCATGCTGCTGGCCGGATTGATCGACCACAACCGCGCTTCCGTATTGGTCTATGATATGCACAACGAATATGGGCTGGACGACACCGCCTCGGACACAGGCGAGAACGTGCGCGGCCTGCGCAGCGGATTCGGCGCCAGCAAGGTGCAGGTTGTCGGGTTGGGCGGCAGCGCCACCATTCGCGGCAGCGCGCCCGATTTCAACCTGGTGCTGGGCTACAGCGACATTCTGCCGGAAGACGTGGAACTACTAACGCGTGAGTTGAACTTGAAAGAGACCACCGCCACCGTGCTGGACGCGCTCGTGCAGTCTCTGGGCCGAGACAAGTGGTTCAAAGCCTTCAAAGCCATGAAGCGCGGCGCAACCGAAACCACGGACGGGGACAAGAAAGTGCCCGCGCCGGACAGCGTGGCCTTTTGGGCCAACCAGAACGGCGTAAACGTGATGGCGGCTGAAGGGCTGCACGACAAGCTGCGGCGCCTGTTCAACAAACCTTACATCGTCGAGAATCCGCCGGCCGACAGCATCCAGGCCCTGGTGGAAGCGCTCAAGAAGGGCAAGCATATTGTGCTGTCCTTTGGGGATTACGAAAGCGACCTGGATTACCTGCTGGTTTCCAACCTGCTGACACGCCGTATCCGCGCCGAGTGGGAGCAGATGACCAACGAATTCCGCGGCAAGAACGGCAGCGAGCCGCGCCCGCTGGTGATCGTGGTTGAAGAAGCTCATAAGCTGCTCAACCGCGAGATGGCGGCGCAAACCACCTTCAGCACGATCGCCCGCGAAATGCGCAAGTACTACGTCACCCTGCTGGTGATCGACCAGCGCCCCTCGCAAATTTATGACGAAGTGATGAGCCAATTGGGAACGCGCGTGTGCGGCTGGCTGGGCGACGAAGACGATATCCACGCAGTGCTGTCCGGGTTGGCCGGGCGCGAAGCGCTACGCGGCATGCTCTCACGCCTGCAAGCCAAAGAAGAAGTACTGTTGTTAGGTTGGGGTGTGCCCATGCCCATCCTGGTGCGCTCGCGGCGTTACGATGAGCAATTCTGGCAGGACATCAAAACCAGTAAGAAAGCCGGTTTTGATCAGGCTAAAGTCATTAAAAATCTCTACGGCGATTAAAGCGGCATCATCGCCAGAACCGCCAGGCTAATCAAAATCCCCAGGAGAACCCCGGAAACCACTTCCAGGGGAGTATGGCCAAGCATCTCTTTCAAATCGTCCAATTCATCTTCACCCAACTGGCCGCTTTCAAAGAAGCTTTTCATGATGGCGTTAATACGTTCCGCATGAATGCCGGCCTGGCGGCGCACGCCGGCCGCGTCATAGATCACAATCATCCCAATAGCGGCTGCCAATGCGAAAATAGCCGAATCGAAACCTTCCTGAATCCCGATGGTGAGCGCCACCGCGGTGACCAACGAAGAATGCGAACTGGGCAGCCCGCCGGAGCTGAACATTATGCCCCAATCCCAGCGTTTGTTGAGCAAATATTCCAGAGGGAATTTCAGGAACTGGCCAATCATCCAGGCCAAAAAAGCGGCGACTACCACACGGTTATGAATTAAATCACTCATCATCTTTTGGGTTATTCCTCTGCATCCTGAATTTCGTCATTCCGGTCCAGTTGGCGGACTTTTAGATCAGCCTGTTCCAACAGCGTCTGGCAGTGCTGCACCAGGGCACGGCCGCGTTCGTACAGGTTCATGGTTTCATCCAACCCGCGCGCTTCGCCCTCTAAAGTCTCCAGGATCTCTTCCAGTTCCTGTAGGGCTTCCTCATAATGCATCTGGTCCACTGCTTTTACTTTTTCAGCCATCGGCAATCCTGTCGATTATCCTTCTTCACCATGGACTTGATGTACCTGCGCATCCAGACTACCGTCTGCCAGCTGTACAGCAATGTCCTGCCCTAATTTTACTTGCTTAGCGGAAGTTATTAAGCTTCCCGCGGAATCTTTAACCAGGGCATAACCGCGCCTTAATATATGCGCGGGATCCAACCCCGTCAGCCGTTCACCAAAATAAACAAGCGAAGACCGGCGGTTCTGTAAGTCATGATTGATATGCAGCTGCAAGCGCTGACTTAGCCCATCCAGGTATTGGCGGTCCTGGCGTACCTGCCAAAGCGGCGACTGCCGTTCCAGGCGGTGGGTTTTCTCATTCAGGACCATGCTGCTGCGGCTGAGAGCTTCCAGCACATTCTGCTGCAAACGCAGTGTCCAGCCGTTCAACTCGGCAGCCAGGTCGCTGATGTTCGGCACGGCCAGCACAGCCGCGCCGGTGGGTGTGGGAGCGCGCAGATCCGCCGCGAAATCAGTCAGGGTGAAATCTGTCTCGTGCCCGACGCCGCTGATGACCGGTACCTGCGAGTCGGCCACCGCCCGCACGACGCGTTCATCGTTGAAAGCCCACAGGTCCTCCAGCGAACCACCGCCGCGCGCTACCAGGATGACGTCCGGTTTGACCACACGGTTGAGCGCTTCGATGGCATGCACAATTTGGGGTGGAGCATCATCGCCCTGCACCGTAGCAGGGGCCAGCACGACCTCGGCCAGCGGGTAACGCCCGCGCAGGGTGTTAAGCATGTCCTGCAGCGCAGCGCCGGTGGGCGAAGTAACAATACCGATCAGGCGCGGGTAGCGCGGCAGGGAACGCTTGCGTTCCTCGTCGAATAAACCCTCGGCTTCCAACGTCGCTTTCAGGCGCAAGAATTCCTGGTAGAGCAGGCCTTCACCGGCCGCACGCAGCCCGTCCACATACAACTGGTACTGCCCGCCCTGTTCATACACACTGATGGAACCGTGCGCTTCTACCGACATCCCGTCGCGCAAGGCGCCCTTCAAGCGCCAAGCCTGTTCGCGCCAGATCACACAGCGCAGCGAAGCGTTGGCATCTTTTAACGTGAAATAGATATGCCCGGACTTAGGCTGGGATAAATTGGATATCTCGCCCGACACCCAGATATCTATTAAATTCTCATTGCTTTCCAACACCGCGCGAATATACGCCGTCAGGTCGGAGACACTGTAAATATTGAGGGGCAGGCCGGATTCATGCGAAAACATAGGATTAGGATACCTTCACAATAGATGAATGTCAATCAAACAAAGGTTATGCGTTAGAATAAGGGCGAACGCGGATTTTGAGGAGTTTACATGAAACACATCTGGTCGCCCTGGCGCATGAAATACATTCGAGATACGGAAACACCCAAAGGGTGCATTTTCTGCAATGCCATGAAGATGGAAGATGGTTTAGAAAACCTGATCGTGAAACGGGGCAAACTGGCTTTCGTCATCCTCAACCGCTATCCCTACACCAGCGGGCACGTGATGGTGGTGCCTTACCTGCACGTCGGAACACTGGCTCAATTGGATAAGGGTACCACCGGCGAAATGACGGAGCTGATCCAGCAGTCCGTCCTGACCATCACGGAAGTCTACGAACCGGAAGGTTTCAACATCGGCGCCAATCTGGGATCGGTGGCCGGAGCGGGCGTGGCCGATCACCTGCACGTGCACATTGTGCCGCGCTGGGCCGGCGACACCAACTTCATGACTCCTGTGGCGGACGCGCGCGTGATCCCCGAAGACCTGGGCGAAACCCTGGAACGCCTGCAAGCTGCCTGGCCGAAATAAATATCATGGTTGAAATTACAATTCGCCCAGTCGACGACGCGGACCGAGATTGGATCGGGAAACTTATGACCATTCGCTGGAATGATCCCAGCGTGGTGGTGCACGGCGAGCGCTTCTATCCGGCCGAACTGCCCGGCTACCTGGCTTTTCAAGGCGGCGAACCCTGCGGGTTGATCACCTACAACATTCAGGGCAGCGATTGTGAAGTTGTGACATTGGACGCGCTGCTGCCTGCACATGGCATTGGCAGCCGTCTGATTGAAACTCTCAAGGACAAAGCAAAAAAGAGCGGCTGCACACGCTTGTGGCTGATAACAACCAACGACAATACGGATGCGCTGACTTTTTATCAGAAACGCGGATTCCGTCTGGCCGCCCTGCACGCAGGCGCGGTGGAACTTGCGCGCCAGTTGAAACCGCAAATTCCTTTGGTAGCTGAAAACGGCATTCCCATACGCGACGAAATTGAATTGGAAATGGATTTATGAGCACCGGTAAGAACCCCATCCTGAAACTCGCTTCCTGGAGCGCACACGCGCTGCCAGCTCCCATAAAAAAAGGTTTTTATAAAGTGCCTTTCCTGGCAACTTTCCTGAGACGCTCCCTGAACAAGGCTGCACCGCAGGGTATTACAGAAGTAGAGATTGCCGGAGGTATCCTGGAAGGGATGCGCATGGCGTTGGATTTGCAGAGCGAAAAAGATTACTGGCTGGGCACCTACGAAACCGATTTGCAGGCCGCAGCCCGGCATTTCATCCAACCCGGTATGACCGTTTACGACGTGGGCGCCAACATCGGCTACATCAGCCTGATAGCCGCACGACTGAACGGTCCAAGCGGAAAAGTCTTCTCCTTTGAAGCCTTACCGGCCAATATTCAACGGCTGGAGCAAAACCGCGCGCTCAATCAGCTTGAGGGGCGCATCAGCATCCAACCGGCCGCAGTGGTGGCCGGAAGCGGGCCAGTGACGTTCTTTATGCACCATTCCGGCGCGATGGGCAAGGCCCAGGGTTCCGCCGGGCGCGAGGAAGAATACCAGCAAAAAATCGAAGTCAACGGTTTGTCTTTGGATAATTTTGTCTACAGACAAAGCCAGCCCCTGCCGGCTCTGGTTAAGATGGACATTGAAGGCGGCGAGGGCATGGCCCTGGAAGGCATGACACGCATTCTAAAGGATGCGCCGCCTATCTTCCTGATTGAACTGCATGGCGAACAAGCCGCGCGCAGCGTTTGGGAACAATTGAGCGCCTGCGGGTACAGTCTGCACCAAATGCGAAGCGGCTACCCGCGCATCGCGTCTCTTGACGAACTGGACTGGAAAGCTTACGTGGTTGCCCTACCGGTAAAATAAAGAGTAAAACACAAAAACCGGCCTCTAATCGGCCGGTTTTTGTGTTGTTTCCATTATCGTTCTAGTGTTCTTCAGGAACAACCAACATCATCACCAGGTAAGCCCAGAAAGTGGCGCCGCCTGCAAACAAACCCAACACAAACAACAAACGTACAATGGTTGGATCAATTTCTATATAGCTCGCCAAACCAGCGCATACACCAGCAATCATGCGGTCATTTTTGGAACGATACAATCGCTTGGATTCATTCATCTTGTTTCTCCTGTTCCAATATTCTATATCATATACGCAGGGAATACTGCCAGGTTGCGCCGCGGCAAGAATTACAACTTTTTCATTCATTTTGCGTATTAATTTATGAAACGAGGAAAAAGGAATAATGGACAGCTCAAGCAGACGTACCCCCTTGATTTTTTGGCCCCTACGGCTGATTTTTGAATTCATCGAATGGATTCTCAGGATGACCGGCAGACTGGTCGCGGCTTTGATTGGCCTGAGCATCATGATTGTCGGTTTTGTTTTGACCCTGACCATCGTGGCAGCTCCTATCGGTATGCCCATGATTGTCTTCGGTTTGGTCTTAATGATCCGTGGAATCTTCTAAAGTAGACAATTTCCCTCCAATTTAGCTGAAATGCTATAATAGGTGCACATGCATTAAAACCTATTGGAGGAAAGATGAAAGGTAACGAGAAATTACTTGAAAAATTAAATGACCTGTTATCCGATGAATTGACTGCTGTAAATCAGTACATGGTGCATGCCGAAATGGAAGATAACTGGGCATACGCTCGCATGGCGGATGTTGTTGAAAAACGCGCCATCGATGAGATGAAACATGCCGAGAAATTAATCGAGCGCATTCTCTTCCTGGAAGGCACCCCCATCGTCAGCAATTACAAAGGCATCTTTATCGGCGCGGATGTCGAGAAGCAGGTTGCCAACGATTGGAAAGCGGAAGCCGAAGCGATCGCATCCTACAACGACGGCATCAAGCTGGCCTGCAGCGTGGGCGATCACGGCACCGAATCACTGCTCAAAAGCATCCTCAACGACGAGGAAGCCCATATTGACTGGATCGAAGCGCAACAGGATCAGATCAAACAGGTCGGTATCCAGAACTACCTGGCCCAGCAAGTCAAAGAAGGCTAAACCCAACCAATCGGTAATTAATAAGAATCAGACCGGAGTTTTTTCTCCGGTCTTTTTATTTCTTTGTAACAGAACTGTTACAGGTAGATTTCATTTTCCGGACAATTCTTTGATAGATTTATATCTGTATCATTTTTTACATTTTCCTAACACATCAACATCTTAAGCATCAGGAGAAAAGCAACGTGAACAATAAGAACCTCATGATTTTCGCAGGCAGCGCGCTCATACTGCTTTTGGGTGGATTCCTGATCTACAACGGCATTCAAAGAGCACAGGTGCGCAGTTGGGTTGAGAATAGTCTGGCCCTGGAGTTCAACCCCAGCTCCGACGCCGGGAACGTGTATCTGCCGGATGAAAAGATGCCCGCCAAATTGCGCAAAGACAAGGATGTAGCCGAGGCTTATGAAGAGCTTTATGAAGCAGTGGATAAGTACAACGACCAGGTCAGAGAGCTCGACCAAAACGTGGAAGAATTGGTGAATGACTTGAGCACCTATGGGAAAGACCTGCATTACAGCTTTATGAGCGTTCCGGTGCAGCGTTACGGCGTTGATGTAGCCTGGTTCAGCGTGCAAGCGCAATACAATGCTTACACCCTTAAGGTGCTGACCTATTGGATGGAGCATTACCCCAACGACATTATGCCGTTGGCAAACCTGCCCAAATGCGATTTCGTATACACAGTCGATGAAGTTGTGCCGGAGAATGGGCGTATCAGCAACATTAAAAGCCTGTACGGGCTAAGCAAACGGCAATGCATCGATAACGAGAGCCTTAATAGCACCGGGCAAGCCGACGTGCCTGAAGCGGAAGAAACAGTAGAAGAGGCTGTACCCCAGGCAACCGCTACGATTGTGCCCACCCACACCCCGCAGCCGCTCTACGCGACCGCTTCGAATTTGGGCTTTGATTGGGGGTATACCTATGACAACGGCGATAGTATTTATGTGGTTGAAAAATCCGGAGCCGGCCAGGAAGTGGTAGCCTACGATATCGGCAGTGACGGGCTCGACATCCGCACGCTGCTCAAGGTCAATCACTCGCCCCTGAACGAGCAGAATTTCATTGTCTCCGCCGACGAGCAATACATCGTCTCACAAAAAATGGTCTGGCAAGTTGACAGTGGCAAGAAAATCAACGAGATGGATTTCCCGACGCTGGCTCTGTCGCCCGACAATGCCCAGCTGGTCGGCTATGAAAGCAACTGGACCGAAGGCCCTTCTTATCCGGTCAGCGTTTACAATTTCCCGAACCTGAACAAGATTGATGAGTTGCTGCTGTTGGAAGCGCCTATTGAGCGAGCCATCGAGTTTAATTGGAGCGCATTCTCCACCTCCGGGAAATATTTTATATTGAGCTATCTCCAGCGCAGCATCGAGAACGGCTCAACCGACCCAGTGGACAGCAATCTGGTGGTGTGGGAAACAACGGACTGGACGCAGGTAGTCAATCTGCAAGGTGACGGGGCCACGCTGTACGATCAGGGCGTTTTCAGCGCAGACGACAATTTTTTGGCGGTCAGCGTGAAGACCTTCGACCCGGGCGCATACCTGTATTCGTTATATGACCATGTGGAACTGTTCAACCTCAGCGACCCGCAGGCGGTCACCAGCCTGAGCTACAGCATGCAGACGCCCAATGTGTGGGTGCTGGCGCTGGGGCAGCGGCCGCAGGGCCAATTTGCCCTGGCCTGCCGCATGGGTACCAGCCAGCAAATCGAGATCGAGGTGGTGGACGCTGCTAGCGGGGACCTGGTAGACAGTGAGACCATCGAGAATTTATTCTGGCCATTTTTCACCCGCACCGGTATTCTGTACGGCACCGGTTTCGGCACGCGCCAGCCCTTTCAGGTGTATTTACCCAGCGAATAACTGTTAATTATCGTAGCTTCTACCCTACTTAAAAACCGGCCGGAAATTTCCCGGCCGGTTTTTGATTTTCTGCTTGTCATCCTTAAGAGCGTTCTTTTTGAACGCGACGCGAGGATCGCTGGGCTATCGTAACGTAATGCCGGCCGAGATCCTTCGCTTCGCTCAGGATGACAATGTTAGTGACTCCCTCCCTATCCCGGCGAAGACGGGATGGAAAGAGGCGGGAAAGGGCTGGAGACAACCGTATATGTAGCATTCAAAATTAAAAACATTCTCCCTGCCCCGAAGGGGAGGGAGGAGTGATTTGAGTTCATCGGTGGTAATCAGTGGTTACTTTACTTCAACAATTCGGCCAGCACCTCTTTGGCCAGCTTGGCATCGGCCTTGCCGCGCATCTCACGCATGACCTGGCCGACGAACCAGCCCATCAGGCTGTCCTTGCCGCCACGGTAGTCGGCCACTTCGTCCGGGCTGGCGGCGATGATCTGTTCGCACACCGCGCGGATGGCCGCGTCGTCGCGCACCTGGGCCAGACCCTGTTCTTCCACCAGCTTGGCCGGCGCCTTGCCGCTCTCTTGTATCTGGGGCAGCAGCGCTTTGCCGGTAGTCATATTGATAGTGCCAGCATCCACCAGCTTGAGCAGCTCAGCCAGGTATTGGGGCGTCAGGCGCATTTCGGCCGGGTCAAGATGGTCTTCGTTGATCATGCGCAGCAAATCGTTCATCATCCAGTTGGAGACCTTCTTGGGGTCGCCGCCATAGGCTTTCACAGTCGCCTCGTAATAATCGGATAGGCCGCGTTCGAGCGTGAGGATGTCCGCGTCGTATTCCGGCAAATTGTAGTCCTGCATAAAGCGCGCCTTGCGCTCTAAAGGCCGTTCGGGGAAATCCGCCAGGATGGCGCGCTTCCATTCGTCGCTGATGTGCAACGGCAGCAGGTCCGGTTCGCGGAAATAGCGGTAATCCGCTTCAGTTTCCTTGGAGCGCATCTTGCGCAGCACACCGGCGTCCTGGTCCCATTCCAGCGTCCAGGCCTTGATGGTATGACCTTCTTCCACCTCGCGCGTTTGGCGTTCCACTTCCTTGCGGATGGCTTCGCGCACGGAGTCGATGGAATTGACATTCTTGATCTCGGTCTTTTCGTTCAAGTGGGTAGCCCCCACTGGACGGATGGATACATTGGCATCGCAGCGCAGGTTGCCCTTTTCCATGTCGGCTTCCGAAATGCCGATCCAACGCAGCAGTTGGCGTAGGCGCAGCAGGTACTGGGCCGCTTCATCGGCGGTGCGCAGGTCGGGCTCTGTGACCATTTCCACCAGCGGCACGCCGCAGCGGTTGAAGTCCACCTGGCGCTCGCTGCCGTCGTTCTTGGTCTTGCCGGCGTCTTCTTCGATGTGCAGCTTGTGGATGCGCACGCGCGTCACGTAACCCTTGCCCTGCGGGTCGGCCGCGGGCGGGATGGGCAATTCCAGGTAACCGCCCAGCGCGATGGGTACGTCAAACTGCGAAATTTGAAAACCCTTGGGTAGGTCCGGGTAGAAGTAATTCTTGCGGTCGAAATACGAGATCGGCTGGACCTCGGCGTGCATGGCCTCGGCCAGGAGCACGGCCTTTTCGACGACGCGTTCGTTCAGCACCGGCAGCACGCCCGGCAACCCGGTGCAGACCGGGCAGATGTTGGAATTAGGAGCGTCTTCCCAGGAATCAGCCTTGCAGGCGCAGAAGATCTTGGTGAGAGTGTTCAGCTGGATGTGCGTTTCCAGCCCGATGACAGTTTCGTAAGCGGTCATGTTAGTGCACCTCCAAAACAGCCGGCCGCTTGGCGCGCCATTCGGCGCCCGCGCTGGCCTGTTCGTACGCATGCGTCAATTGCAGCAGGGTGGCTTCGGAATAATCCGGCCCCAGCAATTGCAGGCCGATGGGCAGCCCGTCCGCGCCGAAACCGGCCGGGAAGGAAATGCCCGGCACGCCGGCGTGATTGGCCGGTACGGTCAACTGGTCGGCATACTGCATCAACACCGAGTCGCCGTAAACATCCTTGATGGGGAAGGCGCTGGTGGGCGTGGTGGGGGTCAGCAGGGCGTCCAGGCGGTACTTGCCCTGCGGGTCGAAGGCCTCTTCAAAATCGCGGCGGATGAGTGTGCGTACGCGCAGGGCGCGGCGGTAATACTGCTCACTGTACTGCGCCGCGCTGACATACATGCCCATCAGGATGCGCAGCTTGGGCTGCAAGCCGAAGCCCTCGCCGCGCGATTTGCGGTACAGGTCCTTCAGCTCGCCCACGGCCTGCTGTGTACGATAGCCGTATTTGACGCCATCGTAGCGGTGCAGGTTGGAGGCCGCTTCCACACGGCTGATGACGAAATAAACCGGGATGCCGTAGCGTGTGTTGGGCATGGGTACGTCTTCGACGATCTCAGCGCCCAGGGCACGGTAGATATCGGCGGCGTGCAGCACAGCCGCGCGCATTTCTTCCGGCACGGGCTGCTGGGAATATGCGCCATTCGCCTGCGGGAAAGTAATTTGAAAATAATCGGGTGAAAGGCCAATGCGCTTGCCTTTGATGTTTTTTTCGAGGGCAGCCAGGTAATCCGGCACATCCAGCGTAGCCGCGGTGGCGTCGCGCGGGTCCGCGCCGGCCATGGCCTTCAGCATGAGAGCCGCATCTTTGGCGCTGCGCGCCAGCGGGCCGGGGCAATCCAGCGAGGAGCCGAAAGCGATCAGACCGTAGCGCGAAACGCGCCCGTAGGTGGGCTTGAGCCCCACCACACCGCAGAAAGCCGCCGGCTGGCGGATGGAGCCGGCTGTGTCGGTGCCCAGCGAGAGGAAAGCCTCGCCAGCCGCCACCGAAGCGGCGCTGCCGCCGGAGGAGCCGCCCGGCACGCACGAGGTGTCCCAGGGGTTGCGCGGGGAGGGCTGGAAAGCGGAGGATTCGCTGGAGGAACCATAGGTAAATTCATCCAGGTTGACCTTGCCCAGCGTCAAAGCGCCGGCCGCTTGTAGGCGTTCCACCGCAGTGGCGGTGTAGGGTGCGTTGAAATTGGCTAAAATGCGCGAGGCCGCTGTGGAGGGTGTGTCTTTCACGCAGAATATGTCTTTTACGGTAAAGGGAATGCCGGCCAGCGGGCCGGGGTTTTCGCCTGCGGCAATCTTTTTGTCCACGGCTTGGGCCTGGGCGCGCGCCAGTTCAGGCGTGCGCGTAATGAAAGCATGCACGCGCTGGGTATCTTCTTCCGTTTCAGGGCCAGGGTCAAGCGTGCCCGGACGGCCGTCCACCGCGTCAATGCGCGCCTGGCAGGCGTCCAGCACTTCCACGGCGGAGACCTTCTTCTCTAAAAGTAAATCTCGGACTTCAACAGCGGATAGATCGCAAAGTTCCATGCTTTACTCCAAAGTGGTGTGGGGAATATCCGGCACGATCAGGTAACCGTCTTCGAATTGGGGCGCTTGTTGGGTGATGGCGTCCACATCCGCGCAGGCCTGCCACTCGTCCGCGCGCAGGGCCGGGCTGTTTTGTTCGTCATAAGGGACGCCGTGCGAGGCCAGAGGCGTTTCAGGGTCCAATTGGATGGCTTCCAGCTCACGAATGGCGGAAAGCTGGCTGTTCAGCTCGCGGCGCAGGTATTCTGCCTGCTGCTCATCCAGCTCGAGCGCGGCCAATTGCACCAAATGGTCAAAGACTTCAGGGGAAATAGCTTGTTCTTTTTCAGACATGCGGTCACCTTCCGGCAAGTTTTCATCGTTCCGTAGCCAGTATAGCGGATAACGAAAAAGCGTGCAAGCCGGGCAGTCAGGAGCAGATTAAGCGGATGCTATAATCAGCTCTGAGATGGAAAATCCCCAATTCGAAGAAGAATACCCATTCCCAGCCCCCAACACCTTCCGGCGCATCCTGGCGGTGTTGTGCCTGGCGCCCTACGCGCTGCTGGGTTGGCTGCGCTTTTCGCAGGGATTGGCTTATCAGGGTTATTTAAGTGAATTGAAAATTTGGCCGGGCCCGCAATATATCATTTTCAGCGGACTGGCAATTGGAAACGCTTTCAGCCTGCTGCTGCTCGCACTGCTGCTGCAGGCGCGCTTCGCCCCGCCCTTTACGCGCATGGTCTGCATGCTCTTCCTGGGCTGGCTGTGGGCGGATCACATCTGGCTGGGTACGCGTGAGGCCTTCCATTACCAATTGATTGTCAATATCCTGATTAGCGCCGCGACGGCCCTGATTGCCTTTGTATTGGTACGTGACCCGGATTACCATAGAAATCCCGGAAAGGAAGCGCATGACCGGAAATAAATTAGAGCAGGAAGCCAAATTCCGTATTATCCATTTGGATGCATTAGCTGAACACCTGAAGGCACTGGGGGCAATCTGCACCCAGGCGCGTACTTACGAACTTAATTTACGCTTCGACACCGCCGACGGCCGGCTGGCGGCTGCCTACCAGGTACTGCGCCTGCGCCAGGACCAGCACAGCCGCTTAACCTTCAAAGGCCCGTCCGACCCAAACAGCGCGGTCAGTTCACGGCACGAGATCGAAGTGGAAGTGGGCGATCTGGGCACCGCACGCGCCATTCTGGAAGCGCTGGGCTATCGGGTGGTGGTGTGCTACGAAAAGCACCGCGCGGCTTACCAACTGGGCGAGGTGGAAGTTTCGCTGGATGAAATGCCCTTCGGCACCTTCAGCGAAATCGAAGGGCCAAATGAAAACAGCATCCGCGCGGCCGCCGAGCGGTTGGGACTGAATTGGGAAGCACGCAGCAAGTTAAGCTACCTGGCAATTTTCAGCATGTTGAAAGACGCCTTTGACCTGACGATGCCCGACCTGACCTTCGAGGCTTTCGCGGGGCAGGACTATGCCCTGGAGAAGATCGGGCTGCTGCCGGCGGATTGATTTGGTAATTATAAAATTCATAGAACATATTAAATCACCATCACCCGAAATACCAAATATGTTATAAATGTACGGAACCGCTTCTCATTTTTTGTTTTATTAATAACCTCTGGCATTTTACTTACCGTAAGATTCAATTTTTTTAAGCAGTTCATATCAGCGTTTCACTATTCGGATCACCCAAACCCGTGTAAGATTTGGCGCTGTTTATCGTTTTACACTTGTCTTTATATCTTATTCATTCAAGGAGGATTCATGATCGAAAAGAAAGTATCTGTTGGTTTTCCCATCATGCGCGAAGAAGAAAATGAACGGCGCGCGTTTTTGCCGCACTTCATCCAACAATTAGCGCGCATTGGTTTTGAGGTTGTTATTGAAGAGGACTACGGGTTAGCGTTGGAATTCACCCTGGCAGATTATCAATGTGAGGGATGCGCTATCCGTTCAGGTTCACGCGCCGAAGCTTTTGGGCAGGATTATGTCGTGATCCTGCGTTCCCCACACGATGAAGAATTCGATCTGATCGGCCCAACCAGCTGCCTGATCTCCATGCTGCACTTTCCCACACGGCCATTACGTGTTCAACTGCTGAAAGAAAAAGGCATCCGCGCCATCTCCATGGACAGCATTGTGAACGACTTCAACATCCGATTAATTGAAAATATGAAAGCCGTAGCCTGGAACGGGTTGGAAGCGGTATTCGGTGAACTGCAGGAGCAAAACCCCAATCTGGTGAGGGAGGATGGAAATCCATGGCAGGTATTGGTTTTAGGAACAGGGTTGGTTGGCAAACAAGCTTTGGACGCAGCCACCAAGTTTGGCCGCCAGGAGTGGAACGAGGAACACATGCGGCACAACGGCAACGGTGTCCTCCCGCAAGCGGCAGGGCGCAACATCACCTCCAACCGCCGGCGCATGCTGGCGCTGCTACGCGAAAGCCACGTGATCGTGGACAGCACCCAGCGCCGGGACACTTCACAGCCGGTCATACCCAACGACTGGCTGGCGGAATGCCGACCTGAAGCGGTCCTCGTCGATCTTTCAGTTGATCCTTATACTTTGGATGCCAATCCGCCGGTTGTCAAAGGCATCGAGGGCATTCCGCAGGGCACGCTGGACCAATACGTTTTTGACGCTGACGATCCTAATTGGGACCAATCAGTTCCCGCAAGTATTCCTTCGAAAAACCGACGGAAAACAGTATCCTGCTATTCCTGGCCCGGTATTTACCCTAAACGCTGTATGCGTGTGTACGGGCAGCAACTGCTTCCTATGATGCGGGTATTAACGCTCAAAAACTACGATACGCTTTCTCCCGATGGTCCGCATTTCGAGCGCGCACTTTACCGCGCCCGCCTGGAGACTTTTTTAAACGACAATAAAATCAAGTTCTTCTAGCCATCCGGACAACACCCGCATATAGCGCAAATAATCAAAGGCTCCTATAATTCCAAAGTTTGGAACTCATTCTTTGGAGCGTTATTTAATGGTTGAAAAATATGATGTAATCATTATTGGTGGCGGCGTGGTCGGCTGCATGACCGCGCGATTCCTCTCCCGTTACGAATTGGACATCCTTTTAATCGAGAAAGCATCCGACATTGGATCGGCCACTTCTGCCGCCAACACCGCCCTGGTCCACCCGGGGTACGACCCGGTCAGCGGGTCTTTGAAAGCCAAGATGAATGTGGCCGCCGTGCCGCTGTGGCCGGGCTTGTCTGCTGAGTTGAACTTCAACTACGAACGCAGCGGCGACTACGTGGTCGCCATCGGGCCGGAAGAGCTGCCCAAGTTGGATGAACTGTTCGAGCGCGGCAAGCGCAACGGCGTGAACGGCATGCACTTTGTCAGCGGCGATGAAATGCGCAGGCGCGAACCGCTCATAAATCCCGATGTCAGCGGCGCCCTGTTCGCCGAGACCGGTTCGATCTGCGACCCCTTCGGGGCCACACTGGCCGCCGCCGAGAACGCCATCATGAACGGCGTCACGCTCATGCGCGAGACGGCCTTCGAAGATTTCATCATACAGGACAAACGCATCGTGGGTGTGCGCACCAATCGCGGCGATTTTAGCTGCCGCTGGGCTATCAACTGCGCCGGGCTGTATTCCGATTTTGTCATGCACAAAGCCGGCGTGCGCCCGGAGTTCAAGATTACCCCGCGTAAGGGTGAATATCTGATTCTGGATCGGGCTGAATTCCAACTGCAATCCGTATATTTTCCGGTGCCCAACGAGGTCAGCAAGGGCATCCTGGCTACCAACACCGTGCACGGCAACGCCATTCTGGGGCCGACCGCGCACGAACAAGTCGACCGCGAGGATAAGGCCAACTCCAGCGACGGTCTGCAAGAAGTCATGGAAGGCGCCAAGAAATTGCTCCCTGCCATTGAACCCCGCCACGTGATCGCGACCTTCGCGGGACTGCGGGCAGCCGGCAACGCGCCCTGCGAGACGCCCGGCGTGGATTACCGGCACGATTTCATCGTGGAGATCCCGGCCGAAGTGCGGGGACTGGTCAACCTGGGCGGAATCGAATCCCCCGGTTTGAGCTCCTCGCCGGCCATCGCCCTGCGGGTGATCGACCTGCTGCGCGACGCGGGCGAACCCCTCACAGAAAAGAAAGACTGGAACCCCATCCGCCCGGCGCGTCCGCGCTTCCGCCATATGAATTACACGGAACGCCAGGCCGTCATCCAAAAAGACGACCGCTATGGCCGCATGGTCTGCCGTTGTGAGAACGTCACCGAAGGCGAGATCGTCGCGGAAGTTCACGCGCCCATCCCCGCCACCAGCTACGACGCCATCAAACGGCGCACCTGGCTAGGCACCGGGCGCTGCCAGGGTGGTTTCGACTTGCCGCGGGTCACGCACATCCTGGCGCGCGAGCTGGGCCAATCCGAATTGGAAATGACCAAGAAAGGTCCGGGTTCGGCTTTCCTGACCCGCCTGACCAAACAGGTGGAGGAAAACCATGACTGAACAGACCTATGACGTCGTCGTGGTCGGCAGCGGACCCGGCGGATTGGCCGCGGCCATTGCCGCCAAAGAGAACGGCGCTGAAAAAGTGCTGATCATCGAACGCGATATCGAGCTGGGCGGCATCCTGCTGCAGTGCATCCACAACGGCTTCGGCATGGAAGTTTTCAAGGAAGACCTGCCCGGCCCAAGTTACGCGCAGCGTTTCATCCAGCAAGTATCCGAACTGGGCATCGACACCCTGCTGGACAGCATGGTGCTGGAAGCCACGCCGCAGCGCAGGCTGTACGTGACCAACCGCAAAGGCGGCATCAGCACCATCGACGCCAAAGCATTGGTGTTCGCCATGGGCTGCCGTGAACGCACGCGCGCCCAGATCCGCGTGCCCGGCACGCGCCCGGCCGGTGTGTACACCGCCGGCACCGCGCAGCGCTGGGTAAACGTGGAAGGCTTCATGCCCGGCAAGCGCTTCGTCATCCTGGGCTCCGGCGACATCGGCATGATCATGGCGCGCCGCCTGACGCTGGAAGGCGCGCAGGTGGAGCGCGTACTGGAGATCATGCCCTACCTTTCCGGCCTGAGCCGCAACTACGTGCAATGCCTGCAAGACTTCAACATTCCGCTGCACCTGAAACACACCGTTAAGAACATCATCGGCAACAAACGCGTGGAAGCGGTAGAGATGGCCGCGGTGGATGATCAGCGGCGCATCATCCCCGGCAGCGAAGAGGTCATTCCCTGCGACACACTGCTGCTTTCGGTTGGCCTGATACCTGAAAACGAACTATCACGCCAGGCCGGTGTGCAGATCGATCCTATCACTGGCGGGCCGCTGGTAGACAGCTATTTCCATACCAATGTGCCGGGCGTTTTCGCGGCCGGCAACGTGGTGCACGTGTATGACCTGGTGGACTGGGTCACCGGCGCGGGACGCGAAGCCGGACGCGGCTCTGCTTTGTACGCCATGGGTAAGCTGCCCGCGGGCGGTCCATGCATCGCCGTGCGCGCCGGGAACAACGTGCGCTACGTTGTGCCGCAGCGTATCGACGCGCAGGTGCTCGAACAGGAACCCATATCGCTGCAATTCCGCGTGAGCCGGCCAATCGAAGCGCCGGTTTGGTTGGAAGCGGTTGCGGACGGGAACTCCATTACACGCCGCAGTGTTTTTTACGCCCGCCCGGGCGAAATGCTGACCCTGCCGCTCAAACCTGAAATGGCAGATGGGTTGCGCAGCGCAAAAGAAATATTTATTCACGTCAACGAGAGGTGAGCGATGAACAGTTTGACCGATTCAGATAAGCCTTTGGAGATCATTTGCGTGGCCTGCCCGCACGGCTGCCGCCTGGAAGCCACGCGCAAGGATGGCGAAATATTGATCAGCAACGCCGGCTGCAAGCGCGGCAAGGAATACGCCACCAATGAAATTACCGATCCACGCCGCATGGTGGCGACCACTGTGCGTATTCAGCACGGCATCCATCCGCTGCTGCCGGTTTATACTTCGGAACCCTTCCCAAAAGGGCGCGTCACGGAACTGCTGCGTGAAATCCGCAAGGTGGAAATCACCGCCCCTGTCAAGATGGGCCAGGTAGTGCTCAAGAACGCCCTGGGCACCGGCATCGATGTGATAGCCAGCCGGGACTTAAAATAAAAAAAGGGCAGGTTTTGAACCTGCCCTTTTACTTTATCGTAAACTAGTCTTTGGGTGTCTTGGTCGGCGCTGGGTAAGCATATGTGACCGCGTAGTAGAAGCGGCAGAAGATATCGCCATTGTCGTTGACAATACCCCATTGGGATACGTGGATCTTGTCAAAAGGTTGGAGGGGCATCTCGAAATCAACGGTAATGTCAATCGATTCGTAGGGATCCACATCAGCCTTCAAAGGATAGGTGTGCTTCGGGCTGAAGTCTGAATTATCGGTGGATTCATCTTCGATCCAGGTAACGTAGTATTCATCCTTATCCCAGGTAACAACGCCCATGTTTTTCACCGTCCAAACGACATCAAACATCCAACCGGTCATCTGCGGGCCGTCCCAGGGCTGCTGGTTGGTAACTTCGCAAATATAGACATCCGGTGTTAAGGTCGGCACTTTTGTTTTGGAGCTGGAGCTGGAACTCGAACTTGAGCTGGAACTTCCGCCGCCGCTGTAGACAACCTTAGTCGTTGGGGTAGGCGTGATGGTATCCAAAGTAGCTGTGGGAAGCGGGGTCATTGTAGCGGGGACAGGCGTTTCCGTTGGATTTAAAGCCGCATCCACCGTCAACTGCGCCATAGCTTGCATAACAGCCTCTGTTTGGACAGCTGCTATATCAGGTGTAGGTTCCTGACTGGCACCGCCGCAGGAGACTGCCAGCGTACCAATCAGGATCAGCCCCATGCTTACGATTTTCATTTTTTTATGCATATTTCCTCCAATCTGAACCCTGTTAAAATTAAAGGAATCAGAAGTAGTGCCGTATTTTTAACTAAAATACACGGCTTGTCAAGTGGGGTTTCAGGCGATTTTACCTGATTATCAACTCCATTGTAACACCTTAAGCATTACAGCTTAGAAAGCACGGCAAGCTCCTCCAAGCGGCAAAATTGAGCCGGCTGGAGCTGATACTCTCATATTAAACTTCAAAATAAAATTGAATCATATATAATATTGGCTGGGAAGAAGCAATTATCCACCATCACTCTAAGTTTGGAACATCACGAGTATTTTATGAAAAAAGCCAAAACGAAATTACTGGTCTTTAAATATACCTTGTTCGGCATTCTGTTTGGTTTTCTGTTTCCTCTGATAGCGTTCGGCAGCGAAATCTTCAGCCATTCACTGGAATTCTCCTGGCAGACCATCCTTACGCTAAACGAAAACCGACTGATTTGGATCATCGATACGGCGCCTTTCTTCCTGGGATTGTTTGCTTACGGCATGGGAATCCGGCAGAAGCGCTTATTACAGCAAAATGAAAGACTGGAGCAAATGGTGGAACAGCGTTCCAAAGATATCATCCGCCAAAAACTCTTCTACGAAGCCCTGGTAGATAACAACCCCATCGCTACCGTAACGCTCGACCAGGACCAAAAGATCATATCCATCAACCCGGCATTTCAGACACTGTTTGGGTATCATCAGGATGAAGTAATGGGTGCTTACCTGGACGATCTGATTTCCAACCCGGAACGGCCGCAGGAAGCCAGCAACATCACCCGAATGGTGTGGGAGGGCAGCGCCGTCCACGAATTCGGTAAACGCCGCCGCAAAGACGGTAAGCTGGTGGATGTAGAAATTTTCGGCGAACAGATACGCATCAACGGCAATCGTATTGGGATTTTAGGCCTTTATCGGGATATTACGGCCGAAAAAGAAGCCCGGGAGGCGCTGAGCGCCAGTGAAGAGCGTTTCCGCATTATGTTCGATGATTCACCGGTTGCGCTGCGAATGGAAGATTATTCCGGGATGAAAAAGTGGCTGGATGACAATTTTGAAAACGACCTGTCTTTGACAGCGTATTCTGAAAATCACCCCGACATCTTTACTTATCTGGCACAGCTGCCCCGGATTATTGATCTGAACGATGCCACCCTGTGGATGTTCGGCGCTGAAAACCGGCAGCAGATGCAGAATTTCCTGCACGACATTCTCAGTCCCGAATCACGGAACGAAGCAATGGATATCATTGATGCCATGCGCAAAGGCAAGACCTCAATCGAAACCGAGTTAACCTACAATCGCCTGGACGGAAAAAAGATCTACACCATCACCAAACTTTCCATCATTCCAGGGCACGAAAAAGATTGGGGGCGTATCCTGTTTTCCAACATGGATATCACCGAGCGCAAACTGGCCGAAGAGCGCCTGACCTACATCAGCCTACACGATATTATGACCGGCATCTACAACCGGGCATTCTTCGAAGAGGAAATGTCGCGTCTATCCAGGAGCCGCTATTTCCCCATCAGCATTCTGGTCATGGATATGGACAACCTTAAGAAAATCAACGACCAACACGGCCACCAGGCCGGCGACATGGCCTTGCAGAACGTAGCCCAACTGATCAAAGGCTGCTTCCGTAACGAGGACGTGATCGCACGCATCGGCGGTGATGAAATGGCCGTGCTGCTGCAGGGGTTGGACGCCGACGGAGCTTTGAACGCCAGGGAGCGGATATTGAATGCCATCCAGGAACACAATCAAAAGAACCCGAACAACATCCAACTCAGTATCTCCATCGGCTGCGGGACAGCATTGATGGGTGAATCCCTCGTCAACACCTTTAATCTGGCAGACGAACGCATGTACAAAGAAAAAGCGCCCATAAAAAAAGCACCCAACGAAATGGATGCTTTTTTAGGCCAGAAGATTAATTTATTTTTATTTATTTTCCACATCGGCAGATTCATCCGAGCGATCCGGTTTAACCTCGCGGACCTCGGTGACTTCAATGCTGGTATCCGCATGATCCGGGGGCAAGGGAACAATCGCCCACAGGATAATATAAATCCAAAAGCCGCCTGTTCCCATCAGGAAAAGGACCATAAAGATCAACCGTACGATGGTTGGATCAATATTGATATAATCCGCCAAACCAGCACACACACCCGCGATCATCTGGTTGCTATTACTTCGATATAATCTTTTCATTCCGTCACTCCTTCTGCATTAAATTACGGAATATTCACATAAAAGGTTGCTTTCCAGCGATTAATACTTTGCGAAAGTCAATGCTTTCAGGTATTCCACCGATGACCCACAGGTGTACCCTACCGGTGCCTTGGGCTGCTCAAAGGTGTTGGTATCGAAGTATAAAACGTCCGGTTCGTCCTGCCCTTCATACGAAGCCGCGACTTTACAAATAGTGCGTCCCTCAACGTCAACCTCTTCCAATAGCTCAATTGTCAATGGCTGACCTTGCGGACCCGCTAACCAGGGGACGCAACCTGTCGCGACGTTGCCTTCCTCGCGCGGATCATAACCAATACGCACCGGATTATCAAGTGAATACCCATAGGTGGGATCATCCGCGCCTACACAGACCGCATCGGAAACGGTGGTTGGTTCTGCAATAGCCTGTTCCAGCAAAGTGGAATCCGGCGACCAGGCCGGGTAAGATTCCTCTCCGGATAAATCCGTTAATCGGTCAAGGCCGGAACCATCGGCACTCAGAATGAAGATATCACGGCTGGTTTCCAGATCGGATGCGACGGCAATCATTTTACTGTCGGGCGACCAGCTGGGAACCTCCATGGTAGATTTGTACTTTGATAATTGAACTACATTCTTCCCTTCAGTGTCCATGACGAATAAGTTGGCAAAACCATCGCGTTTGGAGATGAAGGCAATACGCGTACCGTCCGGCGACCAGGCCGGGGTAGAATCGGTTGCCGGGTCATCCGTCAGGCGAATGAGATTCCGGCCGTCTTTATCCATCTTGTAAATTTCGGAGTTAACATCCCGTGTGGAAGCAAACGTCAACCATTGGCCGCTTGGCGACCAGCTGGGGAAATCATCATCACCCGGGCTGTTGGTCAGACGTTTTAAACCGGTCCCGTCAATATTGATTACGTAAATTTCATCATCGCCGGTCCTGTCCGAAACAAAGGCCAATTGCTCGCCATCCGGCGACCAGGCTGGAAGAACATCATTGGCCGGGTCATCCACCACCTTGATCAGGTTGGTACCGTCCGCGTTCATGATGAAGATATCCGGCGAACCGTCCATATCGGAGGTAAACGCCAATTTCTGCCCATTCGGCGACCAGGAGGGAAAGACATCCACACCCGAGCTGGTGGTCAGGCGGCTGATCTGCGTGCCGTCGGCGTTCATCACGTAAATATCCAAGCTGCCGGATTGGTCGGATTGAAACGCAATGCGCCCCTGCGGTGTTGAACGCAGCGGCCGGGCGGTCGGCGTAGGGCTGGGTGTTGCTACATTATCCGGCGCAATAGTAAGCCAGACACGGTAAGTCGCGGTGGGCCATACAATTCGGGTGGGCTGAGGAGTATCGGTAACTGCCACTGACTGCACCTTGCATGAAGCCAAAAGCAATGCCCCGATCACCAGAAGTAATAAATATCGGTTGCGCATAATATCCTCGAGAAATCAATCTCTATTTTAGTACCATCGTCCGGCCCGGGGTGTTACGGTTGGCGGACGATGAAATCATCAAAGGCAATATGAACGCCCGGTTCCTGGAAAGTTCCGGCGATCAGCCCCACATCGCCGGATTCAAAGGATTTATCTTCCTGAGTATCCACCGGTTCGTTATTGACCGCCAGTGTCAGGGAAGTTCCCACACATTCAAAATGGATCAGGTTGACCGCCGTACCTCCCAAAATAGCAGGGACCGGAATCATTTCATCATGCCCCATTAACTTATATTTACCGTCATTGACTTCGAAAATTCCAGCATAGCCATCCGAACTGATCAAGGCAGTATAAAAATTCTCTTCGTCCTGGTAACGGCAGATGACGCCATAGCTGTTATCCACCGGCCCGCTTATACGGGCGGCTTTCACCTCAATAACGGTATCTTTGTAAGAGACATAAGGATTGGCAAACAGATCCGTGATGGGTTCGTTGACGATGATGTGATAGGCTTCATGGTCGTAATCGGTCGAGCCGATCTCGGAGGTATAACGATCCCAGCCGCTGCCTGTTTCAGAAAAATCATCCTGGAACAGGAAGCCCACCGCGGTCGATTCGGGAGACGCCTTGAACAGTTGGACCGCCAGCGGCAAGCTGGAACAACCCATCAGAAATAAAGGTAAAGTAATTAGAATCCAGGACTTCCTCTTTTTCATGGTCTGATCCCTGACGGCGGCTTATTTATTTCCAATTTAATTCGTTGAAAGTGCATTGGAATATCACTTCAGTAAGTTAATTCCTATTGTACCGGATAAAAAGCCGAGCGATTCTTTTTTCCCAGAGTGCGACACCCTTCGATAAACTCAACCCTTCCCCCAAGGGGATGCTTCGCGACTCCCCGAGGGAGTGCTTCGCGATCGACAGGCTCAGGGAGTAATTCCGGGGGCAACACTTCAATATTAAACAGTCATTGGAGCGATGATCGCTCCAATGGCAAAACCAATTCTTCGATAGGAAAGAATGCTTAAATGTAAAAATCGACTGCCTTATCGAGCGCGTAATCCAACGTCGAATGCACAATTTCGGCGTAGGTTGGGTGCGCATGGATAATTTCGCTGACCGCGCGCACATCAGTCTTCAGGGCGATCATGTTGGCCACTTCCTGCATCATCTCGGAGACATTGTGGCCAATGGCCTGGGCGGCCAGGACCTTGTTGTCCTTCAGCCACATCTTGATAAAGCCGTCCTTGAAATCCTCAATACCGGCGCGCAGGTTGACCGCGAAGGGAACCTTGACCACTTTGACGCCGCTCAGATCCTGCGGGACAACGCCTACGGAGACGATTTCCGGGAAGGTGTAAATGACCGCCGGGATGACGCTGTAATCCATCTTGCGCATGTCTTTTTCGGATTTGGCCATGATGTTCTCAGCCGCAATGACACCCTGTTGGATGCCAACATGGGCCAGAATGGACTTGCCGGTAGCATCGCCCACCGCCCAGATGCCGGGCACGTTGGTGCGCTGGTAATCGTCCACATCCACACCCTTGCGGGTGTAATTGAGCCCCAGGTCCTGGTAGGTCTTGTCGTGCACCACAGCCATGCGGCCGATGGCCACCAGCGTCATGGGCGCGTCGATCTTGACCATCTCGCCTGTGCGCACATTTTCGGCTTCAATAACGCCGCCTTTGAGCGACACACACTTATGCGAGGTCAGGATCTTCACACCGCGTTCTTCCAGAATACGGGTAATCTCAGTAGAAACATCCTCGTCCATCTGGGCCAACACACGGTCCAGAAATTCGATGATGGTCACTTTACTGCCCAAATTGGAGAAGATAGTAGCAAACTCCAAACCGATCACACCGCCTCCAATGATGGTCAGCGACTTGGGCAATTCGTTGATGCTGATCAGGCGGTTGCTGCTGACCACGGAGGGGTCGGAAATATCCACAAAACCGGGGATGAGCGGCTGGGAACCGGTGGAAATGATGATGTTATCCGCTGTTAAGTTCACATCCTCGCCGGTATAATGCATGGTCTTGCCGTCCGAGTCCAGTTTTCCGCCGCGCACCAGCATTTTTCCGGGGGCGATGATTTCACCTTCTCCCTGATAAATATCAACGTTATGGTGATTCAATAAGTCCGTGATAAATTCACGCGTATTGAGAATGACCTGATTACGGCGGTTGGCCACAGCCGGAAAATCCACCTGCATGTGATCCACTTTGACACCATATCTGGCGCTGTCCGCAACCGTTTTGGCAACTTTGGCTGATTCAATCATCGACTTGCTGGGCGTGCAGCCCCAGTTGGTGCAAATACCGCCGATAAAGTCGCGTTCAACCAAAGCCACCCGACCTCCTAATTCCGCAATTCTGATCGCGGCCGAATGGCCGGCAGGTCCTCCACCCATAATAATTGCTGTGTATTTTTCCATATTTCGATCTCCTTTCACTGTCAAATAGGTATTTGTATCATTATTATGAAGTAAATATTATTTATTATAATACCACCCCATCCTTCGAAGGGGTCTTGTTTTTCCTTTTTCGATGCTGGACAGTTTTAAGAATATAGGCGCGCGCATCCGGTGTCTTGCAGGAAGTCTCGCCGTGATCCACCTGCACCTTGCCAATGCGATCAGAGGCTGCCAGAGCCGCCTGTTCCAGTGCGGGGTTGCGGACCCCGATGGCAATCAGGGCATTGTTCATGCTGTAGCGGGCGCGGTTGGGGCGTTCGTGGATATGACCCTCGATGCTTTCCAATTTTTCTATAAAAAAGGCGTCTTTCAGGGACGGATCGTGCAGGGCAAGCCGAGCCACCAGGTTCCAACCGGCCGCTCCCACCCATTCCAGCGTAGACGCGCTCCATGTGTCGGCTTTTTTCAAGGCAAAACGCGTGCGACCGACCAGTTCTGAAAAGGCATCGGTCAATATGTAGTTGTCCAAATCCGCCAGCCAGCGATCAAGCAGGCATTCCATAATGGATTGTTCGTCAGCCACCATGGTCGCCAGAACACGGGCATCATGCACGCCGCTGCACCATAACATTTCTGCCAGAGATGTATTGCGGCCAATGCGTTTGGCCAGGCGTTTCAAATTGGCAAAACTGACACCAAATTGATAACCGGTCACGCCGTGACGGCGATAAACCTTACGGTTTTGTTCCGTCCCAAGCAATTCCAGTTCCAGCAGCAAGTCATAGGCTTTGATCATCAGATTACCTTAACGCAATCATAGACCCGCACGCGGGATGCTTGCATATGCGATTTCTAAGAATGGAAATAAGATTAAAAAAAAGAGGGGTCCTTTCGACACCCCACGCTTCCCTTTGGGAAGCTCTGGGCAAGTGCTCAAGGAACCCTCTTTTTGCTTACTTCGTGGCCGGGAAGGTGGGCGTCGGCCGTACGGTTGGCACTGCGGTGGGAGATGGGTAGATCAAGGTAGTGCCGGAATTCGACAAGGCCCTAACCAAGTCCACATCGGAGTTCTGATCGTTGGTACGCTCGATCGAGAGCGTATTATAGATGCTTTGCGCACTGCCCACATCGTCCGGCAGGCTGGTCCAGGTCAGATAGGTATTGTTGCTGGTCGAACTGCCGGCGCTCAGCCCGCTGACGCGCGCCTTGAATTGGATGACCGCTTCTTCGCCGTCCAACGGGAATTCATCCCAGTTCATCACCAGCGAGGTCAGACCGGAATCATCCAACGAAGTGGCAGCCGTTCCGGATACCTGTTCCAGAGAATCCTCGATGTACACCAGGTTAACCGGCAGGGGATCTGTGAGAACCAGATTATAGGCGTTCACGCTGCTGGTATCGCTATGGCTGATGCGCAGGGTAAAGGTGACCACCTGGCTGGCAGCCACGCTGGTGGCGTTGGACGATTTACTGACTGTCATTTGCGGCACGACGATGGTCACGGGTTCGGCACTGGTTTCCAGGGCGCTGCCGCCGTAGGTCCAGTCAATCTGGTTGCTGCGCTGCCCGCCTGCCAGGTTGATGTCGCTGTCGAGTACAACCACCTGGTAATTCAATTGCAGAGCCACGCTCTCGGTCGAGGCGTTGGTCAGGTTGCCCAGATCATAGGTGATCTTGCGGCCCTGGTTGACCTCCTCCAGATCGCCATCCGGTTCGGCCGCAACGACCGCATTGGCGCAGGCGCCATCGAAACCGTCCACGGCGTCGGTGGTCAGGTCCGCTGTGGCAGGCGTGATAGATAAGCAGCCCTCAAAGGCCAGACCCGCATCCAATGTATCCGTCAAGACAGCGTTTTCAGCTACGCCGGGCGGGACCAGGATGGTAACCTGATATTCCACCAACTCGCCGATGGTCACATCTTCATTTTCTGTGAAATCCATATTGGTGGAAGCCAGCGCCTTGATGAAGGCCGCGTCCAGCAGGGTCACAGTGGGATCTTCATCGCCGGGCAGGTCCGGGTCATCGCTGAGCACGTCATCGGCATTGTCGCTTTCCAGCAGGCCCTGATTCTCCACATAGCTGGTGGTATCGGGCACCAGCGGATCATTGATGGTCACATCAAATTCAACGGTGGCCGTGCCACCCTCGCCGCTCAGGTCTCCCAAAGCTACACTGATGGACGTATCGCCAAGGGTATTACCCAAGGTCACGCTGCCCAGCGTGGTGGTGACCGAACCGGCCACCAGAGTCGTGTTGCCATCGGGCGTGTCGCTGAAAACAGCGCTGCCCAGGTCCTGGTTGCCGTTGTTGGTAATGGTCACTACGTAATGCAAGGTATCGCCGGGCGAAGGCAGGCCTGAATCATCCGCGTCCAGCAGGAAGGAATCAACTTTAGTCACAGTTAAATCAGGGGCAGCGGCGGTCATCACGTCGGTGTCGTCGTCACTGTTGTTCTCCGGGGTCGGGTCAACACCATATGTGCCGTCGTCCGTTACCGAGGCACTGTTGACAATCTCGGTCAAATCCGCGGCAGCCGGGTCGTCCACGCGCACGGCAAAGGCCGCGCTGGTTTCGCCGCTGCTGGCCAGCGCGGGCAGGCCCAACGCGCAAACACTGCCGGCCGGGTCGCCGTCGCTGCAGGACCAGCCTGGGGTGCTGTTGGCGCTATCGAAGACCGTGCCAACGGGAACCGTATCGCTCAGCGTGATGGCGCCCGAATCGTGCGCGCCCACGTTGTCGATGGTCAGGACATACACCAGTGTGCTGCCGGGCGTGGTGGTGGTCACGCCGTCATCCTTGGTCAGGGTCAGGTCGGGCGAAATACCGGTCAGGGTGTCAGTGGCTTGCACATCCGGCTCATCACGCTCGTAATCCGAAGCGCCGCTCAGAGTAGTGGCCTGGCTGACTACGGCAGTGTTCAGGAAGGTCACGCCGCTTACGAAAGTATCTCCTACGGTGGCGTTGAAAACAAAGGTGCGCGTACCGCCCACCTCAATGGGTCCACCGGTATAGGTGGCCACGCGGTCGCTGGCTGTAACATTTTCGGAATAGGCAAAGTCGGCCGGGGTGGTCACTTCGGTCAGCGATTGGAAAGTAGCCAGCGGGAAGGCGTCCTCGACAATCACGTCATAAGCGGGGGAAGTGCCGTTATTGGTCACCACCAGTGTCACCTGGGTCGTTTCGTCGATAGCCACTTCATCCGGGTTGAAGGTCTTGCTGACCTGCATATCGGGTTCCACCAGACTAATGGTTTCAGGTCCATCGGTGAGCGTGACGGTGGAAAGGTCATTAGGATTAGTGTATGCCAGGGTGGCATAGTTATCCAACGTAACCCCGTCCGCGTTGGCGGGGATATCCAGCACGCGCAGGGTGACATAGATCAGGAAGGTGTTGTTATCCGGTTCCGGCTCAGTTGTGTCGGCCGCGGCAGTCACGTCATCGAAAGACAACACCAGATCAGCGCCGCTGCCGCCGGCCGTGCTGGGCGTGGGTGAGAGCGCGCTGCCGGAGAAATCTTCCGCCAGCAGCCCGCCGCTGGCCGCGGCCGTGCTGATAACCTGATAGCTGACGTATTCCAGTCCATCGGGAATATTGTCGGTAATTTGCAATCCCTGGGTGATGCCGTCCGGGAGTGTAACCAGGATAGGATAGACGACCGTCTCACCAATGGTATAGACGGTAGGCGAAGGCGCCTGTTTATCCACTGTGGGCGTGCCGGTTTGAACATCGGCGCTGTCGGCGGCTACATAATCATTCAAGCCGCCGCTGCCGTCCGCGCCGGTGCGTTCACCGGTGGTCGTGCCGGGCGTGCTGGTGTTGCTGCTGCCGGTGTCGTTGCTGGTGGTGCCATTCGTGCCGGTCAGCGAGGTGTAGCTGACATCCGCCTGGTTGGGGATATCCAGGCCGGCCGCGGCCGTATCCAGAATACTAACCTGTACGGAGATGGACAGGTTGTCGCCCGGGTTGAGACGATCCAAGGATACGTCAATGGTGTTACCGGAGCTGTTATCGGTAGCCGTGGCGTAAGCCGGGACAACGTCCAGGTTGTGGCTGAGCACCGCAAGCGAAGCGTCGAAGACATCGCTCAATTGCAGATCAAAGGCCGCTGTGCTGTAGGTGCTGCTGGCATTGCTGACCACGATGGTATAGGTTATTGGATCACCGGCCTCATAGGGGCCGGCGGAAACGGTCTTGGTTACGGTCATTTGCGGCTCGACCACGCGCACGGTCAGGCTGTTGGCGTCGGCCGCCTGGGTGCCGCCCTCATAAGCGCGGAAATCGTTGGTCAACGCGGTGCCGGCCTGGTTGCCGCTGACATTCAAAGCCAGGGCGTTGAACTCCACTACCACGTATTCGTTGTCGCTGTCGCTGTCCTCATTCACGAGATTGCCAAACTCAAACCAGGGATCGTTGCCGCTCACAAATACGTTGGCTGTGCCGCCGTTGGTGATACTGCCGGACGGGAAGGTGCAATCCACTAGCGATGTGTCCAGGCTGGCGGTATCCGCCGCGCTGCCGCTGTCGTTGGCGCAAGTGATGGTTGAGGAGGAAATGCCCGTGCCATTGGTAACAAAGGCCAAACGGGCAGTGCCGTCATCAAGGTACAGCAGACCGGCCGGCAGCAGGTCGCGGATCTGAAAGCTGACCGAAGTGCCCTCGGGCAGGATAGTAGCCAGGCGATAGCGCGCGATCTCGCCGACCGCCAAAGTATTCCCGGTGGTATAGGTGTCCGGCTCGGAGGTGTTGATCAAGTACTTGAGCGGGGTCGGGATGGTGATGTTCACATAGGCGGAATCGGTCACCAGGTAGTCGTTGGCCGCTCCGCCCGGGTCGGTCACGTCGCCGGTGCGTTCGTAGGAGAGCGCGTTGTAATCGGATTGCTGACCGGGTTCGCCCGGCAAGCTGGTGAACTTCAGGATGGCATCGTTGGTGATGCGGTCGGCCGGGGTAACCGAGGTATCCAGAGTAGCCGTGAAGCTGAAGGTCGAGGTCGAACCGGCCGGGAAGGTAGCCCAGGTCGCGTACAAATCCGGGCTTTCACCGACCGTATCCGGATCCAAACCGGAGACCAACGTGAAGGAGCCGGTTTGAAAGGTCATGCCGGACGGCACGATGTCGTCCAAGGTCACATCGTAAGCATCTGTGCCGGCTGCCGGATTGGAGATGGCGATGGTGAAGGTAACCTCATCACCCGCATCACCGGTGACCGGGGAAACATTCTTGGCATTACTCAAACCGGGTTCCACCACAGTCAGTTCGGGAGCGCTGTCGTTGACAATGCCGCTGTCCCAGCTGAAGTAGGCCGTGTTGGCAATGGTGCTGCCCTGTTGGTTGGCAGAGACGTTCAAGGCCACGGTGGTGAATTCGATGGTGAGCGTTTCGGTTGTGGCATTATCCGTGTCCGCGTTGGTCAGATTGCCCAACGAGAAGGAAACGCCGTGGCCATCGCCGGTGGTTTCCGGGTTGGTGGGGTCGTTGCAGGCATCGTCGAAGCCGCCGGCCAGGTCGGTGGTCAGGGAGGCTGAAGAAGAAGTCACACTCAAACAATCCGCGAAGGTCGCCCCTTCGGGAATGGTCTCGTTGACGTACGCGTTGGGCGTGATGCCCTCTGGCACAGTGATTGTGATGGAGTAAGTAGCTGTCTCGCCGATGACCACGTCCGTACCGCTGGTCTGGCTCTGGTTGGTGGTCAGCACGTCCTTTTCCATGGTGGGCGAGGCAATCTCGGTGTCGGCGGAATCGGTAGGATTTTCGGTGGAATAATCCGTGCTGCCTTCCACACCGGCGTAATTGACCAGTACATCCGTGTTAGTTAACACCTGTTCGGGCGTTACGCCGCTGTCCACCAGCAAGTCAAAAGTGATGATCGCAATATTGCTGCCGTCGGTGACCTGGACATCCTCACTGTCGTAAGCGGAAGCCAGAGCGCCGCCGGAAGGGTCGATCAGTTCGATGCCGCTGGAGAAGAGACCGCCGCCCAAGTCAGTATAGCTCAGGGCAGTGCCGCTGCCATCGGTAACACACAGGTTCAACCCGCCGCCGGGTGTGGTAAATCCGGACGGTAAAGTATCCTGAATTTGTACGTCATAAGCGGCGCTGTGGCCGCTGTTTTCCAGCACCAGGGCGAAGGTAACCAGATCACCGGAATCCACGCCGCTGATATCGCTGACAATGGGAGTGGTGTCCAGGCCGGCGGAATCGATAGTACCGCTGAAGCGCGGGCAGGCGCCGCCCGGATCTGTAAAAGTCAGCGGGGCAATGCTGTCCGGATCATAGACCGCATCCGTGCGATCGCTGGCTACGACGCCTTTGGTGATGACCAGTTCTGGTTCATACAACACAAAGCGAATAATGGAAGTACTGCTGGAAACGGAATAATTGGTCGAACCTTCGTAGGCATAGATCTCATTGGTCAGGTAAAGTTCGTCCGCGAAGGGATCGTTGGAAACCGTCACGGTGAAGAAAACATCAATCAAAGTCGGGGTATTATCCGTACTGTCGAAATCGCCGTAGGTCAGGGTGAAACTGTTGTCGGCGGAATTCACACTGACACTGGGCACAATTCCGGAATAATTGCGGAAGGTGTCATCAGGGCCGAACTTGATATGCCCGGCGGCGGGGATGGTGCTGTCCAGGACATCATCAAAAGTGGTGATCTCATCAGAATCCAACACCGGCAGCGGCAGGAAATCCGTGAACTCCAGGTCTTCCACATCAGAGGTAGGCAGTTCGTACCGGAAGCGGAAGGTGATGGTGTCCTGCGGCGACAGCGAAACCGGGTTGGTGAGGGTAGTGCTGCCGTTGACCGCGTAAATGCTCTTGGTGAGCGTGCCGTGGCCCAGGGTGAGGGTCACGCCGCTGTCCTCCGTGGGGATGCTGGCGGTGGCGCTCAGGTCGGCGTTGTTCAAAACCGTGCCGTCGGCGGTGACATCGTTGGTGAGCTGGTCGCCCTGGTCCACACTGGGGTCGCCGGAGGGATAATCGTCACTGAATTCTTCCTGCACGGTGGTGCGGAAAGTAATGATGCCCAGGGTAGCGCCGTCGTTGTAAGCGGTGCAATCCGGGTCGGCCCCGCCGGTGCCGCCGGTGGGCACGCAGCCGCCGATCAGGTAGCCGTTGGCTTCCCCGCGCGTGACCAACTCATCGGAGATATTGAAGACCACGGTGGTGAGGCCCGTATTTGGAACGGTGCTAATGGGCGTGTAATCGCTGTCGATGGTGTAATTGGCGGCATCGAAATCGGCCGCTGCCAGTGAATAGCCATTGCCTTCAAAGGATAGGGTGGGTGTGAAGGTGTCCAACAGGCGCTGGCCGTCCGAGATGACATCCGTAACGCTGAAATTGTCATAGGCGAAATAATCCGACACCTGGAATTCCAGGCGGTATTCGATCACATCGCCGGGGCTGAGTTCGGCAGGGCTGGCATCCACGGCAATCTCGGAGAATTTCTGAATGGTGTGCGAGCAATCCTCCAGCGTGTGGGCCGGGTCCTGGCTGGCCGTGGTGGGTTGGTTCTCGTCACGCGGGTCGTACGGGTCCCACATGGCCGAAGCGCTGACCGGGTTTTCCGAATACACACAGCCGCCGCTTGCCGCAGCGATGACGCGCTCGTCCGCCAGGTCGTCCAGTGGAATGTAGAATGAGAACGTCACGGTAGCATCCGCGGCCGAAGAGGTGCCGGTGACCGTATCAAACAGACAGGAGAGCGTGCCATTGGGGTCAGTCGCAGCGGGCGTGGTGCAAACCGCTCCAACCGGGTCGGTGCTGAGGACTTCCACAAATTGCATATTATCGGGAATGTCGTCAACCACTTCCAGGTCGGTGAGGATCTGGTCGGCGGGAATGTCAACCGAGATGGTGTACTGGCGCAGGTAATTAGGACCGGTGGAGGTTTCGCTCTCGCGCCAGTTGTACTCCTTTCTCAGGATCAGTAATGAAGGGGTTACGGAAGAGCTGACCTGCGCACCAATAATGGGCGGGTCGGTGGATGGATTGTCTAAAGCGTCCGCGCCAAAGCGGAAACCGGACTGGGCCAGGATGGGCAGGTCAACATCGGTATCGGCGTAATCGCTGAGGGCTGCCCCAATATTCACCACCACGTTGGGCTGGCCGTTGACAAAACTGCCGAAGGGCAGCTCGATCACCAGCAGCTGCCAGGTAAAGGGGGACTGGGTGCCGGCGGGCGCGGCCGGGCAGCTTACGCTCAGGCCGGTCAGCGGGTGGGTAATGCTGCCGCCTTCCACACAGCTATACTCCCAGGTGCGAATCTCGTTGCCCAGATAATCCACGCTGGTATAGGTAATGCCGTCCTCTTTCTCGCCGTCGTTGCTGTCATCCGCGCCGCTCTGCGGTAGGTACAGGTCAATGTAAGGGCCATAACCAATATCGGTGGAACTGTTATCGAAGGTGACCGTAAAGCTGAAATCCTCACCGATCAAGACCTGGTTAGCGACGTCCAAACTAACAGTGGGAGTAGGGGCATACAGCGGCTGCGCATTGACCGCCGCGGTGGAAAAGTTCATAAACGGCTGTGCGAAAAACGCGACCATTGCCGTGAATGTTACAAATATCTTAAAATTCTTTCTAATGTTGCGCGAAGTGGTTTTTGAAAAATGCATCATAGGTTACCTTGAAGTTACTTTAGTGTTCATTTATGGATCCAATTATTATGAAAGTACCAAATATTATTTTATAGGAAAAAGGGACTTTTAGTAAAAATAATAAAAAGAGCAGAGAAATTCTCTGCTCTCAGGTGCCGAAGGTGGGAATCGAACCCACATTCCCGAAGGAACACGATTTTGAGTCGTGCGCGTCTGCCAATTCCGCCACTCCGGCTGATGTGCAGCAAGTATATCCAACTTTAAATAGGGGGTCAAGATAGCCAAGCCACACATTCCGCATATAATTGAAGAAAAACATCAGGAAATATTATGCGACTAGGAATTATCGGCTTACCCCAATCCGGAAAAACAACCATCTTCAACGCGCTCACGCGCGGCACCCAGCCAGTTGGCGTGGGTATTGGCCGTATGGAAATCCACACGGCAGTGGTGGATGTACCCGATGAGCGCGTGGAGCTTCTGACGGAGATGTTTCACCCGCGCAAGACTGTTTACGCCAAGGTGAATTATTCCGATATCGCCGGCTTGGGCAGCGCTTCGGACAAAGGTGAGGTTAGCGGCCAGCTGCTCAACCAGTTGGCGCAAATGGACGGCTACATCCACGTGGTGCGCTGCTTTGAGGATGCTGCCGTGGCGCACGTGCGCGAGACGGTCGACCCGCAGCGCGATATTTGCCTGATGGACGAAGAGCTGATGCTGAACGACCAGATCATGGTCGAGCGCAAACGTGAAAAACTTACCGAAGAGCACAAAAAAGGCGCCGGGCGCGATAAAGCCGTGATCGAACGGGAGATGGCACTATTCGAAACGCTGGATCAATGCCTGGCTGAAGGCAAACCGCTGCGCGACCTGGAATTAAGCGATGACGATGAGAAGATCATGAGCGGATTCGGCTTCCTCAGCCGCAAACCCATGATGCTGCTGCTCAACCTGGGCGACAGCCAAAGCGCGCCGGCCATTACCTATGAACACCAGCGCAGCAGCGTGGCCAACCTGCAGGGCAAACTGGAGATGGATATTGTGCAGCTGCCCGAAGAGGACGCGCAGATGTTCATGAGCGAATACGGCATCGAGGAGCTCGGCTTGAGCCGCGTGATCAGCGATTCTTACGATTTGCTGGGATTACAATCCTTCTTTACGGTAGGTGAAGATGAAGTACGCGCCTGGACTGTCAAGCGCGGCGCGACGGCGCCCGAAGCAGCCGGCGAGATCCACACCGACATGCTCAAGGGGTTCATCCGCGCAGAAGTGATAGCCTATCAAGATCTGATTGACCTGGGCAGCATGGCGGAAGCCCGCACGAAAGGCAAGCTGCGTCTGGAAGGCAAGACCTACATTGTGCAGGACGGCGATATCCTCAACATCCGCTTCAATAATTAAGCATTGAATTCTTAAAACGCAGGCGGCTTTCGAAAGCCGCCTTTTTTAATCATAGGTGGACATTAATTGAGATATTGAGATCTCAGCTCCTATTTTAGGAAGTCTGCATTATCTATCAGTGAACGAAAACACCCTCATGCTTTTAGCATGAGGGTGTTTTTAATTTAATGCAAAGATCAGGCTTTGACTGGCACGTAGATATACATCACGGAATCTGACGCAAAGTCCTTGAATTCCTCCGTGTAGACTTCCAAATCCAGTCCTGCTTTCAACGGTTCCAACTCGGCCTGCGGCAGCCATTCCTGGTAAATACGAGTATAGGTATCACCCAAGCCTTCATGTGAACCGCAGTGGGCAAACACGGCCACGCGCATCGGCTCCAGGTCCATGGACACCATGCCTTCCGGAATTGCGCCATACTCCGCCACCGGAAATGCACACAGGTATTCAAACTCACCTTCCGGCAGGCCATCCGGAATACTGCAAACACCATAGGCGGCTTCACCGGTAAAATGTTTAATTTGGCCAGAGAGACGATTGAAAGCCATCCATGTCTCAACAATCTCATTTTGTTCATTGCGCCCCTGATAACGCAGCCCAACCAGTTTCAGAGCAGGGATATTCTTGATCTCAATTTCCATAGGTTCCTTCATTTTTTCCTCAATTTTTGGATTCATCCGGTGTGACAGGCTGCTTTCAAGTCTTTGCCGGCCTCCCCGTAATGCGTCATTTAGGGAAGATTCAACAGCATCCAGTTTTATCTGCTCACGCTCAATCTGGCTGACCAGCGCACTCTTGCGATTCTGCAGAAGACTGACCAAATCCGTATCCGTCAGTTGTTCTTCCAACAGCTTGCCAATCTGCGCCAGCGGAAAGCCCATTCGTTTATACGCCAGAATGAGTTCCAGCCTGACTTTTTGTTCGGGAGCATAGTAGCGGTAGCCGTTGTAGCGATTGATCCAGGCAGGTCGCAGCAAATTTAAATGTTCATAGTGGCGCAGCGCCTTTACGGTCACGCCGCTTTCCCTGGCAAAATCTCCAATTTTGATCAGCATCCTGTCATTCCCGGTTTATATTCTGAAGGCCTTCAGTGCATTCAGTATACTGTCTCCTCCAACAGGAGAGTCAAGGGAACAATATTTTCACAAACTTGGATAAATAGAGGTAAGTTGGGTGAGGTGGTATCTCGGCAAACCAGTAACCCCTCACCCCTGGCCCTCTTCCCCGAGGGAATGCTTCGCGATCCCATTGGGAGAGGGAGTTTTCGCCTATGTTAATCTGGGATTAAGTTCTAATCCGGCCGAGATCCATTCGGTCGCTGTTCTTCGCTGCGCTCAGGACAGACGCTCCCTCAGGATGACAACGGTTGGTACGCATCCAAATTTGCCAATCCTGTCATCCTGAGCGAAGTGAAGGATCTCGGTTCGTCTTCCTATTCTTGTGCGCAAGCGAATTCCACCATAACCCAACATTGTGAAGTCGGGGTTACCTAACATAATGAGTACAAGTAGAAACCCGACCTTCATAAGCTCCTAGAGGTAGAAAAAACTCCTTCTTGAAGAAGGAGTTTTTTATCTATTTTCGCAGCATCTTTTCGAGCGAGTCGGGGGCTACCCGTGAGGTGAGGTCCAGACTGAGCGGAACGACCGCCACCATTCTCTCAACTCGCACGGTGTACATATCGCTATCGGGAGGAATCTCGTCCAATTCCAGCGCATGCGAATGGATCTTGGCCTCCTCATCCAGCTTACCTTCGCGGATCACGTAGGGTTTGTAATAGCGTTTGCGGGCCAGTTTGGTCACCTTCCAGGGCGTGTCTTTCGTTGCGCCTTCCGGCACGACCACATTGAGCACATCGACATCTTCAGGCAAGCTGTTTTTCAGCAATATCTCAGCGAAGAATTTTGTGAAATACGCCGATATAGAAAAATCGACATTGTCCGGAAATCCGTCCCATTCTTCACTGGTCAAGCGCTGCGAGACGGCCAGGGCAGGAATGCCCATGGCAGCCGCTTCCAAAGCCGCGCCGACCGTGCCGGAGTAAGTCACATCGGTGCCGAAGTTTTCACCATAATTGATGCCGGTCACAACCAAATCGGGTTTACGCGGCGCTAATTCCATCACACCATGAGTTACGGATTGAGAAGGAGATCCGCCAACAGCATAGATATCCCAATCCTGGTCTTTGACATTCAGTTTCTTGGCGGTGATGCGCCCGTCGGAATTTTTCTGATAACCGCGTCCGGTTGCGGACATATGGTCACGCGGGGCAGACACAGTCACATAACCCAATTCGGATAATGCCCTGGCCGCAGCCCACAATCCGGGAGAATCGACACCATCGTCATTGGATAATAAAATTTGTTTGATTTGTGAATTCATGATCATCCTATCCGGTCATTCTGATAAATAAATGAGGAGCGGTTAAATACCGCTCCCATGAAAAGTGCCCCCGGCAGAATTCGAATCTGCAGCCTTTTGCTCCGCAAGCAAACGCTCTATCCAATTGAGCTACGAGGGCAGGACACATTGTGTGCGGATAATATACCGCAGCGTACCTGAACCGTCAAGGCAAGCAGTTTCAACTCGTTTTAAATATCCGCGTCTTTAGGCAGCGTGATATTTTGAATGGCTTTATAGAAAGGCTGCAAGCGGTCGTACATGTGCAAATAAACCTCATTGTAAAGCTGGTTATATACTTGCTGGGCTTGCGGGTTGGGTATAAAAGTTTCTCCCAGGCGGGTCATGTCTTTGATCGCGGCCGTATAATCCGAATGCAGTCCCACACCGACAGCAGCGTTAATAGCCGCGCCCAATCCGGAAGTTTCGTACAGATGCGGGCGGGAAACCGGCAAACCGAAGATATCGGCGGTCAACTGGCAGGCCGCTGCACTCTGGCTGCCGCCGCCGGCCACACGAATCTGCGTGATGGATACCTTCGAGCGCTTTTCGGTTCGTTCTTTACCTTCCCTCAGGGCATAAGCCAGACCTTCCAGAATAGCCCGGTAGAAATGAGCGCGGGTGTGCACGTCGCTGAAGCCGATCACCGCACCGCGCGCTTCCGGCCCGGGATTGCGCAGACCGGGAGACCAATAAGGCTGCAGCACCAGACCCTGTGAACCGGGCGGCACACTGCGCACCAGATCGTCCAGCAGGTTTTCCGGTTCGATGCCCTGCTCGTCGGCGAACAATTCCTCTTTCAAGCCAAATTCGCTCTTGAACCAGCTCACCATCCAATAGCCGCGGTAGATCTGCAATTCCATATTGAAATAATGGGGAACAGCGGCCGGATAGGGCGGGATGAGCGGAATGATCTCGATATATTTATCGTGGGTGGTGTTGATGGTAGCCGTAGTGCCGTAACTCAGGCAAGCCACGTGCGGTTCCAGACTGCCGGCTCCCAGGACCTCGGTGGCTTTATCGGCAGCCGAAGCGATCAGAGGCAGCCCGGCCGGGATGCCCGTGGCCTGTGCGGCTGACGCAGAAATTTCAGCCAAAGGTTGGCCGACAGGGACCAGGTCGGGTAATTTTTCACGCTGAATGGCCAGTGCCTGCCAATACCAGTGACTCTTGCTTGCCCAGGACTGTTTCTTGTAGTCAAAGGGCATATAGCCCACCTGGCTGCCGACTGAATCAATAAATTCGCCGGTTAACAAATATGTCAGATATCCGGAAAGGTAGAGAAATTTATGCGTCTTCTGCCAGATTTCCGGTTGATTCTCGACAATCCAGTTGGCTTCACATTCCCGCTGGAGATACTCGACGGTAGGTTGAGCACCGGCTAATTTAAAAGCCGCTCCCCACAAGCCCTTTACAGGCGGGATCTGGCTGGCCCGGCGCTGATCCAGCCAAACAATGGCAGGGCGCAAAGGCTGGCCGTCTTTATCGACATTGACCACAGTCGAACGTTGCGTGGTGAGGGCTACCGCCGCGATGCTGTCCTTGGCAATACTGCCGGATTCCCACACACCCTGACAGGCTTGACACAATGCGTTCCAAAATACCGCAGGGTCTTGTTCGGCCAGGCCGGGGCCGGTGGAATAGTATGCTTCAATCAGAACCCGGCTCTTATAGAGCAGATTTCCCTGCGGATCGAACACCAAAGCACGAATGGATTGGGTGCCGCAATCAATTGCCAGTAAATTCTCCGCCATTTATATCCTTGTCTCGCTTGCTTTATTCATTCCCTAAAAACAACGTTGCCGTCTCATCCAATCTTCATTTCCAGACCCAGTGTTCCTCCGGGGTTCATAACAATATGTGGATCGAAATGTATTTTCAACGTCCTGATTATATCCTTACAGGCACAGACATACATCAATGCTTTTAAGCTTTATCATGAATGTAATTTAAAGGTTAGTCCCTTACAAGCCGGCATGGGAAATATGAATCATTGGGATGGCATCCGGGTGTACTCCGGCAAACCACAGAATTTTTATCTTTATCCCCCGGCTCTTCAAGCACTATGTGCATAATTCATAATACGCGCCAATGATATTGGCGCGTATTCATAGTTCGGATTGTATGGGAATAATTACTCTTCCTCGGTCACATTCGCCAGTAAAGCGGCGGTGCGCTGAGTGTTATCCTCAATCGCGATTAGCAGGATTAGCAATTCACCAAAGCCATACATCATCAGGGCTGAGAGCAGCCCGCCAACCAAGCCAAAGAGGGAAAAGACAAAACCGACAAAAGGTGCTGTGCTTTCATCAAAGCCCATGGAAACAAACACATCCGCATTGCTAAAAGACATAACCAGGATGATCAGGCCGCCGAGCAATGCCGCTACGCCCATGATGATTCCAACTACTTTGAAAACTGCCGCTAAAACCCGTAATACCCCGAAGCTCTTCTTCATAATTACCTCCGACATTTCCTTTTTGCCCAATATGTTGCAAGAAGTGTACTAAAACTATAAAGCAAGTTGGGGGAGAAATCAAGCACTTAAAGCCAAACGCCTGGGTGAGGGGGGCACCCAAGCGTTTGGTATTTATTTTATATCACAAGAAAAAGATTCATGCAAGCAAGAATTTAAATATTTACAAATTTCTTACAAACGTGAGGAATGCAAACGCTTGCGTTCCTCTGCGCTCTGCAAAGCTTCCCTGGCAGCTAGCCGGTTAGCCTCGTTATCTCCACCTAACATGGCGGCCAATTCACCCATACGCCGTTCATCCCTGAGTTCCTCTACTTGCGTAGTGGTGCGGCCATCCGCCACCTGCTTATAGACATGAAAATGCTGATTGCCGTAAGCTGCCAGCTGCGGCAAGTGCGTAACACACAGTACCTGGTGGCTGCCGCCCAATTGCCAGAGCTTTTCGCCCACCATGGCGCCAATGCGCCCGCCGATGCCCTGGTCGATCTCGTCAAAGATCAGGGTGGGAATAGTATCAGCTTTGGCCAATACGTTTTTCAATGCCAGCATAAGGCGTGAGGTTTCACCGCCGGAAGCAATCTTGACCAACGGTTTCAGGCCTTCGCCGGGGTTGGGAGCGATCAGGAACTCGACCTGATCAATACCGCGCTCGTCGAACTTGACCACCTGCCCATCTTCCAGCGGCAAGCCCGGATCGGCCGGTTTGGTGCGAATATCAGCGGCGAAACGCGCGCCGGCCATTTGCAGATCGGCCAGCTCCCGTTCCACCAACTCGCCCAGGGTCAGCGCGGCAGTTTGGCGCGCGGCCGAAAGCGCCCCGGCTTTTTGAGCCAACTCCGCCAATTGTCCGCTTTCCAATCCTTCCAATTCGGCAATACGTTCCTCCGCATTGGTGATCTTGTCTAACTGCCCCCTGGCTTTTTCTGCAAAAGCCAGAATTGCTTCTTCATCCTGGCCATATTTCTTTTTCAGTGTGTTGATCAGCGCCAGCCGGTTTTCTGTTTGTTCCAGCCGCTTGGGATTGTATTCGATGCCTTCAATATAGCCCTGCAATTCACGGCTGACATCCGCGCTTAGACTGGTAATACTCTCGCATTGGTCGGCCAGATCGGCCAGGCTTTTATCGATAGCTGCCAGCCCGCGCACAGCGCCGACTACCTCGCCCAACATAGCCGTGATAGAAGGCGCGTCCGGGTTGTCTTCTTCCAACAGGTTATATGCCTGCTGCGCCAAAGTGGATAACTTCTCCGCGTTAGCCAGGCGGCTCAGTTCATCCCGCAGCTCAGCTTCTTCGCCCTCTTTTAACTTGGCAGCTTCGATTTCCTGGATTTGATAATTTAGCAAATCGCTCATGCGCGCGGCGTCCTGTTCAGCTTTGCGCAAGTCAGCCAGTTCCTGCTGCGTTGCCTTCAATTGTGCATAGGAATGGTGATAATCGTCCAACAGCTCGCGGTCATCCGCGTAGCGGTCCAGAAGTTGTAGATGGTGGCGGACTGACAACAATGAGAGGTGCTCGGATTGGCCGTGAATGTCCACCAGGAATGATCCCAGGTCTTTCATCAGGGAAACGTTCACCACGCGGCCGTTGATGCGCGCGATGTTGCGCCCTTCGCGACGGATCTCACGGTTGAAGAGAATGTCCGTTTCTTGGGGGTCATCCAACAGCCCTTCCGCCTCCAATAACGCGGCGGCATCTTTCTGATGTTCAGGCGGAATGGCAAACAGTGCTTCTAAATTCGCGCGATCCACATTCGCGCGGATCATGCTGGTTTCCACGCGCCCGCCCATCAGCGCATCGATGGCGTCCAGCAAAATGGATTTGCCTGCGCCGGTTTCGCCCGTGAAGGTCGTCAAACCAGGCTCGAACTTTAATTCAAGCTGGTCGATGATGGCGAAGTTTTCAATGCGCAGTTCTTTTAGCATAGATCACCCAAGTTTGATTCCGGTCAGGCGGTAATAAACCGAACCGACAATCAGGATGGTATAAGCTGCCTGCCAAATCAACGGCAGCAGTCCGTACAGGTTAAATCCGCCGGCCCGCAATCCGAACCAAAGCGACAAGAACCGCACGATCAATACCGGCAAGCTGCCAAGCGCAGCGGCTACGGTAGTTGTGATAAACAAGGTACGGGAACGGCGGTTGCCGGTCAGTTTCTTGACTGATTCCACAATCAACATGCCAATAAAAGGCGCGGCAAAAAGAGTGAGAAATCCGATGAAAGAAGTCACATAGCTGCCTAAATAAGCCAAGCCGGCTGCCGCGATGACTGCAATGACATAGTCAAGCGTGCGGGCATTATTAAATACTTTTTGCTGACCGCGCACACATTCCTTGCAGCGGTAACCGGTAGGAGTCAACACGGCACATTGAGAACAGATAGGGCGTTCGCATTTGTTGCAGCGCAGCATGGTTTCCCGGTTGGGATGTTTATAGCAGGTTAACGTTTCTGAGTCTGACATATCTATTTCACGATTTCTTTCGGCAATTATAATGCGGCGCAATTATGAGAAAAATTCTATTAGCGCGGCTGGCTTAATGATGGATTTTGCTCCATGAAGCGATTTAGCGTACGGTAAAAATAGCCCGGATCATGGAAACGGATATAGCGTGAATTCAATTCACTGGAGATGATGCGCACAAAATCCTTGTCCTCCATAATGACCGGGATATGGCCATCCACGCTAAAGACCGCCTGGTGGGACGTGCTGACAATGATGGTCACCTCGGCACCCTCGTTGAGGATGATCGATTGATTGGGGGAAAGGTGTGGGGCAACCGGCACGACGATAATGTTGCGCAGATCCGGCGGCAGGATAGCGCCGCCCGCGGCTAACGCGTAAGCAGTTGAACCGGTGGGTGTGGCGGCAATCAAGCCATCGGCCACATAGCTGGCCATGTGGTAGCCATCCACTTCCGCATCCAGGCGGATGGGGCGTACATGCTGCCCACGGCAGACCACCACATCGTTGACCACCAGCCAACTTCCCCGGCTGGTATTCTGGCGGAAATGCTCGGCCTGCAGCAGCATGCGTTCTTCGACACGGTATTCGCCGGACATAAGTCTGGTCAGATAAGCTTCCCAGTCGTCTCGCTGCAATTCCATCAGAAAACCGAACGAACCCAGGTTAACGCCCAGTAACGGCAGTCGCGCCGAAGCGCACAGATGGCTGGCGCGCAGCATGGTGCCATCACCGCCCAGTACAATCAAGGCTTCAAATTCTTTTTTCTTGATGCGCTGGCGCAGTTCTTTATCGTTGATAGCACTTACTTCTTCAATGGATGCACCCGCTGCCTTCATGAAGGCGCCGATTTTGACGGAAAGCGGTTCGGCCTCCGGTATTTGCTGATTAAAGGCAATAGCGAAATGATTTAGTGGTTGGCTCATAGGCATTCCATTAAATTATAGCGGTTATTCGGAAATTTATAGACGCTGGTCGCACACATAACGATACCCGCAGCGCGCGCAGCGGTTCTTCTGCCGGTGGGAGCGGCAAGCCTCATCCTGTTCTTTCACCTCGCGGATCTCGTCCAACACATCCAATAATTGGTACTCCAATTCCTCGGTGAAATTGACACGAAAAGTGCGGTTGCGGTAGCGCAGCAGCCCGTAGGGTGGGCGCTTTCCGTAATAGCTCTCCACCAGCAGGCAGTAAGCCACCAATTGCAATTTGTGGCTTTCGTAAGGCACGGTAGGCGCCCAGGTACTCTTCACTTCAACCGGAATGATGGTCTTGTGTTTGCGGATCAGATAATCCGGCTTGCCGGTCAGTCCCAATGCAGCATCGTAGAGCGGTTTGACCGGTTTGCCCCATTGGCCGCTGTCGGCGTAAATGATGCGGCCTTCCGGCATGCCGGTGTTGCGTTTCAGCCTAGCGGATATCCAGAAGAACAACAGCGCTAGGGCAATTAACAGGAACGGCAACAGGGTAAAGAACCAATTGGGAAACATGGCGATTAACCGGCCGCTTTCAGGCCAAAATGAATGCCCAGGATGACCAGCGCGATGAGCAGCAAAATCCAGGCAGCCGTACTCAAGCCGCCGGCCGAGCTGGCCTGCAGCCAATGCTCGCCGTGAAATTCACTGCCATCCTCCAGTTCATCCTGGTTCATGGGTTTGACTTTCTGACGCTGATACCACCAGGCTCGCTGGCAGTACAGGAATGTGCCGATTTCCGAAGCTCGAATGGTGCGCTTACCCCTGCCCATTACCGTTGATGCGTTGTTCGAATTCGTGCAACGACTGCTGCAGGCGCTGTTCGCGCAAAGCCAGAGTCAGGTCGGCGCGCGTGCGTTCGATGATACCGCGCACCATGTCTGTCTGGCGGCGTAGGCCGTAAGTAATAGCATCCGGATAGTCCAGCGTCACCAGAATGGCATAAATGTCGTCCATCAGCGAGAGCAGGCGTTCGGCTTCGTCCGAATAACCCTGGCGCAGGATATCCATACAGCGCCGGCGCATTTCACCGATGGTCTCGGCCAGGCCGCGGATATAAGTGGCATACTCGATGCCCATATCTTCCGGCATGGGCAGCTCTTCGTTGTTTAAAAACGCAATGGTCAAACGCGCTTCGACAAACTCCTTGAGCGCGTCCTGGGTATATCCGGAAAAATAAATTTCAGGAAAAGGCTCCACCGATTTCTTCAGGTCGTCCACGATCTTGCGCCCGGCTTGCATGTTCTCCTCGGCCACGTCGCGTTCATCGCGATGGATAGCGCGAATGGCATTGGCGGAGCAGCGGGTTAATAAACGCGTTTGCTTGAGTGCGTCTTCCCTGACCAGGTGGCGTGTTTCAAAATCCTGATGGGTCTTCTCAGCTAAATTATCAAAAAATGTCATTTAATTTTTTTATATTTCCTAGAAGGGAATATCCTCGTCGTTCATCTCCGGACCGTCATCGAAGCCGCCTTCCTGTCCGCCAGTACCGCTGCGGGAGGAGAGAAAACGCACGTTACGGGCAAACACTTCGTAGGAAGCTCCGGTGGTACCATCGTTGCGGGTGAAGGTGCGCGGATTTCCGGTTTCACGATCCGGCCTCAATTCGCCTTCGATCAACACCATGCTGCCTTTTTGCAGGTAGTTATTGGCATTTTCAGCTTGTTTGCCCCACACAGAAACGCGGAACCAGGTTGTTTCTTTCACGCGCTGTCCGTTTGTATCGGTATACACTCGGTTGCTGGCCACATTCAAAGAAGTGACTGCATTCCCATTAGGGGTATAGCGCATCTCAGGGTCCCTGCCCAAATTTCCGACGATTATGATAGTATGAAAACTCATTTCGGCATCCCTTTCCTTTTTCGAAATTCTAAGTTTTGAATCATGTCTTAATTATAAGAGGATTTCAGAAAAACCGTTAAAAAGGTGTGCTATTTGGTTTGACAAACGCGGTAAAATGCTGCAATATACAAAGATGTTATAATTTTTCACCAGGTGATAAAGATGAAAAAGAAACCCCTGCAGGCTTTAGGCTTGTTTTGTGTTGCCTTAATCGGCATGATAGTGCTCCTACCAGTGACGGCCGGCGCTCCGCTGCCGCAAATCAACCTGTCCACCCCCACCCCGGGCGCGGACGGACGCATCACATATATCGTCAAAGAAAACGATACCTGCACCAGCATTGCCCTATTGATGGGCATCACCGAGCAGGAATTGCGCGAGTTGAACAATTTACAGAGCAACACCGATCAGGACGATTGCAGTTTTCTGTGGGTCGGTCAGGAACTGATCATCAAAGAAAAACCGGCTGAGACCCCCACACCCACACCGGTAGTGGAAGCGGAACCGACTGCCACGCCTTTCAAAGGCAACGGCTCGATTTGCATCTATCTCTTCAACGATGAAAACGGCGACGCCCTTTCCGAAGAAACCGAACTGCCCATCGCAGGCGGCGCGGTCAGCCTGACCAACCGCTTGAGCACAGTCAACGAAACCGGCATCACGGACGACAGCGGCGACTCGCTATGCTTCAACGACATTCCCGAAGGGGATTACAACATCAGTGTGGCTATTCCGGAAGGTTATAACCCCACCACGGTGATGAACTACTCGCTCACTTTAAGTGCCGGTCAGATCTCGACCATTGACTTCGGCGCGCAGCCGGGCTCCGGCATGCAGCCGGTGTTCGGTGAGGAATCTTCCTCCCCGCTCCTGCTGATCGTCGGCATCCTCTTTGTCGGCGTCGGCGTCGGTTTGTGGTTCTACGTGCGGCGCATGTCGTAGCATTCCCCAAGTAGGCTTCGACAAGCTCAGCCTGCCAAATCAAGTTAATAAAGAAGTTGCCTTGTTTTTCATCAAAGGCAACTCTTTTTTTAACAATACAAATGACCACCCCTCACCCCTGACCCTCTCCCTCATGGGGAGAGGGAATCCGCTCATCTATACTGTCATCCTGAGCGGCCAAAGGCCGCGTGAGGATCTCGGCCGGACTTCAAATCAAACCACAGATTCACACAGATGAAAACAGATCAAAACTCTCTCTCCCCATAAGAGAGGGCTAACCTTACCTTCGTAAAAAACGAGTCTTATCCTATGTGACAGGACCTTAATGGAATTCTCGCCGAGATCCCTCCCCAGAGGGAGTGCTTTGCGATCACGCCGCTACGCGGCTCAGGATGACAGAAATAGAGGTAATCTAATAGGTGTGGACCAACTTTATACCGGTAATCCCCAATACAAAACCGTCATTGCTCTCGGTGCATAAGATACGCACCCTTTAATAAAAAGTCCCCTCTACAGGGAGAGGGGGGTAGTATCTGTGTTCATCAACATAGAAAAGATTTATCATCTTCTATCTGTGTCCATCTGTGGTTGGTTTATGATTGTCAGGCGATGCGTTCTTCTTTCCAAATATCGGCGTCGTTGTGATAGCCGGCCATCTCCCAAAAACCTTTGTGGTCGCTCTCCGAAAACTCCAAACTGCGCAGCCACTTGGCACCTTTCCAGAAGTACACATCCTTGAGGTCTTTACGGCCGGGAATGGCGCCCACCACGGCGCGCAGGGGATAGCCATGCTCGGGGGTGAGGGGTTGGCCATCGTAATGGGTTGCCAGCAGGAAATTATCCGAAAGCACAACCTCCAAAGGCAGGTTGGCGGTGAAGTCGCGTTCGGCGTGTTGAATCACAAAGCGCGCTTGCGGCTTGAGCGTGATTAAGCCCTCATCAATTAGCGTACGCACGCGCACCCCTTCCCACAGCGTATCGAATTTACTCCAGCGGGTAACGCAGTGCAAGTCCATGCGCACCGAACTGCGCGGCAGCTGTTGGAATTCAGCCCAGCTCAACGTCAGCAGTTTTTCCACCGCGCCAGTGACACGAAAATTCCATGCAGCTTCATCGAAAGGCGGAATAGCCCCATAATGCAGCACCGGGAATTTATCCGAGGCAACCTGGCCGGGCGGTAAACGTCCAGCCTGGCGCATGTGCTCCTGCAATTCCTGACGATTTAGCGATTTCTCATTTTCCATGACAAAACAAATTATACTAATATTATCCGATTTACACCGGCGCGCACCGGCTTAATTGGCTAAATGTGTGCGGGTGGATTAAAATCAAACTGTGAATATGAACGATTCAAAAAAGATGGAGCCGGTTTCCGTTTTGGAAAACCAGGCCCAGCAGGAAAGCGCGGCAGCCCCGGCTGAAAAACACGACGAGCCGTCGTATGAATTGCGTTACCCCTTCCTCTTGGAAAACTTGCGCCAGACCGTCCCGGCACTGCTGGACTTATTGGATCTGGATGCCTTTGAAGTATATCTGGCGGACAAGGCCGGCCGCAATCTAACGCGCGTTTACCGCAGCGGGAAATTAGCGGCCATCTGGAATCCCGAAGCATGGTTGGACGAAACGCATATTCTCTTCAGCCAATATGAAAAAGGGGAGCTGCGCGTCATCAACCTGCCTAACAGCCGCATCACGGAACTGACCACCGCCATCAGCGAGAAAGCACTCGGCCAGGTGGTCTGTCTGCCAATCGCTTCAGACAGCGATGTCTACGGTATCGCCAGTCTGGCGCATACCCGCCGCAGCCTGCTGACCGACCGAGAAATGGATTATTTTCAGGTACAGATGCTCTCCATGGCTGAAATGATTGCTTATGAGATTGACAACCAGCAAGCCCGCATCCAGATTATCTCCGAAGAACGCGAACGCATCGGAATGGACCTGCACGACGGCATCATCCAGTCGCTATACGGCATCGGCCTTTCATTGGAAAACGCGCGCATGAGCCAGATGCAGGGCAAAAACAACAGCGTCCAGCAGATAGAAAAAGCTCTGGAAGCGTTGCAATCCGCTATTGCCGATATCCGCGCTTACATCTTGGACCTGCGTCCGCGCCAATTGCGCCACGCCAATATGGTGGAAGGCATGCGCAGTTTGATCCGCGAATTCCGCGCCAACACCATGGTGGACGTCAGCATGGAGGGCGAACCCGAGGATGTGGAAGGCCTGGCGCGCACGCAAATCGACGCGCTCTATCACATCTTCCAGGAAGCACTTTCCAACACAGCCAAACACGCCAAAGCCACCAAAGTCACCGTACGGTTGTGGCGACATGACGACCGCATCATGCTGAAGGTCAGCGACGACGGCGCAGGTTTCGACACTCCCCGCCCGGGCGGACGCATCGGGCATGGACTGACCAATATGCAGGCACGCGCGGAGTCAGCCGGCGGCGGCATGGAAGTAATTTCCATCCGCAAGCAAGGCACCACGCTGCTGGCCTGGGTTCCTTACGTGAAAGAATAGAAAAATCAATGAACGATAACACCAACACTCCCCACTCCGATAAAGCCGCCCAGCGCGGCGAACCCTCTTACGTATGGCGAGCCGGACAACAGCGCCGCCTGGACATGCTGCGGCATTGGAGCAGCGGGCAGCTATACGGCGCAGTACTGGAGGACGGCTGCGGCGTGGGTCAATACCTGGAACGCCTGTCGAAAGAGGCCGAGCTGGCCGTAGGGATGGATATCGAGTTCGAACGTTTGCTGGAAGCCAAACAAAAGAACCCCAACCTGGTATGTGGAGCGGGCGAATACCTGCCATTTGAGCACGGCCGGTTCGACGCCATCCTGAGCAATGAGGTCATCGAACACGTAGTGGACGACCACAAAGCTGTGTCGGAGATGGCGCGCGTATTGCGCGTGGGCGGGCGTATGTTCGTGTTCTGCCCCAACCGCGGCTATCCTTTCGAAACCCACGGGGTCTACCGCAAGGGTGAATATCATTTTGGCAACAAACTGTTCGTCAACTACCTGCCGGACTTTTGGCGGAACAAACTGGCCCCGCACGTGCGCGTCTATACCACGCGCGGCCTGCGTGCCCTGTTTGAATGCCAACCGCTAAACGCGATCTATCACACGGTGATTTTCGGCGGCTACGACAACATCATCCAGCGCCGCCCGGCCCTGGGCAAGTTCCTGCGCGGATTTTTACAGTTTCTTGAAAAGACACCTTTACGCTCGCTGGGACTCTCGCAGTTCTGGGTGTTGGAAAAAGGTTGATTTGTAAGTACGAACCACAGATGGACACAGATAAAAACTAAAAAGACTTTTCTGTGCTTGATGAACACAGATTTAAAACCTTCGCCCTATAGGGCGAGGTTTTTTTTGTAGGGCGCGTTTCTTACGCGCCATGATAAACCCTTGTCTTTCGGAGGGATTACCCGGAAATACCGGGCACAGGTGGAATTCCGCCCAAAGTACTGTCACACAGGAATGTGTGACCTACAAATCTTCATGCCCAAGTGTAGGTCAGGCATTCTTGCCTGACACAAAGGCAGCCATCCCATAAAAATGCAATGCGATCATGCTGCAATGGAAAAGAGAGTTACGTTCGTTAGGTGTAATTAAAACGGTGTATTCCTCGCCGCTGCGCGGTACGCGCAGAAAGCGCACTCCGGGTTGGCCAGCGGCGGCTCGGGCAGGCTGAGCAGCGCCAGCACCGCGCGCATAAAATTCTCAAAACGTTCCTCATCCACCGGGATCTCCACCCAACGGGTTGGCCCATTCAGGCTTAAACCATCCTGAGCCGTTTCCACCAGGTCCTGCGGCTCGAAATACAGCAAACCCAGCTGGCTGACCGGGCTGAGGTGCAGCTTGCCCGGTGCGGGATGCGTCAGGGCATAAGCGTAAGCGCTCAACTGGCGGCCATAAAACTCCACGTGCTCCTCACGTGCCTCCGAGGTCTTGAAATCCACCACTCCATAGGAACCGTCCTCGAACTGCACAACAGTATCGAAGATACCCTGGATATAAGCAGTGTTTTCGCCGTCAGGCGCGACGATGGGCGCGGAAGTAACCCAGCGCCCGCTCATAACAGTCTTGCCGGGCGGCAGCAGCGGGGAAATCTTCTGGGTGGAGTGGCCCAGGTATACATCCTTCATCAGCAAGTCGATCTTGGTGAAAATCTTGGGAAAAGGCAAGCCCGGGCGCTTGAATTTATGGCGCACCTTCAGGTAAAAGCAGCGCGGGCACTCATCCCACAAAAATGTCAGGTCGGATGGGCTGATCTTCCAATTTTCCATATGGTCCCTCCTCTGAAAAATGTCGATAGCGTTATTTCAAACGGAAATCGTAGATGCCGTCTTTAAAAGTGTACGTCTGGCCGCACTGCTCGCACTTCAACTCGGGCGGGGTATCGGCCAGCGGGTAATGGCCGCAAGCCGGGCAGCGGAAGAAGGCATCCGTTTGCATGCCCAGCGCTTCTTCGCCCTGCGGCACGGTTGTGCTGCGCAGGAAGATGCTGGGGCTGATGGCCGCCCACGAAAGCGTGTGCTGCAGGAAATTCTCCTTGGCCAGCATCAACCTGAGCGGCAATAAGCGCTTGAAGAAACCCACGCGCAGGAAAGACACGCTGATCTCCTGCTCCAGTTTGAAGCCGTTGCCGGCCAGCATGGCGCGTACGCTTTTGGGATGAAAATCGAAGTTGAGTTTGACAAACTCCACCTGTTCCGGGGTGAAAGGACTCCAGTCCTGTTTGCCCATCCAATAACGCAGGATGGATTTGATGTTACGTTTGTTGGCAAACTCCAGGATGAAAACGGCGTTATCCGCCAGGCAGTCGCGCAGCTGCGCGATGGCGATGTTCGGTTCGGATAAATGGTGCAGGGTGCGGATCATGGTGGCTGCGTCGAAGGCGCGCGGCGCGAAGGGCAGGCGATAAACGTCCGCCGCCACGAAGCGGTAGCGCGGGTCTGTGCCCAAATACTGGATGGCCTGTTGGAGCTGAGTGGTGGAATAATCCAGCAGCGTGACGCGTTCAAAGCCCTGGTAGCGCGGCGTGTTGCGCCCGGCCCCGGCGCCCAATTCCAGCAAGTGTTTGCCGCCGGTTGGCAGCAGGCGCTTGAGCGCCAGCACTTCAGCGCCGTCCTCGTAGGCGCGGCCGCCTTCCTTCCAGAATTTGTCCTGGTAGTCGGAGCCTTCGTAGTCGCAAACGGGCGGGGTGTTCATCTCTTTTGTCATGGGGGCAATTTTACCTAAAAACCATAATCAGTGTACTTCGATCCTGGCTCTATTTAATAGTAATTTTTTCAATTTAGATTTTCGGTTATGATATGTTCTGGATAGATCAAGATTTACCGCTCAAACCATGGATTGATTTCGATGAATGAAATAGATTCCCACATTAATACACCCCTTGCCGTAGTTGAATTGACAAAAAAATACGATCGTTTTGTTGCGTTGGCTCCGGCAACATTTTCTCTCCACAGCGGAGAGATCGCCATTCTTTCAGGGCCTAATGGTTCCGGGAAAACCACGTTATTGTCGTGCATATCCGGGCTGGTTCGTCCATCGGAGGGAACGGTTACCGTGGGTGGATTTGATCTGGAGCGTGATGAGGTGGAGGCGCGCCGCAGGCTGGTGTACGTGCCCGACGTACCGCGTTTTTATCTTGAGCTGACTGCCTGGGAGCACTTGCGTTTTATTGCCCTCGCCAACCAGGCACACGATAATTTTGAACAACGTGCGGAGGCATTGTTACGCACTTTCGGCTTATGGGATGCACGCAATTTATTCCCACATCATTTTTCGCGCGGGATGCGGCTAAAGCTGGGCCTGGTAATGGCGTTTATCCGTCCCTTCAGCGTATTGCTATTGGACGAACCTACTTCAGCTCTGGACGAGGAAGGAATGGAGATCCTCGCTGCCGAAATCCACCGGATGCGGGAGCAGGGCGCCGCTGTGCTTCTCTCTACACATTCTCCTGATTTTGGCGACGCGCTGGCAGACCGGCATCTGCTCATCCGCCAAGGTGTGTTGGAGGTCCAGTGAGGACCGCTTCAGCAAGCCTTCCTGCCCAGCGTCTGTCCGACCCATCGGTGAATTGGCTGCGCAGCCGACAGGAGGTGTGCGAGCTTAATTTCTGGCTAAGCATCGTTGCCTACGATCCAAATGACGAGTCACTCAACAACCGACTTTACCTGGTTTACCTGGTGCTATTTTTCAGTGTGTGGATCTTTGTAACCCTTACTTTTTTCGCAAGCGGCAGTGCGATGCTGTTAAGTTTACTCAACGCGCAAGATCCGGGTAAAGCGGCTGTGGTCCTCATGGGGATCGTTCTGGCAATTTGGAACCTGGTGCGCCTGTACAATGCCCTCAGGCGAAGCCCTGTAGAATTCTCCGAAGAGGACAGTTATCTGCTCTGCCAAACACCGGTCAACCGTCGCGCTGTAGTCCTGCGCTGGTTGTGGATGCCCTGGCTCAAAAGCGCCTTTCCATTTTGGATACTGGCTCTGATACTCGGCTTTTCGTTAGGCGATATTACATTTTCAGAGACTGTCATTACGAGCCATTTTATTGAGTATTTGGGATACGGTCTGCGGGCCTGGTTAATGCTGGCGCCTGTCCACCTGGCACTCTTTGCCCTGCAGTGGGCGATCGGTACTGCGCGCGTGCGCCCGGATGTTCGCGTGGGGTATTTGTCCATTCCGGCGTTCGGTTCAGGCCTGGCACTACCAGCGGCGTTGTGGCTGGCATTACCCTGGTTTGAGAAAGCCGGCTTGGGCATCATCGTTGCAGCGGGCATTGGCGCAGCTATTTTAAGTTTGGCTGCACTGGTAATCTCAGCAAAGCGTTTTAATCTGGCCCGGGCCGCGCAGGAAACCCGCACGCATGTTTTGTTGAATGACGCGTTACGTTATGGACCAACCGGTTACGCTGAGAACCTGCGCGCTCAACAACGCCTGCACAAGGAAAAAGCACCGTCCCGTTTGCTGGGCCGGCCGGGGCCTGCGGCACTGATCTGGAAGGACCTGCTGCAAGCTGCCTGCGGGCTGCAATTGAGCAAGCTGCAGCGCTGGTTTTCGCTGGCCAGCGCCGCATTTGGCATATTCGTGCTGCCAGGGAGCACCAGTCTGCTGCTGCTCTTTATCTGGGTTGTACAGGTGGGCAAAATAGCCATCACGCGATTAAGAAGCGACCTGAGCTGCTGGCCAATTTTCCACCAACTGCCAATCTCAAGCCGGCGAGCGATCGTTCTGGATATGGCGTCCGCGCTGGTTGGCATCGTAATTGTCAGCCTGTTGGCAGGGGCGGGCAGCTGGGCGCTGCGAAACGCTTTACTGAATACGGAAGCCGGATCCCTACTCATGACGCAGGGAAGCGAATCCTCCGGCATACTATCTTCAGCTACATTGCTGTTGATCCCCGGGGCTGCCGCTGCGGCCGCGGGAATGGCAGCCCTGGATGTGGTTCGACATGCCCAATCAAACCTGTTGCTGATCGGGCAGGCGCCTGATGTTGATTTTATAGGCGTGATCTCCGGGTTGGTCGCAGCGGGTCTGCCCGGATTCGTGGTGGCAATCCAGCCAGGTTTGGCAGGATTGAGCCTGGGGTTCGGGTTGAGCCTGCTGTTGGGCGCTATCGCCATGTTCCTGGCAGGGCGGGCCCGGCCGGCTTAAAGCACATCCCGTGAAACTGGAATACGACCAACCAATAACTCCTCCTAGATCAATAACATTTTCCCCAATTGATATTAATTTTCTCTTTTCTACCTTTTGGTAAGTAAGTTTGTGCGAATAACTAAACGTTGATAGAATCATTCTGAAATGAACTGGATCACTCTGACCACTGATTTTACCGAGCACGACGGCTACGTGGGCGTGATGAAAGGCGTTATCGCCGGCATCGCCCCGCAGGCGCGCGTCATCGACCTGAGCCACACGATCGCCCCGCAGAACGTCTTTCAGGCGGCGCTTTTGTTGGGACGCAGCGTATCGTATTTTCCGGCCGGCACGGTGCACGTGGGAGTGGTCGACCCGGGCGTGGGCACCGCGCGGCGCGGCATTGCCGCTCAACTGGGCAGGCAGTACTTCGTCGGGCCGGACAACGGCTTGCTGACCCTGCTTTATCAGCAAGCGCAAGCGGACGGTGAACCCGTGCGCATCCACGCGCTGGAGAATCCCGATTACCGCCTGGCGCAGGTCAGCCGCACATTCCACGGACGCGATATCTTCGCCCCAGCAGCGGCCCATCTGGCCGCGGGCGCGCCGCTGGAAAGCTTCGGCGCGGCGGTCATGGACCCGATCCTGTTGGCCATGCCCCGAGTGGAGAAAACGGCAGACGGCCTGATCGGCAGCATCATCCATGTGGATGCCTTCGGCAATCTGGCCAGTAATATCCGTGCGGAGACTCTGGCGGATTTCGAGAATATTCATATAATTCTCAGGAATACAGTCATTGAAGGGATATCCGCGACTTTTGGTAATAAGGCTCAGGGTGAATTGGTGGCAGTCATCGACAGCTTCGGCTTCTTAAGCATTTGTGTGGTCAACGGCAGCGCAGCGCAGCAATTACGCGCCGGCTTTGGCGAACAGCTGCAAATCGTGCGCAGCTAGACTTATGCATCTCTTTATAATTTCCCGGATAAGTAAATCATCATGTCTCTAATTAGCACCAGTAATCTGGCTAAATCCTTTGGCTCTGAAGATATCTTCAGCGATATTTCGTTCGCTGTTCCCCAAAAAGCCCGCATCGGCCTGGTGGGTTCCAACGGCGTGGGCAAGACCACCCTGCTGCGTATCTTAATCGGCGAAGAATCCGCCTCGGACGGCAGCGTGCAGCGTTCCAAGAACCTGCACATCGGCTACCTGCCCCAGGAAGCAGTGCTGGAATCCGGCAAGACACTATGGGATGAATGCATGTCTGTGTTCACAGAACTGCTGGATTGGCAAGCGCAGCTGCGCACCATGGACAGCCGCATGGGCGCCGAGCACGACGACCCGGAATTTTTGGAAAAATACAGCCGCCTGCAGGAACGCTTCGAGCTGGCCGGCGGGTACACTTTCGAAAATGACATTGAACGCACCCTGACCGGTTTGGGGTTTGGGCGCGATGAATTTCACAAACCGCTCAACATTTTATCCGGCGGGCAGCGCACGCGCGCGTTCCTGGCACGCTTGCTGCTCTCCAATCCGGATCTACTGCTGCTGGATGAGCCCACCAACCATCTGGACATTCAAGCCATGGAATGGCTGGAAGGCTATCTCAAGAATTGGGACGGCGCGGTGATGCTGGTTTCGCACGACCGTTATTTCCTTGACCGCACCGTGTCTGTCATCTGGGAGATGACCCCTGCGCTGGAAACCTATCATGGTAATTACAGCGCTTATCTGCGGCAGCGGGAAGCGCGCTATGAACGCCAGCTGAAAGAGTACGAAGCCCAGCAGGAATTCATCGCCAAAGAAGAAGATTACATCCGGCGCAACATCGCCGGCCAAAACACCAAGCAGGCTCAAGGTCGCCGCAGGCGCCTGGAACGCCTGCTGGCTGACGCGCGTCTGGCTCCGCCGCAGAAGAGCAAACGCATTCACATCCGGCTGAAAGCCGACAACCGCTCCGGCGATTTGGTGCTGCGCACGTACGATTTGCAGGTCGGTTATCACGACAATAAGAAAGTGCTGATCCACGTACCGGACCTGGTACTCACACGCGGTGAATGCGTGGCCATCATGGGCCCCAACGGTGCGGGCAAGACCACCTTCCTGAAGACCCTGTTAGATAACATCCCGCCGCTGGGCGGACGCGTATCGCTCGGCAGTGCCGTACATGTGGGCTACTTCGCGCAGGCGCACGAAGGTCTGCACGACAATTGGACGCTCATCCGGGAAATCCAAAATGCCGCACCGCAAATGATGGAAGAAGAAGCGCGCGCTTACCTGGCAACATTCCTGTTCAGCGGCGACGACGCCTTCAAGGAAGTGGGCGTGCTTTCCGGCGGCGAACGCGGCCGGCTGGCCATCGCCTGCCTGGGATTGCAGGGCGCCAACCTGCTGCTATTGGACGAGCCCACCAACCATTTAGATCTGCCCTCACAGGAAATCCTGCAGCGCGTGCTGGCCGAGTTTAACGGCACCGTGCTGCTGGTTTCGCACGACCGCTACCTGGTAGACGCGGTAGCCACGCAGATCTGGGAGCTGGAGCCGGACAAGACTGAATTGAAAGTCTTCAAGGGCAGCTATAGTGATCTGCGAGCCGAAGAGGAACAAAATCAGGCTGAAACAGAGACCGAGAAAAAATCGAACAAATCTTCAGCCCGGAATAACAAGGCGGATAATTCCAAAAAGAAAAGTATCAGTCCCAAGGTGCTGCGTGAGCTGGAAGAACAGATCAGCACACTGGAGGAGCAATTGGAGGAGGTTACGCGGAAACTGGAACACCCCTTAGAAATTAATGAGAGTGTGGCCGATTTGGGTCAAAAATATAACGAAATCCAGAAATCTCTGGATGAGAAATGGCAGGGTTGGAACGATTTATTTTTAGACTAAAATGGAAATATAACTGGAGCACAAAATCAATTGAAGAAACTTAAAGTTGCCGTATTGGCGAATTTAAAAAAGAACGCTCCGCACTGGGAAGGCATGCCGGAGGATCAGTGGGATGACCTCGATTCCGAAAAAACGGTCAATGCCATTCTGGAGGCCCTGCGCGCAAACGGGCATGTTTGCGATTTTTTTGAGGGCGACCGCAGTCTGCTGACTACGATCCCGAAATTCAAACCTGATATTTGCTTCAACATCTGCGAAGGTCATTTCGGTGATTCGCGCGAGGCTCAGGTACCGGCCGTGCTGGAAATGTTGCGTATTCCCTACACCGGCTCGCGCCTGTTTACACTGGCGCTGGCGCTGGACAAACCCATGACCAAACGCATCCTGTGGTGGCACGAGCTGCCCACTCCGGCTTTTCAGGAATTTGACCGTGCCGATGAACCGCTCAATGACGATCTGCGTTTTCCGTTGTTCGTCAAGCCCAGCCGCGAGGGCACCAGCATGGGTGTCAGCGCCAAATCAATCGTGCACAGTGAAGAAGAGCTGCGAGAGCAGGTGGCTTTCATCATTCAAAAATATAAACAGCCCGCCCTGGTGGAAACCTACATCGACGGACGTGAAGTGACCGTAGGATTGGTCGGTAACCTGGTCGGCCCGGTAGCCCGCCGCATGCCCTTCAATCCCAACGCCCCGCGCGTACAGGCCGGTTTGTATTTCATGCCGCCCATGGAAGTGGACCTGCGGCCTTACGAAACCACCGATACGGTCTACAGCAACCACCTCAAAGTTGCGCTGGCGGAGGAATTGGATTACCTATGCCCGGCGCCCATTGACGACGACCTGGTGGACGAGCTCAATTGGCTGGCCGCGGCGGTCTTCCGTGTGACTGGCGCCTATGACGTGGCACGTGTGGATTTCCGCCTGGACGTGACCAACAACTGGAAGCCTTACATCCTGGAGATCAACCCGCTGCCGGGCTTGTCGCCGGATATTTCTGATCTGGTGATTGAAGCCAAAGCAGACGGTATCGACCATACTGAACTGGTCAACATGATCCTGGACGCCGGGTTGAAACGCTACGGGCTGATCTAATTCTTTTCAAAAAGATCCCTGAGCGCCTACCCAGAGCGAAGCACTCCCTTGGGGTAAAAGGATCAAATCCCAAAAAAGAAGAATGTTCCCTCGGCAGACTCAGGGAACATTCTTTTTTATTAATAGGTCAAAGTCTGTTCCAGATCCCAATTGGCAAATCAATCTAATAATTGCACACCGCCAGTAAAACGCCATCAGGCACAAACCTGAATGTCAAATACTCTTGACATTTCCTCCAATTGATGTACAATATGTAAAATACTTTTGACATTACTTGGAGGTAAAAAATGAGATCATTCAGAAAGATGGATGAAATGGAATTGAGTATCAACTTCAAAGCTCTACGGTTAGCATGGCTATTTGGAATCATTTTCCTGCTGGCCTGGGTATGGATGGATTGGATTATCGGAAGAGCATTTAACAGCCTGGGGTTCATCCTATTGATATCCCAGCTAATGGTTTATTGGGCTGGGCAATCCTTTTTCAAATGGCAGTTGGGTAAGGATGAAGAATAACATTCGGTCTTACCGTAAAAAAATTGGGATAACGCAGGAAAATCTCTCTCTGGCCGTGGATGTCACCCGTCAGACCATTAACGCGATTGAAAATAATAAATACAATCCTACCCTGGAATTGGCCATGAAATTAGCCAAATTCCTGGATGTCCGGGTAGAGGAACTTTTCTTTTTGGAATAAACCATCAGCCGGAGAATTCCGGCTGATTTTCATCCACACAGGTCCAGCAGCTCCGTCAGGGGCACGCCATTGACGGTGATAGTCACCTGCTGTACCGTCGAGAATTGCAACGCAATGGCGCGCAGCTGCGCTTCGATGCGCGGGATATCGCATTCACCGCCGGAAACAATCTGCCCGCTGAGCTTCATAGTGGCCTGCCCGTTCACCACCGACATGTCAACGATCGCCAAATGCGAAAGGTACAGCGCGTTGTACAACCCGGACTGGCCGTAATCCGCTTGCCCTTCCAGCTTGAACAGCTCAGTCAGTGCGGCGCGCAGCATGCCCAGCGTGGGTTCAATGAACACCTGGACCGGCACCAGGCTGTCACCGCAGCCGATCATTTCTCCGGATGCACCGTTGTCGCCCACTGCCACCAGGTAGATGTTGACGTGGTCCAAGCCTTCACCCGCCGCAGCTGTGGTTTGCGTGGCAGCCGCTTGGGTAACAGGTGGAATGGGTGCGGCCGTTTCAGTCGGGACCGGCGGCTGCGGGGTGGCCGTGATCACTATTGGGGTTTGGGTGTCCGTCAGGGAGATGCTCACGCCCGGCATGCAGGCACAGACCAGCAGGAACAGACCCGCCAATCCCATGATGCGCAGGTTCCGATTACCTTTCATTTTGACCTCCTGAATTAAGGGAGAACTTCAAACGGTTGGCTACGTGCCCCAGTCGCGCAGGTAGAGGAAGTCGTAGCCGATGGTGCGGTTGCCCAGCTTGGCGATGGGTGGCATGACGCGCTTGTAATGGTAGCGCTGAATGCGTTTGACCACCGTTTCCACGAATTTGCGGTCGTAACCGGCTTCCACACACTCGTCCGGGGTGTAGCGTTCGTCCACCATCAGGTAGAGCAGCTTATCCACTTCGGCATAGGTAAAGCCCAGCTCGCCCTCGTCAGTCTGGCCGATCCACAGGTCGGCCGTGGGGGCCTTATCGATGATGACCTGCGGCACACCCATGGCGTGCGCCAGCTGGCGCAGTTGGGTCTTGTACAGATCGCCGATGGGATTGAAGGCTGAAGCGGCGTCGCCGAACTGGGTAGAGTAACCCAGCAGGATCTCCGTTTTGTTGCTGGTGCCGATCACCAGGCCGCCGAAAGCGGAGGACTGGTCGTACAGCACGATCATGCGGCAGCGCGCCATGATATTGCCCATGCGCAGCTTGGCCATGTCGGGGAATTGGTTGATGAGTCCGTCGGCCATATCGGTGATGGGGATGGTGATGGCCTGCACGCCGGTGGCGTCGATCACCAGTTGGGCGTGGTCGAGCGAATCCTGCGAAGAGGTCTTATAGGGCATACGCACGGCCAGTACATTCTCAGGGCTGAGCGCTTCGGCCGCCAGGAAGCAGGACATGGCCGAGTCAACGCCGCCGGAAACGCCGATCACGGCTTTTTGAAAGCCCGAGCGGGTGGTTTCACTGCGGATGAAGCCTGTCAAAATACTGCGAGCCAGGTCGGTGTTAATATCCAAACCGTTCATGTTTTCCTCCGTTACCTGCCTGAGCGGCTGTCGTCGCGCTTGAGAATGCGCATCAGTTCACGCTGGACCAGCGCGGTGCGTTCGTCGCGCAGCAGCGGCAGGCGCGCGCGTGTGCGGTGCAGCTGGTTCAGGTCAATTTCACAATAAGTCAAGGCCTCATCATCCAGCGGGGCTTTTGCCAGCAGCTCACCGTTGGGGTCAAACACAGTGGAGCCACCCCAGAAGTGCAGGCCGTCCTCGAAGCCCACGCGGTTGCTGTGGATCACGAAAGAGGTGAAGATGCTGGCGTAGGCCTGATTGATGCTCTCGACCCAATGGGCCGTGCTCAACTCCGGCGCGCTGGTCAGGCCGCGGCCGGGCGAAGCCGAGGTGAACAGGAACAGGTCGGCGCCGTCCATCCAAAGCAGATAGGGGGAAGAGGTGTGCCAGAAATCCTCGCAAATCAGGATGCCGGCACGTCCAAAGCGCGTGTCGAAAGCCTCCACGCTGTCGCCCCAGGCGAAGAAGCGCCCTTCATCGAACAGGCCATAGGTCGGCAGGTATACTTTGCGGTGGACGTGCGCCACCTTGCCAAGTGAAAGGTAAGCGCTGGAAATGTAGAAGCGGTTGCGCACATCTTCTTCGGCGAAACCAACCACGATGTCAATATCACGGCTGGCAGCCAGCAGCTCTTTGAAGATCGGGTCGTCGGCAGTGGCGCGGTGCGCCACGGTCGGCACCAGGTCCTGGAGCACATAGCCGGTCAGGGATAGTTCAGGGAAAATGATCAGGTCGGCGCCTTCGTTTTTAGCGCGCTGGATATAATCCAGATGTTTTTCCAGGTTGCTTTCCACCACCCCTAATTTGGTATTGATCTGTGCCAGTGCCAGTTTTACTTTCATAGGGTTTCCTTAGAAATCGACTACAAATTTTCCGTTCTGATAGAACAGTTCGCCGTCCACGGTGATCTCGCCGCCGTTGCGCAAGTCGCAGATCATGTCCCAATGGATGGCGGAATTCATATTTTCGCTTTTGGATTCAGGATAACCATGCCCCAGGGCCATGTGGAAACTACCGCCGATCTTCTCGTCGAAGAGGATCTGGCCGGTGAACTTGTTGATGCGTTCGTTGGTACCGATGGCGAACTCGCCCAGGTAGCGCGCGCCCGCGTCGCTATCCAGCTTGGAATTGAGATATTCCTCGTTCTTATCCGCGGTGGCTTTGACGCATTTGCCGTCCTTGAATTCCAGGCGCACATTGGTGACCTCGAAGCCCTCATACATGGTCGGGTAAGTGAAGTGGACGTGGCCGTTGGCGCTGTTCTCCACCGGCGAAGTGAAGATCTCGCCATCCGGGACGTTGACCTGGCAGGAACAGTTGATGAAAGGCCGGCCTTCGATGCTGAGAGTCAGGTCGGTGCCAGGCGCGGTCACGTGCACATTCTTCTTGCCCCTCAGCCAGGCAATGGCTTTGTCCTGGCGCTTCGCCACGCTCTTCCAATAGCCGACCGGATCGTCCTTGTCGGGCATGCAGGCGTCGTAGACGAAATCCTCGTATTCGCTCAGGCTCATATTAGCGTCCTGAGCATAAGCCAGGGTGGGGAACAAGGCCGCCACCCATTTCATTTCGCCCTTGGCTTCGCGGTCGAGCACGATCTTGAGCGCATCGCCATAAATGCCGAATAGCTCGGTCACTTTCTTGGGGTCGAATTGGGAGAGTTCCTTGGTGTTGGTCTCGCCCAAAATGCGCGCGCGGGCGTCGTAGGTCTGGTAGAACTCCTTTAAGGGTTCGTATACGGCAGCGTACTGTTCGGGGGAAGCGTAGCGCAGGGTGCTCTCGATCCAGTCGGAGGTGTAGGGCACTACGAAGGGGTAGGCGCCGACCTGCAGGGACTTGCGGAAGATGGCTCCTAAGAGCGGCTCCGCGCCCCATTCACCGTGGATCAGGACTTTCTGCTTGGGCTGCACCTGAAGGCTGTAATTGACCAGCAGGTCGGCCAGTTTATCAATACGCTCATCTTTCATGTTCGCTCCGGTAATGATTAAGATAGGTTCTCAATTATTTTACTCCAAGGGGTGCCATGATTTTATTAACCACAGATAGACACAGATAAAACCAAAGAAAGATTATTTAGACTGATTCACACAGATGGTGTTGGATATTCGGTTACCTGTATTTCCGGCTTTTACTTATTAACCACAGACGCACGCAGACGAACTCAGACCAACCAGCTCAATTGTTAATCCAGCCGAGATCCTGCGGGAGCGAAGCGACCGTTCGCGCAGCATTCCCCCGGGGAAGAGGATCTCGGACAGACACGCTAGAGACCATCGATTAATACTAAGCAGACTCTCCTTCCGAATATAGATAATCAGGGATGAAGGGTGCTGGATCGTGGAAGATTTGCATGCAGAAAAAAAAAGACTTTCCGAGATCCTTCGCTTCGCTCAGGATGACAGTAGAGAAGGGATTATTTAACGCTTCAGGCACACCCTAAAGGGTGCAGGTGAATGCTTCTCAGAATGGCAGTCTCCAGCCCCTCCTCATCCCGTCTTCGTCGGGATTGGGAGGGAGTCAACTTCACATGTCAGACTTAACAGACGGATCGAAAGTTCGGAATGACATTGAGAAAGCAGGAATGATATCTGTGTGCATCACACCATAAAAAACTTTCCTGTGTTTATCCGTGTTCATCTGTGGTTAAAAAAAAGCCGCTCAGAGAAAACGCATACGCGCGTCCCGCCAGGTTCTGCTAAGATATTGATAGTTTTTGCAAGGCACCTACCTTTATCATCTATTCCATTAGAAACCTATGAAAGAATCAAAATCGGAACGCAAATTTTATGAATTGACCCCGGCCGAACGCCTGGCGCGTTTGGCGGATGAAACACAGCTGCCGCAGGAGCAGTTGGACGCGCTGAGCGGCGCGGCCGGCTTGAGCCTGTCTCAGGCCGACCACATGATCGAGAACGTGATCGGCACCTACAGCCTGCCGCTGGGCGTGGCGCAGCACTTCCTGGTCAACGGGCGTGAAGTGCCTGTGCCCATGGTGATCGAAGAGCCCTCCGTCGTGGCGGCAGCGTCCTTTATGGCCAAACTGGCGCGCAGCGGCGGCGGCTTTACGGCCAGCGCCTCCGCACCGGAGATGATCGGACAAATGCAGGTGCTGGACGTGCCGGACCTGTCCGCTGCTAAAGCAGCCCTGGAAACATCGCGGGCCAGCCTGCTGCGCGAAGCTGACGGCGTCGATCCGCTGCTGAAATCGCTGGGCGGCGGGGCGCGCGGCCTGGAAATCCGCCTGATCGAAGAATCACCCATCGGCCCATTCCTCGTCATCCACCTGATCATGGACGTACGCGACGCCATGGGCGCCAACACCATCAACACCGCTCTGGAGCGCTTATCCCCGCAAGTAGAACGCATCACCGGCGGGCGCGTGCTGTTGCGCATCCTGTCCAACCTGGCAGACCATCGTCTGGCGAAAGCGACTTGCTCCATTCCGGTGGAAGCGCTGGCTTTCAGCGGCTTTTCCGGCGAGGACGTGCGCGACAGCGTGATCGAAGCCTGGGCTTTCGCCGCGGCAGACCCTTACCGTGCGGCCACCCACAATAAAGGCATCATGAACGGCATCGACCCGGTGGTGATCGCCACCGGCAACGATTGGCGCGCGGTGGAAGCCGGCGCGCACGCTTACGCGGCGCGTTCGGGCCGCTATACCTCCTTGAGCACCTGGTCAAAGGGTGTGGACGGCAGCCTGCAGGGCGAGCTGGAAATGCCCATGGCGGTCGGTATTGTAGGCGGCGCCACGCGTGTGCATCCCGGCGCCGCGGCAGCCGTCAAACTGATGGGCATCAAAACTGCCGGTGAACTGGCCGAAGTGATCGTCTCGGTGGGCCTGGCCCAAAACCTGGGCGCTTTACGCGCGCTGGCAACCGAAGGCATCCAGCGCGGGCACATGAGCCTGCACGCCCGCCAGGTGGCCGTTTCGGCCGGCGCGCCCGATGAATTGGTGGGTGCCATCGCGGCCCAGATGGTCAGCGAAGGCAACGTTCACATCCAGCGCGCCGTGGAAATTCTCGAAAATTGGAGCAGCCAGTGAGTTCAGAAAAGAAATCCCTGTTATTGAAACCCAACCGCCCGGTTGGCATCATCGGTTACGGCGCATACGTGCCGCAGTACCGCCTGCCCACCAGCGAGATCGCGCGCATATGGAGCGGTTCGGAAGAAGGCGGCACGCCCATCCAGGAAAAATCCGTACCCGGACTGGATGAAGATACCATCACCATGGCCATCGAAGCCGCCCGCAACGCGCTGACGCGTTCCGGCGTGGACGCGCGGCAGCTGCGGGCGGTGTGGGTCGGTTCGGAATCGCACCCTTACGCGGTCAAACCCAGTTCGACAATTGTGGCGGAAGCCATCGGTACCTCGCCCAACATCCAGGCAGCCGATATGGAATTCGCCTGCAAAGCCGGCACCGAAGCCATGGTAGCCGGCATGGCGCTGGTCGGCTCGGGTATGGGCGATTATGCCCTGGCCATCGGTGCGGACACCGCTCAGGGCAAACCGGGGGATGCTTTGGAATATACGGCGGCCGCAGGTGCGGCGGCTTTTGTGCTCGGCCCGGCTGAAGAAGCGTTGGCCGAGATCATCTCCACGTATTCCTTCGTGAGCGACACGCCCGATTTTTGGCGGCGCGCCTACCAGCACTATCCCGAACATGGTCAGCGCTTCACCGGCGAACCGGCTTATTTCAAGCATGTATCCACAGCCGCTAAAACATTGATGGAAGAAAGCGGCACTACGGCCGCGGATTATAAATACGCCATCTTCCACCAACCGAATGCCAAATTCCCACAGCGTATGGCCAAGCAGTTGGGCTTCACTCCCGACCAGATAAAGACCGGCCTGCTCTCGCCCGTGATCGGCAACACCTACGCGGCTGCCTCCCCGCTGGGATTGACGGCTGTGCTGGATGAAGCCAAACCCGGGGACCGCATCCTGGTGGTTTCCTACGGCTCCGGGGCCGGCTCGGACGCGCTGGACCTGCGCGTGACAGAACACATCCGCGAACGCCAAAAACTGGCTCCTACTACCGGTGCTTATATTGCCCGGCGCGTGGAGATCGACTACGCCACCTATGCCCGTTACCGCGGCAAGATCGTGATGAAATAGGACGCGCGATGAGTGAAGTCATTATCGCGGGCATCGGCGCAATCCCGGTGGGGGAACACTGGGATCTATCGCTGGACAACCTGGCCGCCCAGGCCATGCTGGCCGCCATGCGCGACGCGGGCGTAATGCGTCCGCAGGCGCTGTACGTCGGCAACCTGCTGGCCTCCTCCATTTCCAAACAAGCCAATTTGGGCACGCGCCTGGCCGAGAACGTCGGGCTGACCGGCATCGAGACCTTCACGGCCGAAGCCGGCGAGGCCTCCGGCGCGGCCGCGCTGCGCATGGGCTACCTGGCAGTCAAATCCGGTCTGGTGGAAAGCGCCCTGGTATTGGGCATTGAAAAATATACCGACATGGTTGGGCCGGAAGTGGACGCTATCCTGGCGCATTCCGCGGATTCCGATTTCGAAAGCACGGAAGGCCTGACCCCTAATGGTCTGGCCGGGCTGCTCATGCAGCGTTACATGGACCAATACAACGCGCCGCGCGATGCTTTCGCAGCACTGCCCCTGCTGGCGCATACCAACGCCGTGCATAACCCGCTGGCCATGTACCGCAAGGCGATCGACCTGGCAGCTTACCAACGCGCGCCGCTGGTCACCCCGCCGCTCAACCTGTTCGATGTGGCGCCTTATGCCGACGGCGCGGCCGCTTTGCTGCTGGTCAGCGACACGGTGCTGTTCCGCAGCCGGCAGAAGCAGCCCGTGCGCCTGGCAGCTTCCAGCGCAGCCATCGACGCGTTGGCGCTGCACGACCGCCCCGATCCATTGGCTTTCGAGGCCGCGGCGTTGTCGCTGCGTAAGGCACTGCAAAACGCGGGCTTGGGCTGGGAAGATATGGACCTGTTTGAGCTGTGGGACGCGAGCTCCATTTACGGCCTGCTGGCACTGGAAGCAGGCGGTTTCGCCGCGCGCGGGCAGGGCTGGCGCTGGCTGCAGGAGAGCGACCTCTCCCTGAAAAGCGAGCTGCCGATGCTGACCATGGGCGGCAATAAGGCGCGCGGATTCCCAATCAGCGCGGCCGGCGTGTATCAGGCCGTGGAAGCCGTGCAGCAGCTGCGCGGCCAGGCCGGGGAGAACCAAGTACCGGATGCACATACAGCCATCATCCAGGCGCTGGGCGGCCCCGCTTCCACCGCCATCACACATATTCTTACGACGCTCTAGATTGAAGTTGACAAAACTTGACATAAGTTGACAGAAAAGGATATCCCTTTCCAAACACCGATCCCAATGACCTCCAGCGAGATCGGTGTTTTCTTTATCGATGGACAAACAGGTGCCCGGGGGAAAATTGGGGGATTCCAATCCAGTGTATTTTCCAAACCGAAAATATTTTATTCAATCATGTTATGCTTTAAGCAGATATTCTCTCAGGAGGAAATGCATGGACCAAGACGCAGATATCAGAATTATCGACCTGACCCCGGACAATATTGCCAATTACGGCGTGTGCGGCTACAAGGACGTGGCTAAACATCTGGAACTGCGCAACAAGATCGCCTGGTTCAGCGCATATTACCCCAAGGGACTGCGCATCAAGGCGGTCATGTCCAAAACCGGCGGCTACCAGGGCATGCTGGAGTACGTGCCCGGCGAATACGCCCACAGGCCGGTGCAGGCAGCCGGTTACCTGTTCATCCATTGCGTCTTCGTGGGTTTCAAGAGTGCTTATAAAGGGCATGGCATGGCTACACAACTGCTGCAGGATTGCGTTGACGAAGCGCGCGAAGGCCATTACCAGGGCATAGCGGTGGTCACGCGCAAAGGCCCCTTCATGGCCCACAACGACATCTTCCTGAAACAGGAATTCCAGGTGGTGGACAGCGCCAAACCGGATTTCGACATGCTAGCATTGAAGTTCGAAGCGGACGCCCCCAACCCACGATTCAAGCATGAAGTACTCAACGATACCAGCCAATACGCGCAGGGTCTGACGGTCATGCGCTCCTTCCAGTGCCCTTATACCGAAAAGAACGTCAAGGCCATCCTCCAGAGTGCTGAAGACGACTTTCACATCAAAGCCAACCTGATAGACCTGGCCGACGCGGAGGCCGCCCAAAACGCGCCTTCGCCTTTCGGAACCTTCTGCCTGATCTATGAGGGCGAGATCCTCAGCCACCACCCCATCAGCAGCACGCGCTTCGCCAACATCATGCGCCAGAAACTGAAGTAAGCCAATTCGGCCGAGAGTGGAAAAATCCTCTCTGAATCCGGGATTCTCAATGTATAATTTCCCCCACACGGAGAGGTGCCAGAGTGGCCGATTGGGACGGTCTCGAAAACCGTTGTAGCCTTATTGGTTACCGTGGGTTCGAATCCCACCCTCTCCGCCAAGAATCACATTTCGAAAAATCAAGGTTGGAAGCCTCGGCGCAAAGCGCCTCGGCTTTCTTCCCGCCCGCAGGAGGGGTCTGGGGAGGAATGCGGGCGGGTTTTTTAAACCTTTCCTTTTTCGCTTCCGAATTCCGTATTTTGCAAAGCAAAATGCGCCATCAAAAGAGATGTTGCCCTTGACCCACCCAACCCATTCGCGGGCAATGCTAAAGAACTCCCTAAAGATTCATTTACAAAAGTGTTTAAATTCGTTATCATTATAGTTTCAAGAAAGAAACCTTTATATTATATTCTACATACTATAATGTTATACAATTAGAAAAGATATATCAAATAATAAAATTACGGGTTAAAAAGGTCTTCCCCTTGAGAAAATAGCCCGCCTTGCCGATTTATCCCTTAACACCATAGTTAAGGTCGAAAACGGAGTAAATACAAACCCAACCATTGAAACGCTAACCAAGATCGCCAAGGCGCTTGAGGTTGGTGTTGATGATTTAATAAAGTAAAACAGATTAATAAATTCATTTAAAATTTTTTTGACGAGTAAAAAACCAGTAAATTATTATGAACCACGACAAAATTATAATTAAAAACGCTAGAACTCATAATTTGAAAAATATTTCTTTGGAAATCCCAAAGAACAAGTTGGTGGTTTTTACTGGTGTTTCTGGTTCGGGAAAATCTTCATTGGTTTTTGACACTATTTACACAGAAGCGCAAAGGCAGTTAATCGAAACTTTTTCTTCTTTCGCTCGTGCAAGAATGCCAAAGCTGTCAAAACCTGACGTTGATGAAATAAGGAATATTTCCACCGCAATTGTAATTGACCAGAAAAGAATGGGCACCACCTTAAGAAGCACTGTCGGCACCGCAACAGAACTGTATACATATTTAAGACTTCTGTTTTCTCGGTGTGGTGATACGTTTATTGGTCCTTCATTTGTTTTTGGTTTTAATCATCCTCTCGGTATGTGTCCTGACTGCAAGGGGCTTGGAAAAAGAATTAGAGTTGATGTGAGCCAACTACTCGATATGAATAAAACGATCAGAGATGGGGCTATTAATCATCCGGATCATAAGGTGGGTGGGTGGAATTGGCGGGAAATGGTCGCAATTGGATTGTTTGACGTTGACAAAAAGATTAAAGATTTTTCGGAAAAAGAATTGCAGGATTTCCTTTATGCTAAATCAATTCCCGTTGAAAAAAAACATGGTGCGGGTACATATACAAAGAACTTCGAAGGTATTGCCCGGAAACTTGAGCGCATCTATTTAAGTAAAGCGCCTGAAGAGTTGTCAACGGAGCGGAAAAATGCCTATCAAAAATATTTTATATATTCTGATTGCGAATCATGCAATGGTTCAAGATTAAACGAAAAGGCCAGAAGCGTGAAAGTAAATGGTAAGACTATCCCAGAGCTTATAAATATGGAATTTACCGAACTGGATAAATATCTTGATACTGTCAGTGGTGATATAGCAAAACCAATGGTTTCTAAGATGAAGCAAATCCTTTCACACTTAATTGAAATTGGGGTGGGATACTTATCTCTCAATCGTCCGGTGGCAACATTATCCGGAGGAGAAAGCCAAAGAGTAAAAATGGCCAGACAGCTTGACTGCGATTTGGTTGATTTGATGTATATTCTTGACGAACCGTCCATCGGTCTTCATCCAAGAGACAACGATAAGTTGATTGAGATTCTTAAAAAATTAAAAGAGAAAGGTAATAGTGTTTTTATTGTTGAACATGATCCAGATATTATAAAACGTGCAGAGTATATTATTGATATTGGACCGCGCGCTGGTACATTAGGAGGAGAGATTGTTTATTCAGGGTCGGTAGAGGGATTATTAAAATCCCAAGGATTAACCAGCACATATTTAAATAAACGAACTAATCTACATGTTGAAAGAAAAAAATGGCATGATTATATTGAAATAAAAAATGCTAATCTTCATAATTTAAAAAATGTTTCTACAAAAATTCCAAAAAATGTTTTGACTTGCATTACTGGGGTTGCAGGTTCGGGGAAAAGCAGTTTAATTAACGATGTTTTTCTAGAAAACCACAAAGAAGCAATTATTATTGATCAATCGCCGGTCGGGAAAAACTCAAGGTCAAATCCAGCCACCTATATTGGTATTTTTGATTTGATTAGGAAAGAATTTGCCAAGGAAACAAATTCAGACCCATCGCTATTTAGTTTTAATTCAAAAGGGGCTTGCCCTAAATGTAAAGGTTTAGGCGCGATTAGCTACGAAATGAGTTTTTTGGATGAAGTTAAGATTATTTGTGACGAATGCCAAGGGAAAAGATATACTGACAAAGTTTTAGCGCTTACCTATAATGGTAAAAACATTCATGATGTTTTAAATATAACGATATCGGAATTAAAAACGTTTTTTAAAGATGCCGAAATATCAAGAAAACTGCAAATTTTATGCGATGTTGGCTTAGAATATTTGGAAATAGGACAACCTTTGAGCACTTTATCTGGCGGTGAAGCCCAAAGAATTAAATTAGCGTCGGAACTTCATAAAAAAGGTAATATCTATGTCATGGACGAGCCGACCACTGGTTTGCATATGGCAGATATAGAAAAATTATTATTGATTATTAAAAATCTTGTAAACAATGACAATACTGTCATTGTTATAGAACATAATCTAGATATAATTAAACATGCTGATTGGATTATTGATCTAGGCCCAGAAGGTGGATCTCGCGGTGGAGAAATATTGTTTGAAGGAACGCCTGAGGAAATAATTAAGTGCGAAGAAAGTTATACGGGAAAATATCTTAAAAAGATAGGTGATTAAATACGGAATTCGGAAGCGAAAAAGAAAAGGTTCAAAAACCCGCCCGCATTCCTCCCCAAACCCCTCCTGCGGGCGGGAAGAAAGCCGAGGCGGGGCAATTCCATTCCCCTATAAAAATAGTCTGCCCCGCCGAGTCCAAATTAGTATTCGGGATTTTCCTCAAAAAATGTTCGAACTTCGTTCAAAAAACACCGCTGTTTTTTTTAAATCCATCCTCCATATGTCCCCCAAATAAAATTTCGCCAAATAATTTTATTTATGTTAGTATATTTTAAGTAAAGTAATTCTCCCTTGTGCTCAAGCATCTGAAAGAATATGCTCACGCGCAAGGCCATTAACAAGGACATAAACATGCAGATCAATACTTTTGAAGGTAATTTCTACGATATCGGCCAACAGATGGGCCGTATCTACCAGGCCAACGGCGTGCAGGATAACAAGATGCCGATTGACCCGGAGCTGCTCAAAAACCAGCGCAAAATGTACGAAAAGTATTATCCCGAATTTCTGGAAGAATTACGCGGGGTAGCTACAGGCGGCGGGTTCGACCCGCAGAGCGCAATCGACAGCGCCATCACCGGCGAACTGTTCTTCTTCCAAAACATGATGGGCATGGGACGCGCCTGCACCATCTTCGGCTATAAACAGGGCGAGCAATTGCTGGTCGGCCGTAATTATGACTGGCTGCCGCTGCCCAAGGACCTGTTCGAGGTTTACCGCGTAAACAACAACCAGCGCCACGCCTTCTTCGCCGCCACCGATTACGGCATCGTCGACCCGGCCATGAGCGCGCCGCAATTCCGCAGCTACCTGCCGGAGGACGTCATCAACGACCAGGGGTTGTTCGTGGGCATCACCTTCTCATTCGTAGATCAGTGGGCTTACGGTATTTCCAGCATCCACCTGGTCAAGCTGCTGGCCGAGACCTGCGGCTCACTGGACGAGGCCCTGGCTCTGTTCGAGCGCGTGCCGGCCTGCTGCCCCAAGAACTATTTCATCGCGGACCGCTTCGGGAACATGGCCGTGGTTGAGAACGGGGTAAAGAAATTCAAGGTGGTCTATCCGCAAGACGGCATCCTGATCCAGACCAACCACCTGCTCGATCCGGAGCTAACCAAAGAAGATACTGTGATGCAAAAGATGCCCTTCCACAACACTTACATCCGTTACTATGAGACCCTGCAGCGTATCCAGCTCCAACGTGAAGCTTTCAACTACAACAGCATCGGCTGGGTACTGAACGCGCCCGGCACCTACACCCTGCAGGATTTCCCCGGCATCCGCACCATCTGGACGCTGGCACTGGACATGACCGGCCGTAAGTACAATATCTTTTGGGACCTCTTTGGGGAAAAGAAGTCCGCGGAGCTGAAGTTCTAAATATTACATATTAGTTAATAAATTTGCTTTATAAATAGTTAGTTGTTTATACAAAATTTAAACAGAAAGGAATAAATATGAATAATGATTATCAATTCTTAGCAACTCTGCTTCCTACAATTACTTTAGTTTTAGGAACTCTATTTGGAACTGTACTAAATCCTTACTTCCAATCAAAATTTGAACGTAATAAGGAAATTAGAGAAGCAGAACACAATTTAAAACAACAGAGATATAAGACAATTCTAACTTTAATGCTTGTTGTTTTAGATCCCGCAAACAGACTAAAGGATGCTCAGAAATACTTTCCAAACATCAAAAGCGGGAAAGACCTTATCAAGGAGATTCGAGATGAAATGTTTAACAGCATTTTATTTGCTAATGATGCTGTAATTTACTCATTAGCGGATTTTATTAAAAATCCAACATATTCATTATTCATAGAAACGGCAGCTGCGATGCGCTCTGACCTATGGAAGAGAAAATCGAAAATTGACAATGCGGTAATGGATATTTTTACTGACTAAACAGATATTGCTATGAAAATTATTTTTGTGGCAAGCAAAAGAGTTTTTCAAATTATGCAAGGCAGTAGTACTCAAATGAAGTCAGAACCCTCACCCCCGGCCCTCCCCCTGAATCTGGCATCAGTGCCAATTCAGACAGTCTGTCAGGGGGAGGGAGTAGGCCGATTTACAATTGGGAGGTACTTAAATGCGGGTTTGATTTATGTATATTGCAAAGAATATTGATTGATAAGGGAACTATAGAACATGAACAGCGAACAAGTCCTCGAATTGCTCAGATCACAGGCCGACCCGGAGCAGTTGGCCGGCATGGCACGCTTCGCCATCCAAACCGACCAGCGCCTGGGACTGTCCATCTACGACCTGCGCCGCATCGCCAAGGACGTGCCGCATGAGCACCAATTGGCGCTGGACCTGTGGAAAAGCGCCATCCCGGACGCGCGCCTGCTGGCTTCCATGATCGACGTGCCGGAGGAAGCCACCGAGGAACAACTGGATGCCTGGGTGAAAGATTTCAACTCCTGGGACATCTGCGACCAGGTGTGCGACAACCTATTCATGCACACCCCATTCGCCTGGGACAAGGTGCGTGAATGGTCCACGCGCGAGGAAGAGTTCGTCAAGCGCGCGGCCTACGCATTAGTTTCCTGTCTGGCCTGGCACGATAAGAGCGCCGCGGACCAGCAATTCATCGACTTATTCCCGGTCATCCAGGCCGGCGCAACCGACCCGCGCAACTTCGTTAAGAAGGCGGTCAATTGGGCGCTGCGCAATATCGGCAAGCGCAACATGGCGCTCAACCAGGCCGCCATCGAACAAGCCAACCAGCTGCTGACGCTGGGCGACAAGACGGCCAACTGGATCGCGCGCGATGCGCTGCGCGAACTGCAAAACGAGAAGACGCAGGCGCGCGTGGCGAAACACCCGCGCAGTTAAATCCGTATACGGTTACGATATGGTCAATAAAAAAGCACTTGGGGTATTTTTAGGCATCACCTTCGGTACCACTTTGTTAATTGTCATCACAACCCGACTGTTGGGCCTGACGTTGTTCGACACGCCTGCTGCCATATCCCAGATGGTCATCGGGGTTGCCATGTTCATCCCGGCCGGCGCGGCTTTGATCACACAGCATTGGGTGCTGAAGAAACCGCTGAAGGAATTAGGGTTCAAATTCGGCCCGGCGCGCGCCTACCTGAAGACCTACGCTGTCATCCTGCTGCTGTACGTATTAAACTACGGCTTTACCTGGCTCTTCCTCAGCAAGCCGGATTTCAGCCTGTCGAGCTTCATGGCGCAGTACGGCATGAGCGGGGCGCTGCCCATTCCGGCGCCGACCATGATCGCGGCCCTGAGCGCCATGACCCTGGTAGGTTCTCCGCTGGCAAACATGATTCCCTCGCTGGGCGAGGAGCTGGGTTGGCGCGGATTCCTGCTGCCGGCCCTGGAGCCGCTGGGAAAAGCCAAAGCCGCTGTATTATCAGGTATGATCTGGGCGCTGTGGCACACCCCCATGATCCTGCTGCTGGGTTTCGGCTACGGGCACCAGGCCTGGTCGGGAGTTTTACTGCACTTCACACTGATAACAAGCCTGGGTATTTGGATGGCCGCGGTGTGGTTCAAGACGCGCAGCACCGTGCTGGCGGCTTTTATGCACGCGGTTTTCAACGCCAATGCTTACGGCGTGTGGAGCATGTTATTTATTTCCGACAGTAAATTGGTCATCGGCGCTATCGGATTGGTCAATACGACCTTATTCCTGTGCCTGGGAATCTTTTCTTATATGCGCTTAAGAACGCAGGAAAAAGAAACTACATAAAGCGCGCGAACTTGACCATCCAACGCGTAATGAAATATTCGACAACTACTAATCCCAGCCCGCCAAAGGCGGAATAGGTCAGGATGCGTTCGCGACTGAGAGCCTGCTCCAGTTTGAGCATGCCCTGGATATTAGCGGCGATGGTTGGTTCCCGATAGGCAATCACCCAACTGGCCAGGCAGACCAATGCCATCACGCCCGCCGCGAAAAGCGCGGTGCGCCTAGCAGCCTGTTCCACCTCAGCCTTTTCTTTGTTGGCATAACGCAGGCACAGCCCCACGTAATACCCGCCGATCAAACCCATGAAGAGGTTCAACAACGGCATGCCCATAAAAAAGCCGAACATACAAACAGAATAGAACAGGTAGAAAACCACAAACCAGCCCACCGGCAGACTATAGGCCTTGCGCACCCAGCGCCGCAGGAAGAAGATGTCAATCAATAACCCCAGTACCAGTCCGCCAATGGCAAAATACTTCACATTTTCTTCTGTTGTGATGGCCAGACTGCCCCACCAACCCAGCAAAAAGAATACGATAATCGGCAGCAAGCCAACCAACAACAACAGGAATAATCTTTCCGTGCCCGCCAGAAGGCTGTCGACACTACTGAATTTCTGTTTTTGTTTCGCCATTCAACACCTCACATTTGAAGATATGCCTGCAGGATAAAATACAGCCCAAAGCCGATTATAGCCAGCGTAGCAATTTTATTGATGGTTTGGATAATCGACTGGTTCAAACGCCGGCGTGACAAGTTTACCAGCATACTCAACCCCAGCCACCACAGCGCCGAACCCAGGAAAACGCCCAATACCAGCATTAAAGCTGAGAAACGATAGGCCGACGCAGCCTGCACGCCAAAACCGCTAAAGATGGCAATGAAGGCAAAGATTGTCAGTGGATTGCTGAGTGTCAGCGCCAGAGTGGAAAAGAAATCGCCGATCAAGCTGGAGTTCTCCCGCACTTCTGCCGCCTGGGTTGGTTCACTGCGCATTGTAGAAATACCCAGGCAAATCAGGAAACCGCCGCCCAATAAACGCAGCCAGAACTGCTGCCCAACCAGAAAATCAGCGACTAAAGTCAGACCGGCAGCCGCGATGCTGCCATAGATGACATCCGCCATGGCTGCGCCCAACCCACTGACCAGGCCGGCTTTGAATCCGCGTTCCAGCGTACGGCGGATACAAAGCAGGGCAACCGGCCCAACCGGCGCGGCAATGGAAAAACCGAGCAGCAAGCCCTGTAATAGAATATGCCAATTCTGCATGGAAACAGACATCGCTATTGCGCCTGAAGGCTCTTCTCCAATACCAGGCCGTCTTCTCCGTTGCGATAGTAGCGCGACCAGATATCCACCTGGTGGTAGCCCATTTTTTCATAAAGGTGCAGCGCGGATTGGTTGTTACGCCGCACGGTCAGCTTGACTACCGGCATGGCCATCTGCTCTTCACAGTTGCTCAGCAGATCAAAGCCGATGCCTTTACTTCGCCACGCCGGCAGTACACCCAACGTGAGGATCCAGCCGGTTTTTTCGCTGCGGCGCGGGTCACCGGCAATAAAACCAACCATTTCATTGGCCACCACAGCTTTAATGCGCACCACGCCCGGAAAGGTCAGCACGCCCATCAGCTCTATTAAGGGCCAGGCATCCTGGTCAAAGCATACTTTTTCCAGTGCACTTAAGGCAAACAAGTCCCGCCAGTTCGCCGATTGAATATTGTAGATGGAAGTTGCATTCATTGGATTTCCGCCCATTATAAATGCATCTTACACACTTTTTACTTGACAGTATCCCAAACTGATATACAATCAGGACGATTTCCTTCGGGGCAGGGTGCGGGAACTTGGTTCTCAATTCCCGATCGGTGGTGATAACCCACAAGCGCTGAGATGCGCAGATCCGGTGCAATTCCGGGGTCGACGGTATAGTCCGGACATTAAAGAAGGTTATATTTTTAAACACGCCCCGAAACAAGTTTTGTTTCGGGGTTTTTTTTATGGATCGGATCAATGGAATTAAGTAAAAAGTCCAATCGAAAAATCAAACAATTAAGCGTCATCATTACCCTGCTGCTTTTCCTGTCGATATGGGAAGGGCTGGTGTTGGTGTTCGATCTACCGGCATTCATTCTGCCCTCGCCTTTGCAGGTAGGCCAGCGGTTTGCCAAGGCTATCTCCGACGGTTCTCTGCTGGAGAACAGCCTGGCCACCATCATTGAAGTATTCAGCGGGTTGGTCAGCGGTGTGTTCTTTGCCACTTTACTGGGGTATATCCTGGCCAAATCCACATTTCTAGAAAACATATTACAGCCCTTTTTGGTAGCCAGCCAGGCCATCCCCACAGTGGCTATCGCCCCGCTGTTGGTGATCTGGTTCGGATCGGGAATTTTTTCCAAGGTATTGATCTGCGCCCTGATCGTGTTTTTCCCGGTGCTGGTCAACACCATCGTGGGACTGCGGGCCGTACCGGAAAATTTACGCGACCTGATGCGCTCGCTCAAAGCAACTCCCTGGCAGATGTTTCGTCTGCTGGAACTGCCGGCGGCGATGCCGGTGCTGCTGGGGGGGCTGCGCATCGGCGCGACGCTGTCAGTAATTGGCGCCGTGGTCGGTGAGTTGGTCGGCTCAGACAGCGGGTTGGGATTTCTCATTAACGTTGGCCGCGGCCAATATGATACCGCCCTGGTATTTGTGGGCGTGCTGACACTGGTATTCCTGGCGCTGGTGCTCTATTCTCTGGTGCTATGGCTGGAGAAAAAATTGCTGCGCTGGAAGACAAATTAAAAAAAGGAAGTTTCTAAAACAATGAAGAAGAAAAGTATTTTGTGGTCCGTTATCCTGTTACTGTTGATGCTCACAGCCTGTGCCAAAGAGCCGGAAATGAGCACGATCAAGCTGCCAGTCGGGTACATTCCCAACGTGCAATTCGCCCCGCTGTATGTAGCCATTGATAAAGGCTATTATGCCGAAGAAGGCCTGGAAGTGGAATTGGATTACAACATGGAAACGGATTCCGTGGCGCTGTTGGGAGCCGGCGAATTCCAATTTGCGATTGCCTCCGGCGAGCAGGTGCTGCTGGGCCGCGCGCAGGAATTGCCGGTCGTATATGTGCTGAACTGGTACCAGGATTATCCTGTGGGTGTGGTTGCCAAAACGGAACAGAATATCACCAGCCCGCAGGATCTGGCAGGCAAGAAAATCGGCATTCCCGGCCTGTATGGCACCAGCTACATCGGTTTCATCGCCCTGCTGAACGCCGGCGGGCTGCAGGAAAGCGACGTTACGCTGGACTCTATCGGCTATACCCAGGTCGAATCCCTGTCCAACGACATGGAGGACGCAGCCGTAATCTACGTTGCCAACGAACCCGCAAAGCTGCGCGCCGAGGGTTACGATGTGAACGTACTGGCAGTATCCGACTACATCTCACTGGTCGGCAACGGCCTGCTCACCAGCCAGGAAATGATTGAAAAACAGCCGGACGTTGTAGCCGCCATGGTGCGCGCCACCTCAAAAGGCATCCAGTACACTGCCGCCCATCCGGACGAAGCCTATGAGATCTGCACCAAGTACGTGGATAATCTGGCTTCGCTCAGCCCTCAGGAACAAGAGCTTCAACGCGCGGTCTTGGACGGCTCCATTGCGCTTTACCAGATGGAGCAGCCCGGATATTCCGATCCGCAGGCCTGGCAGAATATGGATGACTTGCTGCTGCAAATGGGGCTGATTAGCGAGCCGCTGGACGTCAGCGCCGCTTTCAGCAACGATTTCTTACCGGAATAAGATGAAGATGGATCAGGCCGCTGGCGTTATCTCCCTGCAGCATATCAACCAAAACTTCACTGACCAGCATGGTCAGCTGGAGGTTTTGGCTGAAATCCACGCGGACGTCCGGCCGCAGGAATTCCTGTGCCTGCTGGGACCGTCCGGGTGCGGTAAAACCACCCTGCTGCGACTGTTGGCCGGCCTGATCAAACCAACCAGTGGAGAAATGGTCTTTCCACAGGGCCACCCGCCCAGCATCGGCCTGGTCTTTCAACAGAGCAACCTGATGCCCTGGCGCACCGTCCTGGATAACATCCTGCTGCCATTGGAGATGCACGGCGTACCCCGCTCCGAAGCGCTTGAGCAAGCCCAAGCCTTGATCGAGTTAATTGGGCTGGGGGAATTCACGCATGTCTGGCCGGATTCGCTATCCGGCGGTATGGCCCAGCGCGTGGCTATCGCGCGCGCCCTGATTCAAGACCCCGACCTGCTGCTGTTGGATGAACCCTTCGGCGCCCTGGACGCGCTCACGCGCGAAAAGATGGGAGCCGAGCTGCTGCGTATCTGGCAGGCCCGCCGCAAGACTGTGGTGATGGTCACGCACTCCATCTCGGAAGCGCTGCTGCTCTCGGACCGCGTGCTGGTGCTCAGCCAGCGCCCGGCGCGCGTCCTGCTGGACTTAACCGTAGATCTTCCCCGTCCGCGCGGAGAGGATGCGCGTTACAGCGAAGAATTTCAACATATGGCCCGGCGGATTCGCAGCGCAATTCAGTAACAATTCCGTCTTTTTCCTTCCCAAAATCATAACTTGTGGTTTAATTGCCAGAACAAATTCGAGGGAGTTGTCTATGCAATTATTAAAAGAACGTGTGATGCAGGAAGGGAAAAACCTGGGCGGCGGCATTCTTAAAGTGGATGCATTCATCAACCACCAGGTCGATCCACACCTAATGGATGCGTGCGGCAAAGAATTCGCAAGCCTGTTCGCGGATGTGGGCGCCCAACGCGTGTTGACCGCGGAAATATCCGGTATTGCGCCGGCTTTGATGACCGCCAAATACCTCAATATTCCAGTGGTGTACGCCCGCAAAAAGAAGCCCGTCACCATGTCCGATATCGTCTACCTGACGGTAGCACCCTCGCACACCAAAGGCGTGATGACCGAGTTGATCGTGGCTCCCGAATTCCTGCCGCGCGACGAACGCGTTCTGATCATCGACGACTTCCTGGCCAGCGGCGCGACCATCATGGGGCTGGTGCGCCTGACCCAAGCCGCGGGCGCGAAGTTGGTGGGCGTTGGGGCTTTGCTGGAAAAGGAATTCGAAGGCGGCCGTCAGGCACTGGCGCCTTACAACATTCCGGTACACTCCCTGGTTTCCATCACCTCCATGGAAGACGGTAAACTGGAGTTTGCGGATTAACGACAAAAAAGGCTGAGCAGATGCTCAGCCTTTTATTTTCGTCAGCTTTTTATTTCGACGGGAACGCCTCTGGCTTCCAGAAAATCCATCGTGACCTGAAGGGATTCGGCGTTGGCAAGATACGCAATCAATGCCTGCTGGCGATCTCGGAAAACAATGTGAACCTTGAAGTAAAAAGGATGGCTGGTCCCATGCGCCCATTTTATTTGGTCGTAAGCGGCCACGCGCTGTCTCTTTATCCTATAGGTAAGCGACTCCGCTTCCAATATGAGTTCGGGGTTCTTTTTATTATGCATCAGGCTGACCTCGCCCAAGCCCTTGAGCCCACCGTAAATCTCCAGCACCGGTACCCGGATGCTGCCATCCGGCTGGGTACTGGGTAATTTTTTAGGTTCCTTTACTTTTTTCTCGTCCGCTATTTTGACGCGCAGTGTGTATAACGCGTATGAAGCAAGCAGGACAAGGATTATCATAATTGTGATGATCCATTCAGTAGGGATATTCATAAATTTGTCCGTTTTTCCATTCCGCCCAATTTTACTCGAAGTGGAGGAACCCGGATTCCCGCACAATTATTCGAAATGAAGCCTGTTAACTTACTTCAATCCCTTTTTGGCAGAAGAAAGCCGTCAGGTCATCGCGGATGCGCGCGTTGGAAAAACGCACACCGATCGTCATGTTTCGATCTTTCAGAAGAAACCGCAGGAAATGCAGGCAGCCCCAGGACACCGCTTGAACGCGCTCGATTTGGTCATAGGCAATCGTATTGGCAAAGAGCACGCGGTACTCCAAGCGATTTTCGTAAAGGACCAGCCTGGGGTTCATGTTATTGTCCGAAAGGGACAGTAGCCCTAAACCTCTCACACTTCGGAAGATCGACAGCAAGGGAACACGGATGCCTTCCCAGGGAAGTTGTCCCGGGAGTTTAAATTGCGCAGCCTGCCGGATCACGCTCATCTTGTAATAGAAAACGGCGGCCAGTATGCTGAAGATAACAATCAAAATTGCATATTCAAAAGAATTTTGTATTTCCATTATTAAAACCTTTTACCTCCATCGAATGAGACACAATGGGGATCACTATTAAAGCGTAACCGGGAGCGATTTGCTCCCGGTCGGGTCGGATTTAATCCAGCCAGCTTGAAATGGCTTGCCGGATCCCTTGTCCAACGGTTCGGCGCGGATTCCGCGCTAACCGCTCCTCCCCGATGGGTGTCGAGATCTCATCCTCATTGCTCGGATGGGGGTTGCAGTCCTAACAAGCTCATGGCCAGAAACATAACACTTACAAATCCCACAACGATATTTGGAAAGACAGCCATGGCACTCCTCTTCTTGCCCGGCAGACCGTCCACTGGAATCCCAGTGCGGCGCGGCAGCCTGCCCGCGGCGGATAAATAGGAATTTATTTCTGATAATAGATAAAATTCCTTCAATAAAATGAGACAATAATTTGTATATTGTATTAACGCAAAAAATCGCAAAAAGTTTCGCAAAATATGGGGGATTTTGAGAATTGGTTCAGGACCAAACGCCGGCGATTTTTTCGCCGCACGCCGGGCAGGTGCCCTGTGGAGTGACCTTGTTTTCCAGGACGCTGAAGCCCGCGCGCTGCACCAGCAGCTGCCCGCAGGCCGGACAGTGCGTGTCCTCCAGCGAGCCGACCCGGCCGGGCAGGTTGCCGGCATACACGTAGCGCAGCCCGGCTTCCTGGCCGATCTCCGCGGCGCGCTGCAGCGCGGCGGTTTCGGTGCGGCGGCTGTCCAGGCGTTTGTACATGGGATGAAAAGCGGTCACGTGCCAAGGGATATCCGCGCTGACCGAAGCCAGGTAGCGGGACGTTTCCCACAGGTCTTCGTTGCTGTCGTTGAAATCCGGGATGACCAGGGTGACCACCTCGACCCACATGCCCAGATCGTGCGCCATGCGGATGGTGTCCAGCACCACCTGCAGCGAACCGCCCAATTCGCGGTAGCGCTTATCCGACCAGCATTTGAGATCGATCTTGTAGCCGTCCAGGTAAGGCGCCAAAGCTTGCAGCGCTTCGGGGGTAGCATATCCATTGGATACGTACACGCAACGCAGTCCCTTCTCTTTAGCAACCTTGAAGATATCAATAGCCCACTCGGTGGTGATGAGCGGTTCGTTGTAAGAGGAAGCCACCACCTGCGCGCCGCAGCGCAGGCCGTAATCGACCAATTCCTGCGGGCTGACGGCCTGGATGTAGTTGACGCTGCCGTCCGAAGCCGGGTCGCGCAGGGTCTGCGAGCTGACCCAGTTCTGGCAAAAATCGCAGTGGAAATTGCAGCCCAACATGCCGAAGGTCAGCGCGTTGCTGCCCGGCAGGAAGTGCATGAAAGGTTTCTTTTCGATCGGGTCAACGTTGGCCGCGGCCACGTAGCCCCAGGGCCCGTACAACTGGCCATCGCGGTTGAAGCGCAACTGGCAAACGCCGCGCTGGCCGGGTTTCAGATGACAGCGGTGCGCGCAGGCCTGGCAGCGCGTCCCATCATCCGGCAGCGCTTCGCCCAGCCAGGCTGGTTTCGTGAGCGCATCCAATTTTTCGCAAATTGTGTTCATGGGAATACCGATTCTATATATTCATATTGCATTTTACAGCAATACCTATTCGGGGCAATCAGAGATATTAAGTAGAGAGTTTGCTCAGGAGCTTGAGCTGGGGTTGATGATGTTGGTCAAATGCAGAATATAGCGGTCGCCGCGGTAATACCCCTCAGTGTATTCCAGGGGTTGGTCGTATTGGTCATAAGCTGTCGTATGAAACAGAAAAACCGGCCCGCCATTTTCAATCCCTAATAAATCCGCTTCTCCCGCAGGGCACTTGATGGATTCGATGACCTGCTCGGAATACTTGGGCCACACAGCAAATCTCTTGGCCAGGATTTCGTACAAAGATTCGTCGCCGATATTCACATCCAAAAGACCCATATACTTGTCATAGGGCAGGTAAACAACCTCCAACGCAATTCTACGGTTATTGCCCTTGCGCAATCGCTTCAATAAGATAGCCGGATCACCTTCGGCAATCCGCAAAGCTTTCGCAGCCTTGGCAGGCGCGGCGGCTTTTTCAAAGTTGAGTATATCGGAAGTGGGGGTAAGGCCGCGCGTGCGCATATCCTGAGAAAAACCGGAAACGCGTTCAATTTGCTTGTCAATGCTAATCTCGGTAACAAATGTGCCGCGTCCCTGAATCCGTTCCAGTTTGCGTTCATTGACCAATTCGCCGATCGCCTGGCGGATCGTCGTGCGGCTGATCTGAAATTGCTCGCTAAGTTCAAGTTCAGAGGGAATTTGCGTGCCTGCTTCCCACACGCCGGTATCAATCTGATCCTCAATAAACGATTTCAGCTGAAAATATAACGGTATAGGACTTTTGCTATCCAGTTTTTCAAATTTTTCGCTCAAATCTACCTCTGATGAATGTATTGTACCTGATTCTTACCATTTCGTAATTTTGATTTAGTCAATCTTCATATTAAGTATATAATATATTGTAGTTACAACACTACGTCATTACAATTAATTTGGTATTAAAAAACACAGTTAAATTACAAAAATCACATAATTATTGAGGAAAAATGCTAGACAAAGGAAACCAATATTTCGATAAAGCCATTCAAACCATTCAGCGCATCCGCGAGACCCAATCCCAGTCCATTGAGACTGCCAGCGAATGGATCAAAACCTCCATGGAAGCAGGCGGCGTCCTGCATGTTTTTGGCAGCGGACACAGCCACACCATCAGCGAAGATGTCTTCTACCGCGCCGGAGGACTGGCCCCGGTCAACGCCATTCTGGATGTCAATCTGACCATGCACGGCGGCGGCTCCCCTTCCCGCGGGACGACCCTGGAACGCCTGGAAGGCTACGCCAAGATCATCTTGTCCAGCTACGACTTGCGCAGCGGGGAGGTGTTGATTGTGGTATCCAACTCCGGCATCAACGCGGTGCCAATCGAAGTGACCATGCTCGCCAAAGAGATGGGCTTGAAGGTCATCGCCATGACCAACCTGACCCAATCCAAAGCGGCGGTCAGCCGTCATTCCAGCGGCAAAAAACTGTACGAGTTGGCCGACCTGGTTATCGACAACTGCATTGACGTGGGGGACGCTTGCGTGGAAATTGCGCCGGATTTGCCCAAAGCCGCTTCGCTTTCCACCCTGGCCTGCAGCACCATCATCCAAGCCATCATCGCAGAAACAGCCGGACGCATATACGCCGACGGCAAAACACCGCCAATCTGGATGAGCGCCAACGTGCCCGGCGGCGATGAACGTACCCGCCAGATTCAGGATCTTTACGGCGGTAAACGCTACAGGAACCATTAAGGATACGCGCCATGGGATATTGTCAGTCGGGCACACCCTGAAGGGCGCAGGCGAATGCCTGACCCACTTCCTTCGTTGTTTGTTGAGATGGACAGAACCCTCATTATCTACTTGTTCCGATGACAACTTAACGTTGTCTCGGAACGAGTATCTCCGCTTATCGCCCTTGCGATAAGCTCCTTGACACCCACCTCGCATGCCGCAGGAGACCCGCGGCTGCGAGCTAAGTATCTCCGCTTATCGCCCTTGCGATAAGCTCCGACCTGACCCTCCCCCAAAGGGGATGCTTCGCGACTCCCCGAGGGAGTGCTGTGCGACTCCCCGAGGGAGTGCTGTGCGATCGACGAGCTCAGGGAACAATCATCTTTATTTTGCAAAATAATCGGTTAAGGCAACATAAACAACCGACTGTTTATTTCATCTTTTGAAATTATTCCGTCGGCCGGCCGCGCTTGAGGATTTCGCGGATGGCCCAGGCTGCTCCGCTGTGGTCATTCTCCGGCGCGACCAGATCCGCGGCAGCTTTAACCTCATCGGGAGCGTTGCCCATCGCGATTGAAAAGCCGCTGATGCGGAACATATCCAGGTCATTCAACCAATCACCGATGACCGCCACACGCTGCAAGGGAATATTTAAATACTGTGCCAGCGCCGTCAGGCTGCTGCCCTTGTTGACGCCTGAAGGGACAATATCAATGGAATTTGAGCTGGAGAAACTCATGCTTTCGAATAAACCCAGCCTGTGGATGCGCTCGAAAACTGCCTTTAAAGTTTGGCTTTCCCCAAGGACCATGGCTTTAACCGGCGGTTCACCCAGTTTATCCAGTTCCTCCAATAAATCCAGGATGATGTGGCGCTGATAGCCATGTTTGGGATGCGGGCGTTTTCCATACGGGAAAGATCTTTCTTGCATGGCTTCGTGGACGTATTCCAACACCAGGATGACTTCCTCTTCCCGGCACAGGCGCACCAACTCGCGCGTTTCCGGCAGCGGCAGGGGGTGTTTTTCAATCGTTTCTTTCGCCTGCACATCATAGATGAACGCGCCGCCACCGCCAATGATCGGGGCGGTAATGCCAATTTCATCGACGATAAATTCCATGGAACCATAATTACGCCCGCTAATCAGCGTGACTTCCACACCATTGGCGCAAGCCTCCGCCACTGCCTCATACGCACCGGCGGCCACATTCTTACCGGAGTCTAAAATCGTACCGTCGCAATCGATCGCGATCAGGTCAAAGGCTGTTTGCAAATCTTTTGACATCAATAAAACCTTCCTTAACGTAAACAATATTTCCGGCTACCATGGTCAGCAGCGGATTCAGGTCGTCATCCATAACAACCAAATCGGCGTCAAACCCGGCAGCCAGCTGTCCTTTTTTCAATCCCAGCAACTCAGCCGGTACACGGCTGGCCATATGCAGGGCCTGGCTGAAATCAGCGCAGCCGCTTTTCACCATCACATCAAGCGAACGATTGAGTAGTTTATAGGCCCCGGCCGGACGGCCGTCGTTGAGAATGCTGATCTCACCATCCGTGCCGATATCCAACCCGCACCAGTGCAAATGCGTGCCGGCCGGCAAACCGGCCAAGGGCACCGCGTCACTGATCAGACAAACATGCTCCGTGCCTTTGGCCTTGATCAACAAACGCATCATGGGCGGCAGCACGTGGAAGCCGTCGGCAATCAACTCCGCAGTGACTTCGTCACTGTCCATCACCGCGCCAATTGTACCCGGACTGCGGTGATGCAGCGGCGGCATGGCGTTATAGGTATGTGTGCTGTGGTTCAACCCTAGTTCCACTGCCCGCATGCAGGTATTGTAATCGGCATTGGTGTGACCGGTAGAGGGAATTATGCCCTGTTCGCGCAGCCAGGGGATCACATCCAAAGCGCCGGGCAATTCCGGCGCGAAGGTGACCAACCGCAGGTTTCCGCGGGCGGCCTGCATGAAAAGGGCGATGTCCTCACGCGTAATGGGGTAACACAAGTCAGCGCGCGAGAAAGGCGAGCGGTCCGCCGCAATCCAGGGGCCTTCCATGTGGATGCCGAGGATTTGCGCCCCCGCGGGCGAATTATCGATCACTTCCGCAATCTGCGCGACCGATTGCAACAGCTCCGAATGGGTCATGACGAAATGGGTGGTCGCCAGAAAGGCGGTGATGCCCTGCGAAGCCAGGTATTCAGCCGCGCCGGCCGCACCGCCCGCGGAAATATCGAACCCGCCGGCGCCATGGATGTGCGTGTCGATCAAACCCGGAATCAGTTTATGCCCGCGCGCATCGATAACCTGCGCATCCGGGCTGCTCCCAAATTCATCCGCCGTGCCAACGGATTGGATGGCCTCTCCGTGAACTTCCAATACACCATTGCCGATATGGATATCAGGGGTGTAGATATCCGCATGGATAATGCGCGTTTTCATAGGGTCTGCTCCCGGATTACTTGCTCGATGGGTAAGGCACTCCTTGCGGAAGCTGGGCAAGCAGCGCTTTATCCGGATGACTGGTATAATTTATTATTCATACCAACGACATTACATCATTATATCTTGGATGCTTCCACCGACGGGATGGTATGCGGCAGTGAGATGGGGGGCTTTTACATACAGAACGAGTTCTTTAAATCACGGTTCTTACCGGAAAAGAGGATTCCATGATTGTCTATCACATGCTCGACTATATTCACGAAAGCCCGGCGGCACTGGACCGAACCCTGCAGGATAATGAAAGTGAAATCCAGGCCGTGGTTCAAAAAGCGCGGGAAATGGGTGCGGAACGCATCGTTTTGTCGGGTGTGGGAAGTTCCTATACCTCCTGTTTAATGGCCCAACCGCTTTTTCAAATGCACTGCCCACTGCCCACAGCCGTGATCAACTCGGAAGAAAGCGGCTATTACGCTGAACGATGGATCACGGATAAGAGCCTGGTGGTAGTGGTCTCCCGTTCCGGTGAGCGAGGAGCGGTAATTGACACATTAAAGGTAGCCGATCAGAAAGGGGCCTTAGGCGTCGCCCTGACCGGTGTGGCGGATAGTTTACTGGCACAAAGCTCCCGTCTGTCACTCATCACCCGCGAAGGCCCCGAAATCACTTTTCCAAAAACCAAGAGCGTTATCACCTGCACCGGCACGCTGCTGCGATTGGGGCTGGCGCTGGCCGATCCGCAGGATAAAACTGCCGCGGAGCGCCTGGCATTGCTGCGCAACATGCCGGTCATAATGACCGATTTTATTGAGAGAATCGAGCCGCAGCTGGCAAAGCTGATGCCGCGCATTGCCGCGCATAAACTGGTTAACGTGGTGGGCACCGGCAGCAACCACGGCGCAGCACTGGAAGCCGCCATTAAAATTCAGGAAGCGTCTTACATCCCAACGCGCGGCGACAGCACTGCCGGCCTGCTGCAGGGCCCGGTGGGCGCGCTCAACCCGGATTGGATGGTTTACGCGCTGGTATTGCCGCAGGATCTGGAGTTGACCCGCCAGCTGTTCACCCTGACCAAAGGCTTTAAAGCCTACAACCTGGCAGTCCATCCCGAGGGGCTGGATCTGACCGGCCTGGCCGATGACGAGATCCTCACGCCTCCTTTCGACGACCCTTACCTGTCTGCCCTGGCCTACCTGCCTGCCGTGCAGCTGCTGGCCTACTATTGGACCGTAAAGCGCAGGATGAACCCGGACGCGCCCAGCTCGATGAATTCCATCCTGGAAGCCATCCTGCCGCCCGGCCGGCAGGAACCGGAATTGAGAAAATAAATCCAAAAGCATACCTAAAGCGCCGGCGAGATTATTTCAGGCAGGAGGGATGGCGGCATGCAGAAAAAAGAGCGTTTTACGCTCGACCAGGTAAGTTACCTGGTCAAGGATATGGGGAAAGCAGCCGAGCAGCTGCAGGACCTGCTGGGCATCGGCCCTTTCGAGATCCACGAATGGCCGCCGCCGGAAAGCGACCCGCAGTCTTTCATCGAAGGCCAACCGGCTAACTGGCGCATGAGCATCGGCTTTGCCCAGGCAGGCAGTGTCCATCTGGAATTAATCCAACCGCTGGAAGGCAATCCACTCCTGGACGCATTTCTGGAAAATACGGATTCAGGCCTGCACCATCTGCGTTTCACGGTGGACGACCTCGAGCAGGCAATAGCGGATTTCCAGGCAAAAGGATACAAGCTCCTGGCCCGCGGCTGCGGGGCGCACCCGGGATCGCGCTGGGCTTACTTTGACACGCGTGAGGTCTTGAACGGGTTGATCATCGAACTGCGCAGTTGCCATAACGCAGAACCCGGCGACGCACCGCCCTGGCTGAGCGCCTGTTTCGAACCTTAATAGGGCGCTTCTGGGCACAGGTGTATAATCCTTTCGTATTTCAACTTATTGTTACAGGAGGACAGCCGTGAACGACCACATGCCCATTTATGTTGGGAACCAGGCTATCGAAACGTTTATCCAGTTTTGCAAAGAAACAGACCACACCCATTTTTACTTAATCGCAGATGAAAACACCTATCGGGTTCTAGGCAAACGCATTTTTGAAAGCTTGCAGGAACAGGGTTGGGACATCCTCTGCCAGATACTGAATCCCGAACACCTGCACACGGACGATTTTTCCATCACGCGCGTGCTGGCAACCTACGACGCCCAACCGCGCCTGTTCGTGGCGGTCGGTTCCGGCACCATCACCGATATCACCCGCTTCACCAGCCATCGTTCGCGCAATCCGTTTGTTTCCTTCCCAACGGCTGCTTCGGTGGACGCTTATACATCCAAGAACGCGCCCGCGACGATTGGCGGTTTGAAAGGTTCCATTTACTGCCACGCGCCCATCGCGATCTTTACCGATTTGCCCACCATTTGCGAGTCACCCAAATTCCTGACCGCATCCGGTTTTGGCGATTCCATTTCCAAGTTCACTTCCTCGTCCGATTGGAAGTTCACCCAAATTATTTGGCAGTCTAAATTCGATGAGGACATCTACCGCAATGCTCTGCACGCGGCCAACCAAAGCGCCGGCGAAGTGGAAGGCATCCTTAAAGCCGCTCCGGAAAGCATGGCCAAGTTGATGGATTCCCAATTCGAGAGCGGTTTCTGCATGGCAGATTTCGCCAACAGCGCGCCAGCTTCCGGCGGCGAACATCACATCGCCCACCTGTGGGAAATGATGTTCCATTGGGATAATCGCGAAGGCCTGTTCCACGGCAACGCCGTGGGCGTAGCCACCATCATCGAGGCAGAGTGGTTCGAACAGCTGCGCGCGCTTTCCAAAGACGATGCCGCCGCGCTGCTCAGCAAGGCCATTGTCCCGGACTTTGAAACCCAGGAACAGCTAATTCGCAAGAACGTGCCGCTGATCGCGGACGAACTGATCGAGAGCCATCCCATTTACATGCAATTAGCCGACCCCAAGGTGCTGGATGCCTGCAAGCAGCGCATGCTGGACCAGTGGGACGCCATCCAGAGCGTGGCAGCCAACGTGCCCAGCGCGCAGCAGGTGCACGACTGGCTCAAACTGCTGGGCGCGCCTACCACGGCGGCCGAGCTGGGCATCACGCCTGAACAAGTGGAAACCGCCAAGGAATTCGGCCTGTATCTGCGCGAGCGTTTCTCGATGAACATCATTCGCAAGCTGTTCGGCTGGTAGAAAAGTACATCCTTTTTCCGAGTTGTTAACCGCTATAATTGGCTGCGATGGACGCCAAATCTATACACACGCTTGAATATTACAAGATCCTGGAGCGCCTGGGAAGCTACACAGCCTTCAGCGCTTCCGCCACGTTGGTGCGCGCGTTGCAGCCTACCAACGATTTACTGCTGGCCCAAGACCGCCAGGCCCGCACTACGCAGGCATGCCGGCTGCTGGATGAATATCCGGAGATGAGCATCGGCGGCGCGCGGGACGTGCGCCCGCAGGTTGAAATGGCCGCGCGCGGCGGTGTGCTTACCCCGCAGGAATTGTTGGATGTCAAAGCCACACTGGTCTCCAGCCGCGACCTGCAGCGCGCATTCGCCAAACTCGAATTCGACTGCCCGCACCTGCAAGCCATTGCGCAGGATCTGACCCCGCCGCCCGGCATCATCGAAGCCATCACACAAATCATCACGGAAAACGCCGAAGTGGCAGACGGCGCATCCGTACGCCTGGATACCCTGCGCCGGGAAGTCAAAGCGGCCAATGATCGCATTTTTACCAAACTGGAAAAGCTGATCAACGATACCCGCATTGCGCCCATGCTGCAGGAAGCCCTGATCACCAAACGCAACGGGCGTTACGTCATTCCCCTGCGGGCGGAATCCAAAAGCCACATGCGCTGCGTGGTACAGGATCAATCCTCCTCCGGCGCGACACTGTTCGTGGAACCGCTGGCTGTAGTGGAACTCAACAATCACCTGAATGAAGCCATTCTGGGCGAGAAAGAAGAAGAACGCCGCATCCTGAGCGAACTATCCGCCCAGATCGGCGCTTACAACACCAACGTGCAAGCCAACATCCGCGCGCTGGCCGCGCTGGACATGGCTTTCGCCTGCGCCAAGTACGCGCAGGAGCTGAACGCGGTGGAGCCAATCCTGCTGGATAACCCTTCCGGGCAAGCAGGTGAAGACGACCTGTTCCTGCGTTTTCCGCGAGCGCGCCACCCGCTGCTCGACCCTGAAAAAGTGGTACCCATCGACGTGGCCCTGGAAAAAGGCACGCGCGCGCTGGTCATCACCGGCCCCAACACGGGCGGCAAGACCGTCACGCTGAAAACGGTGGGCCTGCTGGTACTGATGGCCCAATCCGGGCTGCACATCCCGGCCCAATCCGGCTCGCAAACCCGCATCTTCCGCGACGTATATGCCGACATCGGCGACGAACAATCCATCGAACAATCGCTGTCCACTTTCTCCGGACACGTGACCAACATCGTGCGCATCCTGAAGAAAGCGGACGCGCGCACGCTGGTGATCTTCGACGAACTGGGGGCCGGCACCGACCCGCAGGAAGGTTCAGCGCTGGCACGCGCCATCCTGACTTACCTGCTGCGCCGCCGCATCCCGTCGCTGATCGCCACGCACTACCCGGAATTGAAAGCCTACGCCCACAACACCGAGGGCGCGCTGAACGCCAGCGTGGAATTCGACCCGCAAACGCTGAAACCGACCTACCGCCTGCTGATGGGGCTGCCGGGGCGCTCGAACGCCCTGTCGATAGCCAGCCGTTTGGGTATTAAGGACGAGATCATCGCGGACGCACGCGAAATGATCGACCCGGAAAGTTTGCAGACCGAAGACCTGCTGGATGAAATTCACCGCCAGTTGGAGAACGCCCGCCAGGAACACGCCCTGGTGGAAAACCTGCGCCAGGAATTGGAAGCCGACCGCCAGATTTTAGCCGAACGATTAGAGAATATTGAGAACGAACGTCTGGCTATGCTGGAGGAAGCGCGCTTGCAGTCCCTACGGGAGCTGGAAGAACTGCGCGGAGAGATCCAGTCGCTCAAACGCCAATCAACCGTGAAAAGCGATAGCCCGGTAAAAGCAAAGAAAGCTTTGGAACAACAAATCCGCAGCCTGGAAGAAAAAGTGGCCGAACCGCTGGATAAGACCGATTACTCCGGCCAGCCCTCCCGGCCGCTGCGCGTGGGCGACCGCGTTTACATCCGCAACCTGAAGACCGACGGCAGCGTGCTGGAGATCGGACAGGAAATTGTGGAAGTGCAGATTGGGAAAATGCGCGTCAAGGTTGATTTGCGCAATATCGAACGTCCGAAAAAGACGGGGGTAAAGGTCAAGCGGCCAATCCTGGAAAGCAGCGAACCCGCGCCCGCCGGCGCAAGCATATTCCATCCCTCGCCGGGGGCGGAACTGCACCTGCGCGGCATGCGTGGTGAAGACGCGCTGGGCGAATTGGATCACTACCTGGACGATGCCTACGCGGCCGGGCTGCCTTACGCCCGCATTGTGCACGGTAAAGGCACCGGCACCCTGCGACAGTTGGTACGCCAGGCTTTGAGCGCGTCCGCTTTAGTTGCCAGTTGGGAAAATGCGATGGATAACGAGGGCGGAGAAGGTGTGACCATCGTCCACTTTAAAGAAGGTTAAATCAAAGATCGATAGTGGCTGACCTCTCGTCACTATCGATCTTCTTGTACGGGATCCCTAAGCACCGTACTGCATTGGTCGATGATGAAATATAAAAGCTTCTACCGAACCAAAGACTATATTACACCAAAAAATAGAAAAAGGCAATTCTTTCATTGCAAAGATCACGAATAATATTACATTCGGCTAATCTCCCCCGCCAGCCTAATCTTTCCAAGCTTATCTCTTATTTATATAAAACAGACTGAAAACAGGGGTTCATTTAATAAGAATCAGGATTATACTAACGCACATCTTATGGAAAGAATATAAAACGTTAGACAGCCTCCTGCCTGCCTTAAGCGCAGCAGAAAATTAAACCAACACCCCAAAAAGCCAGATATTTTTTTCATCGACTTTACGCGATGTTTTTTGTGCTGTATCGGTATAGATAATGGAAGAAAAAGAAAGCATACAAGACCAAAAATTTGATCACACCGTAAGTGAAATTCATGAATATGAGACCATTCGACACCGCCGCCGCCGTATGCTGCCCCGAGCAGCGTTGGTCGGTGTAGCCTCGGGCGCCCTGGCTTCTTTATTCGGGCTGGTTTTATCCTGGGGAGATGATCTTCGCGCAAATCTATTGAATTGGGCACATCAATGGCCCGCAGCAGGTTGGTTGGTGCCGGTTGTATTTTGCGGCTTGGGTACCGCGGCGGCTGTTTTTTTGGTAATCAACAAAGCTCCCGAAACCAGCGGCAGCGGTATTCCCCACCTGAAAGCCGTGCTGCATCGTTTCCGCACATTATCCTGGAAGCGCGTGCTGCCGGTCAAATTCATTTCCGGTACGCTGGCTTTGGGTTCAGGCCTGCTCCTGGGGCGTGAAGGGCCTACCGTTCAAATGGGCGGCGCGGTCGGAGACGCGGTAGCCGAGGGATTAAAGCTTCATCCCAAAGAACGGCGCACTATGATCGCGGCCGGCGCCGGCGCGGGTTTGGCCGCAGCTTTCAACGCACCGTTATCGGGCTTGACTTTTGTCCTTGAAGAAGTTCAAAGGGATTTTCAACCGGTTGTCTTTACTTGCGCCTTCATGGCAGCCGTAACAGCCAACATCACCGCGCGTTTTTTCCGCGGGTCCTCGCCGGTTTTCTCAATTCCCAGTTACCCTACGCCCCCTCTGCTATCCCTGCCATTATTTGCCTTGTTGGGAATCGCGGCGGGTTTGTTGGGCGTGCTCTTCAACCGCGGGTTAATCGGTATGCTCGATCTCTTTTCCAAATTACGGGGAAAAAACGCGCTGATCGCAGCCGCCAGTGTCGGAGGGATTGTAGGGCTGATCACTTGGTTCAACCCGCAGCTAACCGGCAGCGGGCACGAGCTGGCGGAAGACGCCTTAGCCGGCGGACTGGTATTAGGCGCCATCCCGGCATTCTACCTGATCCGCTTCGCGCTGACGATCGCCAGTTATGGAACCGGTGTGGCCGGCGGTATTTTCGCCCCACTGCTGGTGTTGGGCGCGCTGATGGGATTGGGCATCGGGCAGGCAGCTAATTATTTCCTTCCCACGCTGGTACCCCAACCGGCTGTTTTTGCGGTGGTTGGCATGGCGGCTTTATTTACCGGAATTGTGCGCGCTCCCCTGACCGGTATTTTCCTGATTATTGAAATGACCGGCAATTACGATCAAATGCTGCCGCTGCTGGTGGCTTGCTTCTTTGCTTACGATATTGCCGACCTGCTCAAAGACATGCCGATCTACGAAGCGTTGATGGAACGCGACCTTTCGCGCAATGGGATTCACGCCCAGCTTCAAATCCCGACTATCCTTGAGATCGAGATCGAAGAAGGCGCTCCCTTTGACGGGAAGAGGGTCAAATCGCTGGGCCTTCCGCCGGGCTGCGTAATCGCCAGTATCACCCAGGATGGGCTGGAAGTGGTGCCCACCGCGCAAACCCGCCTGGAATCCAGCATGAAAATCACAGCGGTGATCGACCCCGAGGCAGCCGATTCGGTGGCTATCCTGCACAGCGGCTGCAAGACACCTTAATCGAGATTTGTTTTCTCTGTAAATCATTTTCTAAAAATATATTGACAATATAGAACATCTGTTTTATTATACAGTCATTCAAGGGAAAAGGAGTTAATAAATGAAGACAAAAATCGGTCATCTTCAAATCAACGTTGACCCCAAAAATCAAGCCTTCTACCAGGACCTGTTCAAGTTCCTGGAATGGCAAGTGTTGTATCAGGATGAGCAGATCCTGGGTGTGGGCGACGTAAACAGCTGCTGGTTATGGTTCGTGCCGGGCTTGAAGCAAGTCGCCAACGATTACGATGGGATCGGGATGAACCATTTGGCGATCTCAACTGAAAAACAGACAGAGGTCGACTCGGTTGTAGCTTATCTGAAAGAGCACAATATTGAAGCGTTATTCAACACCCCATGCCACCGCCCGGAATTCAGCGATGGCCCGGATCAGACTTATTATCAGGTTATGTTCCGCTCACCCGATAATATCCTGTTCGAAGTCGTCTACACCGGCCCAAAAGATAAATAATTTTGTCGGAAAAATCATAGCAAGTGAAGGGTAATAGACAGGAGGATTCCGATGGATGTATATGAAGCCATATCCAAACGCATGACTATCCGGGATTTCGCCCCAAAAGAAATTCCGCAGCAGGCCGTCGAGCGCATCCTTTCCGCCGGATTGCAGGCACCCAGCAACGACCATCTGCGCCGCTGGGAATTCATCCTGGTGCAGGACAGGCAAGTGCGCGAAAAGCTGGCCAGCAAGATCCATCCGCCTCAGACGGAGAAGGGCACAGCCGCGCTGGTCAAACGCATGGGGCTGTCAGCCGATAGCCAACGAGAGATGTACCATCAAGCTATTCCCCGCCAGGTGGCTATGTTGTTTGATGCGGCCCTGCTGGTCATTCCCTGCTTCCACGTCAACGGCGAGCTGCTCAAGCCGGAAACGCTCTCGTCTTTAAACTGTTTCGCATCCATTTGGTGCTGCATCGAGAATATTCTGATCGCGGCGGCTGCGGAAGGCATTTATGGCGTGACGCGCATCCCCTTCGAGCCGGAACGCGGGCACCTGCACAAGATCCTGCACATACCGCCGGAGTATGAGGTTCCCTGTTATCTGGCGCTGGGATACCCGGCTGAAAGCGCCGGGCGCATGACGCAGGAACCTGTCTCGCTTACAAATAAAATCCACGAAAATACCTGGTAGCCACTGGCTACCAGGTATTTTTATCCTGACGAATATCTGACAAGATCGATTGTAATTGCCTCTTGAACCAGCGGAAAAGCCGGCAAGCTCCTCTGGCCTAAACCGCTTTTATTTCCTGTCCCCCCTTCGGGTGGCCTTTTCTTTTTCTTCGCTTGTTCAAGCGACCCGGGTAAAAAAGAACCGGCTCACGAGAACCGGTTCAAATTTTCTTAAGGTTCGGAGTATCCGCACAGCGCAATGGCCTGCGGGCCGGTGTGGACACCCAGGATGGGGGTCACGATGGTGGTGATCAACTCCTTGGGTTTATAGTTCTCGATCACCTTTTGGGCCAGAGATTTGGCTTCGTCCAAAGCATTGTTATGCAGCACCGCAATGTGCATCGGTTTTTTAATATTGATGGTCTTGAAGAATTCGCGCTGCAGCCCGGCGATGGCCAGTTTGCGCGAGCGTGCCGGCAGGCTGACCCCCACCGTGCCGTTTTCCGGTTTGACAAAGACCAGCGGTTTAATGGTCAGCACAGTTTCCATCAGCCGAATAGCATCCCCAATGCGCCCGCCTTTAGAAAGATATTCCAGCGTGTTCAATGAGACATAATAAACCATATGTTGGCGCACGCGCTCAATCGCGGCGATCATATCGGTCAAGCCGCCGCCGTTTTCCCGCACACGCGCCGCGGCAATGACCTGCCAACCCATTCCCATGGAATTACTGCAGCTGTCGATGACATGCACAGGGATATCCATTTCCTCGGCCGCCTGCTGCGCAGCAACAATGGTGCCGCTCATGGCAGCAGCCACCACGACAGTAAGAATTTCCTTAGCCCCGTTTTTCTTTGCCTGCCGGTAAGCTTCCAGGAAGGCCGCCGGGGTGGGATGAGAGGTGAAAGGATGGACTTTCTCCCTGGGAAGCTGTTCGTAAAATTGGGCCGCGGTCATTTCAACGCCATCGATATATTGTTTTTCTCCAAAGACGATGATAGAAGGCACCACGGTTATGCTGTATTTTTCGCGCCACTCATCGGGAATGTCGCAGGTGCTATCCGTTACCAATGCAATTTGGTTTGCCATACCAATAACCTCAGATTATATTTATAAACCCTCGCCAAATTCATCCGCTGGTCAGGTTTTTTGTTCCTTATATTCTATGACTAATTATTAAATTATGCCCAATAATAATTTGTACCGTGTAAATTTAATATAAATATTTTATTTATTTTAGAGATTAATTCTGTCCACCTGATAATTTTTAATTTTTCTGAACGCACCCCCGGATTCATTTTGATCTCAGTAATTTATAGAATTTCCCGAATCTGCCAGTTGATACAGGTATAATCACGCAGGAATTCGATTATCCAAATTACTAAAGAAAGTAGTAAAGAACTATGTCAAGCGAAAACCAAGCAAACAGTAAACAATATTCATCCGCACCTGCCATGCAAATTGATCCGCAGAAAGAATATACCGCCACCTTCAAGATGGAAAACGGGGAGCAATTCATTATCAAACTGTATGCCGACAAGGCGCCAGTCACTGTTAACAGCTTTGTCTTTCTGGCTCGCGACGGGTATTTTGACGGTGTAACCTTCCATCGCGTATTAGAAGGTTTCATGGCTCAAGGCGGCGACCCCACCGGAACCGGTCGGGGCGGCCCAGGTTATCAATTTAATAACGAAGATTCAGATCTTGAATTCGATCGCGCCGGTATCGTGGCCATGGCCAACGCCGGTCGGGACACCAACGGCAGCCAGTTTTTCATCACCTTCGGCCCCACCCCGCACCTAAACGGCGGTTACACCATTTTCGGCCAGGTAATCAAGGGAATGCCGACTGTCAATAATATCAAGCGCCGCGACCCCAGCCGCAACCCGGATTTTCCCGGCGACGCTATCAAAACTGTCACCATCGAAGAGATTTAGACTTTTACTTTTCTAATTCGTAAACCTACGCCTCCTGCTTTCTTATATTTCTATAAGGTAATTTTTTACAAGGATGTATAAAATTACAACATAGCAAAATAAAAAGATTTCAGGAGGCGTTCATTATGGAATATCGCTATTTAGGCCGGTCCGGGTTACGCGTCAGCGCTCTTTCACTGGGTTCATGGGTCACCTTCCACAACCAGGTGGATATCGAGAGTGCCATGGATATGATGACTACCGCGTACGATGCCGGCGTGAATTTCTTCGACAACGCAGAAGTATATGCCAAAGGCAAATCGGAAGAGATCATGGGCACCGTGCTCAAGAAGTTGGGCTGGCGCCGTTCGAGTTACCTGGTTTCTACCAAATTCTTTTGGGGTCTCAATGAAGGCATCAATGAAAAAGATACCCTCAACCGTAAATACTTGCTGGAAGCCATCGACGGTTCACTGAGACGGCTCCAGATGGATCATGTTGATTTGGTCTTCGCCCATCGGCCGGACCCGCATACGCCCATTGAAGAAACCGTATGGGCAATGCACAACATTGTGGAATCCGGCAAAGCCTTTTACTGGGGCACGTCCGAATGGCCGGCCGGGGATATCCTGGCTGCTATTGAAATTGCCGAGCGCCATCACCTGCACAAACCGGTGATGGAACAATCCCAATACAACCTGTTCCACCGCGAACGGCTTGAAGTGGAATACACCCGCCTGTTCAGTGACTACGGTTACGGCATGACGACCTGGAGCCCGCTGGCCTCCGGCCTGTTGACCGGCAAGTACAACAATGGCATCCCGGATGGGTCGCGCGCGACGCTGCCGCATTATGAATGGCTGAAGGAAAGCGTCACCAACCAGGCCAAATTGGACAAGGTTTCACAGCTCCAAAGCGTCGCGGACGACTTGGGCGTGCCGCTGGCACAGATGGCGCTGGCCTGGATATTGAAGAACCCCAACGTCAGCACGGTCATCACCGGCGCCAGCAAGCTGCAGCAGGTTAAAGAAAACCTGAAGGCCATGGATGTGGTCAGCCAATTGACCCCGGATGTGATGGAACGCATTCAGACCATTATGGGAGATTAATTCCTCTACGCTTAAACAAGAAGGCACTCGTTATTGAGTGCCTTTTTTATGTTCAAGCAGGGATGCGCTGATTCAATGGCGCTTGCGAGCGGGTTTCTTTTTTGCCTGGCGCAGCAGGGCGCCAACCCCATAAGCGACCAGCACCAACGCCACCACAGCCAGAACCCATACAAATGGGGAAGTTGTGCTTTCGGTTTCCGCGGCAGCCTCATCGTCCGTTTGCAGCGAGCGCACGGTGCCAGAGGTATCCAGGCCAAATTTATCCGCCGGATCGCCGCAGCCGTCAGTGGAACAGGCAGCCACAGCCGCGGAAAGTTCCGTTCCGATTTCATCGCTGAAGCCAACCCAGGCCTGATCGCCGATGACCGTAACCGGCACACCGCTGGTTTCAAAGCTCATGGCTTCTCCCAAAGCAAAGAGGTAATCCAGGTTCGCCTGGCTATCATAGACCTCATAGGCCCGCAGGTCAATTTGCGGGTACTGCGCCATCAGCTCCTGCAGGAATGGTTTTTCCGCCGCGCAATGCGAGCAGCCTTCGCGCCAAAAGAAGGTGATCACTACAGCCGGGTCATCGGAATTGCTTTGAGCCGCCGCAGTACCATAAACAGCCAGCAACGCCACTATCAGGAAGGCAATAATCAGAATCGGTTTTCTTTTCACGCGCATAATCTTTCCTTTATTGAGCATTTTATGTAAGTCAATTATAAAGCCGGCTGAAATTTAGTTCCTCTCCGGACTGCACAGAAGCAAAATATAACCATGATGTCATATCCACATCTCCTGGTTGATAAAAATTCCTTAAAAATCTCTTGACTTTCAGTTTTTTGGGTGATATAGTGTAACCGGTTACATTAATATTATATAAGAAATTATCCTACAACTTAATTAATGGAAAACAAGCGATCGGTAACTATTAGGGACGTCGCCAGGAGGGCGGGAGTATCCATTGCGACAGTAAGTCGTTATATCAATAAGACTGCGCCTGTATCCAAAGAAGTCGGTGAGTCCATTCAAAGTTCCATGAAGGAACTTGACTTCATCCCCAATTCCGCTGCCCGCAAATTAGCTACCAATCAATATTCCACCCTCGGCCTTTTATTATCAGATATAAAAGGCGATTTTTTTTCTGTCCTGGTCAGCGAAATCGAAAAAGACGCGCGCGCGGCCGGATTCGACCTGCTCATCTCCATCAGCCGGGATGACACCGTCACGACCGGAACCAACGCGTTTTCCATCGGGCCGCAAAACACGGACGGCATGATCATCTTCGCGGATTGCGCCAGCGACAACGATCTGAAATATTACTTCTTTAACCGCTATCCCGTGGTCCTGGTCTGCCGTACCGCACCTTTGGAAATCAATATCCCCAGCGTGGGCGTTGAAAATTTACAAGCCACTAAAGCCATCATGCGCCACCTGATCGAAGTTCATCAGCGGCGCAGGATTGTCTTCCTGCGCGGGCTGCCTACGCACGAAGATTCGATGGTGCGCGAAATTGGCTACAAATCGGTATTGGCAGAAAAAAACATTCCTTTCAATCCTAGTCTGGTTTATCCCGGTAACTTTGACCGTGACAGCGCTTTTGAATCAGTCAAAAATCTCTTAAAGAAAAACACTGATTTCGACGCAATCTTTGCCTGTGATGACGAGGCCGCCATCGGCGCCATGGCCGCTCTCACAGACGCAGGAGTTGACATACCCGGTCAGGTATCCGTGGTTGGATTCGACGATCAAACTATCGCTCCTTTCTTAAATCCCTCACTCACCACCATTCATGCACCTTTTGCGGAAGTGGGCAGGAAAGCAGTCGATATTTTAATAAAACAAATTAATCATCAAGCAGTGGATTCATTGACAGTGATTCCGTCCGAATTAGTTATTCGTCATTCATGCGGTTGTTAATTCGTTAATTCGAAGTAAAGGAGGAAATATTTATAAGCAAAATCAATTTATTCGTAAGAGAAATCGTAACAGAAACCAACATTATTAACAAATTTGAAAGGAGTTTTATTTATGTCACCCGAAAAGAAAAAGAAGAATTGGGCAGATGCTATGACCGATTTGATGGAAAAGATGGCACCGATTTTCGATCAGCCCATCCTGGCTTCCATCCGCGACGGTTTCGTAGCTATGATGCCTATCCTGATTGTGGGAGCTTTGGTATTAATTATCCTGCAATTCCCGCTGTGCTTCAAAGATGATCCGACTTGCTATTTAGAGGCACATTTGCCGGCAAACATTTCAGGCACACTCTGGAATGTATTCAATGTCACATATGGCTTGCTGTCAATTTATGTGCTCATGTCCATCGCCTACGCGTTAGCCCGGCGCCGTGGTTTGGATCCTTTGATGCCAGTACTTTTCTCCTTCTTGTCCTACATTCTGGTTGCAACCCCGGAATTGGTCAACGGAGAAGCCGGTAAATATTTGGACAGCTCCGGTTTGTTCACCGCCATGGTTCTCGCGGTGGTTACGGTCGAAGTCTACCGTTTCTTCATTCAGAAGAACATCGTCATCAAGATGCCCGATGGGGTACCCCCAGCGATTTCCAATGCTTTTGCTGCTTTGATTCCCTGCGCAGCGATTGCTTTTGGATGGTGGTTAATCCGCTTTGTACTCAACTTTGATTTAGCTAACGGCCTGTTCAAAGTATTGGGCGCAGTTGTTCCCGCCGCGTCCACTTACGCAGCTGCCGCTATCGCGGAAACCTTCCATGCATTCTTATGGACCATGGGTATCCACGGCGACATGACCATTGGTATCGCCCTGCAGCCCGTATGGCAGGCGAACCTGGCCGCCAACGTAAAAGCCGTTGCCGAAGGTTTGGCCCCCACCGCTATCTACACCGAGCAATTCCGCTCCTTCGTAGTTCCCGGTGGTTCCGGCGCCACTCTGCCGTTGGCTTTCTACTTCACCCGCTCGAAATCAGAACGCCTACGCCGTGTAGGTTGGTTAGGTATCTGGCCCGGTATCTTCAATATCAACGAGCCGATCACCTTTGGTGCCCCTGTAATCTTCAACCCGATTCTGGGCCTCCCGTTCATCCTGATCACCTTCTTGAACACCACGGTTGCCTATCTGGCGACATCTGCTGGTCTGGTCAGCCCCACATACATTGCTGGTCCGTGGACGCTGCCCGCACCCATCCTGATGTTCCTGGAAACCGGTTATGATTGGCGCGCTATTATCCTCGCCATCATCACTGAGTTCGTCATTCCTGGCATTATCTGGTTCCCCGCCTTCAAGGCTTGGGAAGCGGAAGTGCTCCAGAAAGAAGAAGCCGGCGTCAAGAAAGTTGCCGCATAAAACAAATAATGAGAAACAAAGGGGATGTGGAAATCACATCCCCTTCATAAACTATAGAGGCTATATGAAACTTACATTTATCGGCGCCGGGGGTGTACGAACCCCGTTGGTGATTCAAAGTATTCTCAATTTTCAGGACCGTCTACCTCTGGACACAGTCTGTATGATGGACATCGATCCGGAGCGGCTGGAATTGATCAAACTGGCCTGCAAACCGCGTCTGGCTAAAGGCGCAAAATTCAATATCGAGTGGACAACCGATGCCCGCAAAGCCATCCGGGGCGCGGATTTCATCGTTACCACTTTCCGTGAAGGTTCATTGGAATCACGGGTTATTGACGAACAAGTACCTTTGAAATACGGCGTGCTCGGCCAGGAAACCACCGGCCCCGGTGGTTTTGCCATGGCGCTGAGAACCGTACCCGTCATCCTGCATTATGTCGAATTAATCAAAGAATTAGCCCCGGATGCCTGGTTGTTGAATTTCACCAACCCGGCCGGAATATTGACAGAAGCGATCACGCGGGTGGCAGGTTTTGAACATGCCGTGGGAATTTGCGATAACCCGTCGGCTATGATGCGTGCGGCGGCGGCTTACGTTCATACCGATCCCGACAAACTATTCCCCGAATATTACGGCCTGAATCACTTGGGCTGGATGCGTTCCATTTACTTGGATGACAAAGACCTTATCCCGGATATTCTGCGTGAGATGCAAACTTCCGGTGAGACAATCGAACACCTGCCCTTTGACGTCAATGAGATCGCAGCGTTAGGGACCATCCCCAACGAGTATGTATATTTTTATTACTACCCCAGAAAATCAGTCGAGAATTTACTCAAATCAGGCCAAAGCCGCGCGCTGCAAATCCTGCCTTTTAACCAGGAGCTATATGCCGGGCTGCGGCGCATCCGCGACGAGGAAGACACGCCGGATAAGATTGAAGCAATTTACCTGAAATACCTGGATCAGCGCCAGAGCACTTATATGACACTGGAAACCGGACACGATGCGGAAAACGCTGCGGTTGAAGAAAAACCGCTTGAAAAACAAGACACAAAAAAGGCCATGGATGAATCCGCAGAAGGATACTCGGCAGTTGCCCTGAATGTCATTGAAGGGCTGCTGGAAAAGCCCAAGCTCATGATCTTAAACGTACCCAATCGCGGCGCCATCAGTGGCATGGCAGAAAACGATGTGATCGAGACCACCTGCCTGGTCGGCAACGGCGTGGTGCGGCCCTTTGCAATGGGCAGCATCCCCGACGCAGACCTGGGCTTGATGAAATCCGTAAAAGCCTACGAGAAGTTGACCATCCAAGCGGCTGTGGAAGATTCTTACGGATTGGCGCTGGAAGCGCTTACCCTGCACCCGTTGGTGCCGGGTTATGATATCGCCCGGAATATCCTGGACGATTATCTGGCGCAACACGGGGATTACTTCCCGAAATTATTAAACGAACGCTAAAAGAGACAAATCTTTTTATTTTAATTATTTCATAAGAGGTGTAAGAATGGCAGAAGAGAAAAAAATCAGAGTGCTTATGGTTTGCGCCATGGGTATGTCCTCCAGCTTGATTGAAGCCAAGACAGCTAAAGCCGCCGAAGCCGCGGGGGTGCCTTTTGAATTGAAAGCAATTGAGGCAGCCGAAATGGGACGTTGGGATTTTTCGGAGAACCCGATGGATATCGTGTTGGTGGCTCCGCAAGTCCGGTTCAAGAAGAAAGCTATTGAACAAGCTTCGGGCCCTTACGGAACCATCGTTCTGAATATCGACACAATCGCTTACGGCATGATTGACGGTGAAGCCATCTTCAACCAGGTCATGGAAGCCATCAAAGAACGCGACGCCGGAAAATAATTACACGCAACTTAGAAGTAAATTGAGGTCATTATGATATTAAAGGGGCTGTTGGTTGTTATCAGCGGTTTTGTTTTCATCTTTTCATCGGGCATTCCAATGAACATGATCAGCCGTTTTCGGCCTGATTACAAACGGGAAGCTACTTATTGGGGCATGGGTATCTGGGCCATCACATTCTTTTTGAGCACCTTCCTGCAAAAGTTCATTATGCAAATTATTACAGGCGGTCAAACCAGCGCCAACAGCTCCAGCATCATTTCCTATTTCGGCGGCGATGTCGTTACCACGCTCCTATTACAGCTCGGGATGTTTTACTTCCTGAAGAGCCGCCTGGACAAAGACGAAGATATCGATAGCAGCGGCCTGGCGCTGGGTTTTGGCATCGGTATGATCGCGCATGTTTTTACCGGACTGAACGAGATTGGTATTGGTATTAATATCATATTCAGCCATGGCGGTGAAAACCTGGCGGCGGGAAGCGTTCAGGCTGCCACGGTTGCTCAGATTGCTCAAGCCAGTGTCGCAAACCTATTTGCAACATCCTTATCGACTATCTTTTTCCGGGTTGCATTACTGACCATCAGCGCAGTGCAAGGGTATTTGGTCGCCTCCGCAATCAAAGGCAAAAGCAAGCGATTTTGGGCCGGCATCCTTCTTTACATCATCTTTACCTGGGGCGCCTCTTTATTAGAATTGGCCCTGGGTGAAGGAAACACAGGCCAGACATTGGGAGTAACCTCAACACTTACTTCTGTTGTAACGTCTGTATACTATCTCGCAACAACCTTCTTCTGTTATCGCTGGTTAACAAAAGAATTGCAATCATCCAATCCTAAAAATTTTAATAAAAGGAGCATTAAGAATGTCAGAAACTAAAGTTCCTCTGTTTGTCTGCGGTAAAGACAATCGACCCATGGTAAAAGTTCCGGCGGGTGAATTTTTATATGGAGAGGATCAGGAAAAAACTGAAACTAAAGAATTTTTCATCGACCTCTATCCCGTCACTAACGCGGATTACAAGAAATTCGTTGATGCAACCGGCCATACCGAACCCGCCTCCTGGCGCAAGGGAACCTGGCCGGAAGGCAAGGAAAATCACCCGGTAGTGGAAGTCAACTGGGAAAGCGCTTCAGCTTACGCCGCTTGGGCCGGCAAACGCCTGCCTACCAATGAAGAATGGGAAAAAGCCGCGCGCGGCACCGACGGACGCACCTGGCCGTGGGGCAACGAGTTCGATCGCGATAAGTGCAATACTTTCTCCGGGGACACCACGCCGGTGGGCCAATATTCGCCCGCGGGCGACAGCCCTTACGGCTGCCAGGATATGGCCGGCAACGTGTGGGAATGGATCGGCGGCGGAAAGCCCTCCCAGCTGCGCGCACCACTGCGCGGCGGCGATTGGCTGGACGGCGCGGAAGAAGCGCAAACCTTTTTCATTCGCATGCATACTCCCCTGCGCAAGAATCCCTTTGTCGGTTTTCGCTGCGCAGCCGATTCCGCCGAACCAATGAAATAAAAAAAAACTGTATATTCCATGGAAAATTCAACGCAGCTCATCCTGGTCAGACATGCTGAGACAACTATGATCACCGGTAACAGAATCCACGGCCATTTGGACGCCCCGCTTTCAGAGGCAGGGTTGGCGGATTGCCGGAAAACCGCAGATTATTTCCGCGGCCAACATATCGATACATTGTATGCCAGCTCACTGGGGCGGGCGATGCGCACTGCTGAAATCATTGGAGAAGCCATCCAGCTGGCCCCCATCCCAGTGGATAAACTGCGGGAACGCTATTACGGCCGCCTGGAAGGGAAACGCCTGGATCGCTTTGAACCGGACGGCAGCGGGCCGTGGTATTTTCGACCGTATGTCAACCTTACCCTTTATTTCACCGGCGAACATGAAAAAGATTTTATAGCGCGCGTTATAGAAGGCACTCAGGAAATCATCGCACGGCATCCCAACCAGCGCACCATGCTGGTGGTGCATTGGGGTATCCTGGGTATCCTGTCACAGTATTTTCAAGGTTTGGATGTGGATGCATGGCGCCTGATTGGACCCTGGACGGCTTGCGGCATCAGTGAATTTCAGCTCGTTGACGGCCGCTGGCAAGTATTGCGCATGAATGACGGAAGTCATTTAGTAAATTAAGTTTGAAGAAGGATAAATAACAATATGACTGATTTTAATGAATGGGAACAGACTCTGTTCCAGCTAATCTTACATGCCGGCAGTGCCCGCAGTTTTGCCAAAGAAGCCGCCGAGTATGCTGAGAATTACCAGTGGGAAGATGCGGAGAAAAGCCTGCAGCAAGCCAACGACGAGCAGACCCAGGCGCATAAGATTAACACCTCCATCATCACCAAAGCCGCACGCGGCGAGGATGTGCCTTTTTCCGTCCTATTGGTACATTCGCTCGACCTGCTGATGCTGGCCTGGGCCGAGATTGATAACACCGAACAAGTGATTCGGATGAACAAGCGAATTGAAACCCTTGAAAAAGAGGTAGTTAAATGTCAAAACCAACAATCGAAAAAATAACCGTCATCGGCGGGGGCAGTACCTATACCCCTGAATTAATTGATGGCTTTATTCAGCACGAACCCGACCTGCAGGTCAATGAAATTGCGCTGTACGATATCGACGAAGAACGTTTGAATATCGTGGGCGGTATGGCTCAGCGCCAGGTTCAATATGCCGAGCTGGACACTAAAGTCACGCTCAATCTGGACCGCCCCAAAGCGGTGGATGGCGCTAAATTCGTATTGTCCTCCATGCGCATCGGCCACATGGCCGCACGCATCCTGGACGAGAAAATTCCGCTGAAATACAACGTGATCGGCCAGGAGACCACCGGCCCGGGAGGCACCTTTAAAGCCTTCCGCACTATCCCGGTGACGCTGGATATCGCCAAAGATATGGAGAAGTATGCCCCGGATGCCTGGTATATCAACTTCACCAACCCGTCCGGCATCATGACCGAAGCCATACTCAAGCACACCAACCTGAACGTCGTTGGCCTGTGCAACAATCCTATCAACACCATCGCCGCCATGGCGGAAGCCTTCCACGTGGAACCCAAAGATGTGTTCCTGGAGTGGATGGGCTTGAACCACGTCAACTGGGTGCGCAAAGTTTACATCAAGGGCGAGGATGTCACCCAGCAGTTGATCGACAACCTGGAAAAGATGGTAGACATCGAAGAAATGCCCAAGATCGACCCCGACCTGGTGCGCACCTTGGGTGTAATGCCAACTTATTATCTGCAATACTACTACTTCCATCCCCAACGTCTGGCAGAAGCCAAAGCAGCCGAGAAAAGCCGCGGCCAGGTTGTGCTGGAAGTTGAAAAAGAATTGTTGAAGAAATATGCCGACCCCAATGTCATGATCAAACCGCCGGAACTGGCCCAACGCGGCGGCGCGCGTTATTCCGAAGCAGCCGTCAACCTGATCATGTCGCTGATGCTCGACCGGCGGGACGTCCAGATCGTGGTGGCCCGCAACGGCACCAGCATTCCGGATTTAGATCCGGACGTGTCTGTGGAAGTGCCCTGCGTGGTGGGCGCGCACGGCGTAACCCCGCTCAGCATGGGCCGCCTGCCCGAATCCATCCGCGCGCTGTGCCAGCATGCCAAAGCCTGGGAATCCGCCACGGTAAAAGCCGCTGTCAGCGGTTCCCGGCGCGACGCCTATTTAGCCATGCTGCAGAACCCCTTGGTGCCCGATTATCCCACCGCCGTCAAGCTGGTGGATGAAATGTTGGAAGCGCACAAGCAGTACCTGCCGCAATTTTTTAAACACTAAACAATTGGAGAAGAAATGACGAAAATAGATTTGAGCCGTAAGATTGAAGTACCCAGCTGGGTGGATGCCCTGTTGAAACCGACCAAGATCGGCAGCGGTGAGCTGGAGCGCCAATGGGAAGAGATCGGCGACGAAGTAATGGATGTCCTCAAGAAGGTCATGCCCACCGGCAAATATACCCTGGGACCTTACCTGAAGAAATTTGAAGAGGAATTCGCCGAATTCAGCGATAGCAAATACGGTATCGGCATGTCCAGCGGCACCTCCGCATTGCACATCGCGTTGGAAGCCATGGGCGTCGGCCCGGGCGATGAGGTCATCACGGTGTGCAACACCTACGTAGCCACTGCCTTCGCGATCTCGTATTGCGGTGCGACCCCGGTGTTTGTGGATATCGACCCCAAGACCTACAACCTGACCGCCGAATTGGTGGAAAAGAAGATCACCTCCAAGACCAAGGCCATTGTGCCGGTGCACCTGTATGGGCAGGTAGTGGACATGGATCCCATTATGGACCTGGCCAAGAAGCACAACCTGTATGTACTGGAAGACGCTTCGCACGCGCACGGCGCATATTACAAGGGCCGCCGGGCAGGTTCATTAGGCCACGCAGCCGCTTTCTCGTTATACCCCAGCAAGAACATGGGCGCCTACGGCGATGGCGGTGTCATTACCACCAGCGACCCCGAATTAAACGAGAAGATCCGCATGCTGCGCTACGTCGGCCAGCGCGTGAAATTCATTCACGAAGTGATTGGCTTCCAGGATCGTTTGGATGAGATCCAGGCTGCCATGTTAAGCGTCAAGCTGCGCCACCTGGATGATTGGAACAATCGCCGGCGCAAGATCGCCGCAATCTATGATGAAATGCTGAAAGATACTCCTCTACAGCTGCCGTACGTGGCCGACTACGCCCACCACATTTATTATTCCTACGTAACCATCACGCCGAACGCGGAAGAACGGGCCAACCTGCTGATGCACCTGGCCAACAATGACATCGGCGCATTTGCCATGTATCCCATCCTGGTGCCCATGCAGGGCGCTTACGAAGACCTGAATTACAAAGAGTCCGATTTCCCGGTAGGCTCTTCCTACGCCACGCGCGTGTTGAACCTGCCTATCTTTGAAACCTTCCGTGAGGATGAAGCCCGCGCGACCGCCGAAGCTATTCTGGCTTACTACGACCGCGCATAAGCGAACGAATTGAGGAAATCGATGTCTGAAAAACGAAAACTGGCAGTTCTGGGCGGCAGCAGCATTGCCTCTCCGTTGCTTGTAGAAGAAATGGCCAAGCGCACGGACCGGACGGCATTTGAGATCTGTCTGATCGGGCGCACGCGCGACAAGCTTGAAAAAGTGGCCGCGGCAGGCGCGGCGTTAGCCAAGGCTGCCCAGGTTCCGTTAGAGGTTACCTTCGAGACCGATGCACGCAAAGGTCTGGAAGGCGCCGACTACATTCTTAACCAGATCCGCGTGGGCGGCTATAAAGCCCGCGCTTACGACGAACGCTTCCCCAAGCAGTTCGGCATCCTGGGAGAGGAAACTTACGGGCCGGGCGGCATGAGCAACGCCCTGCGCACCATTCCGGTGGTGTTGGACTACTGCCGCATGGTGGAAGAAGTCTCTCCGCGGGCACTGATGCTCAACCTGACTAATCCCAACAGCTACATCCAATACGCGGCTTCGCGCTACTCCAAAGTAAACATCGTGGGTGTGTGCGATTCGCCCATCGGCATTGCCGAGAACATCGCGGCCATGCTGGGCGCGCCGCTGGAGGAGCTGTGGGTGCAGTACGTAGGTATGCATCACTTCGGCTGGGTCGTGAAGGCAATTTGGAACGGCCGCGACATGATGCCGGAAATCCTGGGCCAGTTGGACAAAGTACCCGGCTTGCCGGTGGACGTGGAGATCGCCCAGGCTATGGGCGGCATCCCCACCAGCTACTTCAAATATTACTATCACGCCAACCTGGTCTTTGATAAACAAAAAGACCAGGAGCACGTGCGCGCGGAGCAACTGATGGAGCTGGAAGCGCAGGTAATGAGCAATTACGAGGCCGGCAACAGTAAACCGGAGAGCTTGAATCAGCGCGGCGCGCATTGGTACGGCGCCATCGTGGTGCCGGTTATGCTGGCGCACGCCAACGACGCCAACCAGGTTTTCATCCTGAACATCGTCAACGGCACAGCCATCCCCTGGATGCCGGCGCACGCCATTGTGGAGACGCCCACACTGGTGACCGGCCACGGCTTTGTCCCGCTGGAACCGGCTGAAGCGCCGCTGGACTTGCAGGCCATGGTGCGCCTGAACGCCACGTTTGAGATGCTGTGGTCGGAGGCAGTAGTGGAAAAGGATACCAGCAAGGCCCTGCGGGCTATGATGCTCAACCACCTGGTGCACGACCTGGACACGGCCAAGGCCATATTGAAAGAGATTTGGAAATTTTAGTTTATTGAGGAACACGAAAGGCCGGCGTTTGCCGGCCTTTTTTTATTGGGTGAGAGGATAATTGCATGAAGGGGAATCACCCTCACCTAACCTCTTCCCCGAGGGAATGCTTCGCGACCCCTCAAGGGGAAGGAATTGGATTAGAGGACTCCCTCGCCCTATAGGGAGAGGGTCAGGGATGAGGGTTGACCACCGCCTATGTCATTTTAAACAGCCGCAGGCCGCATAGGAATCCCGGCCGGTTTAAGACACGATGTTTTCACATCTTGTGGAACAGTAGGGGTCAATGACTGTTTGGAACTGAGATTGCTTCGCTTGGCTTTGCCAAGCTCGCAATGACAGGTATGATCGGACTCCCTCGTCCTGGCGGGGATCGCGGAGCATTCCCTTGGGAAAGAGGGTCAGGGGTGAGGGGTGACTACCGCCAGGGTCAGTATATAAATGATGATTCCCGATAAGTTAAATAAAAAGAGGCCGGTAATTGTGCCGGCCTCAACTATCCAAAGCATATCACTTGACCATGTACAGGATCCCTATGGTGCCGGGGCCGCAGTGGCTGGAGACCACGCTGCCGGCACGGGTGATGAGCACCTCTTCGGGAGCGGCCAGTTTGATAATTTCTTCTTTCAAATATTCCGCATCCTCATCCGGCGAAGTGTGGGTGACAAACACCCGGCGCGGGTCCAACTCATCCAAATGTTTTTCAAAATCGGTCAGCAGTAATTGCATGGACTTCTTGCGCGAGCCGTAGGCCTTGTCCTTGACGCCCAGCGAGCCGTCCGGCTGCATCTCGATGATGGGGTGGATCTTCAGCATGGTGCCGAAAATGTTTTCCATTGCCGAACAGCGCCCGCCTTTGTACAAAAATTCCATCGTAGCGATCATAAAAGACATACGCGTTTTGGGCAGGCGGCGTTTAATTTCCGCCTCGATTTCGGCAGCAGACAGTCCCTGATCACGCAAGTCGGTGGCTGCCAGCGCCAGCAGGCCAATGCCGGTGGAAAGGTTTAGCGAGTCAATCGCGCGCACCTTTCCCTCCGGAAATTCCTGAGCGGATAAAACCGCGTCCTGCACCGTGGCGGAAAGTTTAGATGAAATACCAATAAAAATGGAATCTTCCGGCACATCAAACATTTTATGGAACTCACCCGGTGATGGCGCGGCTGTCTTAGGTAATTCACCGGTCTGCTTGATCAGTTCGAATAATTTAAATTGATCAATGTCTTCGCCGTCATGATAGGTGTTGCCACCGATGATTACGGACAAAGGAATCACTTTTACGTTTGCCTGATCTGCAATCTCATGACTTAAATCGGCTGTACTATCTGTGACTATCTGTACCATCTGACCTCCAATTCTTTAATGACGGAGCAGTAAATATCTCCTGGTCTTAGTGCACGTCCGATTTTACCCTATTTTTATACATACGTATAACTACGACGCCAGCCATGACCAATAGGCTGCCCAAGATCTGCTGTAAAGTTAGGCGCTCTCCTAAAACAAAATAAGCTGTGATTGCCGTGAAAACCGGTTCAATCGTGACGATTAAATTAACCACGCTGGATGGCAGATGCGTAAGGCTGATGTTGTATAACCCATACCCCATCAATGTCGGGCCGGCTGCCAGCAGGAACAGGATGATCCAACCGGGCAGCGAGTCTCCCAGCCAGAATAAGTCGGAGGGCTGCTGCGCCCCGCCCGGCAGCCAGGTTCCCAGGAACAGGTTGATGAACAGCATGAACACCGCAGCTGCCAGGAATGTATAGAACAATGTCGTCCAGGGGTTTAGTCCGCGCTGCTGAGAAGCCGAACGGCCCATCAGAGAGTAAATGGCGTAGAACAGCCCGGAGCCGATTCCGGTCAAAATACCCAATGGGTTGATATGCCAAACCTGGGGATTGAAGGCATCCACTATAAAAGCACAACCGGCCAAACTGAGGACGACCGCGATGATCTTGGCCGGGGTCAATTCTTCATGCAGGATCAGCCAACCCAGCAATGCCGTAAATGCTGCCGAACAATAACACAGCACCGTAGCCACCGCTGCACCGTTCAGTGTGACAGAAACTGTCCAAAGGGCATTGAAGAGCGCCAACACAAAACCATAGATGCCCAGATAAGAAAGATGCGGTTTTGCCCCATGCAGTAGAGTTCGTTGGAAAACAAGGAAAACCACCAGCAAAATCAATGCAACAAAGAATTCGCGCCAAAAGGCCAGAACCAGGGCAGGCAATTGAAAATTTAAATTCAGATAACTGATAAAGATAGATGTCAGAGAGAGAAAAACGGCGCTACCCAGCGCTGTAATATAGCCCGTATTGGGGTTTTCTTGGTGAGACGGCATAATGAAATTCATCCTTTCCAGATGCATGAATTGTTTAGTACGAACGTGGTAAACATATCTCGTTCACATTGGCTTCAATATTAATTAAGGGAAGCTCCCCAATCAAGGGGAGCATCCAATTATACAGTCGATTAAATAAATTCGCTGATAAATTTGTTAATCCAAGCCCAACTCACTCACGACCCATTCGAACAGCTCATTGGAATTATCTTCCATATTGCCATCAGATGTGTCAATTTCAACAAGCGGCCCAAGTCTGGTTGGAGCAACCCTGTCAGCCACTGATTTTAACTCCTCCGCATATTCTTCGCCCAAGTGACCGGGGTGCCGCAGTTTGACGCGTTCCCGATAACGTTGCGCCAAAATTTCGCCCCTTGCCCAACACCATATCTCGACAATGTTCTTAACTTCGGCGGAGTGTAAAGCATGAATCAGGTCATCGTAAGGTGGATATTTCAACCAGGCATCAATAACCACTGTCGAACCAGCGGGCATACAGCCTACAACAGACCAGATAACGTCCATACTCGCTCGGCCCATTTTGCGATTGTATTCACGATCCCCATTGCCCAGTGAATCAAAAAGTGCTTCTTTGACTGTGTCTAAAGAAAGTAACGGTGCCTTCATAATATGCGCCAACTTCTCGGCAACCGATGATTTGCCGGCTGCTGGCGGTCCATTCACAAACACCACATGGCGGGTCGCTGATGCATTATTGGCGATATATTTTTCTGAGATTATTTCTTCTTTTTTCATAATCTGTTTTTATAACAAAACTGTCTTAATCTTGCTCAACGATAGAATATCCTTAATCCCGAACCAATCACACCGGCATCATCACCCAACACCGCCGGACGCACTTCGCATTGAAACCAGGCTGATTCTTCAGGGTAATTTTTCAAGGCAGAATATGCCACTTTCCCCAACCCACCACCCAATAAGATGACCTCCGGATCATAAGCGGCACAAGCGCTGTCTATTGCCATTCTCAATGGATGGATCCATTTATATATAACACGGCTGGCCCTTTCATCACCTAACTCACTTAACCGCAGCAGGTCTTCAGCCAGGGTTCCAGCCGGAAATGCTTCCTGTACCAGGTAAGCACCAAGCGCCGTTCCCGAGCTGAAGGTCTCAATACAACCCCGCCTGCCGCAGTTGCATAAATTCCCGGCCGGATCAATGGTCAGATGCCCCAGTTGGCCTGCCGCGCCTTTACCGTAAAATAATTTTCCATCCAACAAAACAGCTCCCCCAACACCGGTGCCAATCGTGAACATAACAATATTGTTTTTGTCTTTTGCTGAACCGATCTTGGACTCGGCAAACATTGCCATATAAGCATCGCTGTCAACCACAACCGGCATGTTAAATCGATCATTGATTATTTTCCCCAGACTTACATCCCGTAAATCCAGGTAACCGGCTGTCAGCACTTTCGCTTCAGGGACCGCTATGCGACCGGCTACACCAATGCCAATTCCTTCCGTCCTGTCGGTGATCATTTGAGAAATGCATGTCTGAATTTCTTTCAGGAGCGGCTCTCGTTCTCTGAACACCTTCTGTGAAGTAAACGCGAGAATATCCCCTTCCCCGGATATTCTCGCAGCGCGAATGTTTGTACCGCCAATATCAACACCGATAGATTCTTTCGCACCCATTGGCTATTATCCTTTTAACTTTCCGGCTTCACTATAAAACATTTACTAATCATACTGATCTAAAACTTGTTTGATTTTTTCAATTCGCGGGACACCTAAAGTTTGCATGCGTGTTTTCCGAATTTGCGGATCCAGCGATACACAATCCTTCCAAATTGCGCGTCCAGCAATTGCGCCATTGGCGCCGTTTTGCATAGCATCGTTTAGCTGGCTGAGGAACATCTCATGATCGACACCGGCCGATAATACCGCCCAAGGGATATCCTGCAAGCCTTGCGAAATTTCCTTGCAAGCTGAAACGGTCCCCGGAAATTGAATCTTCAGCACTTTCGCCCCGCAAGAACCGGCAATAAGAGCTGCATCCCGAACCAGAGCAGGCTTCTTTTTCTCATAATCCTCGAGGGTCTCGTCAGGCAGTTTATATACCAATATTTCAATGACCAGGAGGACATCCTCATCATGATACATAGGGATGAGGTCTTTTATTAAATCAACGGAGTAACCTTTTTCTCCCTCGATATCCGGGCGCATGTACACCAGCATTTTCGCGGCGTCTCCGCCCAATTGGCGGACCTTGCGCGGAGTTATACCCACGATTACTTGCGACTGCCGTAAACCAGCATTCGACCCTTCTTCCCAGCCGGACGCATCCAGGCTGACAACTAATCCTGTATTTCGCGAGAGAATGTTACTATCCACAATTTGCGGGAGCGCGATCTCCGGATCCAATAACACGGCCGGAGAATGGTTACCCAGGTACCTGACCAAATCGGCCTTGACTCTGGCAAGCGCCTGATTAGATATATTTCCAATTTCTTCTTTTTCATCGACTAAAAGATTACGCATTGCATTGCGCTGGTCAATTGCCAAAACCAGCATGTGCCCTTTCTCATCACAGAGCTTTTGAAATGCGCGTCTTTCAGCAGTTGACATATTGATTGTCACTTTACCTATATTTTGCTTCACTATTAATATCCTATCAAATTCGCTATTTTATTATTCAGAATCTACTCCAACCATTAATGAGACAACTTCTTCTTCATTCGTGTCTTTAGCCAATAGATCACCAACCTTGCAACCGCGCCGCATAACGACAATGCGATCCGCTACGGCGAAAACATCTTTCATGTTGTGACTGATGACTAAAACCGGAACGTTTCGCTCTTTCAAGGTCTGGACCAATTCATAAACTTTGCGTTGTTCGGGCACACCCAGTGCGGCGGTGGGTTCATCCATAATCATCAACTTGGCATTCCAATAAACTGATCGCGAAATAGCCACAGCCTGACGTTGCCCACCGGATAGCTCCTTAATTGGACGCTTGATTTCAGGCAAAGCGATTTCGAGCTCTTTCAGAATCCTTTTTGCTTCAGTCTGCATCGTTTCGCGATCAAGGACGTTGAACAAGCCAAACTTTTTCTTCAATTTCTCCCGCCCCAGAAAAATGTTATCGGCTGCATTTAAATTATTGCAGAGTGCCAGATCTTGATAGATTGTTTCGATCCCGACATCACGGGCATCTTCCGGAGAGGAGAATAAAGCAGGATTGCCATTCATGAGGATATGGCCTTCATCGGGATGGAACAGTCCGGAAATCATATGAACCAGTGTGGATTTTCCGGCACCGTTATCACCAACCAACCCAATCACTTCTCCATTGTAGATATCCAAATTAACCTGGTTTACTGCAACAATGCCGCCGAAGTGTTTCGTGACGGCCTCACAATGAAGAATGGGGATTTTAGTTTCTGTCATGACAACACCTTCGCCTTTATCTGGTCAATGAGGACAGCCATGATAATAATGACGCCCACGGCTACATACTGCCAGAAAGGATCAACACCAATAATAATCAGGCCATTCTGGATCACAGCGATGATTAATGTGCCTACCAATGTGCCAATCATGCTCCCTTCACCACCCATAAGCGAAGCACCACCGATGACAATGGCGGCAATCGAGGACAAATTCAGCGCATCACCGGCATCCGCAACTCCACCCGTGTAGCGCAGAATATACAAAAATCCGGAAATAGCTGCCATCAGGGAAGAGAGTATATACACTTTGATCAGAATCTTATTCACTGGAATCCCAGCGCGCAGAGCTGCAATCTGGCTCCCACCGATTGCATACACATGCTGTCCAAATTTTGTCTTGGATAAAATCCAGATCATCACAAACAACAAGATAGCAATGTATATCAATTGGAAGGGTAAGAGTGAAACAACCTCTCTCAGCGCTTCTCCGGTGATACTATCGGGTAAATTGAAATAGTTCATCTTCGTACTGGGATGGAAATAAAATACATATCCATTCCCAAGATGTCCCACACCTGTGATATTCACGCTCACCGGGGGGCCGCCTGAGAGGATGTAACCAATACCACGGGCAATGCTCAAAGTGCCAAGTGTAGCAATAAAAGGCGGCACTTTTAAGTGAGAGACGAGCGTCCCGTTGATTAAACCAATAATCACACCAATAAATATACAGATGAGGAAACCGGCAAGAATAACAACAATTAAGTTTGTATCTTTCGGGAATGAGCGCATGACGATTGAAGCCGTAACGCTGGCCAATCCCATGGCAAAACCGGTGGAGAGGTCAATACCACCGCTGATGATGACGAAAGTCTGTCCGAGGGCAAGAACCAGTAAAATCGCATTATTTGCCAAGACAGCTTGGAAATTTCCTAATTGGAAAAATCCTTTTGAAAAGGAAAAGACGAAAATCAACAAACCGAGAAACAACCAGGCCCACATACGACCGATGAAACTCAGGATACGAATTCTTGAATCTTTTTTCTTTGATGCCTTTGGGGAAGGTGAGCCAACCTCGGAATCGAGGTTGGCTGCTTTTGTTTGATTCGTTTCCTGGTTACGGTGCCCAATTCTTTTTTCTATTGTTCTGTTTTTCATATTTCTAATTACCTTTATTAATGGGCATTATCCAGGGAAGCTAAACTTTATTCAGATTTATAGATGGCAGCTTGTGCTTCATCCGTATCCACATTGTCACGCGTGATAACAACGAAAGGTGTATTCACACTTGCGGGAATATCACTGGTATTTCCCATCAATGCATCAAACGCATATTGCACAGCTAATTCACCAATAAGCGCAGGCTGTTGAGCAATAACCATATCTACAACATTATTGCGGAGGTCATCAATTGCCTGTTCGGGAGCATCAAAGCTGGCGATCTTGATTACGCCATCCAATCCAGCACTCTTCACTGCGGCTGAGGCGCCTTGTGCGCTGAACAGATTGGCGCCGAAGATTGCACCCAATTCAGGTTCTTTTTGCAGCATAGCTTGTGTCTGATTGGTAGCAATAGGGGCACTACTTTCAGTGTAATCAACGCCTGCCAGAGTAACGCCTTCAACAGCATCAATTGCTGCAATACAGCCATCACGGCGGGCAGTGTCGGAAGGAACGGTTGCAGTTGAGGTCAAAATATAAATTGAACCTTCACCTCCGATAGCTTCGATCAAAGCTTCGCAAGCGATTTTTCCACCTTCGTAGTTATCCGAAGCAATCACTGAAAGCGGGAATGTCACTTCGCCATTCTCGTAATCACCATCGCCAATATATTGGTCAGTGGTGAGCACAGGCATGCCTGCTTCAAAAGCGCGCTGCAGGGGAGCGATCATTGCCTGCGGATCATTGGGGACTGCAATCAAAGCATCTACACCTTTGGCGATCATCGCATCAACAATAGGGGTTTGAATTTGAGAATCCCAGCTTGAGGGGCCATCAGCAACCAGTTCGACACCCAGTTCTTCGGCTTTTGCACGGGCGCCTTTTTCCATGGTGATGTAGAATGCATCACCCTGAATGCCATAAACCAGAGCAATGGTCAGAGGCTCTTCTGCAACGTCTTCAGCGGCAGCTTCTTCGCCCGCATCTTCAACAACGGCTTCTTCAGGAGCGGCCTCTTCAACGGCAGCTTCTTGAGCAGGTCCGCAAGCAACTAAAAACATAGTTGCAACAATCACTAATGACAAAACAGCCATTATTTTCTTCATTTTCTGTTCTCCTTATTTCTATTAATAAAATTTATTAAATTACCAGTAAAAACATGTGATCAGTTCAAATGTTGTCTCCTTTCCTTTTTTGTTCCAAATATATTTAAGCAAAAGTACCTTTAGATAAAGAACTTTTGAAATGTTTCGTAAAAAATGGGGGAGGGAAAAAAGAAATACCAATTTCATACGGGATGGCTGGGGAATATTCCCATGAAGAGCACGTCCTTTACAATGGTATAATCCTATCATGATAGGATTATACGTTAGAGAAATTCAGTTGTCAATAATCAATCCAGCCTGAAAGTAATTTCTCTTTCAAATTTAAGTAATATGCAGGGATAATATGTTTAATACGCAAAAACAATTTTGGGTGGTTTTCTTGAATAATTTTATAGACCGCTTCTCATTCAGAATATGGTTTACTTATAATGTTTTGGTATAACTAAACAGAGATTATCAGGGCTAATTTATTACGATTATAATGATTATTTAAGGATTAAATATGTCAGACAATCAAGACAGGATTAACTTCAACAGTCCAATACCATACTACTCCCAGCTAAAAACAATCCTTCTTTCCAAAATCAATCAGAAAGTTTGGAACATTGACGATAAATTGCCCAGTCAATCTGAACTTTGCGATATGTACCAGGTAAGCCGAACTGTCGTTCGCCAGGCTTTGAAAGAACTTGAAGATGAAGGCAGGATCGAGCAAAGGAAAGGCCGGGTGGCTTATGTCATCGGCCCCAAGATCAGCGGACGCCTTCTTGAAAGACTTTCCGGCACATATCAAGATATGATGGACCTGGGATATATACCTGTCAGCAAAGTCCTCAAACAGCATATTATTCAATCCGATGAAAAGATCGCCCGACGCCTGCAAATTGAAGCAGGAGTTAATGTTATTGAAATCGTCCGGTTGAGATTTGTAGACGGGGAACCATTCGTCTTGGTCACCTCTTATATTCCCTATGATCTCTGCCCTAAAATCGTTGATATTGACCTAAAAGAAAAATCCCTGTTGGATACAATGAAAAAAGAATATAACATCATCATTGCTTCCAGCCAAAGATCCATCGAAGCCGAGTTGGCCAAAGAATATGAAGCCAATTTACTTAACATCAAAGTAGGAGCGCCGCTGCTCCTATTCAACAGTATCAGCTACGCAACCAATGGACAGGTCGTTGGCTCAACGAATGCGCTATTCAGGGGGGATCGATCCCGCTTTGAGGTTGAAATCCTTACCAATCCATAGCCTTCCATTCATCTATTTCAATTTTCGAAATCAATCCCAATTCTATGCATTACCTATAGCATAATTGGGATTGCATTTTAAATCACGCTTAATCTGTATATTTCATGATATATCTGGATGCATCTTGCTAATACAATAAGGCTTTGCTATAATTCAAGCACGTAATTAATCTGTAATTTAAACAACCAACCCTTATTATGGCAGTACATAAACGATTCCAAAACCTGAAAAAAAGCCTCTTAACCACCCAGCGCGAGATTTCATTTGAACGCGCACGTTATTACACTGAAAGCTGGAAGACGTCCGAAGATCAGCCCAACATCATCCGGCGCGCTAAAGCGCTGCAGCATGTGCTGGCGAATATCGAGATTTCCATTCGCGAAGGAGAAATACTGGCCGGCAACCGCACCGTCAAGCCGCGCAGCGGGATCGCGTCTCCGGAAATGAGCCCTTATTGGATTCGCGATGAGATTGACAGTCTTTACTGCCGCCCCCAAGACAGTTTTTATGTTTTGCCTGAAGACAAGGAGTTATTCCTCAAAGAACTTTACCCTTACTGGGCCGGCAGAAGTTTGAAGGACTTAATTGAACCGCGCCTGACCCCGCCTGTGCGGGAATCCATCGAGACCCGGATAGTCAGCATCAACCAAACCGACAAAGGCCAGGGGCACATCATCCCCGATTTCGAAAAACTGCTGAATCTGGGCCTGGACGGAGTCATTTCAGAAATTGATAAATTTGAAAACCGCAACGTCCAAAACAATTACTACCAGGCCGCCCGCATTTGTTTGAGCGCGCTGCAGGATCATATTGGCAGGTATATTCACCTGCTGGACAGCTTGATCGCGCAAGAGGCTGATCCCGCGCGCAAGCAGGAATTTGTGCGCATGAAATTGGCTTCTCAAGCCATCCAGCACGAGCGCCCAAACAGCTTTTTTGAAGCCGTGCAGTTGTTATGGTATTTCAATATTGCCCTGCAAATGGAATCCAACGCCAGCAGCATTTCCACCGGACGTTTTGATCAATGGATGCTGCCTTTCTTCCAGAAAGACATCGCCGACGGTGTATCCATTGACGATATCAAGGATACGCTACGCATGTTGTGGATCAAGATGAACGACGTGGTTCTACTGCGCAGCCGGGAAAGCGCGAAATATTTCGCGGGCTTTCCAACCGGATATACCATAATGTTGGGCGGCCTGACCCCGGACGGTTTCGGCGCCAATAATGAGCTGAGTTGGTTAATCCTGGATACTTATGACGACATCCGTCTGCCTCAGCCCAACCTGGGTGTGCGCATGAACGAACGTCTATCACGCGACTTTGTCGCCCGCGCAGCCGAGACCATCAAGCTGGGTACGGGTGTCCCGCACGTGTTCAACGATGAAGTCATCATGCCGGGGTTGTTGGCACGCGGAATTTCCCTCAAGGACGCCCGTGATTACGCCATTGTCGGCTGTGTTGAAATTTCAGTACCGGGTAAAATGTACGGGCTGCACGATATCGCCATGTTCAATTCCCCCAGGCTGCTGGAACTTGCGCTGCAAAAGCATGCCAGTGAAATTGCCAGCTACGATCAATTGATCGCTTTAGTGGAAAAAGAGATCGAAGACAACGTAGCATTGATGGTGGATGGCTCCAACCAGGTGGACACCGCGCACGGCCAACTCGCGCATATCCCGCTGCTTTCCACGCTGATGCTCGGCTGCCTGGAGAGCGGGAAGGACGTGGTCGAGGGCGGAACTCGATACAATTTCTCAGGTGTGCAGGGGATTGGGTTCCAAAATCTGGCCGACTCGCTGGAAGTCATCCGTCTGTTGGTGTTTGAAGAAAAACAACTTTCCCTTCCCGAATTCGTTGAAATTCTGAAGAACAACTGGCAGGGCAGCGAGAAGCTGCGCCAGCAGTGCATCAATAAATACCCTAAATACGGCAATGACATTGATTCGGTGGATTTATTGGCAGCACGTTTGTTGAGTAAATACAATGAATGCTGTGAGACTTACAAAAATGTGCGCGGCGGTATTTTCAGCCCGGGCAGCTATACCGTATCCGCCAACATCCCGCTGGGCGAGCAGGTCGGCGCGACCGCGGATGGACGCTTGGCGCAGGAACAACTGGCCGATGGAGGATTGTCTCCCATGGTCGGGCGCGACACACACGGCCCAACCGCAGTACTTAAGTCGGTCAGCAAACTAGATCATTACCAAACCACCAACGGGTCGCTGCTAAACATCAAATTCCATCCCAACGCATTTAAAGGGGATATTGGAACCCGCAAGTTCGTGGACTTTTTGATTGGCTGGATGCGCCTCAAGATACAGCACATTCAATTCAATATCATCTCGCGGGAAACGCTCATCGATGCCCAGAAACACCCCGACAAATACCGCGACCTGGTAGTAAGGGTGGCAGGCTATTCGGCTCTGTTCGTAGACCTGAATGTGAAAACTCAAAACGACATCATCGCACGCACTGAGCACAATTAGTGATCATAAGCGGTTAATAAAAGGATTTCCGAAAAACCATAATGAATACACCGCTCATTTTTAACATCCAACGCTTTTCCATTCACGACGGCGGCGGCATTCGGACAATTATATTTTTCAAGGGCTGTCCCCTACACTGCCCCTGGTGTTCCAACCCTGAAGGAATTTCAACCAAACCTCAACTGATCCGAAACAATAATCGCTGTATTCAATGCAGCGCGGAGGACGCTTACCACTGTGTCAACACACCGGACAACTGCCCGGTCAGCGCCCTTACCTGCTGCGGGCAGGAATACACAGTCGATCAATTAGTCAAAGAAATTGCCAGCGACCAAATCATTTACGATGAGGATAACGGCGGGGTGACTTTTTCAGGCGGTGAGCCATTTTTGTTCCCAGAATTCCTTGAGCAATTATTGTCTCGAATCAGACCATGGACAAACTCCATCGCGGTGGAAACCTGTGGCAATGTGCCATTTGAAAACATTGAAAAAGCACTGCCTTATGTCGACCTGTATCTCTATGACCTGAAGATCATGGATGAGGAAAAATTCCGCGATGTGTGCGGCGGGAATTTATCAATCGTGATCAGCAACCTCGAAAAACTGGTTTCGCTTCACAAGGATGTAATTCCACGCATTCCCTTAATTCCTACTTTTACCGATGATGTAGAAAACATCGACAGAATCGCACAACTATCCTTGAAATTAGGGCTAAAGCAGGTACACCTGCTGCCGTTTCATCAAATGGGAAGCGGAAAATATGAAAACATGGGTATGCCTTACACCCTATCGGAACTTCGCCCATTTACCGATGACCAAATTTCAGCCGTGGTAAGCCGTCTGGAATCCGGGGGGCTGCAAGTTATCACGGGTGGTTTCTAGTTCCCAAACAGAAATCTCAAAATTTAGTGATTTAAATTGACAAGGGCAGATCTGGGATTCTGCCCTTGTCTTGACTTGGTTAGATGCCGAATTTGCTTCGGCGGATTTGGTCAACGTCGCTATAGTTACATGTAACCGTGTGGCCCTCAAGTGGAAGGATTTTTTGATGAATGGCATCCAAAATCCATTCCGGCTGCGGGAAGAACTCAGTATCATGTTCGTAAGCCGGGGAAATCCAATTCTTGGCGCCTACAATTGCCGGCGGGGCATCCAGGTAGTCAAACGCCAGCTGGGTGATGTTGGCAGCCATGTCATTCAGGAAACTGCCGCGCGTGCAGGCATCGCTGAGCAGGAGAATCTTGCCGGTCTTTTTCACCGATTCAATGACCGGCTCATAATTGAACGGAACCAGACTGCGCGCATCAATAATTTCGGCCGAGAGATTGTGCCTTTCCTCCAGCAACTGAGCCGCTTCAACCGCCCGGTAAAGCGTCGCACCGATATTCAGAATCGTGATGTCGCTTCCAGCCCGCTTGATATCCGGTTCTCCCATAGGAACTTCATAATATCCTTCGGGAACGCCGCCTTCGTGGAAAAACTCGCCTATGTCATAGGTGCGCTGGCTTTCAAAATAAACAACCGGATCGGAGCCCATCAAGGCCGAATTCATGAGTCCTTTGGCGTCATAAGGGGTAGCCGGGAAAACAACTTTCAACCCCGGGATATGGGCGATAAGGCTGGACCAATCCTGCGAATGTTGGGCGCCATATTTCGCTCCCACAGAAACGCGAATCACGACCGGCATTTTGATTAATCCGGCGCTCATCGATTGCCATTTGGCCAATTGGTTGAAAATCTCATCACCGGCGCGCCCGATAAAATCGCTGTACATCAACTCAACCACCGCACGCCCGCCGGCCATGCCGTAGCCAACGCCCGCACCGACCATGGCAGCTTCGGAGATGGGTGAATTAAAGAAGCGATGATAAGGCAGCGATTCCGTAAGCCCGCGGTATACCGCAAAAGGTCCACCCCAATCGCGTAAATCTTCACCGTAGGAAATCAAGGTCGGGTCGGTATAGAACTTATCCAAAATCGCTTCAAAGATACCGTCGCGCACGTTATAGACACGGGTTTTTGAAAGCATTACGCCATCCTTGTCCAACGCAAAACGGGATTTCTTTTCAATTTGCTTAACGCGGGGATTTTCCGCGCGATCGATTAAGACGTCACACGGACGGTCTTCCATTTTCTCAATTTTCAAATTGGAAAGCATTATTTTTTCAACGAAATCCGGATTCTTCTTAAAATCCACATGCGGCGAGACCACCGGATCTGTTGCCAGAAGGAACATGTTTTCAACCCGCTTTTGAGCAAACTGCTGAATCTCTTCCACTTTCTTTTTGGTGGCTACTTTGGCACTGATCAGTTGTTCGGCGAAAGTCTTCACGGGATCGTATTTTTCCCATTCCTCGATTTCCTCCGGCGTACGGTACGAGGAAGCATCCGAAGGCGAGTGCCCACTGTAGCGGTAGGAAACGATATCCAACATACAAGGCCCTTCACCGCTGACTGCCAATTCCTTTTTCCTCCGGTAAGCGTCAATAACCGCCAGGGGATTAAACCCATCCACCCGTTCCGTATGGAGTTGGCTGGGGCTGATGCCGGCACCGATCCGCGCCAATTCGCGATAGGCCATCGTCTCGCCGCAAGTCTGCCCGCCCATGCCATAGCTGTTGTTGGTAAAGTTGAAAATTAACGGCAGTCCGCCTTTATATTCCTTTTCCCAAAGCTGGTTGAACTGATCCATGGCAGCGAAATTGAGGGACTCCCATACCTGTCCGCAGCCTACCGAGCCATCGCCTGAATTAACAACAACAATGCCCTTTTTCTGGTTGCATTTTTTGAATAAAGCCACACCAACACCGATAGGGGCCGAACCGCCCACGATGGCATTGTTTGGGTAAATCCCAAAAGGCAGGAAGAAAGCATGCATTGAGCCGCCCAACCCGTGGCTAAAGCCGTTGGCCTTCGCAAACAATTCGCAAATAGCGCCGTACAGGAAGAAATTCTCCGCTAGCGATTGAGTCGTTTCAGCACTATTTTCCACAGCTTTTAATAGTTTGCCCTCTGAGAAGTTTTCCATGATCGTTTTCAGTTCATTATCGGAAAGCTTGCGGATGGCTGAGAAGGCCTTGGCGATCACTTCATGGTGGCTGCGGTGATTGCCGAGGATATAATCGTTCCTATCCAACAGGAAAGCCTGTCCGACCGCTACGGATTCCTCACCCATAGATAAATGAGCCGGGCCCGGATAAGTGAACTCGCGCCCGCAATAGACACCCTGCTTTTTGATTGAATTCAGCATGATCTCGAACTGCCGGATAGTAAGCATATCCGCATACATGTTGAGCAATTCTTCATCCGAATAATTGGCGCGTTCTTCTGCAATCCCTTTTTTATACTGATTCATGGGAATATCGGTAAAGGTCAGGCTGCCTGAAGCTCGCATCTTTACCGGATCAACAAACTGACTTTTTGGCATTTCTTATCTCCTTGTAACCTAATAAATTCTTTACAACTGGTAAATCGCTTCGCGAATAATTTCACTGACAGTGGGATGCGGAAACACAAATTGCTTGATTTTCTCCAGGGGAAGCTGCATTTCTATCAACATGCCCGCCCCATAAATAATTTCAGAGGCTGAATTTCCTACCATATGAATCCCAAGAATTCGGTCATTCTTCTTGTCATACACAACCTTGCAGAAGCCGTTTCCGCCCTCATTCTCCGCCATATAACGGCCGCTGTACTGCATGGGCAGTTTGACCGTTTTCACGCTAAAACCTTTCTGCTGGGCGGAATCTTCGCTTTCACCCACAAAAGCTACTTCGGGGTTGGTGTAAATCACTCCGGGTATGGCATTGTAGTTGACGCGATCCGGTTTCCCAAGCATGTGGTTGACGCTCACTTCCGCCTCACAATAAGCGGTGTGCGCCAGCATCGAACGGCCGTTGACATCTCCGGCAGCATACACATTGGGGATATTTGTCTGCATGGATTCGCCGGTCAGGATAGCGCCATGCTGAGTGTAGACATCCAAGGCCTCCAAACCAAGGCCTTCAATCGAAGGACGGCGCCCAACAGACAGCAACACTTTATCCGCGGAAATGGTTTTGCTGTTCCCGCCTTCCTGAAAAGTAACCGCGTTCGCAGACAGCGAGGTAACTTTGCAACCGGTATGGAAGGTAATGCCCTTCTTCTCGTAATTACCGCGCAGCAAAGCAGCAACTTCTTTATCCAGGCTCCCGCCTATTTCTTCCAACATTTCAATCACGGTGACATGGCAATCGGCAGAATTGAAATAGGAAGCCAATTCAAGCCCAATCACGCCGCCCCCAATTACCACCAATTCGCGTGGAAGTTCGGCTAATTGGAATACCTCACGGTTCGTCATGACAAAACCGCTCTCCAACCCTTCTTTGACACCAGGGATGGGCAGCACAACAGCCTGCGAACCGGTGGCAATCAGCAGCCGCCCGGCCTCCCAGGTTTGCCCCCCGGCAGACACATTAATACCGGAGGCGGATTTACCGGTAATTTTGGCGTCCTCCCGAACGATTTCCACCTTTAATTTCTTCAGTGTAGTTTCCACGCCGGATACAAGCGCACGAACGACCTTGTCTTTCCGCTTGATGACAAAGGCATGGTCAAGGGCGGCTTCACTGGTAGAGACACCATATTTTTGGCCGTCGTGTTTGGCGTAGTCGTAAATCTTGGCGGAATTCAATAATGTCTTTGAGGGAATACAACCCTCATTCAAGCACACACCGCCAACAGATTTCTTCTCAAAACAAACCACTGAAAATCCTGCCTGGGCAGCACGTTCGACTGCCAGGTAACCGGCAGGCCCGGCGCCCAGTACTATTAAATCGACCATTATCTTTCCTTTACTTCACAAACATCAAACTGAATGATTCCAGATTTTCCTGAAGCTTCATTAAGAATCGCGAAGCAGGAGCACCATCAATTGCCCGATGGTCATACGTCAGAGATAATCCCATGGCCGGATATATCCTGATTTGTCCGTTAACTTCACGAACATGTTGAGTAATCGTGTTGACGCCCAAAATGCCTGTTTGAGGCGGATTGATGATGGGGGTAAAGTGCTCAATGTGCAGATTTCCCAGATTGCTAACCGTAAAAGTTCCACCCTGCAGCAATTCGGGGCTGATGTTCCCATTTTGGCATTTGGCCGCCAATTCCTTGCCCTGCGCAGCCAACTCCCGCAAAGATAATTTATCCGCTGCAAAAATGGTCGGTACCATTAAACCGCGCGGGGTATCCACTGCCACACCCAAATTCACCTGACGGAAAAGCCGGATGCTGTCTTCCAACAGGTGCGCATTGAGCTCCGGGAATTCCAGCAATGTATGCGCCACCGCGAAAAGCACCATATCATTCAGGGTTATACCCGCCAGACCTGCATCCGCATCCTTCTTGAACTTCGCCCGCAATGCCATAATCTCGGTCGCATCAAACGACAAAGTGTGCGTCAATTGAGGAATAGTTGCCAGAGAGGCGGCCATGTTTTTAGCAATTACCTTGCGGATATTCGTCAGTTTGACATCGGCATATGGTTCTCCGGAGATACCAACCGGGGATTTTTGAACGCTCCCTGAGGAAACACCCTTAGCCGCACTCGCTCGCACATCCCGCTCAATAACACGGCCATTCGGGCCGGTTCCCGCCAAACCCTCGGTAGGCACCGACATGGTTTTTGCGAGCATGCGGGCACGCGGAGAAATATGCCGCTGTCCATCCGGTTTAATCTCAATCTCTGCCGGTTGGGCCACCGCAGGCGACCCTTTTTCCGCAGGGGCTTCTTTTACCGGGTTATTTTGGTGCGGGAGGGCGGCCTTGTTGTCAGCTTCAGGTTTGAAAGCCGAAATATCTTCGCCTTCTTCGCCAATTACACATACGTTTACCATCACCGGCACATCATCGTTTTCGTTGAAGAATACTGTTAATAAAGTGCCATCCTGAGGAGAGACTTCCTCAAAAGCGGATTTGTCGGTTTCATAGGAAAAAAGGACTTCCCCTTTTTTCACCTTTTCACCAACCTTTTTATTCCATTCGGTCAAGATACATGTTTCCACCGAAATACCCGATTTGGGCATTAGTACACCAGTTGCCATTTTTTGTTCCCAATTTCCTTTCCGCAATTATTCCGTGTTTTACAAACCTTCCCGTCTGAGCAAGAGAAGTTTGTAAATTCCAAAATCAACTGATCAGAGGTCATTCATCAAGTAAAGAAAGTATTTCTTCGCATTCCGTACAATTATCCAAAGCAATACGCAGTTCTTCTTTCATAATCTTGCGGGCCACTTTGGCCAGCATAGCCAGATGCACCTTGCTAGGCTCTGATTCCGGTACCGCAATTCCGAAAATCATATGGACATATTCATCGTTCCAGGGAATTTCCTTCTTTAGCCGCATAAACATTAATGTGGCTTCCTTCACCGCATCCGTTCTTCCATGCGGGATCGCGGTGGAAAAACCCACGTTGGTCGGAGCCTCGGCTTCCCGATGATACAGTTCCTCAATATATAAAGCCTTATCATTCAAACGGCCGGCAGATTCAGCCAAGTCAGCCAATGCATGCAGGACTTCATCTTTGTTTTCAGCCTCGTAATCCAGAATCACCAAACTTTTGTCAATCAAGCTCATGCGCCGGGTCTCCTTTTTTGCTTGCGAGAAATTGCTCTTTTTGCCGCCGCGGCAATATCCTGAGCTGTTAATTTATACCTTTTCTTTAGTGATTCCAAATCACCAACTTCGCCAAAAGCATCCCGAATGCCAATCATCTCCAAAGGCGCGGCCTCGGTTTCTGCCATCACTTCCGATACCGCCGACCCTAATCCGCCCAGCACATTCTGGTTTTCGGCCGTTACCAGGCAGCCGGTTTCACGCACGGCATCCATAATTGCCTTCCGGTCGATGGGCTTCAGCGTAAACATATCGATCAATCCCGCCCTGATTCCCTCAAGCGCCAAAAGGGAGACGGCTGCCTGCGCCTCTTTAAGGCATAAATGCCCCTGGGCAATGATGGTTACATCGCTCCCGCCGCACAATTTTACAGCTTTGCCAATTTCAAAGGTTGAACCGGGTTCATAGAAACGAATATCGCCTTTGCGTTCCCAGCGGATGTAGAACATACCCGGCAGATCTTTCGCCATGCGCAGCACCTGTTCGCCCTGCAGCATATCCGAAGGTTCAACCACAGTCATTTCGGGAACCGCCCGCATCACCGCGGCATCCTCGAAAGCCATGTGCGAGCCACCGTTTATTGTGGCGGTAACACCCGGCATGGCGCCTATCATCATGATGTGCGCACCCCCAAACGCGCCTGAAAGAAAGGCCTGGTCCAAGACCTTGCGGGCCGCAAAGCAGCAAAATGTATACGTAAACGGTACTTTATCCTTAAAGCTCAGGCCGCAAGCAATTCCAAGCATATTGGCCTCGGCTATACCGACATTAATATAGCGATTGGGATACTTGTTGAACATTTCCGGCGGCAGCATCTTACCCAGGCCCACATCCGCATCCATGGCAATCACCCGCGGGTCTTCCTCCATAAATGCGCCCAGGCAGCGCCCCAGGGTATCGGCCATGGATTCCTCAGCACGAGTTTCGGGCTGAGCCAGATTAATTTTCATTGACATGCCCTCGCTCTCGCTTATCATTTAGATCATCAATTCTGGTTTCAAGTATTTTTACGGCTGCAACAGCTTGTTCTGTGTTTACGGTTATGTTGTGGTTATCGGCCAATTGCTCGGCAAACGAGCAGCCCTTACCTTTTATGGTATCCAGAATGATCACAGACGGCTTGAACGTGTTCTGTTTGGCTTGTCTGATCGCCATGTCGATTTGCGCCAGGTCATGCCCGTTGACTTCGAAAACATCAAACCCGAAATCCTTGAATTTCCGGCCAATATCTCCCACATCATTGATTTTTTTCAGTTCACCGCTGCACTGCCGTTTGTTATTATCTACCAGGACAATCAAACGGTTGAGAATGTGATTCCCGGCGAACATGGCCGCCTCCCAAACCTGACCTTCTTGACATTCCCCGTCCCCCATGACACAGTAAACATAACTGTCGCGGCCATCCAACCGATCCGCCATAGCCAATCCGACCGCAACGGACAATCCCTGTCCCAGCGAGCCTGTGCTGACGTCAACGCCGGGCGTTAAGCGCGCATGCACATGGCTGGGAAGATTCGAGCCGATCTGGTTCATGCACTTCAGCCAGTCTTGAGGGAAAAATCCTTTAATTGCCAAAGCAGCATAAAGGGCAGGACCCGAATGCCCCTTGGAATATACCAGCCGATCACGCATCTCCCATTTGGGGTTGGCCGGGTCATACCGCATGGCTTTGCCATAAAGGACGGCTACCGCATCCGCGATGGACATACTGCCGCCCACATGGCCTTTTCCGACCGCCGCGATCATTTCGATTGTTTTGATGCGAATCTGAGCCGCGAAGATTTCGAGATCGATCAACTCCGCATTGGACAAACAAGGACTATTCAAAGCACGATCCTTTGGTTAGAGTTTGTAAGAGAATTCCTTAATACATTTCGTGAGCGAGTTAACGCTTTCATCAAAATGAAAGCCCAGCGATTGAATTTTGCCGGTATCCAGCCGATCATCACGTTTGGGGCCATGAGTTTTGATCAGCAAATCGTTTATGCGGGATTCCAAACCCAATTCCCGAAAGATATGGCAGGTTATGTCGTAGCGGCTCAAATCGTTCCGGCTGCCTACATGATAGGTATCAAAGGGCAGGGAAAATAATTTATCCAATTGGTCAATCACATCATAAACATAGGTAAATCCGCGGAATTCATTATCGGTGACTTCGGCCGGTTGGCCTTTTAACGCAATCTGGATTGCATTCCATAAAACATTGGGATTCATGCTGCAGCCGCGTTCGGGCAGCCCATAAAGCCAGGTAAATCTCAAGACCCAAAGTTCGTCAAGCACTTCCTTTAGCTTTTTTTCGGCTTCAACCTTGTTCTGTCCATAAACAGTATCCGGCACCGGAATATCCGTCTCTTTATATGGACCGCTCTCAGGATTTCCATTAAATATCTGTTCGGTGCTCAACAATACCATCTTCGCGTTTACAGCGCCGGCTGCTTTGGCAATGTTCAAAGCCCCCTGGACATTAATTAAATGAGCTTTATCGGGATGCTCATTGCAAAAATCGGTTACCGGGATAGCCGCGGTATGAATAATATAATCCGGGTGGACTTGCGTGATCAGTTGATGCACTGCTTTTTCATCGGTAATATCGGTATCATCCTTATCCGTACCGTAAACATCATATTTATCCCGATAATGTTTACAAAATCTGGTTCCAAAAAAGCCTTTTGCGCCGGTAATTAATATTTTTTTCATTCTTCCACTTTAATCCACAATTGTTATTGTTTATTATTGTTTTATCATATTTTACCAATGATTTATCGTGTTGTAAAGGAATTCAGGCAGGCGAATACCCAAAACGGGTATTAAACACAAAAGACAACAACGCTGATGTTGCTGTCTTTTGATGATGTGCTTTTGGCTCTATCGGTTGATATTAGATAGTTGTTATATCAAAATCCTTTAATTGATCCAGCAAATCTTTGGGGTTCAGCTCGGTAATGATCGTGTCAATCTGGCTCAGCTCGCCAAACTTGTAACTGGTCTTTTTGCCAAGCTTGTTGGAGAGGCATACCAATATGGCGTCTTTTGAAATTCCGATTAATTCCGATTTTATTTCAGCGTCTTCAAAATTATCCAACATCAGGTCGCCGGTAGACAGATCGATCGCCACCACACCGATAAATGTTTTGTCAAAGTAGAAATTTCCCAAAACACGCAAAGCGCTGATGCCCGTAAATCCCGCAACTTCGGCGTTGTAATCCCCGCCCGGACAAATCAGCTTGATGTTTGGGTTGACAGACAGTGAAGTAAGGATACTGAGGCAGTTCGAAACCACGGTAACATGCTTGTCCGATTTCGCCAGCTTTTCTGCCAGCAGCACGTTGGTGCTGGAAGCGTCAATGTAAATGACCTCATCATTTTCAATTATGTTCAGGGCTTTTTCGGCGATAATCTCTTTCAAAGAGACATCCTGGTGCAAGCGCGTATCAAAGCGGGCGGTACGGACAATCCCGGTCAACAGTCCCTGCTCTTCTTTAAGCAAAGCGCCCCCGTAAATACGTTCAATCAGCCCCTGATTTTCCAACTTTTTAAGGTCTTTCCGGATCGAGTCTTCAGAAATATCGAATATTTCACAAAGTTCGTTAACGTACACCTTGCCATCACGCTTGACCATTTCCCGGATTTTTCCTAATCTTTCCTGAGCAAGCATGAACCATCCTCCATATGTATTATTCTTTCAACCTGGAAATTCGTATTAATAATTATAGCGCAAAGGCATTACCGTACTTGCACCGTAAACATGAGTAAGTCCTAAATCCGCATGAAAATATATAATATTTCGCGCGTGTTTTTCAGGCAATTCCCAATTCCGTGACAATGTTTTCAATAATTTTCTCTGATTTTCGGATCGCGTCGTTGGAACTGATGTAATAAACCGGTTTTCCGGAGAATCTTTCAACGTCGCGAATTTTCACATCGTTCGTTAAAATGACAAAATCCGCTGCAGCTACCTCCGCCGCGGTGATCGCATTTTCGATTCCCATTGCACCTTGAGTTTCCACCTTGATTGATGCTTTTCTTTTTTTTGCAGCACATTCCAACCCTTCACACGCCATGTAAGTATGCGCAACGCCCGAAGGGCACGAGCAGACAGCAACGATATTCATTTATAAAGAACTCCTTTATGCAAAAAATAATTTAATAACCACCGGTTACCATTAACGCCTGACCGGTGATATTTTTTGACATATCCGAAACCAAAAACAGCACTGCGTTGGCAATATCTTCCTCTGTCTGCAAGCGGTCCATGGGGATCTTGCGAACCAACTCTGCCTGCATATCATCTGGATTATATCCTTTCAGGGAAATATAATCATCCAGCTGTTTTTCCCACATCGGCGTGAAAACAATGCCCGGGCAGATGGCATTTACGTTGATATGATTTTTGGCAAATTCATTCGCCACGCTTTGCGTGAGGCCAATTTCCCCAAACTTCGATGCGCTGTAAGACGCGAATCCTTTTGAACCGACCATTCCGGAACGCGAACTGATATTGACCACCTTGCCATAACCGCGTTCCGCCATGCCATTAATTACCTGCTGAATACATAAAAAGGCACCTGTGAGATTTATTTCGATGGTTTTATCCCAAATCTCCTTGGTTGTTTTCATAAAAGGCATTGGGCGGCAAACACCTGCACTGTTCACCAATATATCCACCGGACCTATGTTTTTTTGGATTATTTCAAATACCCGCTTAATATCACTTTCATCTGACAAATCTACCGGCTCATAAAACGCCGTATGCCCACCCGCTTCAACAATCTCTTTTGTTTCCAGCCCTCTTTTTTCATCATTATCAATGCCCACCACAACGACATTGAAATTGGCCAGTTTTTGCGAAATCTCTCTACCGATTCCGCCGGCACTTCCCGTGATAACCGCAACTTTGTCTTTGAGTTCTTCAAACATGACTGCATTCCTTTATAATAAATTGAGGCAAACTAAGGTAACATTTATAAATAGAATCAGCAAATCACTTTAGAGCAGAGTAAATATATATGTCCTGACGCGACACGATATTTACTCTGCTTCTACGTCCTCAACAACTTCTTTTTTTAATAAATTAACGGTAACAGCGGTAACCACACACCCAATCGCCAGGCACAGCAGGAAGATCAAAGGTTTGTTGATACCCGGCAGCGCAACGAAGCTGTCCCAGGCAATGGTGCTTTCGAGGCCCAAAGCCGCAGCCAAACCACCGCCCACCGCAGAGCCAAGCATAACACTGGGGATAACGCGCAGCGGATCCTTCACGGCAAACGGGATAGCGCCTTCGGTAATGCCAACGCAACCCATCAGCAGCGAGCTAATGCCCATGGTCTGTTCTTTTTGGGTGTATTTCTTTTTATTCAGCAAAACAGCGAGTGCCATTCCCAAAGGCGGGGTGGCGCAAGCGACCGTGTTAATACCCTGCGGCCAGTAAATGCCTTCGTTCATCATACCCATACTGAAGGTATAAGCAGTTTTGTTCATTGCACCGCCCATATCGAAGGCGTACATCATACCGTTGATGATACCGAATAAGAATTTACTGCCGCCGCTCATGCCCTTCAGGAAATTGGATAATGAGGCCATCAGTGACGCAATAGGCGTTCCAATTACCCAATAAATCAAACCACCGGCAACAAAAGAACCCAATATCGGAATAACGAAGATAGGCATAATGCTGGCGATTTCCTGCTTTACTTTGATTTGCTTCAGCAGAATAACAACACAACCCGCCAGCACACCACCGATCATAGCGCCAATGAAACCCGCGCCGATCGAGTTAGCCAAATAAGCAGCGATAATACCAGGTGCGATACCGGGCCTGTCGGCCATTGAATATGCAATATAGCCGCCCATGATCGGGATAAACAGGGTCAGGCCAGCAATACCAATGGTTGCCAATCCGCCCGGGAATCCTTCAGTTGGGGTTGCAGCATGGCCGCTCAGGATGACGCCAAAAGCGAACAGCATACCGCCGGCCACGACAACAGGGATCATGTAAGAAACGCCTGTCATCAAGTGCTTTGGAAATTCTTTTAAACTTTTTAATACCTCATTCATATTTTTATCTCCTTTATCAATATTTAGTTACCTTAGTTTGCCTACTCAACCAGTAATATTTACAACTGAATTAATTCCTATATATTTATTGTTTAACCTATATTCCATCCTAATATGTCGCAAATTCTACCACATTATTATTGTTTAATCAATATTTAGCTTGTTATTTCGTGTTTGTTCGGTTATTTTAACATGAACAAAGACAACCGGACAGGATCTTAGCCTCTCCGAATGCAATACCCGGATCATACAGGAAGAATATTAAGATTGAAATTGAATTTATTAAAATAATGTGGATTGAAAAATAATTGGCCCCGGTTTTATACTTGCTGGTGTCATCCCCCGATGGTCGTTTTGATGCCGTAGCTGCGCACCAAAACCTCGATCTCGGCCAGGCGCTCTTCGCTGTATTCCCTTACTTCCATCAAGGGATAGTCCAAGCCCAGACGGGCGTACTTGCCGATGCCGTAGCGGTGATAGGGCAGCAGGTCCACCTGCTGAACAGTGTCCAGTTCGCTGACGATCTGCATGCGGCCCTTGATCTCCTCATCGGAGTCGTTCAGGCCGGGGATAAGCACCAGGCGCACGTGCATGGGCATGCCATGCTGGGCCAGCAGCTGGGCGTTCATGACGATCACGTCATTCTCCTGACCGGTCAGCTGGCGGTGCAGATTGTGGTCGGCAGCCTTGATGTCGTACAGCACCAGGTCGATGTAAGGCAGCACTTCCTCAAAGCGGCACCAGCCCACGTGCCCGGCGGTATCCAGCGCGGTGTGAATGCCTTCGTTCTTCAGGTTACGGGCCACCTGGGCCACAAAACCAGCCTGCCAGAGCGGCTCGCCGCCCGAGAAGGTCACCCCGCCGTTGGAGGTCTGGTAGAAGACGCGATCCTTGAGCACTTCTTTGGTGACCTCTTCCACCGTCACGAACTTGCCGGCGATCTCCAGGGCGCTGTTGGGGCAGACATCCACGCACGCCCCGCAGCCATCGCATTTGAGATGGTCGACCCACACATAGCCTTCCTCGTCGAAAGACAGGGCTTTTTTGGGGCAAGCTGACAGGCAGGTGCCGCAGTGGGCGCACTTCTCGCGTGAATACAACAGGTCGGGCACCGGGCGGATGAGTTCGGGATTGGAGCACCACAGGCAGCCCAGTGGGCAGCCTTTGAAGAAAACGGTATCGCGGATGCCGGGGCCGTCCTTGGTGGAATATTTTTGGACGGTCGAGATCAGGCCCCGCGCGGGGTTATACATGGGTAACATAACGCGCTCGATTATATCCTATCGCGGCTTACAGGCCCTGCTGTTCGGTGCGGGCGATGATGGCGTCCTGCACTTCGGGAATGAGCGAAGTGAACAGAGCGCAGTAACCGGCCACGCGCACCATCAGGTTGGGGTGCTTCTCCGGGTGCAGGCGCGCGTCACGCAGCTCGGCCGAATCCACGATGTTGAACTGAATGTGGAAGTTGCCCAGCAGGCGGTTGGCCTCCAGCAGCGCGATGAATTTCTCCAGGTTGTCGTCGCCCTTGAGTACGTTGGGCGAGAATTTCATATTGAGCAGCTGCCCGCCAGCCATACGTTTATTTGGCAGTTTGGAGACCGATTTGAGCACGGCGGTCGGGCCCTGCTTATCGGCGCCCAGGCAGGGCGAAGCGCCCTCGTTGACCGGCTGGCCGGCATAGCGGCCGTCGGGCGTGGCGCCCACGTCCATGCCGTACGGCACGTAAGAGGAAATGTTGGATGTGGACATGGTATAACCGCAGCCGATAGGTCCCTGGCCGTAGCGCGCGTTGTGATAGCCGGGCAGCAGGTCCAGGTAGGAGTCGTACACGTCCGCCACGATCTCGTCCACGTAATCCTCGTCATTGCCAAACTTGGGTACGGCCAGCGCCAGCTTGCGGATCTTCTGGTTCTCGGCGCCTTCCCAGTTGGCGTCCAGTGCGGCGCGCAGCTGCTCGAAGGTGACAGATCGGTCGTCAAAGACCAGCTTCTTGACCACCGCCAGGGCGTCGCCGATGATGGAGGTGCCGATGGTGGACTGGCTGACGAAATCGAACTCGCCACCGCCGTTTTTGAGGGTCTTGCCGCGTTCGATGCTCTTATCCACCAGCGAAGAGCCGAAGGGGTCGGCGTCAAAGACCTTCAGATGGCGGTCGCAGATGGCATCGCTTTCCACGGCCAGGTCGGTGTAGAACTTGAGGAATTTCTTCCAAGCCTCCCAAACCTCCTCGTAGGAATTGAAGCGCACCTCACGCCCGGGCTGCCCGTTGACCGACATGAGTTGAATGCCGGAGGCCGGGTCGGTGCCGTTGTTGAGCACAATTTCCAAAATCTTGCCGAAATTGATGTAGGTCATGCCGGTGGCGCGGTGGCCCCAGCGGCCGGGGATGGCCACTTCCACACAGCCCATGGAGGCGTAGTCGCGCGCGACTTCCTCGGGCAGGCCGATGGACATCATGGCCGGGATGACGGTCTCGTCCGCGAAGAGCGAGGGCATGCCGAAGCCTTCGCGAATCAGGCGCGCGGATTCGTTAAGCAGGGCGCGCGGGCTGCCGGCCCAGTAGCGCACCGACAGGTTGGGTTCGGGCAGGCGCGTCAGGTCCATGGCACGCAGGGATAAGTATGTAACCGGGTTGGTGCCGTCCGTGCCGTCGGCTTTCATGCCGCCCACCATCAGGTTGGAGTAGAGCGGGTAGCCCACACCAAACTCGGTGTGGTCCCAGGGGCGTACTTTGTTGAGTGAGTTCAGCTTAATAAAGAAGAGTGTGATTAATTCCAGGGCCTGCGGATTGGTCAGGCGCCCGGCTTCGATATCGGCCTGATAGTAGGGGTAAACGTACTGGTCAAAACGGCCGAAAGAGAAGGAGTGGCCGTTGCTCTCGATCATCATGATCAGGTGGCAGTAGTAGACCACCTGCAGGGCTTCGTGGAAAGATTGGGCCTTGCCTTCGAAGATGCGCCGGTTGACCGCCGCGATCTGTTCCAGCTCGGCTTTGCGCCGCGGATCGCTTTCCTGCCTGGCCAGTTCAGCCGCCAGTTCGGCATAGCGGCGCGCGAAGTGGATGGCCGCGCCCAGGGAGATCTCAGCGGCCTGGTAAAAATCGCGCTGTTCTTCAGTCAGGTCAGTACGCTGCAAGTTTTCCTGCACCTGGCGCTGCAAACCGCGGTAACCCAGGGCCAGCACCTTTTCGTGATTGGGAATGATGTGCCCGTCGCCGGACATGGAGATGCCGCCGCGATGAATGACGTTCTGGCGTTGGGCGGCCATGTTGGTTTCGGAAATATCGGCATAGACGGCTTCCTGGTGGGTCTTGCCCTGCCAGAACGCCTGGATGCCGCGCAATTTTTCTTTTGTATCCTCGCTGATGGCGAACACATCGCCGGAGCGCTGGTCGAACTGGTCGAGCTCTTCAATGACCCAGTCGATGGAATATTCGGGGAAGATAGGCGCGGCGCGTACCTGGCCGGCCTGGTTGCCGACGATCAATTGGTCTTTCTCGATGAGGATGGACATGTTGGCGAGGATGCGTTCCAGGGCTTTGGCGCGCCGCAGCACCATGGGCTGTCCCTCGGTTTCGCGGTAGGACTCGGTGATGAGCAGAGCGCGTTCCGGGCAGATGGCAGGCACGGCCGCCATCAGGTCGGCGCGCACACGGCGCACGCGCGGGAAACCTTCGCCGCCATATTCGTAAAGCATGTTTTCGATTCCGGGGATTGCAGAGGACAATTGATCGGGTTGAACCGTTACCATTATTACTCCTTTAGGGTTGCGACGGGATATATAATGACTAATTATATCGAATTTGGTTTGTATTTTTCTTTATTTCTAAAGGTTATATACTAATTGCTATGGAGAAAAATTATATTTTCCTTGATTCCAATATCTTCATTCAGAATTTTTTATTAGATAACTCTTTATTTCAAGCGTTATTCACAGCCACAATCCGCTCAAATTACCAATTAGTCATATCAGACGCAGTTCTTCTTGAAGTCTCAAATAAATATAAAAAAGTAATAAATAATATTCATCCAAAACTTAATAATTTTGGTGGCGACTTATCATTAGAAATCCTAAATATTAATCATTTATCTGAGGAAGATAGTGATCATCTTGATGAAAAATACAAAGAATTCTTCAGGAAATATTTATTAAGAAATCAAATTAATCATATGTATTTAGATTTACCAAATACTCCCCATATCTTTCTATTTAGAAAAGCCATGGAAGGTAAGAAACCATTTCATGATTCAGGTGGAGATGGTGGTGGATATCGTGATGCTTTAATATGGGAGTCTGTGAAAGAGCTTCTTTCACGTGGAGATGTTGAAAAGGTCTATTTTGTATCTGAGAATCGTCATGATTTTGAAGATACTAAAAACCAAAATTCTTTGCATTCTGATCTTATTTATGATCTATCCTTAGGTCAACTTGATAGTTCTAAAATTGTGTACTTTAATAGTTTCAACAATTTCATCAAAACTATTATTATTCCAACTCTCGATATTCTAAATTCGATAAAACAGCAACTGGAAAAAGAGTCATATCAGCAGCTAAATTTAAGCGATTTTATTAAGGAAAGATTGATACCCGAGTTTGAGTATAAAGACCTTGATTATATTGATGACCTACCAATCCCATCATATTTCGAAAACCCTACTTTAGCAACAATTGACGAAATAGAAGCTATTAATAATATTGAGGTAAACAAATTGTTTACTTCAAAATTACTGATCACATTCACAATTACATCAGATATTTTGATTGATTTCTATATAGAAAAAAGTAATTATTATTCTATTGAAGAACGGGAGTCCTTTTATGACTTAGATAGAAATTGGAATGAATGGTACGTTTATGCAAGTAAATATTTTAATGCTAATCTTGGAATTAATTTAATATTTGACCCCACAACATCAGAAGTTGAAAAAATGGATTTGGAATCATTAGTAATCAACCACCCTGTATCCCACTAATTTAACTAAAAGATGCAAATAAAATGGCTGGGCAACGCCGGATTTGAGTTCCAATTAGGGCAGACGACCCTGATTGTGGATCCTTTCCTGACTCGCCCGCGCTTTTACCAAACCTATTTCGGTCGCGTGGCACCAGACGAAGCCGCGCTGCGCAAGCACATCGCCCATTCCGATGCCATCCTGGTCACGCATGCGCACTTCGACCACTGCATGGACGCGCCCGCGCTCGCCAAACATACGGGCGCAAAGGTGCACGGCTCAGCCAACACCTGCCGCTTGATGCAGGCGGCCGGGCTGCCGGCGGGGCAAACGCATGAGATTGCCGGCGGCGACAGCTTCACGATCAACGATATTCGCGTCAGCGTGCTGCCGGCGGCGCATCCCTGGATACCGGGCTATACCTTTGGCAAGCTGCGGCGCGAGCTGGAATTTCCGCTGCGCCTGCGCGACTACCGCATGGATGCCTGCTTCAGCTTTCTGCTGGAATTCGAAGGCACGCGCCTATTGATATGGAGCAGCACGCAGCCGGAGGGCGCCCCGCGCGCCGACCTGCTCACCTGCCGGGCGGTCTCCAGCCAGCGCTGGTATGACACACTGCTGGGTCAGGTGCAGCCCACGCTGGTGCTGCCGCAGCATTGGGACGACACCTACCAGCCGCTGTCGAATGACCCGCAGCCCTTCTTCAGCGCGCCGCGTCTGGGCATGCCGCCCATTGGGCGCATCGACCTAGCGGATTTCTCCGCGCGCGTGCGTGAGGCCGCACCGGACTGCGCCATCCTGGTGCCCGATATCTTCAAAGTGTATTCCATCCACCTTGCCGCCTTGCCTGAGGCAGTAGCTCACCCATTAAGCTGATTTTTTCGCAATTCCGCATTGTACTATCCTGTTGTACAATCATACAAAATCCTCAAGGAGGGCCGCTTGAAAGAAACCTATACCATCGCAATCCCCATGGCCGGATTGGGCACCCGCATGCGACCGCAAACCTGGAGCAAACCCAAACCGCTCATCCATCTGGCCGGACGCACCGTGCTCGATTACGTGCTGGACCAGTTCAGCTCGCTGCCGCGTTTTTCAGAGGCGCAATTCGTCTTGATCCTGGGACCCAACCAGGAAGAACAGGTGGATGAATACATCCGCACGCACCACGCTGAAAAGAAGATCAGCTACGTGATTCAGGAAGAAATGCGCGGGCAATCCGACGCGCTCTACCTGGCGCGAGAATACCTGCAGGGACCGATGTTGATGGCTTTCTCAGACACCTTGATCGAAACCGATCTGGCTTTTCTGGATCATGAAGAACTGGACGGGGTAGCCTGGGTGAAAGCCGTGCCCGACCCGCGCCGCTTTGGCGTGGCCGAGGTCGGTAAAGACGGGCAGACCATCACGCGCCTGATCGAAAAACCCAAAGAAATCAGCAACAACCTGGCCGTGGTCGGGTTCTACTACTTCCGCGACGGATCCGCCCTAATGGACGCGATCGCCGAACAAATTGAAAAAGACGTCTCTTTAAATGGAGAGTATTTTCTGGTGGACGCCATCAACCTGCTGATCGGCAAAGGCGCGCACATGCGCGTGCAGCCGGTGGACGTATGGCTGGACGCCGGCAAGCCGGAAGCGCTGCTGGAAACCAACCGCTACCTGCTGGAGCACAATCACAATAATAACGATGTGGCTGAAAAGCGCGAAGGCATTCTGGTGCGCCCGCCGGTTTATATCCATCCGGACGCGCAGCTGCAAGACAGCGTGATCGGCCCGTATGTGTCCATTGGCAAGGAAGCCACCATTCAGCACTCCGTTCTGCGCAATAGCATCGTGGAACAGGGCGCGCACATCTCCAATATGGTGCTGGAAGATTCCCTGATCGGCCGCAACGCAGGCATCAAAGGCCGCCCCGAAATTATGAATATCGGAGATAATTCTTGGATCGAAATTTAACACCGGAAGTAATCACGCACGCAGGCTATTCGGCCTGCGACCGCCCCGAAGCGGTGGTATGGGAAGGCAGCCGCCAACCCATCAACCGCATTCTCAGGGAGTGGCGTGAACCCGGCGGCAAGCACTACCTGGTGGAAACCAGTCAAGGACTGCAATTCAATCTGACATTAGCAGAACCCAGCCAACGCTGGCTGGTGAGCCAGGTCAGGATCAGAAAATAAAAACCTAAGGATGACAATATGGCAAAATCTTACCTTTCCAACCGCGTCGCGCAACTGAAACCTTCCGGGATCCGTAAATTCTTCGATATTGCCGCTTCCATGAAGGAAGTGATCTCATTGGGCATCGGCGAACCCGATTTCACTTCCCCTGCGCCGATCGTGCAAGCCGGCATTCAATCGTTGAATGACAGCGAAACCCACTACACCGCCAACCGCGGTATCCTGCCGCTGCGCACGGCGATCAGCGAACATCTGGAAAAACTGTACAATGTCAGCTATGATCCGCAGGAAGAAGTGGTTGCCACCGTGGGCGGTTCGGAAGCGCTGCTGCTGGCGATTTCCGCTTTGCTGAACCCGGGCGACGAAGTGCTGGTACCCACACCCTGTTTCGTTTCCTATCAGGGCATCATTTTGCTGGCCGGCGGCGTTTCGGTGGAAGTGCCCAGCCGCATGGAAAACAACTTTGTGCCCGATCCCAAGGAGCTGGAAGCCGCCATCACACCCAGGACCAAAGCCATCCTGATCAACTTCCCTTCCAACCCGACCGGTGCCATCGCGGAACGCGAAACACTGCTGGAGATTGCCAAGATTGCCGAGAAACACGACCTGATTGTCATTTCGGATGAAATCTACGACCGCCTGGTTTACGGCGGACAGCACGTGTGCTTCCCCGCGCTGCCGGGTATGCGCGAACGCACCATCCTGATCGGCGGGTTCTCCAAGGATTACGCCATGACCGGTTGGCGCATCGGTTACGCATGCGCCCCGCGCGAGATTATGGACGGCATGGCGCGCATCCACCAGTACGTCATCATGACCGCCCCGACCATGGCGCAATTTGCCGCGCTGGAAGGACTGAAATCCTGTGAAAGTTACGTACAGGACATGGTCAAGGAATACGACCGGCGGCGCAAGCTGGTGGTGGAAGGTTTCAACTATATCGGCCTGCCCACCTTCGAGCCGCGCGGCGCTTTTTACGCCTTCCCCCAGGTGAGCGTGACCGGTATGGACGACGAAGAGTTTGCCAACCGCCTTCTGAAAGAGAAAGAGGTAGCCGTAGTGCCCGGTTCGGCCTTCGGCCCCGGCGGCGAAGGTTTTGTGCGCTGCTCCTACGCCACTGCCTACGACCAGTTGGAGGAAGCTCTGGATCGCATCCACCAGTTCGTCAAGTCAATATAATTATTAACCACAGATACACACAAATAATGCTATATCTGTGTATATCTGTGGTAATTTTTCCGTTTATCGGTTCGTAAAGTTTTAATTTTAGCAGGCGCTGAACTGATGAACACAGATAAGGTCAACTTTAATAGTCAGGGGAATGTTCCTAAATAATGGGGAGAGAATAAGCAACCATGGACAATCAGGCTCCCGAATCCATCGAGGCGTTAAACGCCATTACCCGCAAGATTATCGGCTGTGCTTTTCGAGTCAGCAATCAACTAGGGCCGGGTTTTCTGGAAAAGGTTTACGAAAACGCGCTGGTATTGGAATTTACAAATACCGGCTTGAAATATGAACAACAGGTACCGCTCAAGGTCCGCTATGAAGAAATTATCGTAGGTGATTTCGTAGCGGATTTATTGGTTGAAGATGCGATTCTGGTAGAATTGAAAGCGGTTGATGCGTTGAGTAATGTCCATTTCGCTCAATGTTTAAATTATCTCAAAGCAACCGATTTGAAACTCTGCCTTCTCATGAATTTTGGGACACAGAAAGTTCAAATTAAAAGAATCATCAATTAATCAGGGTTAACCAGAACACATTCTACTATCTGTGTTCATCTTATTAAATTAATAAAAGTTTTTATATCTGTGTGTATCTGTGGCTAAACAAAATACAAATTACATTTCTGACATTGGATTAGAAGTACATGTGGAGCTGGCAACTAACTCCAAGATGTTCTGTTCATGCGCCGTGGTGGATCCCACCGCGACCGCGCCCAACACCTCGGTCTGCCCGGTGTGCTGCGGCATGCCAGGCGTGCTGCCGGTGATCAACCGTAACGCGGTCGAACTGGCCATCAAAGCCGGTTTGGCGCTCAACTGCACCATTGCCGAGACCAGCATCTTCGCGCGCAAGAACTATTTCTACCCCGACCTGCCCAAGGGCTATCAAATTTCACAATATGAATATCCGTTGGCGTATAAGGGGTACATGCTCATCCGCACATCCGCAGGCGAGCGGAAAATCCGCGTAACCCGCGCCCATCTGGAAGAGGATACCGGCAAATTAACCCATGTGAATGAGAACGGCGAAACCTATTCGCTGGTCGATCTCAACCGCGCGGGTGTGCCCCTGCTGGAAATCGTAAGCGAGCCGGATCTGCACACCGTGGAAGAAGTGAAAGCTTACAGCCACGAGCTGCGTTTGCTGCTACGCTGGCTGGGCGTGAGCGGCGGCGACATGGAGAAGGGCAGCATGCGTTTCGAAGCCAACCTGTCCATGCGCCCGGAAGGCTGCGAAGAATTGGGCACGCGCGTGGAGGTCAAAAACCTGAACAGTTTCCGCGCCATGGAGCAAGCTATCCTGTACCAAATGGACGTCCAGCGCGAAACACTCTCTGGCGGCGGGAAAGTTAAGCAGCAGACCCTGGGTTGGAATGAAGCCACGGGCAAGACCGTCATCCAACGCAGCAAGGAAGACGCCAACGATTACCGCTACTTCCCTGAACCCGATCTGCCGCCCCTGGTGGTGGACGCTGCCTGGCTGGACAGCATCAAGAAAAACATGCCGGAACTACCGGACATCAAACGCGCGCGCTACGCGCAGGAGCTGGGTCTCCTCCAGGAAGATATCGACCGGTTGGTTGACGATAAGAATACCTGCCAGTTCTATGAAGATTGCCTGGCCGCAGCGCCTCAACTCTCCCCCAAGAATATTGTCAATTGGATGCTGACCGACTTGTTTGCCTGGCTTAACCTGAACGGCGTCGCGTTGGAAAGCGTGGATCCCAAATCCTTCGTGCAGCTGGTGGAATTAGTCGACCAGGGCACCATCAACCAAAGCACCGGCAAAGAAGTACTGACCGAGATGCTTGCAAGCGGTAAGTCCGCCGAGGAAATCATCAACGCCAAAGGGCTGCATCAAATATCCGACAGCAATTTGATCACCGACCTGGTGAAGGGCGTGCTGCAAGCCAATCCCAACGAGGTGCAGGCGTATCTTTCCGGCAAGGAAACGCTGGCCAACTGGATGTTCGGCCAGGTGATGCGCGAAGCCAAGGGCAAGGCCAATCCGCAGGTGGTCAAAGCGGAATTGCAGCGCCAATTGGATGCTTTAAAATAAGCAACACTTTCCTACCTAAAGCTAAACATCCGGATTCCATATTCCGGATGTTTTATTTTACATTTATTAGTTTGCGCCACTATTTATCATTATTATTGAAATAATACCATTATTTGTGATATATTACTGCTATTATTTCGATTGTAAAGGACATTCATCATCTTGACGATGAATGAAGAAATCTTAAACTATAGTCAGAAACAACAAATTTATACAAAGAAGCGGAAAAAATAATGATAACGAGTTTTTGCAGATTCGAGGAGAATTTAAGATGAACGCTACGACCAATGCCTTTCAAATGGCGCAGCAACAATTCGACCAGGTTGCCAACCAACTGAACCTGGATCAGCAAGTACGTGAATATTTGCGCTGGCCGCTGCGAGAATTTCATTTCCGTATTCCTGTACGCATGGATAACGGCTTGATCCGCGTGTTTAACGGATTCCGCGTGCAGCACAACGATGCCATCGGCCCCTGCAAGGGCGGCATTCGTTTCCATCCCTCCGAGACTGTCGACACCGTACGCGCCCTGGCCACCTGGATGACCTGGAAGTGCGCGGTTGCCAACATCCCGCTGGGCGGCGGCAAGGGCGGCGTGATCGTCGACCCGGCCACACTGACCAACAGCGAGAAAGAGCGCCTGTGCCGCGGCTACATCCAGCAGGTATGGCGTGAGATCGGACCGCGCCAGGACGTACCCGCTCCGGACGTGGGCACCACCCCGCAAATGATGGGCTGGATGATGGACGAGTATTCCAAGCTGGCGGGCGAATATACCCCCGGCGTAATCACTGGCAAACCGGTGGGCGGCGGCGGTTCGCTGGGCCGTACGGAAGCCACCGGCTACGGCGTGATCTACAACCTGCGCGAGGCAATGCAGCGCCTCAAGATCGACCCCTCCAAGTGCAGCGCGGCCATCCAGGGCTTCGGCAACGTGGCCCAATACGCCGCCATCGGCTTCACCGAGCTGCTGAAGGGCAAGGTCATGGCCGTCTCCTATTGGGACCGCGACGACCGCACCGGCTATACGGTCAGCAACACCAAGGGCATCGACCCGCACTTCCTGATGAGCATCACCGACCAATACGGCTCCATCAGCAAAGACAAAGCCAAAGCGGAAGGGTACCAGATTGAAGACGCCAACGCTTGGATTACCAAGGATGTGGACGTGCTCATTCCGGCAGCCATCGAAGGGCAAATCAATGCTGAAACAGTCGAGTTGATCTCCGATAAAGTACGTATTATTGCCGAAGGCGCCAACGGCCCGACAACGCTGGAAGCCGACGAGCAGGTCAAGAAGCGCGGCGTGTTCATGGTGCCGGATTTCCTGTGCAACGCCGGCGGCGTGACCGTCTCTTATTTTGAGAGCGTTCAAAACGACATGAATTACTACTGGACCAACAAAGAAGTGCTGGACCGGTTGGATGACAAGATCACCACCGCTTTCCACAGCGTGTATGAGGTCTATGAAAAAGAGCACGTTTATATGCGCGACGCGGCTTATATGGTAGCCATCAACCGCGTGGTTAAGGCTATGCAGCTGCGCGGCTGGATCTAAATTTTTTTCAAGAACCAAAAAAAAAAGGAAACCGTCACTTCCCCCAAGGGGATGCCTCGCGATCGACAGGCTCAGTGAACGGTTTCTTTTTTTTGTTTATTAATACTATGGGATTCGACGCCCCACGTTTCACTCTAGGCGGGGTTCTGCCAACTTTTTAACCAGCGGAACTGGGACAACCAGTTCCGCTTTTTTGTCTTAAAATAAATACAATGGAAAAATATTGGTTCTCATTGTATACTCTTTCTGGAAACCTGGTTAAAGGAGGGTCCTGACTATGAAGCTGACAGTATCGCAAGCACAATTAGCCCACGGGCTGGGAGTTGTTTCGAGGGCAGTATCGCCCAGAAGCACGCTGCCTGTTCTTAACAATATCTTGATTGCCACCGACGACGGCCGTCTGCGCATTTCCGCCACCAATCTGGAGTTAGGTATTACCTGTTGGATCGGGGCGCAAATCGAAGAAGAAGGCAGCATTACCATCCCCGCGCGCATTTTTGCGGACTTGATCAGCACGTTGCCGGGCGACAAAGTAAGTTTGTCCCTCACCGCCAGAACGCAATCCCTTAACATCCGCAGCGGTACATCCAATTTTGACATCAAGGGTATCGACGCGCAGGAATTTCCGCCAATGCCGGTGCCGGATCTGTCCACCGGTGTAGAGCTGAACGTATCCGACTTCAAAGACATGATCCGTCAAGTCGGTTTTGCCGCCTCCTCGGATGAAGCCCGACCGGTATTGCAAGGTGTGTTGATGGAAATCAATGATAACCAGATGTCGCTGGCCGCAACCGACGGTTTCCGCATTGCCGTACGCAATGCCGAACTATCCACCTCCTTAAGCAACCCGGTCAAAGTCATCATCCCGGCACGTTCGCTGGGCGAGCTGGCCCGCATTGCCACCGACGGCAACGAATCTTTCACCATGGTGGTACCGCAGGACCGCGGGCAGGTAATTTTCCACATGAAAGACGCCGAGCTGGTCACCCAATTGATTGAGGGGAACTTCCCGGATTACCGCGCCATTATCCCGCGCAGTTTCAAAACACGCACGGTCATTTCCACGGCGGAATTCCTGAAAGCCTGCCGCCAGGCGGAAATCATTGCCCGTGAAAGCAACTACGTCATTCGCCTGAACATCCAGCCGCAGGAAGGCGGCCCGGGCACGGTGGAATTCAGCACCCAATCCGAAGAGATGGGGTCCGGCGAAGTCGTGGTGGATGCCAACATTGAAGGCCCGGAATTATTAGTGGCTTTCAACGTAAGCTACCTGAGCGATGTACTGGAAGTGGTTGGCACTCCCAACACCATCCTGGAAACCAACGCCAATAACACACCCGGCATGATTTCGCCGATTGGTGATGAAAGTTACAAACACGTCATCATGCCGATGCACCTGGGATAGTACCCGCCATTTACCGCATTAGCTGATCAGGTGTATTACAATTTGCATTCATCTTGAAATCTTGAATAAGATTTCAGTGTTTGATGTTCTGCTGTCAAGGCATAATTTTGGAAAGCCAGTTTTAAAAAAGCAATGCAATCATTTTCAAATTCCTCTGACCGTCTGATGAGTATTACCCTGGCATTGGGTCAATATCCTATGCTCAGCAGCCGCATTCGCAGCAAAATGCGCCACGAGCTTTACAAACATGCCATCATTGAAAAGCACGAATTTGAAGAACTGGTACGCAAACAGGCTATCCGCACTCAGGAATTGGAAGGGCTGCGCAACCCGGTAGGCGAAGAACCCACCGAACTTTGGGAAGAGCGCATCATCCGTGTACGCGACCAGATGACCGACCTGACCTTCAGCCAGCATCTTTCATTTGACCTTTTTCAGAACATCATTACCGACATTCTGAACGAACGCGGCGTTCAACTGGCCGATCCCAACCTGACCTTCAACCCCGAACAGGCCCCCCAGGAATTGATCTTCGAACATGCCTGGGCCATCCTGCGCTTGCCGCCGGAAGAACGCGAAAAATACGAACACCACCTGGAAGAATCGCGCGTGGTGCTAATCCGCACCATGATCAGCGATCAACTCCCTTATGTGAATATTGCCAAACGCTGGTTCACCATTCCCGACCTGGCCGAAATCCGCAAGCGCAAAATCGGCGCCGGACGCGTGGGCGGTAAAGCCGCCGGCATGCTGCTGGCATACCGTATTCTCACTGAAGAGCTGCCGGAAGAAATGAAAAGCCATTTGCGCAAGCCCGAGTATTATTTCATCGGCTCCAACGAAATGTACGCTTTTTTCACCATGAACGATCTGGAACGTTGGAACGACCAGAAATACAAAGACGAAGAACACATGCGCGCGGATTATCCGAAGCTGGTGAAAGACTTTGCCGCAGGCCATCTTCCCACCGATATCCTGGAAAAACTGGAAGGGATATTGGAAGACATCGGCAAAAGGCCTTTAATTGTACGGTCGTCTAGTTTACTGGAGGACAGCTTTGGCACTTCTTTTGCCGGTAAATACGAAAGCATTTTCCTGTCCAACCAGGGCAGCCCGAAAGAAAACCTGAAAGCGCTCAGCAACGCCATTACGCGCGTGTATGCCTCCACACTGAACCCGGATGCCCTGCTCTACCGGCGCAGCAAAGGCCTGCAGGATTACGACGAGCGCATGGCGCTCCTGATCATGGCTGTGGAAGGAAAACCTTACAAAGGGAATTTCCTGCCGGATGCAGCCGGGGTGGCTTTCAGCCGTAACCTGTACCGCTGGGCACCGCAAATCCGCCGCGAGGACGGTTTTGTGCGCCTGGTGTGGGGACTGGGCACGCGCGCGGTGGACCGGGTCGGGAACGACTACCCGCGCCTGATTGCGCTCAGCCATCCGCTGCTGCGGCCCACGCCCGACCAGCGCACCATGGAACGCTGTTCCCAGCAATACGTGGACTTGATCAACCTGGAAAAGAACAAAATGGAAACCGTGTCCATCCACAGCGTGTTGGACCCGGAGTACCCGCCCCTGCGCTACATTGCGCAGCTGAAAGAAGAAGGATACTTCACCTCGCTGCATTCGCGCTTGATGGAAAACGACAAAGACCGGCTGGTGCTCACCTTTGAAGACCTGATGCGGCGCAGCCCCTTCGCGGAATATATGCGCCAGATCCTGCAAACGCTGGAGCGCTGTTACCAATATCCGGTTGACCTGGAATTCACCATGCAAATCAATGAAGAGAGCAACGGCGATCCGGATCTGCTGTTCACATTCCTGCAGTGCCGCCCGCAAAGCCGTTTGGCGGAAAGCAAAGAGATCAGCATTCCCGGGCACCTGCCTGAGAATGACGTCATCCTGCAAACACGTTTCATGGTTCCGCAGGGCATGCTGGATAACATAGAATACGTAGCGTTCGTTCCACCCGGCGAATACTTCAAGCTGAGCGTAAACGAGCGTTTTGAGCTGGCCCGCATAATCGGTAAGTTGAATGAAAAACTGAAAGGCAGGCAGTTCATCCTGGTTGGCCCCGGCCGCTGGGGCAGCACCAACGTAGACCTGGGCATTCCCGTTGGATACAGCGATGTTTTCAATACGCGGGCGCTGGTGGAAATGTCCGGTAAAGATATCGGTCCCTCGCCGGAGCCTTCACTGGGCACGCACTTCTTCCAGGACCTGCTGGAAGCGCAAATCTATCCGCTGGCAATATACCTGGACGATCCTCAAAGCACATTCCAGCCGTCCTTCTTCTACCATTCCCCGAATTGCATCGAGGAATTCATCCCGGCGGAAGAAAACATCAAGGAGCGTCTGCGTCTGATTAAAATTGACGACTATCGCAAGGATCACATGCTGCGCCTGGTGATGGACGAAGAGCACAGCACCGCCATCGGCTACCTGCTGCCCAAGGCAGCGTAGGCGTCTTCACCCTTTTTGCCACAGATCAACACAGATAAAGGCAAAACACTTTTTTAATATTGATTCCCACAGATGGCAGCTCCCTTTAGCGCTATTCTGACAAGTACTCGTTCTTTATGAATGAGGTAAGAAACTCATCGATAATGATCAGCCGCGCCCGGTAATCAGTGCCTCGCGATTGAAGCTGCGCACCGCCAGGTAAACAAGGAAGAAAGCGGCTGCCCAAAACAGCACACCCAGCAAGAGTTCAATTCCCACACTCAGATATAAAAAGCCGCTCAATTGGCCGGCAAACAACGCCACCACCAGAATGACCAGGCTGGAGCTGAGCTGATACGCACCCTGAAAGTTCGGCACGCGCGCCGAGATCAGCACCGTGACCGCGATGCTTAGGATGGCCAATGCGGGTGTGATCCAGAAAATCAGCGGCCACCAGGTCGGCAGCGGGAACCAAAAGCGCTGAAAAGTTGTGTACGGCACCAGGTTCAGGATCAGCGTGTAAACCAGGAAACTGATCCAAGTAATGCCAATGGAAGGCACAGCCGCGGCTGTCAGTTTTCCCATGAAGAGGTCGGCGTCCGACGCGGGTGTGTAGAGTAGCGCTTCAATGGTCTTGCGCTCGCGCTCGCCGGCGAAGGATTCAGCCGCGATGGTGGAGGCGAACATGAGCGGCATAATCAGGAACATGGGCGCGAACATAATGCCCAGCATCACCACAATCATGGATTCCATAGGCTTTTGCAGGTCCATATACTGGCTCAGTTGGGCCGGCATGCGTTCGATGAAATAGATAATATCCGCGTCCGAATTCATCACGTCTTCCGGGCTGACATTGAGCGCCGGGAGCAGCAGTGTAAAGATCAGCGGCAGGACTATTACAAAGATAACAGGCACAATCAACATGGGTATCCAGGCAGTCTTATTCTGGCGCACTTCCAGCCAATCCTTGCGTGCAATAGTCAGCACATTGCGAATTTTCATAGCTTCACCTGCTCTTCCTGATCCTGCAATTTGAGATAGATTTCTTCCAGCGTAGCGCGATGGGGAATCACCGACAGAACAGCCGCGCCATTCGCAGTCAAAAAAGCCACCAGGGGCGGCACTGTCTCAATCGTCTCCAAACGCACATTCCAGACCGCCGACCCAGCCCCCTCCAGGGACTGCACGCCGGGCAAACCGCCTGCTTGCGCGGCCAAATCCGAAGCGGGAACCTGCTGAAACTCAAAGCGTACGCGGATTTCCGGTGTAACCTGCTGGCGCAGTTCGCTCAACGTTCCGGCAGCCGCTATAGAGCCCTGCTTCATCACCGCTACGTAATCGCACACTTTTTCCGCCTCAAACAGGCGGTGCGTGCACAGAATGACCGAGCGGCCCTCATCTTTGCTGATGCGGTAGATCAGTTCCTCCACCTGACGGGCCGCGAAGGGGTCCATGCCGGAAGTGGGTTCGTCCAGGAACAACAGCTCGGGGTCGTGCAGCAGGGCACGCGCCAGCGCCAGACGTTGCTTCATGCCTTTGCTGTAGGTTTCCACGCGTTGGTCCGCCCATCCGTCCAAATCCAGCGCATGCAGGTAAAACTTGCCGCGTTCCTCGATTTGAGCCGCGTCCATTTCAGATAAAGCACCGAAGAAACGCAGGTTTTGCCAGGCAGTTAACCGTTCGTACAGGGCAGGCGTTTCCGTCAGCACACCGGTGCGGCGGCGGATTTCAGCGCCCTGATTGCCGGGATTCAGCCCCAGCACGCTGCATTGACCCGCAGATGAGCGTAATAAGCCGTTCAAAACGCGAATTGTAGTGGTTTTCCCGGCGCCATTCGGCCCCAGCAGGGCAAACACCTGCCCTTTTTGCACGGAAAAGGTCATGCCGCGCAGCGCCTGGAAACCATCGTACGAGAAAGCCAGATCCTGACAAGTAATCACATCAAGCATAGAAATACTCCATTTCATCCAAAAACCAGCATGTATTATACGGGATTCACCCTGCAAGGTTTCACGTGAAACATATAAAACAGCACGCCATGAAATGTTTCACGTGAAACATTCGCGTATATCCCTGAAAATCATGAAAATATTCCTTAGTGGTAGAATTGACCTGCAAAAAGTTTATTCCGTTAATGACCTGGAGGTACTTCAAATGACAGCAGAAACAGGCTCCTTTACAGTTAAAAAAGGCTTGGCTCAGATGCTGAAAGGCGGCGTGATCATGGATGTTGTCACTCCTGAGCACGCGCGCATCGCAGAAGACGCCGGCGCTTGCGCTGTAATGGCGCTGGAACGTGTTCCGGCAGATATTCGCGCCGAAGGCGGCGTGGCCCGTATGAGCGATCCGGAATTGATTCTCAAAATTATGGATGCCGTGTCCATCCCTGTGATGGCGAAAGCCCGTATTGGGCATTTTGTGGAAGCCCAGATTTTGGAAGCTTTGGGCGTGGATTATGTGGATGAATCCGAGGTTTTGACCCCGGCCGATGAAGAAAATCATATTTACAAGCATGATTTCAAAATTCCGTTCGTGTGCGGCTGCCGTAATTTGGGCGAAGCCCTGCGCCGTGTCGGCGAGGGCGCGGCCATGATCCGCACCAAAGGCGAAGCCGGTACCGGCGACGTGGTCGAGGCTGTGCGGCATGCCCGTACCGTCATGGGCCAAATTCGCCATCTGGTTAGCCTGCCCGAAGAAGAAGTCATGGCATTCGCCAAAGACCTGGGCGCGCCTTACGAACTGGTGCTGGAAACCAAGAAGCTCGGCCGCATGCCTGTGGTCAACTTCGCGGCCGGCGGTATCGCCACCCCCGCGGACGCAGCCCTGATGATGCAGTTGGGTGTGGACGGCGTGTTTGTCGGTTCCGGTATTTTTAAATCCGGCGATCCGGCCAAACGTGCCGACGCCATCGTCAAAGCAGTGACGCACTACAACGAACCCAAGATTTTGGCTGAAATCAGCCGCAACCTGGGCGAACCCATGGTCGGCCGCCAGATCAACAGCCTTTCCGAAAGCGAGCTCATAGCCGGCAGAGGTTGGTAGATCATGAAGATTGGTGTGCTGGCTCTGCAGGGTGACTTCATTGAACACCAAAAAATAATGGAAGGCTTGGGCGCCCAGGTTAGTCAGGTGCGCCTGCCTTCCGATTTGGAACCACTGCAGGGGTTGGTCATTCCCGGCGGGGAATCCACCACCATCGGTAAATTGACCATGGATTTCAATTTGATGGAACCCCTGCGCCAATTCGCACGCGAACACGCGGTGTGGGGCACTTGCGCCGGAAGCATCTTTCTTTCAAAGGATGCCTCCCGCCAACAACCATTATTGGGTATGATGGACATTAAGGTGGAACGCAACGCTTTCGGCCGACAGGTGGATAGCTTTGAGATAGACCTGGATATCCCCTGCCTGAAGAAAGTGTCTGATGAGGACACTCCTTTCCATGCCATCTTCATCCGCGCGCCTCTGATCGAATCGGTCGGCAAGGACGTTGAGGTCCTGGCCAGCCTGCCGGACGGCCGCATCATTGCCGCCCAGGAAGGCCATTGGCTGGCAACTTCCTTTCATCCGGAGCTTACCGGCGATACCCGGTTCCACCGGTATTTCATGGAGATGATCCAATAGAAATTTCGTCTGTTACTCCGCTGGACCTTTATTCCATCTTTCGACATCGCAAAAATATACATTGGGAAAACACCGAACAGCTGCTGCTGCATGGGTTGCCCAATGTTTTTGTTTCCGTTTCCATTGAGACATTGGTGGGCAGCGGTCACTGGTTCACACAATCGATCCGCTGCAAATCTTTCAACCCGCTGGCTTTCGGGCAGGTGGAGTATTCCCAGCAGCGCGCTGAGATCAATTGGCTGCTGCTCTGCCATAGCGGAGAAAAATCAGTTTTGTCCGATCTGGTAGAGAACCTTTCTTTTGAATCCGGTTTACGCGGCAGTAAATACCTGCTTGCCAGCGCAGCCCTGGACTCGGAAGAATTCTCCCTCCTGCGCCACCAGGGTTTTTCCATTTATGGTTGGGAAAATTATTGGCGGGTGGACGTTGCCCGATTACCAGCCACACTTCAGAATGGGACCCGCTGGCGCAGAGCCGTCTCCCGCGATCAACACGATATCCTGCAATTTCAACGCCATTTTATAGCGCCGGCCATGCGATCGGTAACACCCCTGGCAGACGAGATCTTGCCGGATTTTATTTTTATGGATGATAACGACCTTCTGGGAACCGCAAAAGTGAATTTTTCAGGCAACCGTTCTGTCGTGCATTTTTTATTCGATCCTCGTATTCAAAACCCCCAGGAAGTCATGCGTGAATTAATCATCCTGCAAGCGCCGCAGTATACCGATTGGTATATTCGCCAGCAAACCGGTCAGGATTGGCTGGAGGAACATTTGCACTGCCTGGCACAGCCTGAGCTGGAACGCCGCGAATTATTGGTCAAACATTTCGCCATCCGGGAAAAATTACCTGTGGGAATACTCAATCACACAACAGACAACAGTCACCCGGACCCGATTACACCCTATGTCCATTCCGGCAAATCTTAGGATAATTTATAATATGAATTCAAATCAGTAAGGTATTTGAGGTATTCTTTAAGTATGACACAACGTCGGATAACTGATGACCTGCCAGCGCTGCTAGCAGTTCTTCCTTTCAAATTTGTCAACCAAGTTAAACAAGCCAATAACGCCGACGATCTCCTGGAGATCATTCTGGATCTCGGCCGTCTGCCGATGGCCCGCTATGTTGACCGCGAAGTGGAGATCAGTGATAAAGAGGTCAGCCGCGCCGAGATTGACGAAGTGCTGACGCGCATCGGCGAATTCGACGCGGACAACCGCGCCGGCATCGAGCGTACTTTGCACCGCATTTCTGCTATGCGCAATAAACACGGCGTCGTGGTCGGCCTGACCTGCCGGGTAGGGCGCGCAGTATATGGCACCATCGACATCATCGAAGACCTGGTTAAGTCCGGCAAGAGCATTTTGCTGCTGGGCCGGCCGGGTATCGGCAAAACCACCATGCTGCGCGAAGCCGCGCGTATCCTGGCAGAAAACACGCGTGTGGTAATTGTGGACACTTCCAACGAAATTGGCGGCGACGGGGACGTGCCCCATCCGGCCGTCGGCCGGGCGCGCCGCATGCAGGTGGCCCAGCCTTCTTTGCAGCACGAAGTGATGATCGAGGCTGTTGAAAATCACAACCCCGAAATCATTGTGATTGACGAAATCGGGCGCGAGCTGGAAGCCGCCGCGGCACGCACCATCGCCGAACGCGGCGTGCAGTTGGTGGCCACCGCCCACGGGCGCACACTCGAAAATCTGCTGCTCAACCCAACCCTGTCCGACCTGATTGGCGGAATTGAATCCGTCACCCTTTCCGATGAGGAAGCACGCCGGCGCGGCACACAAAAGACCGTGCTGGAGCGGCGGGCGCCGCCGACCTTCGATGTGCTGGTCGAACTGCAGGAACGCAACCGCGTCGCCATTCATGAAGATGTGGCCGAATCGGTGGACGCCCTACTGCGCGGTTACCCGCTGCAGCCGGAAATCCGCTATCGCGACGAGAACGATCAAATTCACGTGGAAAAACCACAGCCGCGGCCAGCCGCCAGCGCGGGCGGGTCGCAGGGATTAAGACGATCATCACCGAACGGGTTCAAAACCAGCGCCGATCAGAATCGGGAATATGCCGGTAAAGCGCCTTTTTCCGCCGCGGATACCGGCCTTCAATCTGAGACAGTCCAGCCGCAATTATCACTGGAAAAAATCGCCATTTACCCGTATGGTGTGGCGCGCAACCGCATGGAACAGGCTTCCAAGAAATTGGGCGTTCCGGCCGTGGTGGCGCGAGACTTGCGCCAGGCGGACGTGCTTATCACGCTCAAATCGTATTACCGCAAGCACCAAAAACCTATCGTGACTGCCGAGGAACATGGAATTCCAATTTACGTACTGCGATCCAATTCCGGCAACCAGATTGAACAAGCCTTCATTGAATTGTTCAACCTGAATGAAGCCGTCGGCCGCAACGTTAATTTAGAGGAGGTCAATACCCAAACCCTGGAGGCGATAGACGCGGTGCAAAACGGCCAACGTTGGGTTGACCTGCCGCCAGCCTCCGCGCGCGTACGGCGCATCCAACACGAATTGGTCCGCGAAGCCGATTTGGTTTCTCATTCCTATGGAAAGGAACCCAACCGGCATGTACGTATATTTAGGGAATAACGCATGTTCATCACACTAGAAGGACCGGACGGCAGCGGCAAAACCCGCCAGATTCACCCGCTGGCAGACTTCCTGACTAAACAGGGTTACGAAGTTTTCTGCGGGCGCGAACCCGGGGACACATTCATCGGTGAACAGATCCGCCAGGTATTAATGGACCATCAAAATAAAGGCATGCATCCGCGCACCGAGACGCTGCTTTTTTGCGCAGCCCGCGCCCAGTTGGTGGAAGAAATCATCCGCCCCCATTTAGCTCAAGGGCATGTCGTGCTGCTCGACCGCTACGCGGATTCCACCCTGGCTTACCAGGGCTACGGTCATCAAAATGACCTGGGATTGATTCGCAAATTGCTGGATTTCGCCACCGGAAACCTGTGGCCGGACCTGACCATTCTGCTTGATATTAAGCCGGAAGTCGGTCTGCGCCGCCGCCAGGAAGGCGGTGGTGAATGGAACCGCATGGACGCTTATCAGTTACAATATCATGAGCGGGTAAGAAACGGATATCTAAAAATGGTAGCAGCAGAGCCCCAGCGTTGGCGCGTCATAAATGCAGACCAATCACCCGATGTGGTACAATCGGAGCTTCGGGACTTATTATTATCATATTTATCCAATTTATCCTAAATACAAATATGAAAGGCAAAAGCCATGTCTAAAAAACTTCTTCCCATCCTGGTACTCGGTGCGATTTTGATCACCTCCTGCGGTGTGCTCTTCGATAAAGCAGAAGCCACCGCCGAGCCGACAACCGCAGCCGAACCCACCACGGAAGCAGCGGCCGGAGACACCACCGCAGAAACCGCAGCCGCCACTCCGGAACCTTTTACCAACGCAGAGAACCCCTGCACATCTTTCTCGGTGCTGCAGTACTCCATGGGAGATCCCTATCCGGGTTTACCGGCTGTTTCAGATGATGATTACAGCGTAGGACCGGATGATGCGGTTTTAACATTCATTGAATACAGCGAACCGCAGTGCCCTTACTGCGCGCAGCTTGAACCTATCCTGACCGAATTTCAAGCCATGTATCCAGAAGATGTCAGGCTTATCTTCCGCTTCCGTCCTTTCCCGGAAACTTTCCATGATAAATCCATCATCGCCTCGCAAGCCATGGTGGCGGCCGGCTTACAGGGTAAATTTTCGGAACTGAAAAACTTCCTATTCGAACGCCAATACCAGGACACCAGCGATCCCGACCAGGCAGCCCTGCCCGAAACGGATTTCTGGAGCGGTTTGGAACCGGCCGATTTCGATGGTTGGTTGAAGGAACAGGTACCTGCTTTGGGTATCGACGCCGATCAGCTCATCAGCGATATGTACAGCGATGAAGTTGTCGCCAAGGTAAAAGCCTTGCAGAGTGCGGCGGATAATCTAGGAATTACCGGCACGCCCACACTGATGATCAATGGCCACCAGTGGCCCGAAAGCTCCCGTGGTATTGAAATCTTCAGTATTTACCTGCGCTTGATCAAGAACCAGGCTAACGAAATGGATACCTGCCCGGCCACTGTTATTGATGCAACCAAAAAATACACAGCGACCATCACAACCACCCAGGGCGATATCAAAGTTGAACTCTATCCCGATAAAGCCCCAATGGCCGTGAATTCGTTCGTATACCTGGCCCAGCAGGGTTGGTATAACAACCTGCCCGTCATTTCCTCCTCAGATTTCGTTCTGTCCGGAGATCCTTCCGACACAGGTTACGGCGGCGCGGGGTACGCATATCTGGACGAATCCAACGACCTGACCTTTGACGAACCCGGTATGCTGGCTTCTTATAGTGTGTGGAGCGGATACGGCACCAACGGCAGCATGTTCTTCTTCAACAAAACAGCCCTAACCGACCAGGGAGAACGGACTATTTTCGGAAAAATCACCGAAGGTCTGGACGTACTGGATAAATTCGCGATCCGCGATAATATCTTCGACCCCGCAATCGACAAGGTGTTGGAAGTCACTGTCACCGAAGAATAATGCCCGCTGAACGTAAAAAGTTACCCAGTGTGTTGATGATTTTACTCAGCACGCTGGGTATTTTAATCAGTTTATTGTTATCCTTTGCTTCCTTTCTCGGCAGCAATCTGGAAAAAACAAATTCGCTTGAAAACCAGATGTTTACCTCTTTGGGTGTGCTGGCTCTGGTTTTCAGTCTGCTCAACATCCCCGCGCTGGTTTATTCCATCCACGACCTGCGGGGAAAAGAGAGCACACCGAAACGCACCTCCCTCTTTCGTTCCGCGAATTACGGGCTGATCCTGTGGGCTATTCTTTTAGCCGCAGGCACAATCCTGAACCGGAACTATCCTTATACGCCCTGGCTGGCCCCAATCACCATTGTGTGTGTGCTCATCCCCATCTGGTGGCTGATCGAGTTTGGACGCCGCGGATTGAAACGCCCGGCTCCGCTTTATGAATGGAAAACACTGACCATCGGCCTGACACTGGCGCCCGTCACCATCCTGATCATCGAAACCCTGCTGGTCATCCTGGTAGCGGTGGTGGTCATTATCCTGCTGGGATTTCAGACAGATACGTTTTCAAATTTGATGAACCTGGCTCCCAACCTGGATTTATCTTCAGGAGGCATGGAGCAACTGGATCAGTTACTCAACGATCTGGCCCAAAACTCAACGATTTTATTTGCGCTCTACCTGGTCATCGGTCTGTTAGCACCGTTTACGGAAGAACTTTTCAAACCCCTGGCCGTTTGGCTCTCATGGAAACGGCCCATGGACACGCGGGAAGGCTTTATCCTGGGCCTCATCAGCGGCGGCGCTTTTACCTTACTTGAGAGCGCCAGCCTGGTCAGTCAAATCAGCGCGCAGGACTGGTTGTCCGCAGTGATCCTGCGTTCTTCCACCGGATTGCTGCATGTTAGTTTGAGCGGATTGGTCGGTTATGGAATTGCCAAAGCCCGCAGCGAAAAACGCTGGGGAGCCATGCTGCTGACCCTTTTGGGCGCCACCGGCCTGCACGGTTTATGGAACTCCATGGCGCTGCTAAATGGATTTTCGACTACCGCACTTCCCATGTCGGAAAGTGTGCCGGTTTCCGCGGGAGGAGCGATATCTTTGGTTGCGATGGCAGTGGTTTTTACCGCGGTGTTATTCATCAACATCAAGTTAAATAAGAAGCTCAGGAATGCGCAACTATCTGAACAACCGGATATATTGGACTTGCCCGATTTAGAAGGTTAAATCAAATCTATTAAACGCTACTATAATTCATTAGGTGATTTTAATGAAACGAGAAAAACTCCAGCGCCTTGTGCGTTTTTTAATTAAAACCCTTACCCATACAGAATATTTTGACCTCGAAAATATTCCGGACTCCGGCGGCGTGATTATCGCTATCAACCATTTGAACTACATGGACACACCGGTTCTTTTTGTCAACCCGCGCCGTTCGGACATTACCGCGCTGGTGACAACCAAGTATGAGAAAAACCTGTTCATGCGCTGGTTCACCGAAAGCGCCCGAGCCATTTGGATTGACCGCGATATTGCCGATTTCACTGCCATCCGCAAGGCTTCCAAAGCATTGGCGGAGGGTTGGGCGTTGGGTATCGCACCGGAAGGCACGCGCAGTAAAACTTGTCAGCTTCAGGAAGGCAAACCGGGCACCATCATGCTGGCAATAAAAGCCAATGTGCCGATTGTGCCGGTGGGTATTACCGGAACAGAACATTCCTTCAAGAAAATACTAACTTTCAGGCGGCCCAAGATCACCGTCCGGTTCGGACAAGCCTTCACCATCCCTGAATTCAAGCCCGGCGACCGTTCAGCGGAACTCAAATACTGGACGGACGAATTAATGAGGCGTATTGCCGCACTGCTCCCAGAGCAATACCGCGGTGTTTACGCAGATCAGATACCATGAACAACCTGCACCCAATCCTATGCCGCTATTCTGGTTGTGCCTGTCATTCACAGCAGGTATATTTGTAGCGGCGCTCTTCCCGCTTTCCGCCTGGACCTGGCTGGTCATCGCAGTTATCCTGCTGATGGCCGCCTGGCTTGAAGGCCATTTTTGTAGCCATCGCACCCATCCACTGCTTTCCCGCCCTCTTTTCCAAATACCCATCGCCCTGATAGGAGCCTGTCTGGCGCTGGGCGGTTGGCGCTTTCAATCAGCCCAACCCCATATCAGCGCCAACGATCTGGCATGGTACGCGGACGGTGAAAGCCAGATGGTTACGGCCAGGATAGTCTCCTATCCGGAGGAATCCGCCAACAACACACGCGCGGTGCTGCAAGCCATAAGCCTTTATCAGGAGGGGCAGGTAAAACCGGTTAGGGGGAACTTGGAATTGCGGTTGCCGGGTGGATTTCATTTATCCTATGGGGATGTCCTGCGGCTGGAAGGACCATTGAACGCCGTACTGGACGACGGCCAACCAGCTTTTCAATCCTACCTCGCGCGTGACGGCATCCTCAGCCGCATGTATTACCCGCAGGTGGATACATTGGCATCCGGATCCGGCAACTTTTTCATGCGCTGGATCTATCAGGTGCGCGACCGTGCCCAGGACATTATCTTCGATCAAATACCCTTTCCTGAATCGTCCCTGCTGGGCGGCATTCTGCTGGGGATCGATTGGGAAATTCCGGATTACCTGGAAGAGGCATATCGTTCCTGCGGCGTGCTGCACATCATAGCCATTTCCGGTTATAACATCGCGCTGATCTCCGGCTTGATCATCCGTCTGACGCGGCGGTTTCTTTCACCCGGCAAAGCCGGCGCGGCCGCTATTCTGACCATCGCGGTTTATACCCTGTTCGTAGGCGCCGAACCAGCCGTGGTACGGGCGGCCATCATGGGCAGCCTGTCCATACCCGCGCACTATTTCGGGCGCAAGGTCATTCCGCTGCACAGCCTGGTGGTGGTAGCCGCGATCATGCTGGCCGACAGCCCCATGCTGCTTTGGAACACCGGCTTCCAACTCTCCTTTCTGGCCTGCCTGGGTTTAATCACCATGGTCGATCCCATCCAACAATGGCTATATCATTTTGTTGAAAATAAATTTTCCGAAGATGCCGCCTTGTGGTGGCAGCCGATTATCATCCTGGTAGTTTCTACATTGGTCGCGCAATTTTCCGTCTCCCCCGTACTGTTGAACTTAAATCCTGTTATTTCCATTCATACTCTGGCCGCCAACCTGGCGCTGCTGCCCATTCAGCCCATGTTGATGGGATTGGGCGGTATGGCGGTCATTTTCAGTTTTATCCTGCCGCCTGTGGGTAAATTTTTCTCCTATATGGTCTGGCCATTTCTGGCTTATAACAACCGCGTGGCAGTACACTTTGGTTTCCAGCCGAAAGGTGAATTTCAAGTCTCCTCAGTCTTTATTTGGCTCAGTCTGGCAGCCGTGATAAGCGCTCTGACCGTTTTCACGATTCATCAGATTTCCGCATTAAAACAACCGAAAACAGAATAATCTCACAATCCTGGTGCGTCCGTTACCTGATTAAGGATACGATCACCGCGACGATCAATTCCAAAATACCCACGCCTATGATCAGGTAGCTTTCCTTCCGTCTTTCACAGTGCCGGTATGCAATCCCTCCCAACCCAATCGAAATCAACGGAAAAATGTATGCGCACATCAGAAACTCGAGTTTGGTTACACCGCCAAATATTGGGATGGATTGCATATGCAAATCGATGGGCAGTCCATTGATCACCCAAAAGAAAAGAGACGGCATGAGACACAAAATCCCCAACATTATCCAATCGATTCTTTCATTCTGTTTCATAATCCTCCTCTGCTATAAATAAAAAGCGCATCGTTTTTCCCGATGCGCTCCAAAACATGTTTATTGTCGCTTGACTCGACCGATGAAATGGGTCTTATTTTTGAAAAAAAACGTTCAAGCCGTCCAAAATGAATCCATGTGTTAATCAGTTCACTCGAAATGCGGTTTTTACACCAAGTGAATCTGATAATCCATGAATCCCGGCAAAACTGTTCCAGCCGTTCACTGGAAGGTTCAGGCAAATTGGTCTCCTCAATTGATCAATAGCCAACTACTACCTTACGATTAATTTCATTGTATCATTTCTTGTTTTGGGGCCAAACCAGAGAATTTCAGAGACTGGATAATCCAAATCGGTATGGGTGCATATAGGTATCAATATCGGCCGCACAGATCAACTATTGGTAAAATCAGGCCAGAAAGGCTGAAGGTACTTCATTATGGAATGGCTCAAAGACACGTTTGAAATCCGCACCAACGGCAAGGGCATGCTGCCCATCACCCACGAAGTGGAAAGCCGCATCCGGGCCTGGGGTATCCGGGAAGGCATGTGCTTCCTGTACATTCCGCACGCCAGCGCATCATTGACCATCAGCGAGAATTACGACCCTACCGCGCGCAAAGACGTGGAAGCCTATTACGAACACGCCGTGCCCGAGAACCAACCCTGGTACCAGCATACCTTGGAAGGGTCGGACGATTCGCCCTCGCACATCCGCGCCACCCTGACGCAGCCCAGCTTGTCCATCCCCATCGACGACGGCCGGCTCAGTTTGGGCACCTGGCAGGGCATCTTCCTGTTCGAACACCGCAGCCGTAGCCACCGGCGGCAGATCGAGCTGCGCTGTCTGAAAGTCGCCTGACGAAGACGTTAACTTTTGTACCCATTTCGATAGCACTTTGTGTTACTATGAATTTACCTTACTAATCCTCTTTACGTACCAAATTCACCATGCTCTGCAACGCTCCAAATTAAACAACCTCATTGAGAATATTTAAATACAACTGGAGGTAAATATGATCACTGTCTCCGACCTTCTCAAGCAAAAAGGCAGGCAAGTATGGACCATTGCAGCAAGCGCCAATATCCGCAAAGCATTGAAATTAATGGCTGACAAGGATGTGGGCGCGCTAATTGTCACAAAAAAAGGGCGCCTATGCGGCATCTTTTCTGAACGGGATTTCGTCAGGGTCATGGCCGAAGAGAACCAATTTTCGCTGGATACACCCGTTTCCAAAATCATGACGGCTGACGTTCTGACCGTGGCACCCAATGAATCGGTCGAAAATTGCATGCAAATGATGACCGATCATCATTTCCGCCATCTGCCCGTGATGGAAAATGATGAACTGGTGGGTATTGTATCGATCGGGGACGCCGTAAAGAGCATTATTTCCAGCCAAAAATCTTTCATCCGGCAACTGGAGGACTATATCAGCGGACGCTGGTAACAAAGCAGGCTGCTCTTTCCAAAGACAATCAAGTATACTTGTGGGGTTTATCCCAACCTGGAAAGGCAGCATGCCGAACAAAAACAAAACACTCAGCGCCCAGATCAAACTGGTAGCCGCCATTGCCGTATGGGGCGGTTCTTTCATCTCCACCAAGATCGCATTGGAAGTCATCTCCCCCGTTAGCGTGATGTGGCTGCGTTTTCTGATCGGCGCCATCATTTTAGGCGGATTTGCTTATAAAAACGACGATTGGCGCATCACGTCCTGGCGAGAGGCTCTGGATTACGTAGTTCTGGGCTTTCTGGGCATCACCATCAACCAGTGGCTGCAATCGACCGGCATGGTCACCTCGGAAGCCGCCACCACTGCCTGGATATTGGCCAGTTCGCCGGTCATGATGGCCCTGCTGGGCTGGTTGTTCCTGAAAGAGAAGCTCAACCTGTATTCTGTAGGCGGCATCCTGCTGGCCGGATTGGGCGTCATCATGGTGGTCAGCAAGGGTGACCTGCGCGCGGCTTTCAGCGGCGGGTTTGGCAAACCGGGCGATATTCTCATTTTGATCAGCGCGCCCATTTGGGCGGTCTATTCCATCCTGTCCTGCCCGGTACTGGAACGGCATTCTCCCACCAAGGTCACATTTTATATTTTTCTGTTCGGCTGGTTATTGAGCAACCTGTTCTTTGTTTTCGGCGCGGAATGGACGCCCTTGAACCACATCCCGCTCGCGGTCTGGCTGAACATGTTGTACCTGGGCGCATTTTGTTCGGCATTTTCCTTCATGTTTTACAACAACAGCTTGCAGATCCTGCCCACCGCGCAGGTGGCCGTGTTCCTCAACCTGGAGCCGCTGGTAGCCACGCTGGTGGCCGCGGCTGTGCTGGACGAGCGTATCGTGTCCGCCACGCTGCTGGGCGGCGCCATGATCCTGTTCGGTGTTTGGCTGGTCGACCGCAATTCCAGCAGCGCCCTGCCAAACGAAGCTTTCCCGGAATAATTAACCTTTCCTCAGAATCCCTCCGCAATCCCCCTTATTGCTACAATTAATTCGGACGATAATCCGATCGGAGGTTCCCATGTCTGAAATCGAGTTGAAAAATAAAACGGGGGAGGTATTCGCGCTGGTGCGTTCCGAAATTGAGCGCTTTGCCGATGGGCTGAGCGCAGAGGAGAAAAACCGCGCCGGGTCGCTGCAGCACTGGTCGGCCCAATTCACGCTGGTGCACCTGGCCTTCTGGGAAAAGCATTACGCGGCCGTGTTTGAGAAAGGCCTGGCCGGCGAGGCGGTGCCGCTCTCCGGAAGCTACCTGGACCAGTTGAACGACGGCGTTCTTTACGAACACCTGGATCAGCCCTTCGAGGAGGCGTGCGCCGACGAAGCCGCCGCATACGCCAAATTCCAGGACTTTTTCGAGCAGGGCGTCTCAGCGCGGGCATTGGCCGACCCGCAGCCGCTGGATTACCTGAAAAACTTTACCCTGTTGAACCGCATGCTGCGCAGCTACGCCTTTCATCCCGTTCATCATTTGTGCGACTACTATGTCAAGAACGGCCAGGCGGAACGTGCCGAGGAACTGCAAAAAATGTTAAGCAAGGCATTAAGCCAGCTGCCGCTCTGGAAAGCCGAGGTAACCTACAAGGCTGCCAGTTTTTACGCGCTGGCCGGCTGGCACAATCAAGCTATTGCGGAATTGAAACGTGCCCTGGCTGAAAAGCCTGAATTGCGTATTCAGGCACAGGTAGACGAGGATTTTGAATCCCTGCACGGAATGAAAGAATATCAGGAACTGGTCGGAAAATAGACTGTCCTGACCCTTAGTAAGGCCAACCCACAAAGCTTGTAATCTACACATTTATATAGGATAATAGACATTAAATGTCTATTATCCTATATGAAATCAGATAATTTATCCCCGCTTGATTCCTTGCCTTACTTCACTCTTGAAGCAGTGAAGCAGGTTTATAAAGATGAAACACTCGTCGATGGCACCATTCAGACAAATCTCTACCGATGGATGAAAGCCGGACGAATCATTCAATTAAAGAAGGGCATTTACATGACACGCCGTTTTTTCGAACAGCATCGTGCAGATGCCAATTTTGCTCCCATGATAAGCGCAATATTGATCCCGCAATCTTATGTGTCATTAGAATTCATCCTACAGCGTTATGGGATTCTCACTGAAATCACTTACCCAATCTCAGCAGTAACAATGAAACAAACTCGAAAGTTCGTAAACAAGTTAGGTACATTTACCTACCGGAATATTAAAAATGAGCTCTATACCGGGTACGAAATCAAAGAATCCATGGGCATTCCTACGTCATTGGCAAGTATTGCAAAAGCCTTATTCGATTTTTTCTATCTTCGACCGATGAAAAATATCCCAATCAGCGCCAAAGATGGAATTGCCGGCTCGCTCCGTTTGAATTTAGATGACTTCTCAACAACCAATCAAACAGAATTTTCAAACTACGTATCATTGAGCAAGAGCAGGAAAATGGATCGTATTGAGAAAAACCTGAGGGCAACAGTATGGCAACGTTAATTCAATTGATGCAAAACGAGTTAGGGCAAAAGGATGCATTGCTACCTAACGAAACAAAAAGGATAATCCTCAAAGAATTTTTACAAGCATATACCTTGGACTTTCTTTATAATCATCCGCTCTATCGAAAACTCAATTTTTATGGTGGTACATGCCTGCACGTCTGTTATGGATTAAATCGCCTTTCCGAAGACCTGGATTTGGATAACAGCAGCGCCATTAATTTGGATAACCTTGAGGAAGATTTGTTAGTTTTTTTCCGCAATATCTATGAATTTGCGGAAATCTCCGGAAAAACACAAATTGGGGAACAGGGCATACACAGAACGATTTTGAAATTTCCTGTGCTTTATCCATTAGGATTAGCTTCACATCCAAACGAGCTATTGCACTTAAAAGTTGAAATCAGCCAGCATCGACAAATCTCCATCCTGCGTAAAACGCCCATTCTGCTTTATGGAAGAAGCTTTGTCGCTACCCATTTTTCACTGGAAACCATGATGGCAGGGAAGATGATTGCCTGTCTGGAAAGGGATTTCAGGAAGGGAAAAGCGACCGTCAAGGGGCGGGATTTTTACGATCTCCTGTGGTTTATGCAGCAGAAAATCGAGCCTTTACAGGAAAAACTCGCAAAAGATGGCAGGCAGCCTTATACAGTAAAATCCGCCATGGACAACATCAGTCAAAAGATCGAAGTAATGAGCACAGCTACACTGGCAGAAGATTTACTACCTCTATTTGAACAACGTTCTTTCATTGAGGTATGGCTGCAAAGTTTTAAAGATAATTTCAGAGAGTATCTACAGTTTTATATGTAAAGCAATTCTTTACTCATCCCAATGAGATCCAGCGCGGCGGGTGCGTTTCAGCTCACCGTGCTTCTTTTTGGCGTCCAGGCGGCGCTGGCGGGCGGCCCGGCCAGGGCGGGTGGCTTTGCGCGGGGTGGGTTTGCGCAGGGCCTGGCGGATCAGCAAAGCCAGACGTTCACGCGCATCTTCGCGGTTCTTCTCCTGCGAACGGTAGCGGCGCGCCTCGATCACCAGCACGCCCTCTTCGGTCATGCGGCTGCCGGCCAGGCGCGTCAGGCGCTGCTTAACCTCGTCGCTCAGGCTGGGGGAGTTGGCCACGTCGAAGCGCAGCTGCACGGCCGTGGCGACCTTGTTGACATTCTGGCCGCCCGGGCCGGAAGAGCGCACAAAGCTCTCTTCAATTTCCGTTTCGGGGATGTTCACGCTCGCGCTTACCACCAACATTTCTACCTTTTCCTACACATCTTTTTCAACTAATTTCTCATTCACGAACTCTCTTGAATTTGTATCACATTCCCGGTTATGCCGCCAGAACTCTTGACAAAAGCCGCACAAGTTATATAATACAAACCGGTTTGCGTTACAAACCTTATGTAGAAAGAGACTGAAATGAACGACCAAAACAAAGAAATTAATGAAACTATCAAACGCACCAAACGCTATTGGTACGTGGATGGCTTTTCCGAGATCGGGGTTGGCCTGCTGCTGATCGTGATCATCCTGTTTAACTACCTGTCCAGTCTGGTCCAACAGCAGGTTCTGCAAATCCTGCTGATCGTGGTGGGACTGCCGGCCGTGATTGTATTAGGCAGCCGCGTTTTGAGCCGCGTGGTGGTCAAATTGAAGGAAAGATACACCTACCCGCGCACCGGCTACGTTGCCTACCAGAGTAAGACGGGCAGCCGGCGCTGGAAGCGCGTGCTGCAGGCCGGCACCCTGGGCTTGCTGGTGGGCGCGTTGACCTCTCTGTTGTCCGGCAGCCTGCCGATTATCTACCAGCAAATTGTCGTGACCTTCATGATCGCCAGCTCTTACATCTACATCGGCTACTCCATCGGGCTGAAGCGTTTTTACTGGATCGCCGCCGCGACCATCCTCCTGGGGCTGGGGTTGAGCCTGGTAAAAATGGCGGAAATAAAATACTTCCTGACATTCTTCATCGGGCAGGGGCTGATCTGGATCGCCAGCGGGTTGGCGGCCTTGCGGCAGTACTTCAGCAGCACCCAACCGCCTGCAGAAGCAGGTGAGGGATGAGCGAGACCAACGAGATTGCCTCTCTTGACCGCCTGATCCACGAACCGGCGCGCCTGGCCATCCTGTCGGTGCTATACGCGGTCAAGGAAGCGGATTTCCTGTTCCTGCTGCGCGAGACAGGCCTGACCAAGGGCAACCTCTCCACGCACCTGAGCAAACTGGAAGCGGCCGGTTACATCGAGATCGAGAAAGGTTACGTCGGTAAGCTGCCGCAGACCCTGTGCCGCATGACCGAGCAGGGCCGCCAGGCTTTCGACGATTACCGCAAACAACTGAAGGACTTTTTAAACAACTTTTGAGGAAACATGAACAACAACACTATTGAATGCAAACAACTGGGTAAGAATTTCGGCGCGCTGCGCGCACTGCAGAACGTCAGCATGCAGATTCCGGCGGGCAGCGTGTTCGGGCTGCTGGGGCCGAACGGCTCCGGCAAGACCACCACCATCCGCCTGATGCTGGGCCTGCTGCAGCCGGACGCCGGCAGCGTGAGCGTGTTCGGGCTTGACCCGATCAGCCAGGGCAACGCGGTACGTGAGCAGTGCGGCGCGCTGCTGGAGCACACCGGCTTATATGAACGCCTGAGCGCGGAGGACAATCTGACATTTTACGGACAGATTTGGCACATGCCCCAGCGCGAGCTGCAAGCGCGCATGCAGGAACTTCTCGGAAAACTGGACCTTTGGGACCGCCGCAAGGAGCTTGTTGGCAACTGGAGCCGCGGTATGAAGCAGAAGCTGGCTGTGGCGCGCGCCATGCTGCACAGCCCCAAGCTGGTCTTTCTGGACGAACCCACCGCCGGGCTCGACCCGGTGGCCGCGGCTGCCCTGAACAACGACCTGCTCAAATTAGTAAAAGACGAACAAGCCACCATCTTTCTGACTACGCACAACCTGAGCGAAGCGGAGAAAGTCTGCAACCTGGTGGGCGTGTTGCGCAAAGGCCAGTTGATCGCCTTGGGCGGGCCGCACACCCTGACCCAATCGACAGGCAATGCCATTGTGGATATCTTCGGCCAGAACCTGACTGCCTCGGCCATCCTTGAAAAACTGCGCAGCCTACCCCACGTACAACAGGTTGAAGCAGTGGATGATCATCTGGTTATTGAACTGGAAGGGAAAACCGAACCGGCCGAGGTTATCAAGACCTTGGTCATGAATGGAGCCGCGGTGGACGAAGTGCGCCGCCGTCAGGCCGGTCTGGAAGAATCGTTCCTGAAACTCATGGAGGAAGAAAATGCTTAGGGATATGTGGACCATCAGTAAAAAAGATATCAAGGAAGTACTTTTCAGCCGCGGTAACAAACGCGGCGGGCTGATTTCCATTTTGGTCGTAGTAGGCCTGATCGGCGTGTATTTCCCGCTGTTCAGCCAGGACACCTGGTTCACCAGCCCCATCTCGGTATTGAACTGGGCTTGGATGCCGATTTTCATGGTCACCAGCCTGGTAACCGATTCCATCGCCGGGGAGCGCGAACGCCACACCCTGGAAACCCTGCTGGCCAGCCGTGTAAAAGACCAGGCCATCTTACTAGGCAAGATCAGCGCCGCGGTGCTGTACGGCTGGGGCTTGTTCATGGTCAGCCTGCTGGTGGGCGCCCTTACTATCAACATCGCTAACTGGGGCGGCCCGCTGCAGTTCTATCCGCTGGGTTTCTTCATCGCCTGCGCCGGGTTGAGCCTGCTGCTGTGCGTGTTCATCAGCACCATCGGCGTGTTCGTCTCGCTGCGCGCGCCCACCGCCCGCATCGCCTACCAGCGCCTGAGCCTGAGCATGCTGGCCCTGGTAATGCTGCCGGTGATCCTGACCCAGCTATTGCCCAAGGGCAGCCTGGCTCCTATGCTGGCTTCGCTTGAAACCATCAACCTGCAAAATGTCTTTTGGATTTTGGGAATTGCCCTGCTGGGGCTGGACGCGCTGTTCATCCTGGCCGCGCTGGCGCGCTTCAAGCGCACGCGCCTGATCCTGGAATAATCACCTTCTGTTGACGTTATAATGGATGGCGGTAAAAGGAAAATATTATGCAAATATTACTCGATTCCGCCATCATTGAAGAAGCTCGCCAGGCAGCCGCCTGGGGCTGGGTTAATAGCGCCACCACCAACCCAACTCTATTGGCAAAAAGCAGCCTGCCCCCCGCTGAAACCCTGCGGGAATTGGGCAAGATACTGACCGGCCAAATCTTTTACCAGTTGACCGGCAAAGACTTACAAGCCATGCAAACCGAAGCTGCTCAAGCCTACGATATCTTGGGCGAACAGTTGGTTTTGAAAATCCCGGCCACCAGCTTGGGTTTCCAGGCTGCCGCCCGCCTTTCCCAAAAGTATTCCGTGGCCGTCACTACCATTTTCACCCCCGCGCAGGCCATGCTGGCCGCCGCGGCTGGAGCGCGCTATGCGTTGTACTACCACAACCGCGCCAAGCGCCTGCTGCCAGACGGGCAGGGAGAGCACCTCGCCGAAGAGCTGGTGCGCGTGCTGGACGGCACGGACACACAGGTGACCGCCGCCAGCTTGAAATCGCCTCAAGAAATAGTCGAGGCGCGCATGGCAGGCGTGCCCATCCTGTCCGCCCCGTTCGCTGTGCTGGCACAGATGCCGGAGCACCCGCTTTGCGAGCAAGCTGTGGCCGAGTTCGACGCCAACGGCACCGGTTTATTGAACAGCTAGTTTTCCATAAATATTTCCGTAAGTCGAAGGAGTTAAGATGAAAATTCTGGTTACAGGCGGCGCAGGCTACATCGGTTCCACCATCGGTTCCGCATTGGAAGAAGCGGGACATACCCCCGTCATCCTGGATTCATTGGTCACCGGCAAGAAAGCATTCACCCAGGGACGCATCTTTTACCAGGGCGACATTGCCGACAGTCATCTGGTCAAGCAGGTTTTCAGCGAACATCCCGATATTTACGCCACCATCCACTGTGCGGCGCTGATCGTGGTGCCGGAGTCGACCGAGCAGCCTTACGAATATTACCGTGAGAACGTGGGCAAGTCGCTGGAGTTGTTCCATACGCTGAACGAGCTGGGCGCCAAGCGCCTGGTGTTCAGCTCCTCCGCTTCCATTTACGATGTGGTGCCGGGCTTCATGGTGACCGAGGACGCGCCGCTCAAGCCCAGCAGCCCTTACGCGCGCACCAAGTTCATTATGGAAATGATCCTGCGCGACTTCTGCGCGGCTTACGGCATGCGCGGTATCGCCCTGCGTTACTTTAACCCGATCGGTGCCGACCCCAAGATGCGCACCGGTTTGCACGTAGACAGCCCCACGCACATATTAGGACGTATGGTGGACGTACAGCTGGGTAAGCTAGAGCGTTTCACCATCACCGGCACGGATTATCCCACACGCGACGGTACGGGCATCCGCGACTACATCCATGTTTGGGACCTGGCACGCGCGCACGTGAAGGCTGTGGAAGGTTTCGAGACAGCCTTTGAACGCGCGGGAGAACCTGAAGACGGCTACCTGGTGATCAATTTAGGCACCGGCAACGGCGTTACCGTACGCGAACTGGTGGCCGCCTTCGAGAAGGTGACCGGGCAGCCGCTCAACCAGGCCGACGGCCCCGCGCGGCCCGGCGACGTAGCCGGTTCGTTTTGCAACGCCGACACGGCCAAGCGCCTGCTGGACTGGCAGGCGGAGCTGTCCATCGAGCAGGGTATTTCGGATGCGCTCAAGTGGGGCGAGATGAAGGATAAGGTACTGGGGAAATCGAGCTAAGTTTAACCACAGATGAACACGGATAGAAGCAGAAACCTTTTTTATGGTTGATGAACACAGATAAATACTTCTTTTAATGTCATCCTGAGGGAGCGCTTGTCCTGAGCGCCTGCCCAGAGCGCCTGCACTGAGCCTGTCGAAGTGAAGCGTGGGGCAGCGAAGGGAAGCGACCGAAGGATCTCGGCTTTTTAACAAAATGGCTATTCCAGCCGAGATCCTCACCTCGCACTTGTTTCACAAGTGCTCGTCAGGATGACAGATGTGGTAAGGAGCAGGAATAACGTATTTAATTCCTCTCCCTTGAGCGAGCGTTTAGGCGATAGTGAGGACACATCATTTTACACAGTCCAATGGCGCGCATACTCTAAAATAATGAGTACCGATAGAAACGTGCCTTACATCTTAATGAAATCCATCGAAACAGGCATTTCCAACGAGATCAAGTGGGAGGAGATAACGGATAGCGCGGAAAAAATATTCTAGATAAATGCTACAATTTTGTTAATCTGATTATGTTCTATAAAATATTTTGGGGAAGATGATGGATTCATTACCACTCAATAAACGGTTAAACGTTTCAAAAAAGATTATTTTTGACGATTTTCCTTTTTCTGCAAAAGTAGCTTTCTATTATCTTGTCCAAGATCTGAAGAAAAAAAATTATATTTGGGATAATCAAGCTCTTTTATTAGAGATTAAACGAATAGAACGTTACACGGTAAGTGAAGATCAAAAGAAGGAATCTTTATCGGAGCTTATTGTAAAACTTGATTGGATATCATCCCTAAATCTTATTGAGAGAATATATGAAAAACTTCTCTCCTCAGTCGGAGATTCATTCAATGAATATTACATTCCATTGGAAGATGTGAGAGAATATTATTCAAATGAGATAAATCAAATTCTCAATGAAGAAAACTTGGGTTTTGCTTTTAACAATGGGAGATTTGTTAGAAAATTCAGATCCCAGACAGCTAAGAATATTCGTAATTCCAATAAAGTCCTTGACGACCCAAGACTCGAATCAACAAAAAAACATTTTAATAAAGCACTGGATTTTTACAATAAATATCCAACTGCTGATACTGAGAATTCCGTTAAGGAAGCAATTTGCGCATTGGAAGCTTGCGTCGAATCTCTTTTCTCAATTAGTGCTTCTAATAATTTTGATAAAGCGGTTAATAAATTGCAGGGAAATGAATCTGGAAAAATACCTGCTCCAATTTTAGAAAGTATGAAAAAATTTTATTCCTATAGAGGTAGTAGTATTGGAGTAGCCCATGCAGCAACTGAAGGAAACAGAGTATCTCTTCATGAAGCTGAATTGGCTTTAAGTCTAAGTGCGACATATATTACGTATTTATATGATATATCGCAAAACAATTCGGATATCCCTTTTTAAATTTTTTTTAGATTTTATATTGTTCAGCGGCTGATGTCCGCAACGAGGGTTTCCATGGCGACGTCCAACGAGCTGACGCCTGTTTTGGCTTCCTCGTCCATGCGATCCAGTTGGCGATAGATATTTTCCAACTCTTCCATACTGAAATGGCGGCACTGCGCCAGGGCCTTCTTGGCCACAAAAGGATTCAACCCGGTCTGGACAACCATTTCGTTTTGTCCGCCGCCGGCTTCCAGCACCTCGCGCGCCATGATCAGCAAGCGCACCTGACGGGCCAGCATGGTGTAGATGTATTGGGCCGGCAGGTCTTCCAGCAGGCGCTGCAGCAGGCTCAAAGCATGCTTGGCATTGCGGCCGCCGACAGCGTCCATCATCTCGAAGATATCCTCTTCGCGCGACTGGCTGCACAGCAGGCGCACGTCGTCGCGCGTTACGATGCCATCGGCACCCACGTAGCTGATTGCCTTGGTGATTTCCTGACGCGCCTGGTAGAGGTTGTTACCCACCAGGTTGGCCAGTTCGGCCGCCGCCTGCCCCTCGAAATTGCCGCCCTGACTTTGGACTTCGTTCATGATCCAGGCCGGCATCTCGCGCTGGCTGGGCAGGGGATGTTCCCGCCAAACCTGCGTGCGTTCGCTTTCCTTCAGGCATTTATAAATCCAGTGATTGGATTTAACCTTCTGCCAGACCATCTCGCCTTTGAAATAACGCTGGCTGTCCGGCAGCAGCAGGGCCAGGTGGGTATTTTGCGGCAGGTTCTTCAATAAAGCGCCCAGCCATTCTCCGTCCTCTTTTTTCTTGAGCATTTCCGGCGCATCGGACAGGACCACTACACGCTGGGGGCTGAACAGGGATAATGAATTCAAGGACTGTGTCAAAGCTGCCTGGTCGCAGCTGTTGCCATCCAAGGAAGCAATATCCAGTTCGACATTGCCCTCCGCGCGCAGCCGTGTATATAAAGCTTTCAGATCGTCCTGAACGGCCAAGTCGTCGTCCCCCTGCAGGACGTAAATATCAACAATGGGTATTTGTGCTGCTGCTTCCGCGCGCATCTTCTCAGGCGCTCATGCGGGTGCTGACGCGATGCACACAGTAGCCCATTAGATCATGGCGGATAACATCCACGATATGCAGGCCGGTCACATCCGCGTTGGTGGTAATTTGCTCCTGGACCTTGGGACCCAACGGCTGCGCGAGGCGGTAGCCGAGCATGCCCATCAATACCGCCATTGGCATGCGGCGCAGACGACGTCCGGTGCTGCCCTGGGTGCCGCGCATGGCCAGCCAGGCCAGTGCGCCGGCTGAAACCGCGCCCACGGCAATGTTGGTGCCGCAATTGGGATGTACGGCCAGATCGGATTCCCCTTCACCCAAGCGCCTCAGCGCTTCACGAGCCGCTTCCAGAATGGTTTCAGTATCCACCTCACCGTAAATCCAAAATCCGCCCGCGTCCGAAATGCCTCCCATGGGCACATTTACACCGCGCTCCTGCAGAACATGCAGGGTGGCGTGTTCCAAAGCATGATTGCTGCGCACGTGCATGGGGATACTCTGACCCAAAATTTGATTTGTTATCGGCATAATCTACCTCGATTCTCTCTTCATGATACCAAAGCTATTTTAATCGCTTGCGACAGCGAACGGGCTTCCATTATTTCAAAGCCATCCGGCAAATCCAGGCTGGCGCGCAAGCGCCGTGGAATAACAGCCGCCTTGAAACCCAGCTTAGCCGCTTCGCGCAGGCGAATTTCCATGTGGCTGACCCAGCGCAGTTCGCCGGAAAGGCCCACCTCGCCGATCAACACCAGATCGGCGCGCACGGGCTGGTCGCGCTGTGATGAAGCAATGGCCGCCGCGGCTGCCAGATCGGCCGCCGGTTCTTCAATGGTCAGGCCGCCCACAACATTCAAGAAAATATCCTGGTTGGACAGGTTAACGCCCACCCGGCGGGTGAGCACAGCCGCCACCAGCATCAGGCGGTTGAAATCCAGGCCATTGGGCGTGCGGCGCGGGTTGCCGAAGGAAGTGGGGCTGGTCAGCCCCTGCAGTTCCACTAAAATGGGGCGTGTACCCTCCATAGTAACCGCGATAGCCGAACCGGGTGCATCCACCATGCGCTCGGCCAGGAAAGCTTCGGAAGGATTGCTGACCTCGGCCATACCCTGCTCGCGCATTTCAAATACGCCCACCTCGGAAGTCGGGCCGAAGCGGTTCTTCATGGAACGCAGCAAGCGATAGGATTGGAAGCGGTCGCCCTCTAATTGCAGCACGGTATCGACGATGTGCTCCAGCACGCGCGGGCCGGCGATGACACCTTCCTTGGTGACGTGCCCAATCAGGAAAATCGCCATGCCGCTGGACTTGGCCAGCTCACGCAGGCGCGAGGCGCATTCGCGTACCTGTGAAACCGAACCGGCGCTGGAAGACAGCCCTTCCAGATAAACGGTCTGGATGGAATCAACAATCAGCAGAGCCGGTTTAACCTGCTCGACATGCGCCAGGATGGCATCCAGGTTGGTTTCAGTCACCAGGTAAAGGTGCGGGGGAAAAGGTTCGCCTTCGCTGCCCAAACGTTGGGCGCGCATTTTTATTTGGCGGGCGGACTCTTCGCCGGAGGCATACAGCACACGGCTGTCCTGCGCCAGTTCGGCCGCCACCTGCAGCATGAGGGTGGACTTGCCGATGCCCGGATCGCCGCCCAAAAGGACAATGGAACCCGGCACCATGCCGCCGCCCAGCACACGCGCGAATTCGCGCATGTTCAGCGGCCAGCGTTCCTCGCCGCCGCTTTCCACTTCATTCAGATTCTGCACTTTGGAAACGACGGTTGATGCGGGTGTGCCCTTCTTCCCAACGGCGGCAGGTTCTGCGACCACTTCCTCGATCATCGAATCCCATGCGCCGCAGGTAGGGCAGCGCCCCAGTTGGCGGGCGGAAATGCGCCCGCATTCCTGACATACGTATTGGCTGTGAATTTTGCTCATAGTTGTTGAGAGTAATTCTAATTCATTGTTTGGTTAATCTACTTCATCCTCTTTTTTTAACCACAGATAAACGCAGATAAAAGCAAGAAATCTTTAATATATCGATTTCCACAGATGGATAATTCCATCCACGTTTCACATCCGGCTTATATCCAATTCTTTTTTTAACCACAGATGCACACAGATAAAGACAGAAAGACCATTTACGGTTGATAAACACAGATAACACACCTCCCGCTGTCATCCTGACGAGTACTCGCTCTTTGAGTGCGAGGTGAGGATCTCGGCCGGCATACAAACAATTCCACCTGTGCCCTCCGGGGCAATTCCACCGTTAACCCATCTTTTTTAAACCACAGATGCACACAGATAGACACGGATAAGAGCAAAAACTTTTTTGATTGCTTTCCACAGATAAGATGGTCATTCGGTCATTATCTTATGTATGCCAAGGTCCCTCCCCGAAGGGAGTGCTTCGCGATTTCGGCCGCGCCCCTTCGACGGTGCTCAGGCAACCTTTTCCCAAAATAAACAGGCCGGCATTGCTGCCGGCCTGCGTTACGTTATTTTACGGATTACATACCCATGCCCATAGGTTCGGGGGCACTGGATTTCTCATCCAAATGGTCCGTCAGATAGAAGTTGCCTTCCTCGTCTATATCCACCCAAATGGTTTCGCCGTCCTTGAACTTGCCGGACAGCAGATCATCCGAAAGCCGGTCTTCGATTTCCAGCTGGATAACGCGCCGCAGCGGGCGGGCGCCCATATCCGGATCGTAACCTTTCTCAGATAATTTATCCAACGCGGCTTCGGTGGCTGCCAGGGTAATCTCACGCTCTTTCAGGCGATCGGCTACTTTTTTCAGTTCAAGAGTAGCAATCTGGCGGATGTGCAGTTTGCTCAGCGCGTGGAAAACGATCACGCTATCAAGGCGGTTGATGAATTCCGGCCGAAAGGCCTTCTTGAGCGATTCCATCAACTTCTTGCGCATGTCTTCGTAATTAAATTGTTCATCCTCGGCTACGTCACGGTCCAACTGGAAGCCCAGCCCGCCCTGACGCTTGATCATATCCGCGCCAATATTGGAGGTCATCACAATAATAGTGTTGCGGAAGTCCACTTTGCGGCCTTTGGCATCGGAGAGGTGGCCCTCTTCCATGATTTGCAGCAGCATGTTGTGCGCTTCCGGATGCGCCTTCTCAACCTCATCGAATACCACAATGGAATACGGGCGGCGGCGGATAGCTTCGGTCAACTGACCGGCTTCCTCGTAGCCAACGTATCCGGGAGGCGCGCCCACCAAACGGCTGACGGAATGGCGCTCCATGAATTCGGACATATCCAACTGCACCAACGCCTCTTCGCTGCCAAACAGGAAGCGCGCCAGCGCCTTGGTCAATTCGGACTTGCCCACACCAGTCGGTCCCAGGAACATAAAGGAGCCGATGGGGCGATGGGGGTCTTTCAGGCCCGCACGGCCGCGCCGCACGGCTTTGGCAATGCGCTGGATGGCTTCTTCCTGGCCGATGATGCTGTTATGCAATTCATCTTCCATGTTGAGCAAGCGCACGGATTCTTCTTGAGCCAGCTGCATAACCGGTACGCCGGTCTGAATAGCAACCAGTTCGGCAATATCATCCGGCGTCACAATTGGGCTGGTATCGCGGTCCCATACTTCGCGGATGTCATTTACTTTTTTCTGCAGCTCTTCGATCTTGGCCTGTAGCACTTCCTGCTCGTCTTCCTGCTTCGATTCTACGGCTTCGTTCAAAGCGCGCCGTGCGTCGCGCAGCTCGGTCATCAACTGCTTGCTGACCTTGGCGGTATCGCTCTTGTACATGCGCACGCGCGAGGATGTCTCATCGATCAGGTCAATGGCCTTGTCCGGCAGAAAACGGTCAGTGATGTAGCGCGATGACAGATTCACTGCGGCTTGCAGGGATTCATCCGAAATCACCAGGCGGTGATGCTCTTCGTAATTCTTGCGCACACCGCGCAGGATCTCCAGCGCTTCTTCATTGGAAGGTTCTTCCACCACGATAGGTTGGAAACGGCGTTCCAGAGCCGCGTCGCTTTCGATGTTCTTGCGGTATTCATCCAGCGTAGTCGCGCCGATCACCTGCAATTCCCCGCGCGAAAGGGCGGGTTTGAGGATATTGGCCGCGTCCACCGAGGAACCGGCCGCGCCGGCGCCCACCAGCATGTGGACTTCGTCGATAAACAGAATGGCTTCGGAAGCCTTGAGTTCATCGATTACGCGCTTCAGGCGCTCTTCAAACTGGCCGCGGTACATGGTACCGGCTACCAGTGAACCCACATCCAGGCGCAGGACACGCTTGTCCAGCAGCGGTGTGGGTACATCGCCTTCGATGATGCGTTGGGCCAGACCCTCTACAATAGCGGTCTTACCCACGCCCGGTTCACCGATCAGGGCCGGGTTGTTCTTGTTGCGGCGCGCTAAAATCTGGATGACGCGCTCAATTTCTTTTTCGCGGCCGATGACCGGATCGAGCTTGCCTTCTTCGGCATAACCGGTCAGGTCAACCGCCAACTGATCCACCAAAGGCGTCTTGCCTTCGCTTTTCTTTTCGCTTCTTTGCGGCGCGCCGGGACGCACACTGGCACTCGTCAGGGCGTTCTTATTCTCGTTCAACACCCGTTTGACCTGGCGCCGAATTTGCGCCGGCGTGATGCCCAATTTGGCGATCACATCCTTAGCCAATCCCAGGTCCGATTGGACCAAAGCCAGCAGCAGGTGTTCGGTTGATATATATTTACTGTCCATCTGGTCGGCTTCATCAACAGCCAGATCCAGAATTTTTTGTGCGTCCGCCGACAGGTCAATACGGTCCACGCGACCGCTGCCCATCCCGCCCAGGCGCAGCACCATTTCTCGCGCGCGGTCGATTTCCACACCCAGTTCCCGCATAACGCGTCCAGCCACACCGGTATCCTCCTGGATAAGCGCCAAGAGCAGATGCTCGGAACCGATCATCGGCTGCTGCAGGCGCTCCGCTTCCAGGTGAGCAAGGCTCAAAACCCGGCGGGCACTTTGGGTGAATTTCTCCAAACCAGACAAAATAATCCTCCAGTCTTAGACAGACACAAAACTTGTTACGCTTGTGATTTTACCAAACTAATCCTCAGTCGCATCCTCCCGCAGGTTGATTATATGCAACGTTAACAACCCAAGTTTTCTATAAAAATATGGATATTTTTGGGAAAAGGGATTCGTTTGTAATTTTTTCAGGCGCTGAAATCTACGCCCTCGAAGGCACCTATCTTTTGGCGCCAGTCAGCCGGCACCGGGATGGTTTGGTGAGAACGGTAATCGTACGTGACGCCCACTACCTCGCCGGTAGCCAGCAATTCGCCGCTGTCCGCATCCTCGAGACGGTATTCAAAGGTGATGCTCTTATTGCCGATGCGTGCGGCGCGCGTGCCCACGCGCACGTTCTGCCCCAGTTGAATAGGGGCCAGGTAAGAAACATGCACATCCGCAATGATCATCTTCAAATCCAGGAAGGACAGCCCGTCGAAAAGACCCAGTTGGCACAAATACTCCAGGCGGGCTTGCTCCATAAAGACCAGGTAGCGCGTGTTGTTGACGTGCCACTGCGGGTCCAGGTCGCTGTAGCGGATTTCCACGGGTATGTAGAATTTGAAAACGGCGTTTTCCATGCGCACCATTATACACTTGCCAGAAAGGATTTTTTCTTATACACTTAAATCTGGACAATTTTCAGGTATTTTATCCGAAGAGGAATATTTATCATGCAAATCACACGCCAAGCCGATTACGCCCTGCGAGCCGTTATCTTTCTGTCCCGCCTGGACGACGACCAAAAAGCCTCCACCAGCGCCATCGCGGAGGAACAGAAAATTCCGCCATCCTTCCTGGCGAAAATCGTATCGCAGCTCTCGCTGGCCGGGTTAATTCAAACCTCACGCGGCGCGCGCGGCGGTGTTTCGCTGGCCAGGCCACCGGAGAAGATTTCAGTGCTGGACGTAATTGAAGCCATTGACGGGCCGGTCATGCTGAATGAATGCGCCGTCAACCCGGATAACTGCACCTTCGGCGAAAGCTGCCCGCTACAGCAAATCTGGTGCGACACGCGCCAGGAGTTGGTCAGCCGGCTTTCCAGCGCCACCTTCGCGCCCGAAAACATCCAGTAAAAAAAGAAGAGCGACCCCAGTGCTGATCGTGATAAATCCTATTGTGTCATCCTGAGGGAGTATTATGCCTGAACGAAGTGAGGGCAACGACCGTAAGGATCTCGGTCGGATTTACCTACTGTTAGCTGGCCGAGATGCTCTCCCCAAGAGAGTGCTCCGCGATCACTGCGTTCAGCATGACATTAGCAACGAGACGCTGTCTCTTTCGAAAGTGACGTGCATTTTATAAGATTATTCATCCCGGATTCCCGGGATTTTTTTTATTTATGTTCCAGCAGCATCAGCCTGCGCTGCGGGTCGGGCCGCGTGGTGTACTGCTCTTCCACGGCCGCCAGACCGGCTTCATCCTGCTGGATATACTCCCAATCCGCCCAGGTCAGGACAGCCTGGGATTGATGTTTGAGCGTCAATTGTCTGACCATCGCTTCCTGGGTGTAACCCATGAACACGTTAGCAGAGGTGATGCGTGCATCAAAGTAGAAATTGTACATAGCCACGATATCGTTGGGGTCTTCGCTGAGGAAGCCATAATCAGCATCCATGCGCGGCGAGACGTATAGGCGGTCTTCTGGCTGTATGTCCGCCAGTTCCTCCGTGTAGGTGTTGAAGGGATACATCAGGTCTTCATAACGCTCATTGTTGTGTTGAATGCGATAGAAGTATTTATAGGTGTACATCAGCGGGGAAAGCAGCATGGCCGCGATGCAAAACAGCGGCAGAACCACGTTCCACCAGCGCATACGCTTGACCCAGATGACGTAAGCCAGCAGCAGCGAGATCAGCACCGGGTAGTAGAGGCTGTCCAGCAGCGCGCTGTAATCGAAGGACATGGAAGCGGCGTAAGGGATCATCAGCGCACGCAGTCCGACGATCAGCCCGCCCGCACCGATCAGCAGCCCGGCGAAGATCAGCCAGGAACGTTTATTTTGCGGCCACTTGAAGCGCAGGAACTGCGGGGTCAGGGCGGCCAGCATGGGCAGGGCCGGGAAGTAGAAGCGCTCGATGAAACCCCAGGGAATCTTGAGCATGTTGAGCGTGACGAAAACGATCATCAACAGTGGGTACATCCACACCAGCTTGCGCGGGATATCCAATTTTTTCTGCAGGCGCAGCCCGCCGATCACAAACAGCAGGAAGGGCAATAACAATTCGTCGAGGAAGTACTCGCGGTACCAGCTGGAAGGCGGATCGAAAAACACCTTGCCGAAATCGTAATGCGTGAAGATGGCGCCGAAGGTGGAAGGACGGATGGCAAAGAACGGATCGCCCAGGATAAAACCGTCCATGAGCATGAAGATCAGGATGCCGACCCCCAGGCCGATTAATAGCGGTTTAATCATCGCCGTCAAATTACGCCACTTCCAGTGATCGTCTTCATCCAGCATATAGCCCAGCAGCATCAGGTTGACAAACACGGTGGTTTCTTTGGTCTTGAATGCCAAAAAAGCCAGCATGCCCAAAATACCCAGCACCAGCGGCCGTTTGCGCGGGGTGCGCAGCCCATATAAATATGCTGTGAAATAAGCTGTTACCATCAACATGGCAGTCAGGTCCACCGCCGGTTCGCCGGAATACGCCGTCATGAGCGGGAAGGTCAGGAAGATGGCCACCGCCAGCAGACCATGCAGCGGGTTGCTCCCTTTCAAGAATGTGCGCGCGTTATAGTAGACCATGCACAGGGTCAACGCGATGATAAAGCCCCAAAAGATGCGCACTCCCTGCAGCGGGGTGGCTGCCAGGTTCATAAACAATTTTTCCAAATAAATATGGAAATAACGGTTGCCGTAGCTGGGTTCCTTGTAATTACGCAGGCCGATGTCGATATACATGAACTCATCCGAGAAAATCGGCGCCCCGGCGTACAATGCCAGCGCAATCCAAAACACGATGGTTAAAGCGATCAGCGTTATTTTTTCAATTTTGGTAATTTTCATACCCAATCCTTAATTCAGCGAATATGGGTGATTTTACTATAGGCAGGCTGCGGGAAACGCTCTTAACTTCGTAAGTGGGGAAATTGATACCGGCAGCTCAGGGAAGTCCTTTATAATAGCCAACAGTCTAATCGGAAGAGATAACCAATATGTTGATACATTCCGCCGCACAGCTCCTGACACCCAGCGCGCAGCCCCAAAGGGGCAGCCGCATGGGGGAACTGTCCATCATTCCCAACGGGGCCGTACTGATCGAAGGCGAGACCATCGCCGCGGTCGGAGAAAGCGCCGACCTGCTCCACCGCTACCCCAACGAAGAACGCTACGACGCCGGCGGCCATGCCGTCCTGCCCGGGTTCGTTGACCCGCATACCCACCTGGTTTGGGCGGGCGACCGCGCCGCGGAGTTTGAGATGCGCCTGGAAGGCAAGACCTACATGGAGATCATGACCGCCGGCGGCGGCATCCAATCCACCGTCAACGCCACCCGCAGCGCCTCCACCGCGGAACTGATTGCTCAAACAGCCCAGCGCGCGCAGGACATTTTCGCATTGGGCACCACCACCGCCGAAGCCAAAAGCGGCTACGGACTGGAATGGACCAGCGAACTGAAGCAGATGGAAGTTCTGCTGGAACTCGACCGCCAGGGACCGCTGGAAATCCAGCCCACCTTCCTGGCCGCGCATGCCATCCCCTCCGGGTTTGGCGACCGGCCGGACGCTTACGTACAGCAAATCTGCGCGCAGATGCTGCCTGAGCTGAAAAGTTGGTGGTCCACGCACGCCTCCAAGCGGCCGCTGCCCTTTGTGGACGTTTTCTGCGAAAAAGGCGCCTTCAGCCTGGAGCAGACCCGACTGATCTTCACCACCGCGCAGGAATTGGGATTTCCATTGAAAGTGCACGCGGATGAATTCGAAAACATCGGCGGCGCGCGCCTGGCTATTGAGATGGGCGCAGTCTCCGCCGACCATTTGGTTAAAACCTCTCCGGAAGAAGTTCGGCTGTTCGGAAGCAGTTCCACCGCCGCAGTGGCGCTGCCTTTGACGCCCTTCGGCCTGAACGAACCGGAGTACACGCCTGCCAGGGCCATCATTGAAGCAGGCGGGCTGCTGGCGCTGGCCTCCGACCTGAACCCCGGCACCGCCTGGTGCGGGAACATGCAGTTCGTCATCGCGCTGGCCTGCCGCGCCATGCACCTCACCCCGGCCCAGGCCATCACAGCGGCCACCATCAACGCCGCGGCCGCCATCCGGCGGGAGGAGCAGCTTGGCTCCATCCACCCCGGCAAGCAGGCCGACTTGCTGGTGCTGCGCGTGGACGATTACCGCCACCTGGCTTATCGCTTCGGAAGCAACCTGGTCAAGGATATTTTCAAGAAAGGGCGGCTGTATCAAAACCCATGCTGACCCTTGAAAACGCCCGCCAATGGTACCCGGACGTGGACGCCGTGCACGGTTTCGATCACATCCAACGCGTCTACGGCCTGTGCCAGCGCATCGGCGCGCAGGAAGGCGCCGACATGGAAATCCTGCTGGCCGCCGCCCTGCTGCACGACTCGCAGGGCAGCCACCCCGGCAAGGGCCAGCGCAACGACCACCACCTGCGCTCGGCTGAATTTGCCGCCGAGGTGCTGGCCGCTGAAGTCTGGCCGGAAGAACGCATCCGGGCCGTGCAGCACTGCATCCGCGCGCATCGCTTCCGCAGCGGCGGAGAAGCGCCCGAAACCATCGAGGCCAAGGTGCTGTTCGACTCCGATAAGCTGGACGTAATCGGCGCCGTGGGCGTGGTGCGCGCCCTGGCATATGCCTTTCAAGTCAAACAACAGGCTTTTGCCGAACCTTCATCCTCCTTCCTGGAGGACGGCACCAAACAGCCCGGCGAGGGGCACAGCGCGTATCACGAGTATCTGTTCAAACTGAACAAGATCTCCTCAAAATTATTTACAGCCACCGCCCGCGGTATCGCCCAAAAGCGGCAGCAGTTCTTGAATGATTATTTCGAGGAACTGGCCGCCGAGATGCGCGGGGAGCGGTGAGTTTTTCCGCAGGAGTTATTAATGCCCAACCAACAACCCAGCATTGATTTTTTGATCCAGCTTTCCAAAGAAGCCGGAATAATTCTTAAAGAGGGATTCGGTAAGGAACATCAGGTTTCCTACAAAGGCCCGATCGACATCGTGACCGAGATCGATCGCAAATCCGAGGATATGTTGGTCGGCCGCATCCGTGAAGCATTTCCCGAGCATTCCATTGTGGCCGAGGAAAGCGGCTTTTTGGACGGGCAGAACGATCACCGCTGGTTCATCGACCCGGTGGACGGTACCTCCAATTACGCCAAGGCTTTACCTATCTTCTGCGTCTCCATTGGTTACGCCTACCAGGGCAAGATGCGCCTGGCAGCCGTTTACGACCCCATGCGTGACGAAAGTTTTTACGCGGAGCGCGGTCAGGGAGCCTGGTTGAACGGAGAACGCATCCACGTAACGTCCACCGATAAGCTGATCGACAGCATGCTGGTAACCGGCTTTCCCTACGACATCAAGCGGAAGGAAAATAACTTGAATCTTTTCGCACGTCTATCCTTCCAGGTGCAGACCATCCGACGCCTGGGTTCGGCCGTGCTCGACCAGGCCTACGTAGCCGCCGGACGGTTGGACGGCTATTGGGAGTTGGGCGTGAGCCCCTGGGACATCGCGGCCGGCACGCTGCTGGTGGAAGAAGCCGGCGGAATCGTCACCACCGTCAAAGGCGACCCGGATTACTTCAAACCGCCCTTCGACGTGATCGCCGCCAACCCCAGGCTGCACCCCAAACTAGTGGCCGCGCTTAATCAGGATAATGTAGACCTTTAATTCCTTTCAAATACAGCGTTTATAAAGGGGCAGTATAATTTTTTTACCGGTAACCTGCCGGTTTTTAATGAACGCATTTTTAACGGTCTATAGAGAAAAGACTGGAAATAAAGAGAGAATAAGGAAAATCATGAGCAAAGACACACAAACACTTGAGCCTACTCGCTGGAGCCTGGCTGATCTTTTCCCCTCCGGGGATTCCCCCGAAATGCAAGCAGCATTTGCCGAAATGGAAAAACAGGTGGCGGCCTTTGAAACCTGCCGTCCCGAGCTGACCGCCGATATTTCCATGGATAAATTCCAGCAGATCGTCAGCAACCTGGAAGATATCGTCAAGCTGATGCAGCGCATCGGCGGATACGCCGACCTGTGGTTTACGGAAGACACCCAAAACCAATCCGCCATGTCCCTGCTGGCCCGCATGGAACAGCTAGGGGCGGAAATCTCCAATCGCGTGCTATTCTTCACCCTGTGGTGGAAAGAACTGGACGATAAAAACGCCGAGCGCCTGATGAAAGACAGCGGCGACCTGCATTACTGGCTGGAGGAAATGCGCCACTTCAAGCCGCACACGCTCAGCGAAGCCGAAGAGAAGATCATCAACATCAAGGATGTCACCGGCAGCAACGCGTTGATCACCCTGTATGACGCTTTTACCAACCGCTACAGTTTCAAGATTAAGGTCGAGGAGGAAGAAAAGGAAATGACGCGCGGCGAACTGATGAGCTACGTGCGCATGGCCGACCCCGACCTACGCGCCGCGGCTTACCAGGAACTGTACCGCGTTTACGGACATGACGGGCCTATCCTGGGCCAGATGTACCAGACCGTGGTGCGCGACTGGCGCAATGAAAACATCAACCTGCGCGGTTACAAATCGCCCATCTCCGCGCGCAACCTGGGCAACGATATCCCCGACGAGGTGGTGGACACCCTGCTGGGGGTCTGCCAGAAAAACGCGCCCATCTTTCAGCGCTTCTTCAAGCTGAAAGCACGCCTGCTCAAGATGGATAAGCTGCGCCGCTACGACATTTACGCGCCCGTGACCAAATCCACCAAGGAATTCAGCATGGGCAGCGCCACCGAGCTGATTATGGACTCTTTCGACTCCTTCGACCCGCGCTTCGCGCAGCTGGCCATGAAGGTCATCAGCGAGAACCACGTGGACAGCCAGGTGCGCAAAGGCAAACGCTCAGGCGCTTTCTGCGCCACCGTCAACCCGGAGCTGACCCCCTGGGTGCTGACCAACTACCAGGGCCATTCCGACGACGTGGCCACGCTGGCGCACGAACTGGGCCACGCCATCCATTCCCTGCTGGCCAGCGACCACAGCATCTTCACGCAGCACGCCTGCCTGCCGTTGGCGGAGACCGCCTCCACCTTCGGCGAGATGATGCTGGTGGAACGCCTGTTGGCAGAAGAGCGCGACGAGAGCGTGCGGCGCGACCTGCTTTTCCGCCAGGTGGACGATTCCTACGCCACCATCATGCGCCAGGCTTTCTTCGCGCTGTTCGAGAAACAGGCGCATGCCATGACCGACCAGGGCGCGTCCATCGACGAGCTCTCGCAGGCTTACTTTGAGAACCTGCAAACGCAGTTCAGCGACGCGCTGGACATCGCGGACGAGTTCCGCTGGGAATGGGTCTCCATCCCGCACATCTACCATACCCCATTCTACGTGTACGCTTATGCTTTCGGGCAGCTGCTGGTGCTGTCTCTTTACAAGCAGTTCAAGGAAGAGGGCGATTCATTCAAACCGCGCTACATCAAGATCCTTTCGACCGGCGGCGCGGAAGCGCCCATGAAAGTGCTCGCGGACGCGGGCTTCGACATCAGCCAGGCCTCCTTCTGGCAGGGCGGCTTCAACGTGGTGGACGGTATGGTCAATCAGTTGGAAAAGCTTTCCTAACAGCCATTCAATGAACGCACACAAGGCTTGCCGGTTGGCAAGCCTTTTTATTTAAGGTTGGCTTTCCCCTGGGGAATGCTGCGCGATCGACAAGCTCAGCCAACCTTAATATTATTTATTCTTCTTCCTCTTCCAGTACCTCTTCGTCGGCCAGTTCCTCCGGTTCCGCTTCGCCGCTGTCTTTGGGCTGGCGGTCGAGCATTTGCATCTGGCTGACAATGATCTTGGTGAAGTAGCGCGTCTCGCCGTTGTGATCGTAGCGATCGGTGCGCAGCCGTCCTTCCAGGAAGACCAGCCGGCCTTTGGTAAGATAGCTCTGGCATATTTCCCCCAATTTGCCCCAGGCCTCCACACTGAACCAGTCCGTTTCTTTTCTCAACTCCCCCTCACGGCTTTTCCACTTGCGGTCCACTGCAACGGGAAATACCGTGTATGCTGTACCATTCCGGGTAGTCCTGTTTTCAGGATCTTTGCCCAGTCTACCGATGATTTGAACGCGATTGAAGTTTGGCATTTTTCCCTCTTGGCTAGTATGATATAGTTGTAGTTTAGATTCAATTCATTGAAAGTCAAGAATAATTCATCATTTTTTACGGAGGGCAAATGTACGTTGCCATCGAAGGAGTCATCGGAGTAGGAAAAACCAGCCTGGCGCGTTTGCTGCAGCCCGCATTTGAAGCCAATCTCCTTCTGGAAGTGTTCGAAGAAAACCCCTTCCTTTCCAATTTCTATCAGGACCGCGGCCGTTACGCGTTCCAAACCCAAATGTTTTTTCTACTCAGCCGCTACCATCAGCAGCGCCGCAACGTGCCCGAAATGCTGGCCAGCGGGAAGCCGCTGTTGAGCGACTACACTTTCGATAAAGATGCCTTGTTCGCCCGCACCAACCTGGACGGAGACGAACTGGATATGTATTACAAACTGCATTCCGCCCTGGCAGAAAAGATTCCCCCGCCGGATTTGACTGTTTACCTGCGCGCTTCGACCGATACGCTCATGCACCGCATCACGCTGCGCGACCGGTCCTTCGAACGCTCCATGGAACGGGATTACATCGACCTGCTTAACGTTGCCTACGACGAGTGTTTCATGCAGCCGGAAGATAACCGGCCGGTATTGATCATTGATTCCAACGAATTGGACTTCGTCAAGAACGAGGAAGACCTAAAGTGGATTGAAAATCGCATTCGCCAACGCCTGCATTTGCCACCTTTTCAGCCGGAACTTCTTATTCCAGAGTAAAATTCATATAATAAATACAGGAAATTATGCGCATAACTAGGGATTTATTGCTGAATACAGCCAGGGATACGATCAAACGCCAGACCTATGGCGGGCATGACTTGGTGAGCGCTTATCTAACGGGTTCTCTGATTTATGATGAACCGTTATTAGGCGGTATTACGGATATTGACCTGATCTACATCCATTCTGTGGACATTCCCTGCCGCCGCGAAATTGTACCCATCACGGAAGAAATTCACCTGGACATCGCGCATTATCCCCAATCCATGTTCAGCCAGCCGCGCGACTTGCGCAGCAATGCCTGGCTGGGGTCTTTTTTGTGCCATGATCCCATCATGTTGTACGATACCTCGCATTGGTTCGAATACACCCAGGCAGGTGTAGCCGCGCAGTTCTTCCTGCCGTCCAACATCATCCAACGGGTAAAGTTTTTCTCGGAACGCGCGCGTTCCTCCTGGCTGCAGCTGCAAATGAAAACCGGCGATTTCACAGCCGAGACACGCCTGGAATACCTGCGCATTCTGAAAGACGCAGCCAACGCAATTGCCTGCCTGACCAGTGTTCCGCTGACGGAACGGCGTTTTTTGATCGATTTCCCCGAACGCGCAATTAATTTAAACATGCCCGGTTTAGCGGGTGGATTTGTCGATTTGATCGTGCCGGGTGAACCGGTCGAACCGGATTGGGAAAATTGGCTGGATAACTGGAAAGCTGCCTATGCCGATCTTTTAGAAAGCCCGGATATTCCGCTGACCCTCAGCAATGGACGACTGCCTTATTACGAAAAAGCCATTATTGAACTGGCCGGCAGCCGGCAGGAAGCCGCTTTATGGATCATGCTATGGACCTGGACACTGATAGCGAACCTGCTCCCGCAAGGAAGCAGAGGAGTTACATCCTACGAGAATTTCTGTTCCCTCATGGCTTTGGATGGCGGTAATTTTAGAGAGCGCTTGTCCTCGTTAGATACTTATCTGGATACGGTGGAAGAAGCTATCGACAACTGGTCCTATCAAAACGGCCTTTAGTTATCCACAAAGCTTGTTGATAAAGCCTGTGGATAACTTTCCAAAAGTTGTGGATAAAAGTGCGATCGTGTGGATAACAGCATCGTCTTTCCTGAAAAACAATCCGTGAATTTTTATTTATCCGCACTCACCAATTCTTATCCGGCAGGACCTTCATTCATCCACAAAATATCCACACCTCTTTTCAGCGTTTGTTTTAATATATATCTATAAATAGAGGATGGGGAGAAAGATAAGTCCCATATATAGGGGTGAATTGGCTCCATCTAAATGCTTCTCCACATATCAACAGCCCCTACTAATATTACTTTAACCATTAATATACTTAATATAGATTAAATTCTTTACTTGAAACTGCTATTTAAATCTTGTACAATGCTAATACAAAATAAAAATAATAAAGCTCCCGGAAAACCTATGACTAAGTTGAAATTGCTGAAAGGAGGGAAACCTTGGATGTAATCAAAGTAAAAGCTGTTTCTCGAACCGCTGCTGTAGCGGGAGCCATCGCTGGAGTTATAAGAGAACAAAAGCACGCTGAAGTGCAGGCGATTGGCGCAGGTGCAGTCAATCAAGCTGTTAAAGCATTGGTATTGGCTAAAAACTTTCTGGTGCAGGATGAAATCGACATAATCTTCACGCCGGAATTTGTAAATGTAGAAATTGACGGAAAGGTTCGCACAGCTATTAAATTTGTTGTCGAACCGCGTTAGTCCGCTGGCGTAGATGGGGGTCTTTATTTACGCGCTGTATTCCTCTGGAAGGAAGACGACTTCGTCCTTACCGGCTATTTTATCCTGAACTTTTGTAAGGATGAGAGCCATGTGCTTAGGCTCGGATACAAAGTCTAAATTATCGGCTGGGACTGTAAGAACCGGGCACAAGGAAAAAGAGGATATCCAGTTCTCGTAAGCCTTATTCAATTGGCTGAGGTAAGCCGGGTCTATGGAACGTTCATATTCGCGCCCGCGTAAATGAATACGCTGCTGCAGGGTGGTCACGGATGCGCGCAGATAAATTACCAGGTCAGGAGTAGGAAGAAAACACAGCAGGCTTTGATAGAGGGCGGCATAAGTTTCGTAATCTCGCTGCGACATGTTCCCATTGAGATAAAGGTTTTTGGCAAATATTTCGGCATCCTCGTATAAACTGCGATCCAATATCACCGAAGAAGTGGATTCGGACAGATCGTGATAGACGTGCAGACGGTGGGTTAAAAAATAAACTTGAGAATGAAAACCCCAGGCAGGCATATTCTGATAAAAATCGGCCAAATAAGGGTTATTCGTAACGGGTTCATAAAAAGGCTGCCAATCCAATTCCTGACTGAGCCGAGCTACCAGAGAAGATTTCCCTGCCCCAATATTGCCTGCGATGGTAATGAATTTTTTCATATTTTTGATTAATTATATGCATAATGCCGCTTAACAACAAAAAAGTGAGCACACGTAAGTGTCTCACTTTTATTGTATAAGGTTGTGTTCTATCTACTCGATTTTGGAGATAGCGTCGACGGGGCAGACCTCAACGCACTTGGCCTGATCGGTGCACTTTTCAGGGTCGATTTCCATGTGCTCGTCGCCCATTGCAATGGCGCCTTCGGGGCATTCTACTTCGCAGGATCCGCAAACAATGCAATCATCAGAAATTATGTGGGTCATTCTTCTGTTCCTTTCAGAATGTTTTTTCTTTCAAGCAAAAAGGATAGCACAAGTTTATCTTTTTTGTCAACAACAATCCTTCCCAATATTGTCATATTTCAATAATCCAATTCTTCACCTAATAGTTCTGCGTAATACTGGGTAAAATCTAATTATCTATCGTAAACAGGAGTTTAGCCATGCAGCATCAGGATTTGGGCCGGGAAATGCTTCTCAAAGCAGAACTCAGGAACTTGGAAGATGAGGGCTGTCAGGATGTCGATCTACTGCGAAGAATCGAACAGTCTTTGGAGCCGGGTGCTAATCCATCAATGGATGAAGAACTTTGGTTTCGCATTGAAGCTGTCAATGGACAACTCTTAAAAAGTAAAAATGAACCTTCCGATATGGAGGGTATCAGGCAGCTGCGCGGTAACTTTGGCAGTTCCCAATTTACCAGTCCTAGAGATATCGACTGGTACGATAAAGTATATGGCGCCTGGCTGGCCCGCTGCGCCGGCTGCACATTGGGAAAACCCGTCGAAGGCTGGACCCGGGAACGCATCCGCGCCTACCTGAAAGCCGCCGGCGCTTATCCGCTGCGCACTTATATTCCTGTGGTTGAGCCTTTTCCGGAAGGGTTGGCGCTTTGGGAGAATTACGAAGGCACCACCCTGGGCAATATCCGGCGCATGGTGAGGGACGACGATACCGATTACACCGTAATCGCGCTGAAAACGTTGGAGACCCATGGCCGGGATTTTCGGCCTGAGGATATCGGGAAAATGTGGCTGGAGAATTTGCCTTACGGCAGCATTTTTACCGCCGAGGCCATTGCTTACCGCAATATGATCAACGAAATGGACCCGCCGCGCACAGCCTTCTTCCGCAATCCCTACCGCGAATACATCGGCGCGCAGATCCGCGGAGATATGTGGGGCTACGTCAACCCCGGCAACCCGGAGCGGGCCGCGGAAATGGCCTTCCGTGACGCCAGCGTGTCGCATACCAAAAACGGCATATACGGAGAGATGTGGGCGGCTGCCTGTATCGCGGCAGCTTTTGTGCTGGACGACCCGCGCGAAATCATTTTGGCCGGATTGAACTTCATCCCGGCGGAAAGCCGCTTGACCCAGGCGATATTGAAGACTATGCAGTGGGTAGACGCGTACGGAGATTGGGAAAAGGTGCGCGACAAAATCGAAGAGGAATACGCGGGAATGAGCTCCATCCACGTGATCAACAACACCTGCCTGATCGTGATGGGGCTGCTGCTGGGGCAGCGCGGCCTGGGCGAAACCCTGTGCACCACGTTGATGGGCGGCATGGATACTGACTGCACCTGCGCCACGGCCGGCTCAATGATCGGCGCCATGCACGGCGCAAAGGCGCTGCCGGAAGAATGGACTGCACCGCTGAACGACGAATTGCAGAGCATGATTAACGGGAATGAACTCTGCCGTATTTCCGATCTGGCGCGGCGCACGTGCCGCCTGATCGTCTGAGTTATCGCTCGAACAACAATTGGATAAATCGCCTTCTTTCCATTGTGCTCGGAGTCCTTGACAAGTGAATTAAGCACTTCTATAATAGTGAGGCTTTCCTCGCTAGCTCAATTGGCAGAGCGCGCGGCTGTTAACCGCTAGGTTCCAGGTTCGAGTCCTGGGCGAGGAGCTCTTTTTTTTTAATAAAAATCCCCCTTTTTTTCTGCATTTGTTGGGATCCAGCAGGTTAAGGATTACTAACGAAAAAAAAAGTAAATACTCACCATGTAATATAGTAATATAATTAATACTCACTGAAATTTTGGGGTTAATTTCTAAATCTACATTTTCTTTAAATAAAATAATAACCAATTAGCTTTTTAAGTAACAATATTTTTTAAGGGGAAGAACTATGTCTAATCAAAAAGGATTTTGGTCTTACGTTCATGCTGATGATGATGCTGATGGTGGTCGCATTTGTCAACTTGCAATGGATATAAAAAACCAGTATGAAATGATCTCGGGCGAAGAACTTGAGATTTTTGTGGATAAAAATGATATTGAATGGGGAAAAGCTTGGCGTGATGTAATAAATTCTAGCCTTGCTTCTGTTGCCTTTTTTATTCCTATTATCACACCACGTTTCTTTGCTAGCCCAGCGTGTCGCAATGAGTTACAAACCTTTGCTCGTCGAGCAGAAAAGATGGGAATTAGAGATTTAGTTCTTCCAATTATCTACGTAGAAATTCCTGGCTTTTTAATGGATAAAAATGATGATGAATTAATAGAATTGATTAAATCTCTCCAATGGAAAAAATGGTCTAGTATAAGGTTCAAGGATGTAAAATCAGAGGAATATCGTGCTGGTGTTTTTAAAATTGCGGAAGAACTATATGAGATAAATCGTATTTCGAAACAAGGAATACCTGAGGAAAATCTTCCACCGGAGAAGATAAAAAATGATGAAAAAGAAGGGGAAGATAATACAACGCCAGGGTTGATTGATAAGTTAGCAAATACAGAAGACCAACTTCAAAAAATACCCGGAACCTTGGAATTTATGAGAAAAGATATAGAACTCATTGGTGACAAGTTTGAAATAGCAACAACCAGAACAACTCAAGCAGATGAAAATAAAAAGGGATTTGCAGTAAGGCTTGAGATTATTCGTGAATTAGCAAGACAATTACAAGAACCCATTGAAAGGATATTTTCACAAAGTAATACATATGCTTCTCAACTCCATGAAATTAATGAGGGTATTCAAATCTTGATTAAACGGGCACCAATTGAAATCTCTGAAGATCCTAATGCTAGAAAGCAATATTGCGATTTATTTAAAAATATACGAGGATTTAGTAACGCATCGGAAGGAATGGTTGAAGGAACCAGTAAAATGGTTAATGCTTCTGAAACACTAGGTTCACTTTCGAGAGACCTACGCCCCCTTATGGCTCGACTCAAACAGGGCTTAACAATGCTTATAGAATCAACCGAAGTAATTAAAGAGTGGGAAAGGTTGATTGATGATACAGAAATTTCGTGTGATGATTTAAAAACTGATTAAAGAATTAATAATTTAGAAACTTAAGATTTAAGCGAATCATATTTCGTATTGTTAGATAAGTTAAATAGGTGAGAAGCTCTTTTTTTTTAATCCCCCTTTTATTATTACCGCTAACAGATGTATAAGCCGCCGTTGATGGGCAGATTGATGCCGGTGAGGTAAGACGCTTCATCGGACGCCAGAAAGTTAATACAATAGGCCACGTCTTCCGGCGTGCCCAAACGGCCGACCGGCACTTTGGCCGCGAACTCATCCCGCTTGCCATCCAAAGCCCCTCCCCAGCCTTCCGTATCGATCCAGCCCGGAGAAACGGCATTGACCGTGATGCCAAAGGCGGCATATTCCCTGGCCAGCGACTTGGTCAGGCCGATCACGCCGGCTTTGGAAGCGGCGTAATGGCTGTGCCCGCCGGTTGAGCCCTGCTGGGCTGCCAGTGAGGACAGGTTGATGATCCGTCCCCATGCGTTTTCTTTCATGACCGGCAGTATGGCCGAACACAGGTTGAAAACCCCTTCCAGATTCACTTGCAGGACCTTCTGCCAATCGGGCAGTGTCATCTGACTGAAGGGCTGGGTGGGGCGGATACCGGCGTTGTTCACCAGGATATCGATGCGTCTAAATTCCGCTAGCACTTTTTCGACAGTCTTCTTGACGTTGGGAGCGTCCGCCACGTTTAGTTGCTCAAAATAGACCTGCAAGCCCGCCTCGCGCATTTCCCGGGCGGTCTTTTCCCCGTTGGCGGAAATGTCCGTAATGACGACAATGCGGCCCTTCGAGGCCAGTGCTTGCGCGGCGGCTGCGCCAATGCCCCTGGCTGCACCTGTCACGACTGCGACTCTTTTAATTTCTTCCATCTTTCACCTTTCTAAAACAACGCTACGTTTTTTATACCGATGTGATCGCGGGTCATTGAAAGCAGCTTGCCCACTTCGTCCAAGTTACCGGTGGCGGTGATCAGGAGGTCTGTGCCGATCTTTCCCCGGCTCAACAGGTCGATTGCCCAGCGGTAGGAAGCCTGCGTGTAACTGACCGAGCCGGTAATGACCGTCTGGTTGTAGTGCAAGTTGGACAAATTGAATTCCACTGTGGTATCGTGACCGGCTGACGCCAGCATGACGATCTTCCCGCCTTTTTTCATCATCCTGATGCCCGATTCGGATAATTCTTTTATACCTATCGCGCAAATCAGGCTGTCGGCGCCTTCGCCGCTCGTAAAGTCTTTGACTGCTTTTTCGACGTCCGTTTTCTGCGGGTTGACCGTAACGTCCGCGCCGAGCTGGCTGGCCAGTTCCAGGCGCTCGTCCAACATGTCGGAGATCAGCACGCGGTACCCCAGCGTTTTATAGATCTGCATGCAGACCAGCCCCATGAAGCCGCCGCCTAAAACCACAGCATTGCCGGGAGGGGTGCACAGCGAACGCAGGACACCGTTGGCGCAGGCCGCCACAGGTTCAATGATGGCCGCATCGCGGAAAGTAAGTTCGTCGGGAAGTTTAAAAATATTGGCCGCAGGAGCAGCCGCGAATTCACAGAAAGCGCCATTCTGGGAAAAGCCGATTACCTCGTAATGGTCGCACATGCCCATGCCTTCTGTGGCAGTCTTTCCGCTGACGCAGCTTGGGCAGTGTCCGCAGGTGACGACCGGCGCGATGGCTACACGGTCCCCCACTTCCAGCCCGCTCTGCTGGCTGTCCCCTAGCGAAGTGATGATGCCAGCCGGCTCGTGCCCCAGAATGAAGGGAAGAAAAGGGGCAGAACTTTTACCGGTGAATTTTTTGACATCGGTTGCGCAAACACCGCAGGATTTGATTTCGACCAAAATTTCGCCGGGCTTAGCCTGGGCGTTTTGGACCTCTCCTATTGTGATTTCTCCAGGTTTTGTTAATAGTGCAGCTTTCATTTTTCTCCTATTTAAATAAAACATATAATTAGAAAAGGAGGGCTGTTAGAGAATTTTCCTCTAACAGCCCCTCCACCCAATACCTAATCAGGGTTACCTGTAATTAGGTATTTCTTTAGAAAATACCGCCTGTGAAGAGTGAGGAAAACCAGGTCGTTACCCATGCCCAGGGATAGACGGTCAGCATGGAGATTTGCGAAACACCCTCCGGAATCGTTGTTCCGGCTTCCACGGCCAATCTGGTTACCAGCGGCGCAATGGAAGTTGCCATCAACATACTAACGCCGATGGCGAAAGCTCCAAACAATACACCTTTAACAATATTATTCTTGAACATCGCCATTGGCATGGCGACCCAGAATCCGAGGTAAGCCAGGTCCGCCAGGGGCAGGAGTTTGTTGCCCGGCAGGATGGTGGCCATGACCAACGTGATCGGAATCAACAGCACAGCCACAATAACTGCTGAGGGTTGCGCAACGCCCACCGCGCAATCCAGGCCGATGTAAAATTCGCGGCCGGGGAATCTTTGGGTGAGCCATTTGCGGGCGGCTTCCGAGATGGGGAACAGACCGGACATCAGCACCTTGAGCATTTCAGGCAGCAGCAGCAGGATGGCAGCCACAACCACGCCGGTTTGAAGCGCTTTGATTACGTCGTAGCCTCCCAGGAAGGACAACCCGATACCAATTACCAGACCAAAGACAGTGGAGTTGCCAAGCGGGCCGATCTTTTTCTGAATGGAATCAATATCCGCGTTCCAGTCTTTGATGCCGGGAATACGATCGAACAGCCACATGAATGGCCAGGCCAGCAGACCGAAGAAGGAAGAGAACGGATGCGGGAAGGAAATGCCGGGCATGTTGTAATACTTCTCGATATATTTGGCTTGCATATCGCCCAACACCAACGAAATCGCGACCGTGAAGACGAAGGCCAGAAAACCGTAGAATGCGCTTCCGGTCAGACCCTGTACACAAGCCCATGAGAACATAGAAGGCCAGAAATTCCATACATCGATATCGACTGTCTTGGTCAATTTCAACAGCAGCATGACTACATTCACCAGGATACCCAGGGGAATCATGAAAGCCGCGGCTGTTAACGAAAAAGTGATGGGGAAGTGTACGGCAACGCCCACATCCGGAATCGAGAGCGCCAAACCAGTCCGCTCAACGAGCGCATTGGCCAGCGGGCCAACAGTCGATGCGATTGCCCCGGTCATCAGGTTTAATCCATAAAAACCAATGCCGACTCTTAACCCATTGACGAATGATTGAGCGGGTTTTAATCCGAAAGCGATCCCGATTAAGAAAAGTGCGATTGGCAGCATTACTGTTGCACCCAGCGAGTTGATCCAACCAAAGAAAACACTAATTGCATTTGCTATTTCACTCATATTTACCTCCGTAGAATTTTTGAAAAGCAGTGGTTATTAAATCCGATTATTTCTTATCACTCACCTCCTCCAGCTTTTTTATTATTATTTCCAGGGTTTCATCGAACCCGATTCCAGTGATGATTGAGGAGCTTGCCACAACCGGAACGTTATAAATATCGCTCAACATTGAAGCGGAGACGATTAGGTCAAAGTTAGCCGCAACCAATGCCAAATCGACCACTTTTACTTCAGTAATCTCGGCTTTAATTCCCTTTAATTGAAGGGCGTCATTTAGTCTGGCAGCGATCCACCCGGAAGTGGCATAGCCGGCGCCGCAGACTGAGGCAATTTTGTAAACCTTGTTTGAATCCATGCATTTCTCCTTGACCTAGAATGTTTTTTCAAAAGCTACTTGCGGGTCCATGTTTTCATGCACAACCATATTGACAGCTTGCAGCATCTTGACCGGCTGTTTACTCTGCCAGACGTTTCGACCGACAGCAATGCCCATAGCCCCGCCATCCAGAGCACCCTTGACCATATTAAGGAAGTCGATGGGTTCGTCCGCTTTCGGGCCGCCGGACATGACGATGGGAGCCGGGCAGGACTCAGTCACTTCCCGGAAAGTATCGGGATTGCCGGTGTAGTACGTCTTGACGATGTCCGCACCCAATTCCGCGCCGATGCGGGCGGCGTGTTTCAGGTAGCTTGGGTTCAGCATATTATCCTCTCCGTAAGGGTACATCATCGCCATCAGCGGCATACCGTATCGTTCACATTCCAGCGCGACCTTGGAAAGGTTTTGGATCATCTCGTAATCGTAGGGAGCACCCACAAAGATGCGCATGGAAACTCCGCACGCGCCAATCTCCAGGGCGTGCTCGACCGTGTCGACCAGATAGACACGCGCGGGGTCAACGCTCTTGGTTGTGGCGGTTGAGATGGATAGCAGGAAGGGCAGGCGGTTGGCAGCCAGAATGGGCATGGCTTTCTTGATGTTCCCAAAGTGGGTAAACAGCGTGTCCGGTTTACCGGCGCAAATCGTCTCGATGGTCTTGACCGGATCGATCAGCCCTTCGCAGGGACCGATTGCCGGGCTGTGGTCCAGCGCAACGCAAACTTGCCTCTTGCTATCCGCATTAATGATTTGGGATAAACGAAAATCTTTTCCTAATTGGGACATTACTTCTTCTTCTCCTTGGCTTATTTATTATGTAAAAAGGGTTCAATGGCTTGAAACGCGCTTTGCGCACTTGTAGATTGGGCAATCTTCCTGACTGTATTTTGATCCCCCAGGACATTGGAAACCCATCTCAATACGGCGATCTGATCGCCTTTGATAAAGGACATCAAAAATACAATGGAAACGTTTAATTCTTTCAGGGGATTATCCATGGCAAAGAAAGTCACCGGCTGCTCCAATACTGCCAGGGCGATGGCGGTCCGGTTGACGCCGATCGGATCCGCGTGAGGTACGGCAGAGGCAATCGGCAGGGTCGGAAGGCCGGTGGGATGAATCTTTTCCCTGGCGATAACCTGATCGAAGTATGCTTCGGTGACAATACCTTTTTCTACCATCTTTGAGCATAAATACTGGATAACGCTTTTTTGGTTGTTCTGTTGGATTTGGGGATGTATGAAAATCATATCGTCCGTGAAAATTGATAAACTCATTAGTCAAGTCCTTAGTTATGTTGATCATTGCCAGTTTAGCATCTAATACAAGCCTGCTCTATTTCACGCTTAGCTGATTAGATGTCTTAATAATGAAACATGGAAAAATGAAAAAGACCTTAAAATGTATTTTGGACTCATCTACAATTGAGAAAATGTTTCAAAAATTGATCACATGTCTTTCTTCGAACAGCAAAAAAGTCCTGATGGCATTGATTAGCCGGGACGACCCGGTCAGTGCGCAGCATCTGGCTGATTCACTTGGGCTGTCTATCTCACAGGTTCGTTATTCCATAAAAAAAATTCAGGCGTGTCTCATTTTCAACGGCACCGATATCCAATTGAAACCCAATGAGGGAATTCAAATTATCCTGGATGAGGAAACGAAAAGTGAACTCCTCGATCTAATCCAAAACAACAGTCAAGACATCACCATTTTGAACCAGGAAGAAAGGGTCCGGCTTTTGCTTCAAATTATCCTGGCATCGCGGAAGGATTTGCCCCAATCCGAAATTAGGGCGATTACAGGCATCTCGTACACCAGTTTTTACCGGGATTTTGAAAAGGTGCGGAGCTGGTTGAACTCGTTTTCTTTGACTTTGACTGCCAAAAGAAATACACCGGTATGCGTACTTGGCGATGAATTGAAAATCCGGGAAGCGATTCAGGCCATCCTGCTGCAAAACCTTGGTCAAGACTATGTCATTCAAGCCTGTGTGCTGGCTGTCGAGGATATCGACTTCAACGATATTGAAAGAAGCGTTTTTTATTTTCAAGCCCAGGATATCATCCGGGATTTGAATTTACCGCATTGTGAGCAGGCGGTTCGCAACCTGGAGATGCAATATCACAGCCCCTTGTTTGATCAAGCCCATGTTGAATTGACTGTATACCTCGGGATTATGGCGTACCGGATCAAGCTGGGAAAATATATTTCAAAAACCGCTGTGGATAATATAAAGGAATGTAATACTGAAGTTGATATTGTTGCCAACATCCTGAAGGACTTCGGGATCGACGCTGATGATCCGGCCCTGGCCGCGGAAAAAGAATACCTGAATTATTTGATCTCCCAATGCTTTTTATATGGAACGAATGAACAACAGGATCCCCATCCTCAAAACGATGAAAGCCACAAATTTGACGATTTGGCAAAGACAATCGTCAAAGAAATCGCGAAATATCTGCACGCCGGACTATACGAGGATGAGGAATTGATCCAATGCATTATTTGGGAATTGGCGTATGCCTCTAAGGGAAAGCAAACGAGGGGAGATATTTACGATAGTTCCGAAAAGGAACTCAGGCCAGTAAACAACACCGAACAGATTCTGAGAAAGATTGTATTCCCGATATTAAATGAAGCCAGGATTCAACATATCAATGAAACCATCAGCGCAATTTCCAATCATACACTGGCCGCGCTGGAGAAAGTCAGGTCGTCTTCCTGCCAGCGCAGGGTTCTTTTGGTTTGCGGGGCGGGTGTGGCAACGGCGTTTTCTTTGCGCAGCCAGCTCAACACACTGATTCCGGAAATTGATGTTGTGGAAATGGTGTCTGTTTTCGACCTGGTTCACAATGACGGCCTGGTGGATGGCTGCGATGCCATTATCTCCACGCTTCCGTTGGGGAATATTACAGAAGTACCGCAGATTCATGTCAACGCAATGCTGTCGAAAGAGGATGTCAGCAATATTCGCAAATCACTTGGAATCGGAACTCACTTCCAGGATTTTTCTACCTCGTTTCAGATAAATCGCCCGATTAACCTGCAGGAAGTGGTGAACATTCATACGATAAAAACCCACCAAACAGCAGAAAGCCCGTCGGATGTGATTGATCAAGTGGGCAGGCTGCTTTTGGATATCGATGCAATCTGGCCGAGCTACATCAAAGCCATGCAGAATCTCTACAAGCTGTATGGTCCATATATGGTGATTGCTCCGAACACGGCTTTGTTGCATGCCGGACCGGAAATGGGATCCAAAAAGTTAGCGATCAGCCTAATTACATTGGATACTCCGGTTCAATTTGGACACGCGTTGTACGATCCGGTAAATATCGCCATGGCTTTTTCATCGCCGGTCAATTCTGTCCATACCAACATCCTTTCCGATGTATTTAATTTTTTCGCGATTTCCCAAAATCGTTTCAATGTACTCCATGCTAAAGATCCGGCGGATGTAATGACGTTCCTGAGCAATATCAAAGTTGTGGAAGCAGTCGGAACCACTGCCGGCTGACAGAAAAATCTATTGAAATAAATTTTCTTAATAACTATTTTTGTGCTTCTACGGTAGCGTAAAATAATCCTATGATGAATAATAAAAAACAAACCCGCTGGTTAATCATTTGTGTTGGGGCCGGTCTGCTATTTTCTGCCGAAGCATACAATTTTTTCTCCCGAAGTGAAGTTATAAAAGGCGTGATTTTTGGAGTATTGGCCGTGGTTTTCTACTTATTGGCTTATGCTTATTCAAAAAGTAAATTAAAATAGCAAACACTATGACCGAATCCCTTATCCGTTTAGAGGCCACGGCGCCGTTCGATTTTTGGAGCACCCTGCAAGCGCACGGTTGGGTGGACCTGCTGCCAAATGAGTATCACCCCGAATCCCAATCTTTCTCGCGCGTCCAACAATTGGCGAGTGGAAAAGTGGTTCAGCTGGGCATTTCGGCTGAACAGGGAGACGGTATCATTCCACTTAACGTGCTGGTTGCCCATGAGGGACGACTATCTGTTAAAGATCGCAGCGAAATCCAAAATGTGGTGCGCCACATGCTGCGCCTGGATGAAGACTTCAGTGAGTTCTACCGGTTGTGCAAAAAGAACGGTAAGCCCTGGTCGCAGATGAAACCCGGTAATGGGCGGCTACTGCGTTCACCGGAGCTATTCGAGGATATGGTCAAAGTGATCTGCACCACCAATGTGCAGTGGGGCGGCACAAAGCGCATGGTACGTGAGCTGGTGGAACAATTTGGCGAAGCGCTGCCGGGCACCCCCAACTTGAAAGCATTTCCTCTTGCGCAGGCAATCGCGGATGTATCCTTTGAGGATTTCCAAAGCAGGGTTCGTTTGGGTTATCGCACGCCTTATATATACCAGCTTGCGTGTGGTTTTTCTCAAGACTCCAATTGCTATGCGAAATTTTCTGATATGCAAATCCCGACCGAGGAGGTCCGCAAAGAGCTGCTATCTGTTAAAGGGATCGGCAATTATGCAGCCGCCTCTGTTTTGATGCTGTTGGGACGTTATGATGAAATCCCAGTGGACTCGGTTTTCCAGCAGTTGATGAGCAAAAAGTATTTCGATGGCGGGAATTTTGATTTAAAGGAAGCCCTGGCAATCTATCAGGATTGGGGAAAATGGAAATACCTGGCGTATTGGTTCGATTTACTTACCTTTCACCAGACTGCCGAAGACTGAGCAATAGCGATTGATTTTACGGGGGGCTAATTGCTATAATGATTTATAGCAATAAAAGATTTTCCATGAGGTGAGAGATGAAGAGAATAAAGTTATTGGCAATCCTGTCGATGGCGATGCTCGTGCTGATATCCTGTGATTTTGGAGGATTTTCGGTAGATTTTGGCAATGGTGACAGCAGCAGCCAGGCAGCGGCTGTGCCGGTGGAAGCGGGTATAGATTCGCCTGCCAACGGATCCACCCTGGCAATGGGATCAGTGGATATTTCCTATCACGCCAGCAGCACGGAAGGTGTTTCGGCAGTTGAGTTAAGTATCGATGGGAATGTGGTCAGCTCCATTGCCACGCCCGGATCGGACCAGAAAGTAGTTGCTCTGAAATATACGTGGCAGCCGACACAATCCGGCAGCCATACCATTGGCGTGCGCGCCCAGAACACTGCGGGTGCATGGAGCGATTACGTTACCACTATGATCAGCATTGCAGCCGCTGAAGAACATCAGGCAGCAGAACCGCAGGCAGCGGTTGAGGAAGCTCCAGCTGTACCAACAAACACGCCTAAGCCAGAGCCGACCAATACGCCGGATGTGCTGACCATCTTTGATGTCCAGCACGACAAGACCAAGTTCTATTATGGCAGCAACAAGTGCGGCAGCCACGAACTGACCATCTCGGCGCGAGTCACCCAACCGGAAGATGTGTATGCCCTGATCCTGTTCATCCGTTTTGCGGATAAGGAAAGCGCCGCTTATACCAAGTGGGACAGCGGGCGGGCCATGTCCAAGAAATCGGACGACCTGTACAGCGTTACACTGACTTCCACCAAGGTCACCAACTATAACGCCTATGAATTTGCGGTGATGCGCTATCAGATTGTTGCCCAGGATAAAGCCGGCAACAGCATCGCGCGTACGGAAGTAATGGAAGACCTTAATATTGAAGTTTGTCCGAACTAAAATAACCTGTCTTTCAAAAATTAACAGCCCGCGTAAGCGGGCTGTTGAATTCTATAGAAATTTATTGCTATTGTGAATTGTAAATAATAGGTGTAAGATTTCGCCATAAGTAAGAAAAACCGTAAATAAAAATCGCACAAAAGTTTTCAGTGGTCTGGTGAAACACCGGTCACTGTATTTTTTTTAACAGATTGTATCCCTTGTTATATGGAGGATTTAGACCATTGAGTAAGAGAACATTGAAAAGACAATTAAGCCTGTTCCAGGTGATCATGCTGGGTACGGCCGGTACCATTGCTTCGGAGATTTTTGTGCTGACCGGCCACGCTGCGGGTATATCCGGATCGGCTTCCATCTTAGCCATCATCATTGGCGGATTTTTAAGTTTCAGCATTGCCTTGAATTACAGTGAATTGGCTACAGTTTACCCGGAGACCGGCGGTGCATTGACCTACGTGCGCGAAGCATGGGGAAAGGGATTGCTGTCTTTTTTAGTTGGTTCCATGGACTGTATCTCCAGCACTTTTTACTGTGCGCTTTCCGCCATCGGTTTTGCCTACTCTCTTTCCATCTTTGTCCCCTCTCTACCAATTGTTCCCGTAGCCATTTTAGTCATCATCGTTTTCACGCTCCTGAACATTCGCGGCGTTTCGCTGGTCGGCAACGCGCAAATCTTATTGGGCGGTTCGCTGTTGCTAATGTTTGGCATTTATATCGTATATGGGTTTCAATCCCCGACCGGTTTTAACGTAAATACCTTGTTCCCGCAAGGCAAGATATTCCAATCCGGCAGTATCTGGCAGAATATCACAGCTATGTTTAAAACTATCGCGTTGATCTACGCTGCTTATGTTGGCTTTGAAGTGATTGCGGACGATGCGGAAGAGATCCGGCGGCCGGATAAAAATATTCCCATTGCCATTTTGATCAGTCTGACCCTGATCACTCTGATATATTCCCTGACCATGACGGTAACAATGGGTACGCTGCCGGCTGATTCGCTGGTCGGTTCAGAGACTGCCCTCACCGACGCCATTGCGAAATTCATGCCAAAGGGCGGTGTCATCATGATGGCGGTGGCCGGGTTGGTGGCTACATTGACCTCGGTCAATTCTTCCATGCTGAGCGCCACGCGCGAGGGATTCACGCTCAGCCGCGACGGGTTATGGCCGCGCGGTTTGGCGCGCTTGAACCGCTACCGTGTTCCATTTATGTCGGTGCTCTTTATCGGATTGGTTTCCTCCTTGATCACCATAATCGGTTTGGTGGATTTCCTCAGCTTCATTACTTCGGCTGGTTACCTGTTTGTGTTGTTCTGGTCCAACCTGGCAATGATCCGCTTGCATAAAAAATACCCGGCCATCCACCGTCCGTTTAAGGCGCCTTTGTTCCCGCTAACGCCAATCATCGCTTCGCTGACCTGTCTGATTGTGATTTTGTTTTCCGATACCAAGCCATTGCTTTTTACAATGGGCGTGATCATTATTTTTACAATTTATTATTTTGCGGAACAGGGGGCATCTGCCTGGATGCTGTCGCATAAATCCGAGAAGTTGCCTGGGCGCTCGCGAATTATTGTGCCGGTATTGGACACCAGCGCAGCAGATTCATTGATTGGTTTGAGCGCTATTCTGGCGCAGTCGGAAATGGACATTAACATCTGCCTGATGTCGGTTGTTACCGATACGTTGGCAAACCAGCCGGAATTGCATGACCAGTTTATGCAAGCCATCAACAGTCAGCGCAAAGCCGTCATGGAAAAATTCATCCATTACGCGGTCGAACGCAATGTACCCATGTATACCAAGATGGTCAGCGGTGAAACTTTGGTGCGCAGTATTCAGGAAGAGGTTGCTATAGACAGCAATACTAAGCTGGTACTGGCGAGATGGCCTGAAAAGCATATGTCGAATAATTTCTCGGAAGAAGCAATTCGACAACTCAGCCGTGAGATTAAAACCAATTTGGGCGTTTTTGTCGATCAAGGCTTGAGCCAAATCCAAACCATTATGGTGCCGGTGGGCAGCGGGTTGCACTGCCGTATGGCTATCCATCTGGCTAACGATATCGCCCAACAGGAAAATGCCCACGTGGATTATGTACGCGTGCTGCCGGCCTCCAAGGATGTGGAAATACTGGAGGATCAGATGGCTCATTTGCAAGAGGTGGTCATCACGGAACTGGGTGAGCTTCCGCCGAACGCGGTGCTGCGCTTACTGTTTTCAGACAAAGTAGAAGAGGCTCTGCTGGCAGAAATGAATGAAAGTCCCTACAACTTAATTATCATTGGTTCGGCCGATGAACACGAGTTAAATGGTCATCTGTTCGGGGAAGTGGCTGATAAAGTGGCAGAGGCAGCGCCGTGCAGTGTTTTGGTGGTTAAACGCCACCAAAGCGCTACAGCTTCCTGGCTGCGCCACCAGGTCAAGCGTCTGGATCGGTAATTTTTTTCATTTGACATACTTGATAAACCAGCATAGAATAAAAACCGACCAATCGGTCGGTTTTTATTATGGCACAACAGCGCAGTGAGGATACCCGAAAACAAATCATGACCGCGGCAGTGAATGTATTCTGCCGCAGCGGATATGATGCTGCCGGCGTGGCTGAAATTTGCAGCTTGGCGGGTGTCAGCAAAGGCGCTTTTTACCACCACTTCCCCTCAAAGAAAACGCTGTTTTTGGCGATTATGCAGCAGTGGTTAGCGGAAGTTGATAATCGGTTGAACGCATTGCGGCAGCCGAATGTGTCGGTATCCGATGCCTTGCTGCAAATGACCCATACCATTGGAACCGTTTTTACGGAAGCCAGCGGGCAGCTGCCCATGTTCCTCGAATTCATGGTGCAAGCCAGCCGGGATAAGACCGTCTGGGAAGCTACCATTGCGCCTTATCAGGCTTACCAATCCCGTTTCGCCCACATGCTTGAAGAAGGAAAAACCGAGGGATCAATTCGTGATGGGGAAGATACTCAGGCAGCCGCCTGGGTGCTGATCGCTTTTGCGGTGGGGATGCTGCTGCAGGGCGTGGTACTGCCGGATACGGCAGACTGGGAAACCATCGCAGGCAGGGGCATGGGCATGTTGGTGGATAGTATGCAAAGGAGTAATAAATGATATTGGTAACCGGAGCTGCCGGACATATTGGCAATGTGTTGGTGCGGGAGTTGGTTAATGACGGAAACGACGTGCGGGCATTGATTCTGCCGGGCGAGGATGTGTCCTCTCTGGAAGGTCTGTCCGTTGAAATTGTAGAAGGAGACGTACTCGATCCGCAATCGCTGGATGCGGCTATGCACGGAGTGGATCTTGTTTTTCATTTGGCCGGGATCATTTCCATTATGCCCGGACAGGATAATTTGATGCGGCGGGTGAACGTGGACGGCACGCGCAACGTGCTGGCCGCGGCGCAGAAAGCCGGCGTGAGCCGGTTGGTATACACCAGTTCCATTCATGCCCTTAGCCGCGATTGGCTGGGAAAGATTGACGAACATGTGCCTTTTGATCCGGATAATCAGGCCGGAGAGTATGATCGCACCAAGGCGCAGGCTTCGTTGGCTGTGCTGGAGGCTGTCAAGCAGGGCTTGGATGCCGTGATTGTTTGTCCAACGGGTGTTGTCGGCCCTTATGATTACCGCGGTTCCGAAATGGGTGACTTGCTGCGTTCCTGGCTGCGCCTGCGGCCACATTTAATGATCGAAGGCGCTTACGACTTTGTGGACGTACGAGACGTGGCCCGCGGACAAATTCTGGCCTGCGAGCACGGCAAAACCGGTGAGGTTTACATCCTTTCGGGTGGACGCGTGCGCCTGATGGAGATGAAGCAAATGGTACAGGATGTGCTCGGCAAACATTCCATGACCATTAAAATTCCCACCTGGCTGGCTAAATTTGCATCGCTGTTTACTCCACTGTTTTACAGACTGACCCGGCAAGTCCCCAAGTTTACCGAATATTCGCTTGAGACGGTGCAGAGCAACTCGGACATTTCCAACCAAAAAGCCAAGAACGAGCTGGGGTACAGCCCGCGCGCTCTGGTTACCACGATTGGCGATACCGTACGCTGGTGGTTGGCAAAAGAAGGAAAAAACCACATTCTCTAGAAAGATATAACATTATTCCATGGCAGATAACATCGACAATATGTATGTACTGATTACAGGCGCGTCTTCCGGGATCGGCGCATCCTTGGCGAAATTCCTGGCCGGGCAGGGCCTGCAGATTTTCATGACAGCCCGGCGTGAAGACCGTTTGGAGGCGCTCAGCCGAGATATCCGCGAGCAGGGCGGACACGCGGATTACCTGGCAGGGGACATCAGCGATGCAGATTTCCGCGTCCTTATAATAGAAAAAGTTCGGAAAAAAGGCCGTTTGGACGTGCTAATCAATAATGCAGGCTTTGGCTATTACGGCTATTTTTACCAAATGCAATGGCAGGACGCCCATAATCTGCTGGCGGTTAATATGGAAGCTTTGGCGCATTTGACCCGTTTGGCACTGCCGGAAATGGTTACGCGCGGGTCCGGCCACATTATCAACATCAGCTCCATCGCGGGCGCGCTGCCCAACCAGGGCATTGCCATGTATTCCGCCAGCAAAGCCTTTGTGGACGCTTTCACCACTTCCCTGTACCGCGAATTACGCGGCAGCGGAGTAACAGCCAGCGCTCTGCGGCTTGGGCCGGTGGAAACCGAGTTTTATAAACAAGCCCGCCAGAAAGAAAACGGCGGACCGGTTCCCGCGGAACGCTTTGCGATTCCTGTGGAGCGGGTCAACCGGGCTTTGTGGCGGCTACTGCGGCGCCCGCGCCGGGCAATGTATGTGCCCGGGTGGTTGTCTATCACGCGCTGGGTTGAACCGCTCTTTGGCGCGCTGATTGATCCCCTGGGGCCGCTGCTGCTGCGTAGAACAAAACATTGAGTTAAAAAAAGCGCTCTGAGTTTCATCAGAGCGCTTTTCCTTTTTTTTTATCAATGGATTTCTATTGAGTTACCCTGGGAGTGGGTGTTCCGTCCGGCGTCAGGATTTGCATGGGAACAACAATGATTTCCAGCGCAACCGGACTGTTTAATTCCTCCGCCATTTCTGTTTGCATTTCTTCCACCTCTGCGTACGTCAGATCGCGGGTGGTGCGCAGAGTTACGCTAATATTCTTTACATCTGATTCCGATGTGATCTTCAGGTCAATCAGGTTGGCGGTTGTATAGCGATCGATGCTGTCCAGAATGATTGTGCGGGCGTGGGAATACAGACGGGCTTCAGAGATGGTGTTCCAGGCTAAAGCTGCCAGGAGCAAGCCGATCACTACAACCAAAAAAGTAGAAATGGAAAGGCTGCGGGAAATTTTGTTGGTCTCTTTCATATTACGCGGGCCGAATCCCATGGCCGCAAAAGTGATGATACCCGCGAAAGCAATGGCAACCAGGTTGGTGACGAAGAGCAGCGAGGCGCCAAGAATAATGGAAGAGTTCATAAAAGCGATGCCGAAGCCAATAACGCATAGTGGCGGCATAAGCGCGGTGGCAATGGCCACACCTGGTAGAGCTGCTGTCAGGCGCGGATGAGCCAGGGCATAAGCCGCGGCTGCGCCGCCTGCTACGGCAATGCCTAAATCCATCGGGTTGGGGCTGGTACGCGCCAGCACTTCGTTCGGAATGGCGGCAGTAACCCCAAAAGGCAGCCGGTAGGAAAGGAAGGTAATCAACGCGGAAAGTAAAATCGCTATTCCGGAGCCCTCAACAATGGCGATCAATGAGCGTTTGAACAGGCGCGACAGCCCGCTGATGGAAGCCATGGAAAGGCTCAGAATAGGCGACATCAAGGGCGCAACCAACATGGCGCCGATAATGACCGCGGCTGAATTTGTGAGCAAGCCGAAGGTGGCGATCGTACAGGATAATAAGATTAAAGTGAAATAATCCATCCCGGGTGATGATGAATCTACCAAGTCATTCAATACAATGGCTTTGCGCGTTTGGGTTAATTTTTGTTCGTTGAATAGAAATACGGGGATGTGCTGCATCCAGGCTATAAAGCTGCCAGGATGGTTTTCAGCGTTTGGTTCGACGGTGTTTTCTGATAATTTTTGTGTTTGATTTTTATTATTTTTCATTGTTAATATTAAGTAAAGTTTTCTCATTTTACTCGAATCGAGGACGGAATATTATACTTAGTTCCTGTATACTTAGGAGAAATAATATTTAGGTACTTGGTTATAATGGCAATTAGATGATGAGGTAACCATGAATTCCTACGACAATGTAATGGGAGTAATTATGGGGGGCGGACAAGGTACTCGCCTTTACCCGTTAACCAAGGAACGCGCAAAACCGGCTGTGCCTATTGCCGGAAAGTACCGTTTGATTGATATTCCGATCAGCAATTGTATTAATTCGGGTATTTTCAAAATAGCCGTTCTGACCCAGTTCAATTCCGTCTCACTACACCGTCATATTTCTCAGACCTATAACTTCGATATGTTCCATACCGGCTGGGTGCAGATTTGGGCTGCCGAGCAAACCCTGCTGGCTAATGATTGGTACCAGGGCACGGCCGACGCCGTGCGCAAACAATTGGTTGAAATCCGCACCGCGCGTATGCCGTTCGTTCTAATCCTGGCGGGGGACCACCTCTATCGCATGGATTACAGCGATATGATCCATTTCCACTGGGACAAGCAGGCGGATGTAACCGTTGCGGTCCAGCCGGTTTCAAGAGAGGAAGCCCCGCGATTAGGGCTGTTGAAGCGAAATGAGAACATGGGCATCACCAGCTTTGCGGAAAAACCCAAAGATAAAGAAGTCCTCGAGGCCATGATCAGCCAACCGGATTCCGACAAACCTTATTTCGGCTCGATGGGAATTTACCTTTTCAATATCGATGTGCTGATGGACCTCCTGGAGAATTCCAGCTATGAGGATTTCGGCAAACATGTCATCCCGGCTGCGATCGAAAAGTACAACGTTTTTGGCTATGAATACAACGGATTTTGGGCGGATATCGGAACTATTCGCGCTTTCTTTGAGACCAACCTGGCGATTGCCAGTAAGAATCCGCCTTTTTCCTTGATTGATGAAGGATGGCCGATTTATACACACCCTCGCTTTTTACCCGGTTCTCAGGTTGAAGATACTTATATGGAAGATACCATGTTGGGTGAGGGCTGCTGGATCCAGAAAGCGGATATCCGCAACGCGGTAATTGGTCTGCGCAGCCAGATCCGCTCCGGCACAAAAATCAGGCGTTCCATTTTAATGGGCGCGGATTACTATGGCTTTTTCCGGCGAGGAAACGAACCGGATGAGGAATTGATCCTCGGTATCGGGAAAGATTGTGTCATTGAAGGGGCCATCATCGATAAGAATTCCAGCATCGGCAACAATTCAACCATATTGCCCTTCCCACCCGGAACAAATATTGACAACGACCTTTATATCGTACGGGATGGCATTGTTGTTATCCCCAAGGGAACGCGCCTGCCTGCCAATACACGTATTGCACCAGGGTAGAATATGCATTAAACTTGTTTCCTTGTACGGTTTTTTAAATCCCGGATTTATTGATTAATGTATCAAAAAATAAAATCTATAAAGGAGATATCATTATGCCTGCGAATAACACGGCAGAAGAGCTGCCTGCCAGCCCGGACATGAAAGTAACCTGGCACGCGCTCAGCGGTAAAGAAGTGTTGGAAAAGTTGGGTTCAGCGGTGGATAAAGGCTTGTCAAATGACGAAGCCGCCAAACGTCTTGAGAAATTCGGACTGAACCAACTCAAGGAAGGCAAGAAAATAACATTCTTGCAGATGGTCATTGAACAGCTTAGCAGTTTTGTAGTTATTATGTTGATCGTAGCTGCAATCATTTCCATTTTCTTGGGTGAGACAGTAGATGCTATCGCAATTATTACGATTGTAGTTTTGAATACCGTCATGGGGGTGGTTCAAGATTCTCGTGCGCAAAAAGAATTGGAAGCGTTGAAAAAGATGGCGGCGCCGGAAGCCATGGTGCTGCGCGGCGCGCACCGCGTTTCCGTACCGGCTCGCGAGTTGGTCCCGGGAGATATCGTATTCCTTGAAACCGGCAACTTTGTGCCCGCCGATATGCGTTTGCTGGAAGCAGTCAACTTACGCATCGACGAAGCGGCACTGACGGGTGAATCCGTTCCGGTGGAAAAGAACGAGGGATCCGTTTTTGACGTGGATGCTTCCTTGGGCGACCGTAAGAACACCGCTTTCAGCGGCACCGTAGTAACTTACGGCCGCGGCAAGGGTGTTGTGATCAGCACAGGTATGTATACCCAGCTGGGCCTAATCGCTACCATGCTGCAATCGGTTGAAGAAGAACAAACACCGCTGCAGAAACGTTTGGATGATTTAGGCAAGACATTGGGTTATGCCTGTATGGTCATCAGTGCCCTGGTGTTTGTTTCCGGCTTGATTGAGGGCGGCGACCCACTGGATATGTTCATGATCGCAGTCAGTTTGGCCATCGCGGCAGTACCGGAAGGACTGCCGGCTGTGGTGACCATCTCCCTGGCTTTGGGTATGCAGGAAATGGTAAAACGGCATGCATTAGTCCGCCGGCTCTCCTCAGTGGAAACACTGGGCTCTGCCACAGTCATTTGCTCGGATAAAACCGGCACCCTGACCCAGAATGCCATGACAGTCACCCGTGTCTGGGTGGACAACGAAATCCTGGAAATTACCGGAAGCGGATACAACCCAGAAGGTGATTTTTTCCAGGATGGTAAAAAAGTCAATATCCATGATTTTCCCGCCATATCCACTGCTTTGTGGGTTGGTACTTTGAACAATGATTCCCAACTGGAGGAAACCGTCGAAGACGGCAAATCCAGCTATCGCATCATCGGCGATCCGACTGAAGGCTCCATTTTGGTAGCGGCAGCCAAAGCCGGCGCGCGCGCCCCGGAACTGAACAAAGCTTATCCCCGTTCCGGCGAAATTCCTTTCGACTCGGACCGCAAGCGTATGGTTACCTTGCATGAGATCAAAGATCCTCAGGCGCAGGATATTTCCCCCTTCGAAGGGAAAGACAATAAAAACGCTTACGTGATTGCCGTCAAAGGCGCACCGGACGTGGTGTTGGGTTTATGCAACCGCATCCAGAAGCAGGATAACACCTGCGCACCTCTGGACGAAAAAGGCAAGCAAGCTATTCTGGCTGCCAACGACAATATGACCAAAGACGCCTTGCGTGTGCTGGGCATGGCTTACCGTGTGGTTTCCGTCAGACCCGACCAGGTTGATAGTGCTCACCTGGAACAGGACCTGGTCTTCGCCGGTCTGGTTGGCATGATTGACCCGGCCCGTGAGGAAGTCAAACCGGCTTTGCTGCACGCCCTCGGCGCGGGCATCCGCACCGTCATGATCACAGGCGACTATCCCAATACCGCCAAAGCCATTGCCGAAAGCATCGGCCTGCTGCGCCCCGGACATAAGGTGTGCACCGGCGCTGAATTGGATAAGATGGACGACGCAACGCTCTCCAGCGAAGTGGAAGAAATCGACGTCTTCGCCCGTGTTTCACCGGAACACAAGATGCGCATCGTCAGCGCGCTGAAAGCCAACGATGAAGTGGTTGCCATGACCGGCGACGGCGTCAACGACGCCCCGGCCATCAAGGCTTCCGATATCGGCGTGGCTATGGGCATCACCGGCACGGACGTGGCCAAAGAAACCGCGGACATGGTGCTGACGGATGATAATTATGCCAGCATCGTTTCGGCGGTTGAACAGGGCCGCGTAATCTACGCCAATATTCGCAAATTTGTTTATTACCTGATTTCCTGCAACATGGCGGAAATTATGATCATCTTCATCCCCACCATGTTCGGGCAGCTGCTGTTCCCCAAAGCCGCAGCTATGGGCATGCTTTCTCCCCTGGTGCCGATCCAACTGCTATGGCTGAACCTGGTGACCGATGGCGCGCCTGCGCTGGCATTGGGCACGGAAAAGGGCGATCCGGATATCATGGACCACAAACCGCGCCCGCCCAAGGAACCCATCATCAACCGCTTTATGTTGACAGGTGTGATCGTGCAAACCATTGCCATCACCGCGACCACCCTGATCGCCTATGCCATCGGCTCGAACCATGCGGACCCGCGCTACGCGGAAACGCTGGCATTCGTAACATTGGTCTTCTCCGAACTGCTGCGGGCTTTCACTGCGCGCTCGGAACGCTACCCGCTGGCCAAGATTGGCTTTTTCTCCAACAAGTGGATGAACTGGGCTGTACTGGCTTCCTGTGCATTGACGATGATCGTCATTTACGTTCCTTTCCTGGCAGATATCTTCAACGTGCTGCCGATGGGTTGGGAAGAATGGCGTTTGGTAATTCCGCTGTTCCTGGTCCCTTCCATCGCGGCAGAAGCGGTGAAGTACATCGTTACCGCCCGCAAAGAAAAAACCGCGTAAACTACCGTTCATACAAGACAAAGCGGAAGGCAATTTGCCTTCCGCTTTTTTGTTAAGAATTGTGGACTGAGACTGTCGAAGCTAATCGCTATCTTCGTCACATTTAATCTATACCTGTGAATTGATAAAAAAGACTCCTGACCAGTAGAATAACTAAATCATTTCCAGCATGGGGCGGAACGTCCTGCGGTGGATGGGCAGCAGCCCCTTTTGGCGGATGGCCGCCAGGTGGGCACGGGTGCCGTAGCCTTTGTGGCGCGCAAAGCCATAGCCGGGGTATTGTTCATCCAATTTCACCATAAAGGCATCGCGCCCTACTTTGGCCAGCACGGAAGCGGCCGCGATGCTGAGCGATTGGCAATCGCCTTTGGGGATGGAAAGCTGCGGGCTGGAGCAGTCCGCGATGTTGATGTAATCCACCAGCAGGTAGCGCGGGGGATTGCTGATCTGGTCAATGGCGCGCTGCATGGCCAGGCAGGTGGCCGGCACGATACCGATAGCATCAATTTCGATGTGACTGGCGCTGCCCACAGCCCAGGCCACTGAAGCGGATTTGATGCAACCTTCCCAGCGTTCACGCTGTCTGGCGGTCATGCGCTTGGAATCGCGCACACCCGACAGGAGATTGCAAATGCGTTCGTCACTGGGCAGCACCACCGCTGCAGCAAAAACCGGTCCGGCCCAGGCGCCCCGCCCAGCTTCGTCCAGCCCGGCAACCACCTGAAAGCCTTCTTCCCATAACCGTTTCTCGTACTCGATATGGGGCTTATCCGGCAAGTTAGTTATTTTTGTTCTTGGCATGATATTTTCCAGTGATCGCATTCCAACGGATTTTGAGTAAATCACTGCCCATCTGCAATGAATCGCGCAGCACGCGTATGTTGCTGTGCGGGTTGTAGTACCAGGGGATGGGAATTTCGCTTATGGCATATCCCAAACGGCGGGCGATGAAAAGCGCTTCCACATCGAAAGTCCAGCCATTGTTACTGACCAGCGGGAAAACTTTTTCAGCCACATCCGCGCGAAAACATTTGAACCCGCATTGGGTATCCTGCAGACCGGGTAGGAGCAGCAGGCGCACGATCCAATTGAACACCCGCCCGATGATGTGGCGGTACTCAGGTTCATCGTAGCGCACGGCGCCGGGCGCTTCGCGCGAAGCAATGGCTACAGGCGCGTTCTCCAACAGGGGCGGAAAGAAACGTGAGATTTCCTCGATAGGCATGGACAGATCCGCGTCGCAAAAAAAGCGGTACTCGCCGCGGCTGATTTCCATGCCGCGCCGCACGGCCCAACCTTTTCCACGCTGATCTTCATGAATAACCACCAAATTGTCGATGCTGGTTTGTATGGCCTTGGTTAGCTCGAAAGTATTGTCTGTGCTGCCATTCTCGATCACGACGATTTCGGCGCTGTAAGATTGCCTCTGTAAAAAGGCGTGAATCTTCTCCAGCGATGCCGGAAGTCGGGTGGCTTCGTTGTAAGCGGGAATAATGATGGAAAGATATACGTTTTTCAATCAGCCGCCTCAAACAGGGTTGAAGTGATTATATTATCAAAAACAGGGATTTGCCGGTTGAGCGATTTTACTGGCTTTCAGGTAAATTGCAGTAATTTACCCAGGCGTCCAGATCGCGGTTTTTTAGCATGGCCGAGTACCCCAATTCAGCGGCTTCCGCGCAGAAGGGCGCGCCGTTTGGCCATTCATCGGTATATTCCACCTGGAAGACGGCTTTGCCGGCCTGCGTGAAGGGCTGCAGGTCGCCGCACCAATCGTAAACACTGCAATCCTCGACCAGAGACCAGTCGAACCAGACTACCAGTTCAGCAGCCTGCCCAGGGTCATTTTTCAGCCCAATAGCCATGCCGCGGCTGTGGGCCTGCTGGCTGAGCCAGCGGTTGTAGGCCAACTGGTCAGCCGCGCTGATGGCGAAGCCGGTGTTTTCGTCGTAGTTTTGCATATTATCCGCGTCGATGCCGTCGCAGCCTTTTTCCACAGCCAGGTCGAAGCGCGCTTCCATGATGGCGGCGAAGTCGGTGAAATTGTGGATGTCCAACCATTTTTCGCCCGGCCAGCCTTCGTAATCCTTGCCGAGGACCGTGTCCGGAAAATCGTTTGCATCCGGGCGGTATTCCTCCCACGAGCCGCTGTTGAGGTAGCAGATAACTTTCCTGCCCTGCGCGTGCAGCGCGTCGATGCTTTCCTGGGGCGTCTCGAACAGGTCCAGGGAGAATACATCCGCATCTACTTTTAAATCCGGCGGGTAATCGGCGTATTGGATCTGCAAGCGGTCATCCGTTTGGGGCTGCCAGCCGCTATACACCTGCGGCGTCTCAGACGGGGTAGGGGTTGGCAGGGCGGCCAGCGCGGACGCTACAGTCGGGGTATATGCGCATAAAAACGGCAGCAGTATCCCGCAGATCAACACGCGCGGAAAATTTAAGCTTAAATATTTCGCGCGCTTTTTTAAAAATTTACCAATTTTAAGGATGGAATTGGGTGTGTAGAGATTTCTCATGCTATCCTTATTTTATCGATTAATAACGTTATTGGTACGGTGAAGGCCGGTGAAAATCCGGCACTGTCGCGCAACGGTTACAGTCCGACCCTGTACCAATACTCGAGAATTATCAGGCTCGCGTCAGGCTCTTTGGACGAAATGTCCGGCTTTGACGCCGGATGTTTTTATTCTACAACTAATACGAGGAGGTTTAATGTTTAATCAAATCAAAAAACGAGACGGGCAGGTTGTGCCCTTCGATACAGAAAAAATTTCCCATGCCATTTTTAACGCGGGCAAAGCCACAGGCGAATTCGGACAGGCTGAAGCGGAAGTGCTGACAGAACAGGTGATGTTCGAAGCACGAACGCTGATTGAGGAAGTCATTCCGAGCGTTGAGCAGATCCAGGATATTGTGGAAGACGTTCTACTCAGCTCGCGCTATAAGAAAACCGCCAAAGCGTATATCCTGTACCGCGACCAGCACAAGCAGCTGCGTGAAACCGCCATCAAAATGAACAACGGCCTGGTCGAGGAATACCTGCAAAAAACGGACTGGCTGGTCAACGAAAACAGCAATATGGCCTTTTCGCTGCAGGGCTTGAACTACTACGTCTCCTCCGAGATCACCAAGAATTACTGGTTGAACCGTGTTTACCCGGAACCCATCCGCCAGGCGCACCTGAAGGGTGATTTTCACCTGCACGATCTGAATATCCTGTCGGTTTATTGCGTGGGTTGGGATTTATACGATTTGTTGTGCGTGGGCTTCACCGGCGTGGAGGGCAAGATATCCAGCCGCCCGCCCAAGCACTTCCGCACGGCATTGGGGCAGGCGGTCAACTTCTTCTATACGCTGCAGGGCGAAGCAGCCGGCGCGCAGGCTTTCAGCAACTTCGATACGCTGCTGGCGCCCTTCATCCGCTACGATAATTTGACGTATGCCGAGGTCAAACAGGCGCTGCAGGAGTTTGTTTACAATATCAACGTGCCCACGCGCGTGGGCTTCCAAACGCCCTTCACCAACATCACACTGGATTTAACTGTGCCGTCTTATTACGCCCAGCAGGCGGTCATCATCGGCGGCCAGCCCCAAGACGAGGCTTACGGGGATTTCGAGGAGGAGATGGACACCTTCAATCGCGCCTTTCTGGAGGTGATGGTCGAGGGCGACGCCAAGGGGCGCGTGTTCACCTTTCCCATTCCCACCTACAATATCACCAAGGATTTCGATTGGGGGCGCGAATCCATCACGCAGTTATGGGAAGCCACGGCGCGCTACGGCTTGCCATATTTCTCCAATTTCATCAATTCCGACATGAACCCGGAGGACGCGCGCTCCATGTGCTGCCGGCTGCGCATCGACAACCGTGAGCTGCGCAAACGCGGCGGTGGGCTGTTCGGCTCCAATCCGCTGACCGGCTCGATCGGGGTGGTGACGATCAACCTGGCCCGCATCGGCCATGAAAGCCTGAATAAAACCGAGTTCTTTAATCGCTTGGACGATCTGCTTCTATTGGCGCGCGACAGCCTGGAGATCAAGCGTAAGGTGCTGGAGCGCTATACCGAAGGCAACCTTTATCCCTATACGAAATATTACCTGCGCCAGATCAAAGCCCAGTCGGGTGCTTACTGGAAGAACCATTTCTCCACCATTGGCGTGATCGGCATGAACGAAGCTCTGCTGAACCTGATGGGTGAAAATATTGGTTCCACAGATGGCAAGCAGTTTGCCGAGGAGATATTGGATCACGTGCGCGAAAAGCTGCTGACTTTCCAGGAGGAAACCGGCAATAATTACAACCTGGAAGCCACACCGGCCGAAGGCACCTCTTACCGCCTGGCACTGTTGGACCAGCAGGCCTTCGATGATTGCTGGTTTGCCAATGGCAAAGGCCGCCAGGTGGCGCAGCCTTTCTACACCAATTCCACCCACCTGCCGGTGAACTACAGCGAGGACATCTTCGAGGTGCTGGACCTGCAGGATTCGCTGCAGACGCGCTACACCGGCGGGACTGTGCTGCATTTCTTCCTGGGCGAGCGCGTCAGCGACCCGGCCAGCGTGAAATCCCTGGTGCGCAAGATTTGCGAGAATTATCACCTGCCTTATTTCACGCTCACACCCAGCTTCAGCATTTGCCCCAATCATGGCTACCTGGATGGCGAGGTGGAAGAGTGCCCGCAGTGCGGTGAGGGCTGTGAAGTATATTCGCGTGTGGTGGGTTACCTGCGCCCGGTCAAGCAGTGGAACGACGGCAAGAAAGCCGAGTTTGAGATTCGCAAGCATTACAACGTGCCGGTATGATCCTGGGCGGGCTGCAAAAGTTTTCCCTGGCGGATTACCCCGGCAAGACCTGCGCGATCTTGTTCACGCGCGGCTGCAATATGCGCTGCCCCTACTGCCATAACCCGGAACTGGTTTGGCCGGAGCGATATACACAGAAAATCTCAATGGAGAATACGCTGGCTTTTCTGGAAAATCGGCGCGGGCTGCTGGACGCCGTGACGGTTACCGGCGGAGAGCCGTGTCTGCACCCTGATTTACCGGACTTGCTGGCAAAGCTTAAACGCATGGGTTTTGCCGTAAAGTTGGACACTAACGGCAGTTTTCCGGAAATGCTGTGGGATGTGATCGTAGGCGGACTGGTGGATTATGTGGCTATGGATATCAAGGCTCCGCTGGCGAAGTACGCGCGTGTGAGCGCGGTGGACCTGCCGTTGGAACCCATCCGCGCGAGCATCGCCCTGCTGCTGGAAGGGCGCGTGGATTACGAGTTCCGTACCACGGTTGACCGCGGGTTGCTGGACGAGGAAGATCTGCTGGCGATTGGGGAGGACATCCGCGGCGCGCGCAAGTACTATCTGCAAAAACTGAATGCGTACGATGCCAAGGGGAATGGCTCGGCGTACCATGCGCAGGACGGTGATTGGCTGCAGGACATGGCGCTGAAACTGGGGGCGTATGTAGGGCATTGTTCGCTGCGTTGATTTTTTAACCACGAAATACACAAAACACACGAAAGATGATTTAAACGTAGCGCGGGCATTCTTGCCCGCGGTTAATTAATAACCCCTGACATTGAACATACCGATTGTGAAGCATTGCCTTGAGGAAAGGTTATGGAATTTCCCTTCCCCGCACAGGAATGTGCGGGCTACAGCGAAGCAGCCAACGAAGACACCTGATATTGTGGGATCGAACTGGAAGGTTTTAAGCCGTAAAAAAGCCAACCGTAGCGCAGGCATCCCTGCCCGCGAGTTTTTAAAAATATTGGTCGGGGTGGGCGGACTCGCCGTAGCGAAGCGCAGGTCCCCGACCCTTTCCCTGCGCGGCATGAAGCCGCGTGGGGTCTAGGGTCTCCACCTTCTGCTCTTGCAGAAAGCTACGAGAAACCGCCGACTATATTGAGAGGTATTACATTGATGGATTGGTTAAATAGATGGTCGGGGTGGGCGGACTCGAACCGCCGACCTCTGCGTCCCAAACGCAGCGCGCTGCCAACTGCGCTACACCCCGGCGCTTAGAGTATAATCGGTTCCTGCCTCGGCCGTCAAGGAACGGGGTTTTAATGCCTGTACAATATTAAACAGGAAAACCTCTCATGAAAACACGCATCCGCATTTTTGCAATGCTTATTCTCATCGCCATCGGACTGGCAGCTTGCGGCGAGCCGTCGCCGGTAGAGAAGCCGGCGGTTGAGCAGCCGATGGTTGAGCAGCCGACGCGCACTCCGGGGCCAACCCTGCCGCCGGTGGAAGTCAGCCGGCCGCCTCAAAGCACCGCGACACCCTCTTCCCAAATAGAGATTTCCTTTAGCGGCACCTGTGCCGGCACCGGAGATGTCAAATACTACAAACTGGATTCCGAGTTAATGAACGGTGAACTCTACGTCAGCGTCTACCTACCGCCCTGCTACGACGCAACGCGCGCGCAGGGTTATCCCGTACTGTACCTGCTGCATGGGCAGACCTTTGACAACCAAATGTGGCTGGATCTGGGAGCTGGACAAATCGCCGATGAACTGATCAGCAGCGGCCAATCGCAACCCTTTCTGATGGTCATGCCTTATGAAGAATTCTATTACCGCCAGCCCGACACGGCCAATTATCCAGAGGTCTTCACGGATGAGGTTATTCCCTTTGTGGATGCGACCTTCAACGTGTGCACCGAGCGTGCCTGCCGCGCGCTGGGCGGTATTTCCCGCGGCGCTTCCTGGGCGCTGCGTCTGGGCTTGCAGCATTGGGAGTTGTTTGGCTCCTTTGGCGCGCACAGCCTGCCGACTTTCAAAGGCGATCTGGACGACCTGCCGGATTGGCTGGCTGAAATCCCGGATGGCAGCGCACCGCGCATTTACCTGGACACCGGCCGCTTTGACCCGGAAGTCAAAACGGCTTACCGGGTGGAGCAGGTCTTGAATGAAAAAGGCATTATGCATGAATGGCACCTGAACGATGGGCGCCATAATACCGATTATTGGTTTGCGCATATGCGCGAATATATGCAGTGGTACGCGGCCGGTTGGGAAGAGATGGAGCTGGAGCAATGAAATACCTGCGCGGCGTATTGCTGTTGCTGCTGCTTGGGTTGACAGCCTGCCAGAACATTGGCGCTGCTGTGGCGCAGCCCAGCGCCACCCCGGCACCCAGCCTCACCCCGACAGCTCTGCCCACGGCTACCCCCACGCCGGTCCCGGTCTGTACGGAAACGCGCGGGCGTTTTGAATTCCAGGAAATCCAAACCACGCTGATGACGCACCCGCTGTCCTTCCGTGTTTACCTGCCGCCCTGTTATGATTTTGATGAAAGCACGCGTTACCCGGTGCTGTACTTCTTGCACGGGCAGAGTTTCAATGATGACCAGTGGGATCGCCTGGGCGCGGATGAAGCCCTGGACGAATTGATCGCCGATGGGGAAGTGCAGCCCTTCATCATCGTCATGCCCAAGGAATCCAATTACATGATCGACCAGTGGACTTCCAAATACGGTCCGGCGTTGGCGGAGGAATTGGTGCCCTGGATTGACGGATATTACCGCACCAAAGCCGAGCGCCAATACCGCGCCATCGGCGGGCTATCGCGCGGCGCGGCCTGGGCCATGCGCACCGGGCTGATCTATTGGGACGAGTTTGGCGCCATCGGCGGCCACTCGCTGGCGCCTTTCCGCGGCGATTTCAATGAGTCGCCTTTTTGGTTCCAGAAGATCCCGGAGGACCAAAAGCCGCGTATCTGGATCGACGTGGGCACCATGGACTTCATTGCCGACGCGGCCAAGGTCTTTGCCGGGCGGCTGGAGGATTACGACATGCCTTTCGAGTGGCACGTCTTCGACGGAGCGCATGTGGAATCCTATTGGGCCGGTAACGTCAAGACCTACCTGCGCTGGTACGCGGCGGGGTGGGATTAAAGTCACTGAAAAAACCGCCGGATGGCGCGCCCTTTGTTATAATTGCGACCATGACGCTGACCCTCAAAGAAGTTGAACATATTGCCCTATTAGCCCGCCTGGAATTGACCCAGGAAGAGAAAGAACGCTACCAGCAGCAGCTTTCCGATATTCTGGACCACGTGGCCCAGCTGCAGGCGCTGGATACCAGCCAAATCAAGACTGCTTCCGTGGTGCAGCCGCCGTTGGCGCGTTTGCGCGAAGATGAAGCTTTACATGGACTGACCACCGAACAGGCTCTGCAGAACGCGCCGTCTGCTGAAAAAGATCAATTCCGGGTGCCCCCCGTACTGGATTAACCCGCATGGACGCTTTGCATACCTTATCCCTAAAAGAAACGCTGCAAGCCCTGAACAGCGGTCAGGTTTCCAGTTTGGAACTGACCCGCGCGTATCTGGACCGCATCCAGCAATTGGAACCGCAGCTGCATACCTTCATCACCCTGACGCCCGAGAAAGCCATTTCCATGGCCGAGGCGGCGGATGAAAAACGCAGCCAGCTGAAAAAGAGCGGCGCAAGCATGCCGGCCCTGTTGGGTCTGCCAATGGCGATCAAAGACGTGCTGACGGTGAACGGCGTGCGCACTACCTGCGGTTCCAGGATCCTTGAAAACTTCGTTCCGCCCTTCAACGCCACGGCTGTGCAGCATTTGCTTGATGAGGGTATGGTAGTGCTGGGCAAGACCAACACGGATGAATTCGCCATGGGCTCTTCCACTGAAAACTCAGCCTACGGCGTTACGCATAACCCCTGGAATACCGAGTGTGTGCCGGGCGGATCCAGCGGCGGTTCGGCCGCGGCAGTGGCCGCGCGCCTGGCGCCGGCCGCGTTGGGAACCGACACGGGCGGCAGTGTGCGCCAACCGGCTTCCTTCTGCGGCGTGACCGGCATCAAACCCACTTATGGGCGCGTCTCGCGTTACGGGCTGATCGCTTACGGTTCCTCGCTTGATTCGGCAGGCGTTCTGGCTCACAGCGCCGAAGATGTGGAAATCATCTTCCGCCTGATGGCCGGGTTTGACCAACGCGACTCCACCAGCATTGACCGTCCTTTGGAAGACGCGGGTTGCGCGAAAGCCTCCAGTATCAAGGGCTTGCGCGTGGGCGTGCCCAGGGAGTATTTTATCGAAGGCATCCAGCCGGAAGTGGAAGCGCGGGTGCGCGAAGCTATTGCCGTGCTGAAAGAACAAGGCGCTGAAATTATAGAGATCTCCCTGCCGCATACCGAGTATGCGCTGCCGGTTTATTACCTGATTGCCCCGGCGGAAGCCTCCGCCAACCTGGCGCGCTACGACGGCGTGCGCTTCGGGCTGCGCGAAGAAAACGGCGGCGTGATTGATATGTTTTCCAAATCGCGCGGAAAAGGTTTCGGCCCCGAGGTCAAGCGTCGCATCATGCTGGGCACTTACGCGCTCTCGGCCGGTTATTACGACGCTTATTATGGGCAGGCGCAGAAGGTGCGCACGCTCATCAAAGCCGATTTCGACCAGGCTTTTGAGCAGGTGGATGTTGTGGCGGCGCCGATTGCCCCCACCACGGCTTTCAAGATCGGCGGCCACGGCGACGACCCGCTGGCTATGTACCTGGAAGACGTCTTCACCCTACCGGCCAACCTGGCGGGCGTGCCCGGTCTGGCCTTCCCGGTTGGTTTCGACAGACAGCATCTGCCGGTCGGCATGCAGTTGATGGGCCGGCCGTTCCAGGAAAGCACTCTCTTCCGCATGGCGCATGCTTACCAGCTGGCTACCGATTGGCATAAGCAGTCCCCCAGCCTATAATAAAAGTAATGAAACACACTTTGGCAGGTCTTTTCCTGCTCAGTTTGGTTTTAATAGCCTGCACACCGCAGCAGATCATCCGCGACACAAGCACAGCTGAAAGTGCCCTGATCGAATTCTTCCAGGCACTTTCCGACGGAAATTATGCGAAGGCAGCGCGGCTGTATGGCGGCAGCTACGAGCAGCTGCGGGCAATGAATCCGCAAAATGACCCGAATGATCTAGCGGGTTTGTGGCGCGCCGGCTGCGAGATGAATGGCTTGGTTTGCCTGCCGGTCGGTCAAGTGATTGAGCGTGCGAAGGTCTCGGAAACGGAAACGCTGTTTACAGTGGAATTCCGCAGAAACGACGGCGGGGTATTCTCGCTGGGGCCTTGCTGCGGCGTGGAAGAAAGCGCAGCGGCGCCGCGCACTGCATTTGAATTTCGTGTTCAGACTCAAAATAAAACCCCCTTTATAGAGGATATGCCGGTCTTAATCCCTTAACCCCGTCACTTTTGGCAAAAAAACCGTTTTCCAGCCCTCAGCGGGCATATAAATTGAGATTAATAACAGATTAAATCCGCCTGCCAGATATTGACACCCGGCCGGGTTCAGATATACTTTATCGCCGTGTAACTTTTAAGGAAAATCATATGGAATCTTATTCAACACTTGTAATTGCACTCATTGGGATTGCGGCAATCGTCGTGCTGGTCATCAGCGCCAACATTTCCGTTAAAAAACTGGTAGGAATTGCAGCCTACTACAATTTGTCATCCACATTTATGGGTATGACCGTATTCTCGCTGGCAACCAGCATTCCGGAGATCACTTCGCATCTGACTGCCTCTGCGCACATCCTCAACGGTACGCTGGATTACCAAATTGGTTCTGCCATCGTGCTGGGTTCCAACATTGGATCGGATGTGGTGCAGCAAACCCTGATCATGGGCTTGGTAGTCCTGTTTTCCGGAACGCTTTACTTCCGGCGCTATTTCCTTTGGAAGAGCATGATTCCCATGATCGGCACGACTGTTATGTGTATCGTCATGGGATGGGACGGTTCTTACTCCCGCCTGGATGGCGCCATCCTATTCGGCACTTTCATTGTCTACACGTATTATCTGTTCATGGATGAACGCAAACATTTCAAGAAAGAAGACAATGAGATTGCTTCCGAAGAAATTGCGGAGAACGTTCCCCAAAATCAAAAAGAAGTCTGGACAGATGCGGCTATCGCCTTGCTGATGCTGGCTGTCACGGTTGTGGATGCGGGCTATGTGCTCAAAATTACTGAGTTAATTGTGGTGCGCACGGGTATCAGCGGTTCCCTGATCGGCGTGGTCACCCTGGGTATCGCTTCGGCCATGCCGGAATTTATTACGGCCATGGCCGGCGTACGCCACAAAGAAAATGGCGTCTCGCTGGGCACCCTGGTGGGTTCCAACATTACCAATCCGTTGGTAGCCATTGGCGGCGGCGCGCTGGTTTCCACCTACTCAGTGCCCAACCCATTGATTCAATGGGATCTGCCCTGGGAAACGGTCACCGGTATGATTTTATGGGCGATCCTGTGGTTCTCCAAAGGTAAGCTTAAGAAAGGTCACGCTTTTTACCTGATCGGACTCTATTTTGTCTACATCATCTTAAGGGCGCTGTTCTTCTCCATTGATTATTAATAGTGTTTTATAAAGCCTAACCAATAAAAAAAATAAAAGATTGCCGAAAGGCAATTTTTTTTATTGGTTTAAATGATAGGGTACGTCGATGATCACGCGTTGGAATCCGAGCGTACGGCGTCGATAGAGCAGGCTGGATTTGATCAAATTGGCGGATTGGTTATGCAGTATTTGATGCCAGCGTTTGGCAGGTATTAATTCCGGCAGGATGATTGCGGCCAGTTGTCCGTCCGCGCAAGCTTGATCGTATTGATCCAGGTATTCCAGCAAAGGTGTCACAATCGAGCGGTATGGAGAGGGAATAATCACAAGAGGAATATCCGGAAAGAAAACTTTCCACTTCTTTTCCACTTCGACACCACTATCGGGATCGATTTCGATATAAACCGCACGGATATTTCCAGAAATCTGCCTGGCGATTTTTACAGCCTCAATAATTCCAATATGCAAGCTGGATATCGGCAAGATGACACGTAATGATGATGGAACTGGATCCAAGTTTTGCTTGTTAGGTTTGATTTGTAATAGAGAGAGTTGTGCGGCGGTGCTTTGGTAATGATCACGAATTTTATAAAACATGAACATGATAATAGGAATAAGCAATATGCTGATCCAGGCACCCTTAAGGAACTTGGTACTGCCAATGATCAGAGTAGCACAACCTGTAGCCATTGCTCCGATGCCATTGATGGTTGATTTTAATTTCCAATTTTTTCCACGTGATTTCCACCAATGAATTACCATCCCGGACTGAGAGAGTGTAAATGACATAAAAACGCCCACGGCGAATAGGGGCACCAGTGCATGTGAATCCCCTTTAAATAAAATAATCAACAAACCTGTGAGGGCTGACAGGGTAACAATGCCATAGGAATATACCAGGCGATCCCCTAACTGAGTCAATGGTTTTGGTAAAAAACCATCACTTGCTAAGATTGCGGCAAGTCTGGGAAAACCCGCAAAACTGGTATTGGCAGCTACAATCAGGATTAGGGTCGAGCTGATCTGGATTAACAAGTAACCGAAACCGTTTCCCAGTATGCGGTGCGCCAATGCGGAGAGAATGGTCTCTTGTCCCTCAGGCAACACATTTAGGAATTGTGTTAATCCAATGGACCCCACGAATAGAAGCGCCATTAAGAAAGCCATGATTAGCAAAGTTTTCCCGGCATTCTTTACTTCCGGTTTTTCAAAGACGGGAACACCATTGCTAATCGCTTCAATTCCGGTTAAGGCGGTACACCCTGCGGAGAAAGCTTCCAATACCAATAGAGTTGTGAGTGGTTTTGAAGCAATTGGTGCGTTAAATTCCATAACAAATCCATCTGTGAATATTGCCCGCATTAACCCATAGGCTAACATCAAAAGATATGTAACCAGAAAAAGATATACCGGTATGGCCATGGCTGTACCGGTTTCCCGTATGCCACGTAAATTGATTAATGTGATAATCAACAAGAAAAAAAGCGCTAAGGGTGTTTGATAATCCCAAAGAATTGGGAAAGAGGAAGCAATAGCGGCCACTCCTGCGGTCAAACTGACAGCGGCTGTCAATGTATAATCGACCAATAATGAAGCGGCTGCCGCCAAACCAGGGGTAATTCCAAGGTTTTCTCTTGCTACGATGTACGAGCCCCCACCGGAAGGATATCCCTGGATTGTCTGGAAGTAAGAAAGGGCTACAAGTACCAATAACCCTGTAATCGCTAAACCGATGGGAAAACTTAACGACAATCCGCTACTACCAGCTACCACCAGTGCTAAAAAAATCTCCTGATTGGCGTAAGCAATGGATGAGAGCGCGTCGGGTGAAAATGCCGCCAGCGCGCGAGCCTTGTTTAGACGATTTTCTTTAAGCTCTTTAGTGGGTATAGGAGATCCTATGAGAAAATGCTTGATTATATTCATATTCGGTTTTATTTATTGTGTGAGAGATTTATTTATTCACTAAAGAAAATATGTGAATTTGGAATTATTTAATAGAATCAATAGTGTAAATTATAAAGCTTGATAGGAATTCTGCCATGCGAATTTAGTAAAGTTATAATCAATTCATTCACAGCAGAATGAAAGATAGGGAGAATCTATGTACATATCGATTGATGTTGGCGGTACAAATATGCGCGTTGCGCTGATGGATTTGGATGGGGGTGAGCGTATCGTGAAACTGGAATCCCACCCGGTTCCGCAGGATTACGAAGTGGGTATTCAGGAGATGATGAATGTCATCAGCGATGTATCGGCCGGACAGGAGATCCAGGGTATCGGCGCTTGTTTTCCCGGCATCATCGATGAAAATGACATGGTGACTACCGCCAACAACCTGCCTCAGTGGAGTCAAAAACCCATCAAGCAAACATTACAAGCGCGTTTTAAAGTACCGGTCAAGTTGGTGCACGATGTACAGGGCGCCGCGGTGGGTGAAGCGCTGTATGGCGCGGCGCGCAATCGGGACCGTTTTGTGTACTTTATTTGGGGCACAGGCGTGGGCGCCGGTGATATTAAGAAAATTGATGAGCACCGCTATTTTATGTTCTCGTTTGAGAACGGCCATCACATCATGGAATGGGGCGGAAAACTATGCAGCTGCGGCCAGCGCGGCTGCCCGGAAGCATACCTGGGCGGCGCGAATTTGCGGGCCTATTTCGGCAGAGACATGCGCGACGTCTCGGATGACGACCCGGGTTGGGACCTGGTTGTCGAGAAGGCTGCCCAAACCATCCTTAATACCCTCATCTTCCACCCGGTGAATTTATTCGTGTTCAGCGGGGGCGTGATCACCAAGCGGCCTTTCCTGTTGGAGCGCGTCAAACCCATCATGCGGGAGCGCCTGCAATTGTTCCCGCTGCCGGAGATGGTGCTGGCTGAAAAGGGCGAACAAAGCCCGCTGTATGGCTGCGCGGGATTGTTCACGATAGATCTAATCGGGTAATTATGGCTCATCTGGTGGATTGGTTGACTGGCGGGGATTTACGTTCGGACGGCGCGGCTGACCAGGCTGCGCAGGCCGTTCTGCAAAACGGGCAGTTGATGGCCGACCTGGCGGAAGGACTGCTGCACGCAGATGCGCTTGTGCGCGGCAGGACTTTGGACGCAATGGAAAAGGTCGCCCGCACGCGTCCGGAATTGGTACATCCTTATCTTCCCCAGGTTATCAATCTGCTGAATACCGAAGAAACCATGCTGGCGCGCATGCATGCGGCCATGTTGTTTGGAGATCTGGCGTTGTACGAGCAGGATGTTCCTCAAATGCTGCCTATACTTTTAGGTATGCTAAAAGATCCCAAAGCTTTCACGAAGGGCTGGGCTATCAGCAGTTTGTGCATCATTGCCAGAAAATATCCGCAGTACCATCAGGAGATTGCGGCTTCCATCCAGCGCTTGGAAAACGACCCTGGAGCGGCGATTCAAACACGGGTCCGGAAGGCCATGGCGGTGTTGTCCGATCCAAACCGGCCGTTTCCCAAGGGGTGGATAAAAAGCACCAAACTGGGTTTGTAAAGAAGAATTTGGAAAAATAAAAGAGCAGCCAAGTGGCTGCTCTTTCTGCGTTTGAAAAGGCTGCCTGAGTTTGTGTAGTGCAACCTTTTTCTTATACTGAGGCTTAGTTGCGGTTCGGACCGCGTTGGCCGCGTCCGCCGGGCTGTCCCTGGGCGCCATAACCCGTGCCGTTGGAATTCGCGCCTGCCAGAATGGCCTGATATTCTTCAGCGGAGAGATACTGTGGTTGGTAGGTTTCACCGGTCTGCTGCAGGGTGTTGACAAAGGCCCGCAGGTGATTGGAGGAACCCGCCAGTAAATTCTCATATACCAACCGGATATCGGCCTGGGTCGTGTTCGCGATGGTGTCCTGCAGGTCCAGGATGTCAATTTCCTCAATGGCCGCGCCGACCTTCAAAGCATCCCCCAGCGAAAGGCTGCCCTGTTTGGTCAATGTGTCATAAAGCGCTTGCAAGTCCGCATTCTGGAATTGGCCTTCCGCCAACCCCAGGGCCGGATCGGTAATGCCATAGCGATTCAGCAGGGTCAGGACACTGGCGGTATGGGTGCTCTCACTGGCGGCGATATTGCTGAAGACCGGCAGTCCCCACACGTCATATAAATCAATATAAACATCATGCGCCAGCTTTTCTTCTTCGCGCATATACAGCAGGTCGGTTGTTTCCTGGTCGCTTAAGATTCCGGTGACAGCAGTTGCACTCGGTGCGTTTTCCAAGACAACCGCCGCCGGTTCCACGATTGAATGGATAGGCTGCGCAGACATCGCTGCGTCTGGGATATTGCTGCAAGCTACTGAAAAAGGAATACTGATCAGCAACAAAGTGGACAAAATGATTTTCTTCATGTTCTTTTCTCCGTTCAGGTTTTGATAACCTGACTATATTTCATGCAATTGAAGAGACTATGTCCGGCACATGAAGATTTGATGAAGAAGAGAATTAATATACAAATGAAAGCGTGCTAATATTTTAATAATGATGTTAAAAATTATTGATAATAAAGAGATTTTATGAACTTCATCGAATTCATTAATAATGCGGCTTTACTTTTGGTGCTCAGTATCCTGAGCAATAATATACAATTGCGCTGGCTGAAACGAGAGCCGCTGCAAAGCATGGCTTTGGGCTTGCTGTATGGATTGGTAGCGGTAACAGCCATGAGCATCCCCATGGAATTGCAACCCGGGGTAATTTTTGATGGCCGTTCGGTTGTCCTAAGCCTGTCCGGTCTTTTCACCAGTAGCCCAACGACCTTGATTGCCTGTGTTATCGCCGCCCTGTGGCGTGTGTACTTGGGCGGCGCAGGGTTGTTTACCGGGATCGGGTCGATCATAATTTCCGGTATGGCCGGAATTATCTATAGACGCGCAATCAGCCGAAAGGTAACCCACCTAACCCGCGGCCGCTTATTCCTGTTTGGCTTAAGCGTGCATGCGATCCTGGCAGTGTGGTTCTTTACCTTCCCCCGGGAAATCGCGATCCTGATTGTGCGGCAGGTTTTTGTACCCTATTTGGTGGTTTTTCCATTGGCTACCATGTTGATTGGCAGTTTTATGGAGGAGCAGCGCGAGCGGTTGCAGGTGGAAAAGGATCTTGAAAATAGCGAGAAACGCTACCGCGACCTGGTGAGCACGCTCAATGAAGGCGTGTGGGAGGCTGACGCGGATCTGGTCACAACTTACGTGAACCCGAAAATAGTTGAAATGTTGGGTTACACACCTCAGGAGATGCTTGGCCATTCGGTTTATGATTTTATCGTGCCTAACGAAATGGACAACGTGCGAAGTCATCATTTGCGTCGTAAACAAGGGATTAGCGAGCAATACGAAATCCAGTTTATACGCAAGGACGGCAGCCTGATTGATGTACAGTTGGGCGTGACACCGCTGGTGGATGAAAAAGGCAAGTTCCGCGGATCACTGGCCGGTATCCAGGATATCAGCAACTTGAAAGCGATCCAACAAAAACTTGCTGATCAGAGCCGCCATCTGGAAGATTTGGTGGAAGAACGTACCCGCGATTTGAAAGATGCGCAGTCGCAATTAATCCGCGCTGAGAAATTGGCTACCCTGGGAGAACTGGCCGGCGGAGTGGGGCATGAATTACGCAATCCGTTGGCAGTGATCTCTAATGTGGTTTATCTGTTAAAGAGTTCTTTACCCAAATCTGACGTAAATTTGCTGGAATATGTGGAAATGATCGAGACTGAAACCCACAATGCCTCCTCTATTATCAACGATCTGCTGGATTATTCCCGCATCCAACCCACAGAAAAAGAGCCTACCGCGCTTTCAGAAGTAATGGCCGCTTTGCTTGCCAAACTACCCATCCCGAAAAATGTGACGGTTGAGAATATGCTCCCGGCAGATTTGCCGAATGCGACAGTGAATAGGCAGCAGGTTGAAATGATATTTACCAACCTGATCTCCAACGCAATAGAAGCTATGCCTAAGGGTGGAAGACTCAATATCTCCGCTCGCGTTCGTGGGGACAACCTGACCGTATCGGTGACGGATACGGGTGTGGGTATTTCGCGTAAAGATTTGAAAAAAATCTTTGAACCGTTATACACCACTAAACCACGCGGCATCGGCCTGGGCCTGGCCATTACATCCAGGTTGGCGGAACTGAACAATATCAAAATCCGCGTGAAGAGCCAGGAAGGCCATGGCACCACTTTTTCGCTTGATTTTCTGATAACGGCATGATTTGCGGAAAAAGGAAGTACCGGAGAAGAGCGAACAATTCTATAATTAATCCAAAATTTCAAAGAGGCAATAAATGAAATACGCATTGAATATTTCCGGTCCGCAGGAATTATTGCGGATGGAATGGAAAGATTTTCAACCTGCTTATCAAGAGCTGATTGCGCAGGAACTGAATCAGGATAATCTAAAAACATGGCTGGCAGATTGGACCACACTCAGCGAATGGAGTGATGAGTTTTATAACCGCTTGTACGTGGCGGTTTCCATCAACACGGTTGATGCTGAAGCGGAAAAGCGCTTTGAAAAATATATGAGCGATTTCTATCCCAACTGGCAGGCTGCGGATCAAAAGATGAAGGAAAAATTCCTGGCCAGCGGTCTGCAGGTGGATGGTTTTGAGATTGCGCGGCGCAATATGCAGGGAGAAGTGGATTTGTATTGCGAAGAAAATCTTCCTTTGTTTGTGGAGGAGGAAAAGATCAACAGCGAGCATGATAAGGTCATTGGCGCCCAAACGTTGACCTGGCAGGGCCAGGAAAAGACCGCACGTCAAATGGAAGTAGTGCTGCGCGAAACCGATCGCGAGACGCGCCGTCAGGGATGGGAATTGCTGGCTGAGCGCCAGCTGCAGGATCGCGAAGCAATTAACGAACAGTGGACGCGCTACATGAAACTGCGCCAGCAGGTGGCCGCCAATGCCAAGCTGCCGGATTACCGCACGTTCCGCTGGCGCCTGTACAACCGCTTTGATTACACACCCGATGACTGCAAGGCTTTCCACCAGGCTATCGAAGATGTGGTCGTGCCCGCGGTGGGGCGTGTCACCGATCGCCGCAAGCAGGCGCTGGGGATTGAAAGCACGCGCTATTACGACTTGTTTGTGGATCCATCCAATCAACCCCCGCTCAAGCCTTTTGCGGATGTGAAGGACATGATCAAGAAAACCACTGCGATTTTCACGCACGTTCATCCAAAATTTGGAGAGTACTTTAACCAAATGGCAGAGGAAGGGCTGTTGGACCTGGACAACCGCAAGAACAAAGCCAACGGCGGTTATACGACGTACTTCTCGCACGCGCGAAGGCCGTTTATTTTCTCCAACGCGGTCGGCATCCACGATGATGTACAAACCCTGCTGCACGAAAGCGGGCATTCTTTTCATGCCTACGAAGCTTTCCAATTGATATATTTCCAGCAATATTGTGAAAGCAATGTGCCGACGGAGTTTGCTGAAGTGGCTTCCATGGCAATGGAATATCTCACCCTGCCTTATATCAGCCGGGAATTTGGCGGTTTCTATTCGGAAACTGACGCGGCCCGCGCGCGCGCCGAACACATCGAGTCCGACATGCGCTTCTGGCCGTATATGGCGATGGTGGATGCTTTCCAGCATTGGGTCTATGAAGATCCGGAAGAGGGCAGCCGGCCTGAACGCTGTGATGCCAAATGGGCCGAATTGGAACGCCGCTTCCGGCCGGAGATCGATTGGAGCGGATACGAGGATGTGATGATGACCGGCTGGCAGCGCAAGGATCACATCCACAACGTGCCGTTCTATTATGTGGATTACGGATTGGCGCTGCTGGGCGCGGTGCAGGTATGGCGCAATTCGCTTAAAGACCAGCACGCCGCTGTTGAGCAATACCGGCATGCTCTGGCTTTGGGCGGGACAGCCAGCCTGCCGCAGTTGTTCCGCGCGGCTGGAGCCAAGTTAGCTTTTGATAAGGAAACCCTTGGAGAAGCGGTGAATTTAATGGAAGAGCAGCTCATAAAAAACGAGCAGGTTTATTTAAGCGCATAAGCATTGCCGAATAAAAAGGAGCGGATGAGAGATTCCGCTCCTTTTGGGTTAATTTTTCTTTCGTTCCCGGATCGATCTGAATCCGGCCAGCAAGCTGGCCCCGATCAATAACAAAAATGCGGTGCTTACCAACAACCATTTTAGCGGTGTGAAAATGACGGCCAACTGGGCTGCCAGCGGGCGGCTGGCCGGGAAGGCAGCCATTACCAACACCGCGCAGATGTTTTCCAGGAAGTCGAACAACATGGCTGCCAGCGGCAGCAGGTTTAATAAACGCCATTTGCTGCTCAAGGGGATCAGCCGCCCCAGCATCCAACTGGTGCAGACGGCCAGGAAAAAGGTGTATACCAGTGGAAAGGCCAGGTCGAAAGTGAAACGGGCGTGGATGTAAGCCTGGCGGCCCTGTTCGCCGTAGGTTTCTGCCATGTGGCGCAGATCACTTGCTGAATAAAACACAGTCATATCCGGCATACCAACCCCGCCGCTGTAAACAGCGGCTTTTGCGGTCTGGCCGGGCATCACCAGGACAAGGAAGAGCATAAAAACGATTGTGCTGATGAGTAGAAAACTAATGGTTGAGAAGCGGTACAACCAGGCAGATATCTTGTTCAGCATATATGGCTCTTTTCCAATTTAAAAATCAATTCTTTTATAAATTGGGCTGTTTCGACCAATTGCGGGGTATCCACGATATCCGGATGGTCTTTGGCGGTGTGCGCGACCTGTTTTTCCATTTCGGCGAATCCCTGTGTGGTGATGGCCATGGCAGGCACCTGGTTCATGGCAAAGACCATGTGATCGCTCTGCGGCCAGCTTTCTCCAACTGCCAGCGTGGGGAATTCTTCCATTACTTTCCTGGCGGTTTCTTCCACAGCTGCCTCGGTGCCGTAAAACGAAAGCGCATTGGTGTAGCCGCGGAAACCGGCGCCGTCGATATTGATGACCAATCGGATTTGGTTCAGTTTGCCTTCGTGCAGTTTGAGATAGGCCAACTCGCCGCCTGCGCTGTAATGGTCTTCCCCATTGATGGCTAAGATCTCAATCGAGGGGCACCGCGGCGAATCCTGCAGCAGTTCTGCCAGCAGCAGCAAGGTGACGATGCCGCCGGCGTTATCCACCGCGCCGGGGCTGCCTTCTTTAGCGTCCAGGTGGGCGCACACCACGAAGCGCTGCTGCCCGGAAGGCCCGAAGGAAGCGCTGATGTTTTCCGCCCAGGAAGGTATGCGCTGGGCGTCCATGAACAAATGCGCCGGCTGTCCAATATGTTTTTCCAGGCGCTGCCCTTCAACGTCGGTCAGGTAGGCAACCGGAGTGTCGAAGTCGCCGTCCTCGATCATGGGGAAGGGATAGGGCGCGCCCGCCAATTCGGAATTCTGGCCTGTGGCGGTAATGATGGCAGCCGGCTGCTGCTGTTCGAGCAGACGGTGGATTTCCTTGTGTGTGTCGGGGTTATAGAACACGTATTTCCTGGGCATCAACTGCTCGCGCGTGATCTCGCCGCTGAGCAGCAGCAGCTTGCCGCGAAAGTCGCCTGCGCGCAGTTCATCCAGACTGGTCGCTTGAACCAGCGGGGCTTGTATGTCGCAGGGATTGGAATAAGGGCTGATCAGCGCGTTGAAACTTTCCCGCCCGCACGTCAGGCGGATGTCACCGCTGCGGTAATCCAGGCAGTCAAAGCGCTGGGTTGTTGTGAGCGCGCCGTATTGCTCCAGTTGTTCGCGGATGATGGCACTGGCCGCGTGGTTGCCCGGACTACCGACCACCCGTCCGGGAATTTCCAGGCACAATTTGGTCATATAACTATCGGCGTGGGAAATTAAAACGTTTGATACCAATGTTTCACCTCTGCAAAATTAACAAATTTTTGGGTGGAAGATTATATCCGTCTGTTCTGGCGGTATCCCCATAAAAAGAAAATTCCGATCAGAATGGGAATTCCGGCGATTAACAAATAGGTGAGAAATACCTGCCCCCCGGCTTCAATGATATAAGCGACGCCGACCAGGATGAATAGCATCCCCCCGATAAGCGGATTTCTCCAGGCGATCCAGAGAAACAATACTATCGCCAGGCTGGGCAGCAGATGCATTCCCAGGGCCGTTATCATTTGGCCGGTCGATAGTCCGGGTTCAAACACATCCAAAGCAAACATGCCGAGGAAAAGAGCGTAGGCAATGGCAGTAATGCGGGCAATGCGGATCAAGAGCGGGGGATGGGCAAACAGCTTTTTTTGTGTCATACTGATTCCTCCTGATTGAACGACTCCGCTTTGATTATAGCCGGATATGCGTTCTTGCGGTCGTTTGATGCAGATTGTACAATCAAGCTGCGAGGCAGTTATAATTTATATATGCAAAAGAGTAGTGAGAAACCAATGAAATCCTTTCTAACGAAATTGACTATTTTCCTGCTGCTGTTCGCGCTTCTGGTTGGTTGTTCCGGGCAAAAGCCCATGGATACTCCCACAGCAGAAGAGCCTGCGGTAGAAGAAACCCAAACAATCGAAACTGTCCCGGCAGTGGAGCAGCAGCCCGCCGCGGAAGAAATGCCGGCAGAGGCAGGGCCCTCGGAGGAAGCGGAAGGATCCGCTGAACTCACCGATGAGTCTGCCGAAGCTCCGGCTGTTCCAACCCCGCAGGCAGCCGCTGAAACCATTACGCTTACAAAGCAGCCTTATGTATCGCCTTCCAATGCTTTCACGGTAAATTTCCCGGAAAATTGGAATTGCAGTGAAACAGGCAAATATCGGGTGGATTGCCACAACCTTACCAATACCAGCCAGGTGATCGTGCGTGTGACGGCCACCGGTTATGAGTTAATCCAGGATGATTTTCTCGCCATGGCTCGGGCCGAACTGGTCAGCGACTACGCGGATGCAAAGGCTTATATTCAGGTTTCCGAGGAAGAATCGGAAGGTGTGCTGGTGAATGAAGCCACCTGGCGTGTGGGTGACGTTTACTGGCAGGGTGTTGACCATTTTGTTCGTTCGGATGCGGCAATTTACCAGTTTTCGTTTGCCAGTGTCCGGGATCAATTGGATCAGTATCGCCCCGCTTTCAATGAAATCCTGCAACGAGCCATTCTGAATCCCAGCGCCATGTCGGGCGCGCCTCTCTATGCTTTCCGTAAGGAGTTTGTTCCCAGCGGAAGAATTTTCAACCTGCAGGTTCCGACCAGCTGGTCCAAGTTTGCCGATTCAGTCAGCATTGACCGCACGACTGTGGAGGGCTTTACCTCACCCGATGGCCGCGCCGGCGTGCAGGTGGCGGTGTTTGCCAAAGGCTCCAATATTTCCCAGGAGACTAAAGGCGTAAAAACCCTTGAAATTATGCGCAAGTTGTATGGCTGGGATTTACGCGCTACCACCGATAAGGCGCTGCAGGATGGACGTGAACGGCTTGAATGGTACGGCACTATGAAAGATGTGCAGGGCATCACCTATTTCGATTCCAGCGGTACTTCCCTGTATATTTTTAGTGTGATTTGGGAACCGGCGACAGCCGATTTATACATACCGATTCTGCAAGAGGTCATTGATTCCTTCACATATGAAGAATAAACAGCATTTTGGATTAGCAGGGCGTTACGTTTCCCGCGGACTGCTGCTGGCAGCCCTTGGCCTGCTGTTGTTGGCCGGTTGTTCCGGCGGACCGCGCGTGAAAATGGCGCCCGGATATGAGAAGACGCCCACGCGCGCGCAAGCTCAATCCAACGTGATGGGCACGCCCGAAGCTACGGCTATCCCGCCTACACCGACCCCCGAGCCGCTCGCATTGGACGATACGCCTTACACGCTGCCTTCCCAGGCACTCAGTATTTCAGTACCCCTGGGCTGGAAAATGAGCGCGGAGGCGGATGATTATGTGCGCTTTGAAGCTCCAGACCAAAGCGCTTGGATGGAAGCAGCCTTGGAATCCAGCGGGTATCAGCTGGAACAGGCTGAGTTTGAGAATTACATGACAGCCATGATGGACGCGCTCTATAACGGCGCGGACAGCTACCAGTTATTGGATAAACAAATCGCGGAAGGACAAGCAGTTTATATTTCCTCCTATCAAAAAAGCGGTTTCACCTGGTTTGTGCAGGATGTTTTTGTTCAGCGCAGTGAAGCTATCTATGCCTTTTCCTTCCAGGCATTGAGCAAGGTTTGGGATGCCTATCAACCCGGTTTTCGGACAATCACTGAGAGTTTGGAAACCCGCACTGGCTACGTCAAGGAAGATATGGTTTACCGCTTTATGCGCGCCTATCTTGCCCCCAATAACCAGTTCAGTTTGACTGTTCCGATGGGTTGGACTTTCGCCCTGGGTCAGGAAGGCCCGCAGGGCGCCATCCTGGATACGATGGTATCACCGGACGGAGAAGCGGCAGTGGAAGTGATGGTTTATGATGCGGCTGAAGAATTGTTGAATACCGATATCGGCCAGATTTCCATCCCGTTGATGAAGGCGCTGGACGGCGAAGATATGCGCATCCGCGCTAATGATGTGATGAATGATGGGCGTATCCGCGTGGATTGGCAGATTGATAAAGAATCCTTGTACGCTTTCAGCTTCTTCTGGCAGGATAATACAACTGTCTATATTTTTACTTTAAAATATACGGATGAACACTCCGGCACTTACGAAGAAACCCTCCGCAAAGTGGGTGATTCTTTCGTTTTTGTTGTCCCGAGGAATTAGCCTACTATTTCAAGGCGCGCAACCGAGGCTGCCAGGCGTTTCAGCCCCACAGACTCGAACATGACTGTGACAGTCTCGTCGTTGCCCAGAATACGCGTTTCCACCACCAGCCCGCTGCCCCAGGTGGAATGTGTTACCCGCATACCGGCCTGGTAACGGGATTCCTTAGGTTTCTCTTCTTTGGGTGTGCTCCGTTCGTAAGAGGAAGGCTCCCAGCGCGGATGACTGAGCGGCGTAAGCCGCTGCACACCCAGGCGCACACCTTCGCGTTTGATTAGTTCTTCCGGGATGTCGTCAATAAAACGTGATTCCATGGTGTATTCAAAGCGGCCGTAATTGCTGCGCTGACCGGCGCGCACCAGCGCCATGACCAGCCGGCCCCAGTCGCCGACTTCGGTGTCGGAGCGTTGCGCCAGTGCATAGAGGCGGGCGATGCCTTCGTCGGTGCGTCCGGCTTGGAGGAGGACGTCGGCGATCTGCGTTTCCCATTCGTCGCGGTCGTCGGGGGCTACGCTGTCTTGCGCCTGGGCGAGCACTTCGAGCGATTCATCGTAACGGTCGCGCAGGTTGAGGTAGCCGTGCAAGGCGAGCGCACTGCGGATGAGCAGGTCTTGCAGCCGCCCGAGTGGCAACAACACATCAACATTCTCCGCCACATCCTCTTCCACCACGTTGCGCTTCGTCGCAACGACTTTCATGCCAAAGAAGCGAACGAAGCGTGCCACCTCACGCCCGATGCGCCCCAGGCCGATGATACCGGCTGTCTTCCCGGCAAGTACATCCATAGGGAACCACCTGTACCTGCCCTCGATCTGCTGATAGAAGCTGCAGGGAGCGCCCTTCATGAACATGAGTATGTGCATCAGAACAAACTCAGCGATAGTCACCTCATGTATGCCGCTCATGTTGGTCACCGTCACCGAGCTCCGGATCAGCTCGGGCGAGAGTATGCGGTCTACTCCGGTCGAAATCGTCTGAATCCAGCGGAGGCGTGGCGTCCGTTCCGTGAACCTGTCGGGAAGCTTCAGCGCGTAGACCACATCGGCCGACGCGAGGACCTGATCCAGTTCGGCGCTGCAAGACGCATCGCCCTTTCGTTCCGCGCGCGTGAGGGCGGACGCGTCAGTGATGTCAACTTGGTCAGACACAGAGCGGAGGATACTCAAAGCCTCGGGCTCGATGCTGTTCAATATCACCACATGCAACCTCTCGTACATATTCCCTCCTTCCTGTCGGCACGTACTGGCTTCACTGTGGAGCCGT